>WNGL01002158.1_pt1 | contig 28719 bp, 27 predicted proteins | sample 5400591 | NCBI WGS metagenome assembly WNGL01 (sample SAMN13153377, study PRJNA577476) | soil metagenome | isolation source: 80 cm soil or saprolite under Garry oak tree replicate 1 | place: USA:California | collected 2016-06-15 | reverse complement strand
CGGCATCGACCCCGCCGAGCGCGCGTAGTTGCCTGCGGGCGGGCAGGGACCACGGCGGCGGCGCGGCCGCCGTGAACACCGTCGCTACGGTGACGAGATGCCGGACCGCGAGATGGGCGATCAGGGCACCGCAGGACAACACGGCGTCATCGAGATGCGGGGACATCACCACCACGGCCGAGTCGGCGCCGTCCATTTCGGCTATCACCCTCCTCAGCCGGTCGGTCATCACCCAGTCGTCTCCTTTCGGTCCCCGGCGATCATGCTGGCGTACATGGAGAAGGGAATGGTCCCGTCCCACAGGTGGACGTCGTGGGCCCAGTAGAAGACGGTGAAACCGCACGAGCGGACTTGCTGGAGCGCGGCGGCCATCACGCCGGTGGAGGAGGTGTTGGTGTAGACGGAGTCCAGGCTGGCAGGCATCCTGTAGCCGGGGTTCTCGCCGCTGACGGCCAGGCCGTACTGGTGGGCGATGCGGCTGATCCAGCGGGTGGCGGACCAGGAGTCCATGGTGTCGCTGGTCAGGGACAGCGAGGTGTCTCCAGGCTGGCAGGAGTCGTTGCCGCCGGACCGGTCGGCGACGGAGGAGATGTAGGCCATGACGTTGGCCTTGTTCGGCAGCTGGGCGTAGTACAGATCCCACACCGCGCCGACGCCGGTGGTGCCGTCGTTGACCAGGTTCTGCCGCTCGGTCTGGGTCAGGTAGTCGGGCCGGGTGCCCGATCCGGGGGTGACGGTCTCGTAATAGCCGGTGAAGCCGAGCTTGGACAGGGCCGCCGGAGGTGAGCCGGATGGCCCAGAAGTTAGACAGCGGCAGGTCGGCGGCGACCAGGGACAGGTAGGACGCGGCGGCGGAGCGGACGGCCTGGCTGAACACGAAGTCCGCTTCGGTGGAGGTGGCGCCGTCCTGGTCGGTGTAGGTGCTGTTGGGCAGGCTGAACACCCAGGACGGGGGGTTCTGCAGGCCCAGGCCGAGGGTGACGCGCTGCCCGGCGGCCTGGTAGGCCGCCAGTTCGGACTTCATGGTGGCCAGGTAGGAGGAGGACACGACGCCCCGGCTGGGTTCGAAGCTGGCCCAGTTCAGCTCGAACATGGCCATCGTGACGCCCGCGCGGTTCTCGGCCGCCGCGGTGCCCGGCTGGGTGTCCAGCGTGCCGAAGATGACCGACTGCGAGCCGGCCAAGGCCAGGCCGAGTGCCATGGCCCCGGCCGCCACCAGGCCGGCCGCGGCCAGCAGTCGGTTGCGCCTGGACATCGCTGCCGTCCAGAGGGTTTCCGCTGCTTTACTGAATTGACCGTGGAGAGCCATGACCCTTCGCCTTTCCTGTTGTCCGGCTCCTTCCGGCCCGCCACCGCCCTAGACAACTAGGAGGTGCGTCCATGTTACTATAAGTGATTCGATAGTCATCGATTGTTACTGAGGCTTGGCCGGTCAGCCCGAGCCTGAAGCCGCGCAGCGGATGCAGGCCAGCGCGGCCGGACGGGCAGCCAGCCGGTCTTCCCCGATCGGCTGGCCGCATCGCTCGCACACGCCGTACCGCCCCGCCTCCAGCCGCCGTAGCGCCGTGTCGATGGCCGCGAGTTGTTCCCGCGCCGCCTCGAGCAGCGCGGCGGCATGCTGGCGTTCGAACGCGAGCGTCGCACCCTCCGGGTCGTGCTCGTCGTCGGTCCCGGCCGAACTGGCCGCCTCGGCCAGCCCGGCGAATTCCCGTTCCAGCGCGGCCACCCGCAGCCGGGCGCGGGCCTGCTCGGCCAGCAGGAGCTCGCGCGCGCTCTCCATGTCCTACCTTAACCACGTGACCACCGACCCGCGGACGGACCAGGACCAGGCTGGCCCGGCCGCGTCGCCCGGGGTGTTCAGATGGGCCGAACGGATCAGGTCCTCGCCCTACTATCCGGTTCTCAGCCATCCGGTGTTCCGCCGGGTGCTGCCCGGCGCGGCCGCCTCCGCGCTGGGCGACGCTTCAGATGTCCTTCATGTTGCCTGGGTAGCCTCGGCCGCAACAGCGAGGAGAGCCGCCCGGCTCATAGCTGACCCAGAAGGTTCGTGCAGGGATTTCCGAGTACGTGACCGCAGAATGAGATACATGAGCAGAGCACGCGGAGACGACGGGATTCGCCAGGCCATCGCCGCCAGGGATCGCGGCCGCAACAAGGTCCGGTCGACGACTACCACGGTCGCCATGGCCAGCGTGGTGACGGCTGGCGCGCTGGCCCTGGCCCTGCCGGGGTCCACGCAGAAGACCGCGTCGTCCTCCACCGGATCCGGCTCGACCTCGACCGGCTCGTCGAACTCGCCCTCGGCCAGCTCAGGCTCGGGCTCGTCCGGCACCAGCTCAGGCTCCACCGGCTCCAGCTCCACCGGCTCCAGCTCCACCGGCTCCAGCTCCACGAGCTCAGGCTCCTCGTCTAACTCCAGCTCCGGCGGCCTCAGCTCCGGCTCCTCGCCGACCTCGAGCTCGGGCAGCAGCCAGGTCACCTCCGGCGGCTCGTGATGCCGCGCCCCGCCGGGGACACCACGACGGACGCCGCGGCGACGGACGCCGCAGATACCGACGCGTCGGCTAGCTGGCGCGCCCTCGGCACGCTGGTCCACCTGGTGGTGACCGCCCCGGAGCGCCTGACCGAGGCCAGGCGCCTGCTGACGGACGACCTCGCCGAGGTGGACGCGGCCTGCAGCCGGTTCCGTGACGACTCGGAAATCTGCGCCCTGCGCGACGTCAAGAGCCGCCCGGCCCGGGTCAGCCCGCTGCTGGCCGAGGCCATCGAGGTGGCGCTGCGGGCGGCCCGGCTGACCGAAGGCGACGTGGACCCGACGGTGGGCGCGGCCATGTCCGCGATAGGATACGATCGTGATTTCGAACAAATCAAGCAGAATGGTCCAGAGATCGCTCTCACGGTCAGGACGGTGCCGGGCTGGCGCGAGGTCCACCTGGACGGCCAGTCCCTGACCATGCCCGCCGGGGTCCAGCTCGACCTGGGGGCGACCGCGAAGGCGTGGGCCGCGGACCGGTCCGCCACGAGGATCGCGTCCAGGCTCGGCTGTGGCGTGCTGGTCGGCCTGGGCGGTGACATCGCGGTGGCCGGCCCGGCCCCGGACGGCGGCTGGCGGATCCGGGTGCAGGACGTGACCGGCGCGCCCGAGGACCCGCCGGCCGGCCCGTACGCGCTGATCGCCATCCGCGATGGCGGCCTGGCCACGTCGAGCACCGCCGCGCGCCGCTGGCAGCGGGGCGGCGACGTGCTGCACCACATCCTGGACCCGCGCACCGGCCTGCCCGCCGAACCCGTCTGGCGTACCGTCTCGGTCGCCACGGGGAGCTGCGCCGACGCCAACGCGGCGAGCACGGCCGCGGTCATCCGCGGCCGCCGGGCGCTCGGCTGGCTGGCGCAGCTCGGCCTGCCGGCCCGGCTGGTCGACGCGACCGGCGTGGTGTTCACCGTGGCCGGCTGGCCCGATGAGTCGGAAGCCGCCGAGTCAGAAGCAACACAGAAGTAACGTCCAGGCTCCGCATAGCGCGGTCGCCGAGGATAGCTGACATGAACATGAGCACACGAGGACGGCCCGGACAAGGACGGCAGAGATGAGCAGCACCGCGTTCTGGTACGCCAGCCGCGCGACGGGGATCGTCGCGCTGCTGCTGCTGACGGCCGTCCTGGTCCTCGGCATCCTGGTCAACCGGCAGGGCCGGCTGCCCGGCCTGCCGAGGTTCGCGGTGACAGACATCCACCGGAACCTGTCCCTGCTGTCGGTGGCGTTCATCGCCGTGCACGTGCTGACGGCGGTGCTCGACACCTTCGTCAGCATCCCGCTGGCGGCCGGCCTGGTCCCGTTCGCCTCGGGCTACGAGCGGCTGTGGCTGGGCCTGGGCGCGATCTCGGTGGACCTGATGCTCGCGATGATCGTGACCAGCCTGCTCCGCGGCCGGATGAACCGCCTGCTGTGGCGGGTCATCCACCTGCTCGCCTACGCCAGCTGGCCGGTCGCGTTCGCGCACAGCATCGGCTCGAGCAAGGACCTGCAGCAGGGCTGGATGCTCATTATGGCGGTCGGCTGCGCGCTGATCGTCGCGGCGGCGGTAGTCTGGCGGCTGGCTCACGCGGCCCGGCAGGTGCCCAGGGCCGGACGGGTCGCCGCGGTGTTCGCACAGCACACCGCGTCCGCGGCCAGGACGGCCCGGCGGAACCGCCAGGCGGTGTCGCGATGACCACCGCCCTGAACCAGCCAGCGCCGCACGAACCGGCGGCAGGCGGGGCAGCCCGGCAGGCTGCCGGGCTGCCCCGCCTGCTGCCGGCCGCACCGGAGGACCTCCGGGCCCACCTCGCCCGGTACGGCGCCGTGCCGTACCGGCAAAGGCCCGGCGTCCTGATCGATGAGATCGAGTCGTCCGGCCTGACCGGCCGGGGCGGCGCGGCCTTCCCGGTGTACCGGAAGCTGTCCGCCGTCGCCCGCGCCCGCGGCGCCCGGAAGGTGATCGTCGCCAACGGCGCGGAGAGCGAGCCGGCCAGCCGCAAGGACGAGCTGCTGCTGCGGGTCGCGCCGAACCTCGTGCTCGACGGGCTGCAGCTGGCCGCCGAGGCGGTCGGCGCCACCGAGGCGCACCTGTACCTGCACTCCGCGCCCGGCCCGCAGATCCTGCGGGCGCTGGCCGAACGGGCGTCCCGGGGCCTGGACGGCCTCGGCGTCACGATCACGCAGGCCCCGCCGCGTTTCCTGGCGGGCCAGGAGACGGCCCTGGTGAACCGGCTGGCCGGCGGCCCGGCGCTGCCCACGTTCCAGCCGCCGCGGGTGAGCGAGCGCGGCCTGGGCGGCGCGCCGACCCTGGTGCAGAACGTCGAGACGCTGGCGCACCTCGCCCTGATCGCGCGCTACGGCCCGCGCTGGTTCCGCACGGCCGGCACCGCCGCCGAACCCGGCAGCATGCTCACCACCGTCTACCGGCCCGGCGGCGGGGGGTCAGGGGGGTCGTCCCCCCCGGGCCAGCACCGGAGGACCGAGGTGGTGGAGACGGAGCTCGGCGCGCCGCTGCGCACCCTGCTCAGCGACGGCGCCGAGGTGCAGGCCTGGCTGGTCGGCGGCTATCACGGCACCTGGCTGCCGCTGCCGGACGCGGTGGGGATCACCCTGGACAACGCCACGCTGCGCCGGTTCGGCGCCGCCGTGGGCGCGGGCGTGCTGGCGGCGCTGCCGTCCGACCGGTGCGGCCTGACCGAGGTGGCGCGGGTGACCGGCTACCTGGCCGCCGAGTCGGCCGGCCAGTGCGGTCCGTGCCTGAACGGGCTGCCGCGCATCGCGGCCGGGCTCGCCGAGCTGGCGGGCGCCGGGCACCGCAAGCAGACCCGCGCCGACATCGAGCGCTGGGCCGGCCTGGTGACCGGCCGCGGCGCCTGCAACCACCCGGACGGCACGGTGCGGTTCGTCCGCAGCGCCCTGACGGTGTTCGCGCCCGAGATCGCCCGGCACGCCCGGGGCCAGTGCTCGGCTACCAACCGCAAGCCGTACCTGCCGCTGCCGGACGGCATGCCGACCAGCGAAGACGACTGGACCTGACCATGGCACAGACCTCTCACGCACGGGCCGTCGACCCGCAGAGCCTGCGGGTGAACCCGATCGAGTGCACCGGGCACGGCGTGTGCGCCGAGCTCCTGCCCGAGCTCATCTCGGTGGACGAGTGGGGCTATCCCGTCGTGGACCCGCAGCCGGTGCCCCCGGCCCTGGACCGTGAGGCCCGCCGCGCGGTGGCGGCCTGCCCCACCCTGGCGCTCAAGCTGATGCGGGCCGACGCGCCCGCCCGTTCGGGTTAAAGAACGTCGTGACCCGGGTGCGGCTCGGCCGGGATCGAGCCTAGGCGGCCGGCCTGGTAGTCCTCGAAGGCCTGGACGAGTTCGGCCCGGGTGTTCATGACGAACGGGCCGTACGCCGCGACCGGCTCCCTGATCGGCTCGCCGCCGAGCAGCAGGATGTCCATGTCGTGCCTGGCGTCCGCGGCGAAGGTGATCGCGTCGCCGGCCCCGAACACCACCAGCTGCCCCATCCGCACAGGCCGCTTCTCCGCCCCCGCAAAACCGCTGCCGGCCAGCACGTACCCGAGCGAGTTGAGGTTCGCCGGCCACGGCAGCCGCACCTGCGCGCCCGCCGAGACGGTGGCGTGCACCAGGGAGATCGGCGTGTGCGTGATCCCCGGGCCGTCATGACCGCCGAACGACCCGGCGATGACCCGCAGCAGCGCCCCGCCGTCCGCCGAGGACAGCAGCGCGACCTGGCCGGCCCGGATGTCCTGGTAGCGCGGCGGCGTCATCTTCAGCCGGGACGGCAGGTTCACCCACAGCTGGAAGCCGTGGAACAGCCCGCCGCTGACCACGAGCTCCTCCGGCGGCGCCTCGATGTGCAAGATGCCGCCGCCCGCGGTCATCCACTGGGTGTCGCCGTTGGTGATCAGCCCGCCGCCGCCGTTGGAGTCCTGGTGGCGGAAGGTGCCGTCGATGATGTAAGTGACGGTCTCGAACCCGCGGTGCGGGTGCCACGCGGTGCCCTTGGGCTCACCGGGGCCGTAGTCGACCTCGCCCATCTGGTCCATGTGCACGAACGGGTCGAGCCGCGCCAGGTCCACCCCGGCGAACGCGCGCCGGACCGGGAACCCCTCGCCCTCGTACCCGGACGGCGCGGTGGTCACCGACGTGACCTTCCGCTCGGCCTGCGCCAGGCCGGGCTCCGGGACCCGCGGCAGCACGAGTATGTCGTCGACTGTGATCGCTGGCATGGCTTCCTCCTACGCTGTGATGCCAGCATAACGATGCTTGAAATATCAATTATTCCGAACGGGCCGTGCTGCGCGCCCCGGCTCACCTGCTCGTGACCATGGGCTCTGTACTATGGGCCGCCATGGACCCCTACGCGAGCGCGGGCGTGGACGAGGAGCGCGAGCAGGACGCCTTCGCCCGGGCGATGCGTCCCTGGCTGGCCCGGACCAAGGTCCGCTCCCCGCTTGTGACTCACATCACCGGCCTGGCCAGCGGCTACTTCGCCACCTTGATGCACATCCCGCCCGGGCCGCCGCTCGCGCTGACTACCGACGGCGTCGGCACCAAGATCCTGCTGGCCCGCGAGGCGAACCGGTGGGAGGCGATCGGAGTCGACTGCGTGGCCAACAACGTCAACGACGTGATCTGCGTCGGGGCGGTGCCGCTCGCGCTGCTCGACTACATCGCCACCGACCGGATCGAGGAGGACGTGCTCGAGGCGGTCGCCCGCGGCCTGTACCAGGGCGCCGAGGAGGCCGGCATCGCCATCCCGGGCGGCGAGATCGCCCAGATCGGCGCCATGCTGGCGCCGGCCGGTGGCGGCCCGCCCATGATCGACCTGGTCGGCACCGCAGTCGGGGCGCTGCCCCCGGGCCGGGAGCCGGTGGACGGGTCGCGGGTCAGCGCGGGCGACGTCGTCCTGGCCCTGCCCAGCTCGGGCCTGCACAGCAACGGCTACTCGCTGGCCCGCCGGGCGCTGGCCTCGCTCGCCCTGGACAGCCAGGTGCCCGGCACCGGCCAGCGCCTGGACGACGCGCTGCTCGCGCCGACCCGGGTGTACGTGCGGGCCGCCGAGGCGCTGTGGGCGGCGGGGGTGTCGCCGCGGGGCCTGGCGCACATCTCCGGCGGCGGCCTGCTCAACCTGGCGCGGCTGGCCGCCGACGTGTCCTACGAGCTCGACGCGCTGCCGCCCGCGCCGCCCGTCTTCGCCCTCATCGCCGAGGCCGGGCACATCCCGCCGGAGACGATGTACGCCACCTTCAACATGGGCACCGGCTTCTGCGTGGTCGTCTCACCGTCGGAGGCGCCGGCCGCGGTCGAAGCGCTGAAGAGCGCCGGCGAGGAGCCGGTACGGGCAGGCACGGTAACCGCGCGCCCCGGCCGCTACGTGTCCATCCCCGCGGCCGGCCTGCTCGGCCGCGGCGACGCCTTCACCCGCGTCCCCTGACGCCCCCTCCCCCCGCCGCGCCCCCTCCCTCCGCCGCCCCCCTCCGCCGCGCCGCCACCCCCCTCCCTCCGCCGCGCCGCCATCCCCGATTTGTCTGCAGTTTCGGGTGCTATAACCCCGGAAACTGCAGACAAAGGTCCGAAGATCGTCCGGCACGGCTCGCGCGATACCGTCTAGGCATGGACGTCCGTGGCTATGTCGAGTCGAACGCACGCGAGTTTGTCGATGACCTGAAGCAGTGGCTGGCGATCCCCTCCATCTCCGCCGACCCGGACCGGCACGCCGACGTGCGGCGCAGCGCCGAATGGCTGGCCGCTCATCTTCGCGCGGCCGGCTTCCCGGTGACCCAGGTCCTGGAGACCGGCGGGCTGCCCGCCGTGTTCGCCGAATGGCCGGCCGCGGACCCCGCCGCCCCCACGGTGGTGGTGTACGGCCACCACGACGTCCAGCCGGTGGAGCCGCTCGAGGAGTGGGACAGCCCGCCGTTCGAGCCCGCCGAGCGTGACGGCCTGCTGCTGGCCCGGGGCGCCTCCGACGACAAGGGGCAGGTGCTCCTCCACTCCCTCGGCGTGCGCGCCGCGCTGGCCGCGAGCGCGGCTGCGGCGCCGCCGGTCACCATCAAGCTGATCGTCGAGGGCGAGGAGGAGTCGGGCTCGGAGCACTTCGCGGACCTGCTCAGGCGCGAGCGCGAGCGGCTGGCCTGCGACGTGATCGTGATCAGCGACACCACCATGTGGGCCGCCGACGTGCCGTCCATGTGCACCGGCATGCGCGGGCTGCTCCCGGTGGAGGTCACGCTGACCGGGCCGGTCCGGGACCTGCACTCCGGGTCGTTCGGCGGCGGCGTGCCGAACCCGCTGCACGCGATGGCGAGCCTGCTGGCCGGGCTGCACGACGAGCAGGGCCGGGTCACCCTGCCCCGGTTCTACGACCGGGTGCTGCCGCTGTCGGAGACCGAACGCGACCTGCTGGCCAGGCTGCCGTTCGACGAGAAGCGCTGGCTGGCCGAGGCGGGCGAGAGCGGCGCCGCCGACGGCGAGCAGGGCTTCAGCACCCTGGAGCGGATCTGGGCCCGGCCGACCGCCGAAATCAACGGCATGTGGGGCGGGCACACCGGCCCGGGTTCCAAGACCATCATCCCGAGGGCCGCGCACGCCAAGATCTCCTTCCGGCTGGTCGCCGACCAGGACCCGGCCGACGTGGCCGGGGCGTTCCGCGAGTACGTGGCCGCCCGCACGCCGGACGGCCTGCAGGCCGCGGTCACCGTCCACGCCGCGGTCCGGCCCTGTCACTCGCCCATCACCTCCCCGGCCGTGCTGGCCGGGCGCCGCGCGATGCAGCGGGCGTTCGGCTGCGAGGTGCTGTTCACTAAGGAAGGCGGCAGCGGCCCGGAGGCGGACCTGGCCGAGATCCTGGCCGCGCCGCTGGTGTTCGTCGCCGTCGGGCTGGACTCGGACCAGATCCACGCGCCGAACGAGTCGGTGGACCTGTCCCTGCTCCTGCGCGGGGCCGAGGCATCGGCGTACCTGTGGGACGAGCTAGCCGCCGCGGACCTCAGGTGACGCCGCTGGAGTCGCTCGCCCTGTCCCGCGGTACCGTCGACCGGGCGACCCACCGGCGCAACGACAGGGACTGGCTAGACGCGGCCTGGGCCGGCCCGCGCGCCCGGGTGCTGGTCGTCTCGGCCGGGCACGCGCTGGTCCGGCTGGAGGACGAGCGCGCCGAGCTGATCTTCGTGTCGCCGCCTGAGGCACCCGCCGGGACCAGGTTCCTGCTCGGGCAGGACGCTGACGGCGTGGTGTACTTCGGGGTCTCCGGGGACCTGCCGGCCGCGCCTGCCGGAGCGCGAGCGTTGTCGCTGCGCGAGGTGGGGACAGTGCTCGGCGACCGCGACGCGGGCCTGCTCACGCACGCGGTGGCCCTGGCCAACTGGCACGACACGCACACCCACTGCCCGGTCGACGGGACGCCCACGGTGCCCGATCCCGGCGGCCATTCGACCAGCTGCCCGGCCGACGGCACCGAGCACTTCCCGCGCACCGATCCCGCGGTCATCATGCTGGTCACCGATCCGGACGACCGCTGCCTGCTGGCCAGGAACGCGGCCTGGCCGGGCCGCCGGGTGTCGATCCTGGCCGGGTTCGTCGACCCGGGCGAGTCCGCCGAGCAGGCGGTGATCCGCGAGGTCGCCGAGGAAACCCAGATCAAGGTCACGAACGTGCGCTACGTCGGCAGCCAGCCCTGGCCGATGCCGCGCAGCCTGATGCTCGGCTTCCGCGCCGAGGCCCCGGCGGGCCAGGCCATCGTCGTGGACCGCGACGAGATCGCCGAGGCGCACTGGTTCAGCCGCGACGAGCTGGTCGCCGCCATCAAGGCCCGCGAGATCGCGCTGCCGCCGCCGGTGTCGATCGCCCGGCACATCATCGAGGACTGGTTCGGGGGCCCGCTGCCGTCCACCTGGACCGAGACCTCGGGCCCGCGCCCGTAAGGTGGCCAGCGTGAACGTGCACTCCGCGGTACGACCGCGAACGAACTGGGCAGGCAACATCGCGTTCGCGGCGCCGGACTTTCACCGCCCGGCCGCGGTCAGCGAACTGCAGGCCGTCGTGGCGCGAGCCCGCCAGGTCCGCGTGCTGGCCACCGGCCATTCCTTCAACGACATGGCCGACTCGCCCGGCGCCCAGGTCAGCCTGGCCGGACTGCCGCCGGAGGTGGAGATCGACTCGGCCGCCTCGCTCGTCCGGGTCGCGGCGGGCCTGAGCTACGCCGGGCTGGCGTCGCGGCTGGACGCCAGCGGCTTCGCGCTGCGCAACCTGGCCTCGCTGCCGCACATCTCGGTGGCCGGCGCCTGCGCGACCGCCACCCACGGCTCGGGGACGGCCAACCAGAACCTGGCCGCGGCCATTACTGCCCTGGAGATCGTCACCGCCGGCGGCGACATCGTGGAGCTCAGCCGCGGCGACGGCTCCTTCCCCGGCGCCGTCGTGCACCTCGGCGCCCTCGGCGTGGTCACCCGCCTGGTCCTGGAGGTGGTGCCGTCCTTCGACGTCAGCCAGCGGGTCTACGAGGGCCTGCCGCTGGAGGTGCTGGACGATCACTTCGCCGAGATCATGGCGAGCGGCTACAGCGTCAGCATGTTCACCGACTGGCGCGCCCCCCGCCTCACCCAGCTGTGGATCAAGAGCCTCGTCGGCCCCTCAGGCTCCCCGCTCGCCACTCCCTCAGGCTCCCCGCTCGCCATCCCGGCCGCATCTTCCGCCTCTTCCGTCCCGCCAATCACGGAAGCCCCATGGTTCACCGCGCCGCCCGCCCCGGCCGCGCGGAACCCGGTCCCCGGCCTGCCGGCGGACACCTGCACCGAGCAGCTGGGCGTGCCCGGCCGGTGGTTCGAGCGGCTGCCGCACTTCCGGCCCGAGTTCACCCCGAGTGCCGGCGACGAACTGCAGTCGGAGTACCTGCTGCCCGCCGGGCACGCGGTGGCCGCCCTGCGGGCGCTGAACCAGGTCCGCGACCGGGTCGCCCCGGCGGTGCGGATCTGCGAGGTCCGCCGGATCGCCGCCGACGATCTGTGGCTGAGCCCCTGCTACCGGCAGGACAGCGTGGCCTTCCACTTCACCTGGATCCCCGACACCGCCGCGGTGCTGCCGGTGGTGGCGCTGCTGGAGCAGCAACTGGCGCCGTTCGGCGCGCGGCCGCACTGGGGCAAGATCTTCACCACCCCGGCGGCCGAACTCCACGCGCACTACGAGCGCCTGCCGGACTTCCTCGACCTCGCCCGCCGCTACGACCCCGCAGGCAAGTTCCGTAACGCCTACACCGCCCGCTACCTCGCCCGCTAGCCGTGTCCCGCCGGCGCACGACAGCCCGCCCTGTCCACCGGCCTCCGGTGACGTACTCATGCAGCCGTTCCGAATCAGCTCCCGTCGCGTAGGTTCTCCGGCGCGCCGGGACGGAACGTGATGCGGTCGAACGTCGCCGCGCACCCCTCGCCGGCCGGGGACTGGGCCAGGAAGCCGACCCGGACCAGGTCCGCGGCGTTCCCGGAGAGCGCGAAGTAACGCAGCAGCCGCCACCACGCGCCGTCGGCGGAGGCGTGGAAGGCCCAGGCCGCGCCGGCCCGCGTGATCCGCAGCCACAGGGTGCGGCCGTCCACCTCGAAGGAGTTGCAGTCGTCGGAGGTCTCCCTGGTCACGACCGTGACGGCGGTGGGCGTGAGCTGCGGCGAATACTCGAAGCAGAGCTTGGCCCACTGCCGTTCGGCCGCGTGCACCAGCAGGACCCCCGCGTCGTACATGCTGGCGAACTCCACGGTGACCTGCGCCGCGAGCGTGAAGTCGCCCGCCGGGGGCAGGCCGACGAACCGGCCGGCGTCGGGCACCTGCCCGGGGCCGGCCCCGGCGGGATCGACGAACAGGTCCGTTCCCGCCGCCCCCGTCAGCGTCAGCACGCCGCCCCGGACCCGGCAGCCCGGCGGGGGGCTGCCCGCCGGCTCGAGCGCGAACGGCAGCGAGGGCAGCTTCAGGCTGGGCAGCTTCAACGCGTTGACGTCCTCCCCGCTTTAAGGGCGGGGATTCCTCCAGCGCGGCTCATGCCGCGCTCCGGTGGGTTCCTGCTTCGACGCCAGCCGCCACCGCAAGCGGCGGTCTTACACCAGCTCCACAGGCGTTTGACTTGTCCGCCCGCCCGGCGGCCAAGATGTTTCTGGCGGCGTTCACGTCCCGGTCCAGCACCGTGTCGCACGCCTGGCACGTCCACTCGCGGACGCTCAGCGGTTTGGGGCCGTCTTTCACCCCGCAGGCCGAGCACACCTGGGAGGTGGGCTCGAATCGGCCGATCCGGCGGAATTCGCGCCCGTAGTGCTCCGCCTTTTCCTCAAGCAGGCGCAACAATTGCGCCCACCCGGCATCGTGGACGGACTTGGCCAGGCGCGTGCGGGCGAGCCCGGACACGGCGAGGTCTTCGGCGTAGACCACTTGGTTGTCGCGGACCAGCCGGAGAGCTGTCTTGTGCGCGTGATCAAGCCGGGTCTCGCGGACCTTGCGGTGCAAGGCCGCGACCCGGCAGCGAGCCTTGATCTGGTTCTTGCTTCCCGTAACCTTGCGGGACAGGTCACGCTGAGCCCTGGCCAGCAGGCGTTCTTTGACCCGCAGGAACCGCGGGTTGGCGATGATCTGGCCGTCCGAGGTGACTGCCAGGCGGTCCAGCCCGACGTCGATGCCCGCCTCACGGACGCAGGCGGGCAGCGGCTTTGCCTCCCGCTCCACTACGAACGAGGCGTAGTACCGGCCGTCCGGCTCCCTGATCACGGTGACGCTGGACGGCTGCGATGGGAGCGGGCGGGACCAGCGGATCCTGATCTCGCCCACCTTCGCCACATATAGCCGCTCTCTGTGAAGACGGAACCCGTTGCGGGTGAGCCGGATCGACTGCCGGCCACGCTTGGACCGGAACCGGGGGTGCCCGATCCTGCGGCCCTTCCGCTTCCCGGACAGCGAATCGAACCAGTTCCGGTATGCGCGGCGCGCATCCCGGCATGCCTGAACGAGCGCGACCGATGCGACATCAGACAGCCATGCCCGCTCCGGGGTGAGCTTGGCGAGGGTGATGACCCTGCGTCGCACTTCGGTGTCGGTGATCTTCTCCCCGGCCGCGTGACATTCATCCCGCAGCCGCAGGCAATCGTTGAACACCACCCGGGCGCAGCCGAACACCCGCGCAAGGGCTTCCTGCTGGCCGGGCCCCGGATAGATGCGATAACGATAACGAACCTGCACAACACCACAGCATGCCAGAGGCCTATGACAATCCGGGAGGACTACAGGCGCGCCGGGTGCGCGACACAAATGTAGGGGTACCATCTGCACGCAGCCCCGCACTCCGACTGGATGCGGTACCTCAATGAACACGTGGCCGCAATGTCGTAGCCTGCTGTTAGGCTCCGCCCATGCTTGATCACATCGGACTGCAGGTCCAGGACGTCGAGAAGTCGCTCGATTTCTACCTCCGCGCCTTCGCCGCGATCGGGATGCACGAGGCGATGCGCTTCCCGGCCGGCGACACCATCGTGGTCGGCCTGGCCGGCCCCGACGGCGTACCGAATTTCTGGCTGAGCCCGGCCGCCGGCGCCGAGACCAGGGAACTGCACGTGGGATTCCGGGCGCCGGACCGGGCGGCGGTGGACGCCGTGCATGAGGCGGCCGTGGCGGCTGGGGTGGAGGTGCTGCACGCCCCGCGGGAGTGGCCGGAGTACCACCCCGGTTACTACGCGGTGTTCCTGCGCGACCTGGACGGGCACAACGTCGAGGCCGTCCACCACGGCTAACCCCGGGACGCGCTGCGCCTCGCCCTGCTCCCGGAGACCCGGGAGGCCCCGGAGGCCCGCGACGCCGTCCGCCTGGCCCGGACCCGCAGCGGGGCCCGGTTCGGCTGCCGCCGCGGCCCGGTGGCCGGCTCCGCGGGCCGGTCCTCCCGGTGCCGGTCACGCAGGTGCCGGTCGCTCCGGCGCCGGTCGCGCAGCGCCCGCAGCGGCGGCTTCACCCGGGCCGGTTCCGGCAGCCGCCCGGGCTCGAGCTCGGAGCGCAGCCGGTTCACGTGGGCGAGGATCTCGCCGCGCAGCTGCCATCCCTCCGGCTGTTCGGCCGGATCGGTGGAGAGCAGGTCGGCGAGCTGGTCCTGCTGCCGCTGGGCCTCCTCGAGGTGGTCTTCCAGCGCCTCGGTGATCGGCTCGGGCGCGAACTCGGCGAATCCGGGGGGCGCCGGCTCGGCCTCGAGCAACTGGCCGTAGGCCCGGACGGCGGCGGACAGCTCGGCCAGCACGGCGGCCAGCCGGGCACGGGTGTCCGCTTCCCGGACCGGGCTGTGCTCGCTGTCGATCCGCACACTGTCGGCCACCGAACGGGCCAGCACGCGCATGTCCGTCGCGGCCCGCTCCAGCGTGTCGACGCCGTCCCGCAGCCCGGCGGCCGGGTCGCCGGACCTGAGCCGCCTGGGGTTCAGCCGGACGCTCTCTTCCGCCTGGGCCAGCGCGTCGTCCACCCGCTCGATCTCGCCGCGCAGCGCCCGGGTGCGGTCCAGCCACTCCGCCGCGCGCCGCGGGTCGGGCGCCTCATCCAGGCCGTCGGCCATCTGGCCGAGCAACTCGGCCATCTGGCGGCTCAGGTCGCCGACCGCCTCCTTGGCGGGCTGCACCCGCAGCGGGGCGAGCACCAGGCCGGCCGCCAGTCCCGCGGCCGCGCCGACCAGGGTTTCCGTGATGCGGCCGGTGGCGGCGGTGTGCGAGTCGACCGAGAAGATCAGCATCGCGCTGATCGGCACCTCCAGGATCTCCTCGCGGAGGCGGAGCACGATCCCGAGCGCGAGCGTGCCCGCGATGAGCAGGCCGAGCACCCACCAGCTGAACGGAACGTACGCGGCGACCGCGACCGCGGCGAGCACGCCGGCGGTGACCGCCGCGACCCGCCGGATGGCGCTGCCGATCGTATGGAACAAGGTCGCCTGCACCACGAGCAGCGCGGTCAGCGGGGCGAGCACGGACCGGGACGACCCGCCGGGCAACTGCAGCGCGAGCAGGTACGCGAACACCGCCGTGACGGTCAGCCGGGCGACGTACACCGCGGTCGGCTGGGCCCGGCGCCGGACCAGCGTGAGCTGCTCGGCCTGACGCCTGGCGGCCGCCAGGGCGGCCTCGCCGACGCTCTCGCCGGGCACGGGATGGACGGGGAAACCTTTCATAAGCTGCTTACCGGGTCTAGTGGGCGGCGGGATCCAGCGATAGCTCTAGCCTAGAGCAAAACGCTCTGCCATTGACCAACGCGCACCCGGCCGAGCTATTCCCACTGGGCCAGCCACGCCGGCCAAGGATTGAGGTCCAGTTCGGCCGGCCGTCGGCAAACCCTGACCCGCCAGCGAGTCGCTGATCACGAAGGCGGACGCCAGCCGCAGCCTGCGGAGTTCGGCCACCGCGAACAGGGCGGCCGCTTCCATCTCGACGCAGAGCACGCCCTCAGCCTGGTAAAGCAGGACCTCGTCGATGGTCTCCCGGTAGGGGGCGTCGATCGTCCAGGAGATGCCGGCCCGGAACTGGTGACCCGCACGAGCGCCGATTCTATGCCTGCTGCTGGGTCTGCTACTGGGCCCGCTACTGGGCCCGCTACTGGGCCCACTACTGGGCCCGCGCCCTCGCCCGGCCCGGGATCAGCAGGACGGCCACCGGCACGACCACCAGGCCGGCCAGGGCCCAGCTCAGCCCCAGCCCCCCGGCCGCCAGCCCCACCGCTAGCGGCCCCAGGCCTCCGGCCAGCCCGGCGGCGCTGCTCAGCGTCACCGCCACCGAACTCCGCCCGGGCAGGCTGCCGTACAGCCGGGCCTGCAGCACCGGGTACCACGGCGCCGTCGCCGCGCTCAGCGCGGCCAGCACCACCAGCTTCGGGGCCACGCCGGGGACGAGCAGGAAGCCCGGGTAGAGCAGCGCGGCGGCGACCGCGCTGACCCGCAGCACGGTGAGATCGCCGACCTTCTCCAGGATGACCACGAGCGCGGCGTCCCCGGCCAGCATGGCGCCGAGCCTGATCGCGATGGCCAGCGCCGCGACAGCGGGCGTCAGGTGCGCGACGTCCACCAGGTACAGCGCGAGGAACCCGGTGAACACGTCCACCAGCAGGTCGGCCACCTCGATCAGCAGCAGCCAGCGCAGCGTTCCCCAGTCCCGCAGCGCGGCCCCTACCTCCCGCGCCCGCGCCGTCCACGGCCGCTCCGCCGCCTCCGGCTGCTGGCCGGCCTTCCCCGCCTCCGGCTCCTGGCCGCCGGTCGCTGCCAGGCCCGCCGCAGCGACCGGCGGGCGCCGCAGGTACGCGCCGAGCCAGACGACCGCGCTGATCCCGGCCAGCGCCAGGTAGCCGGCCCGCCAGCCGCCGCCGCTGGCCAGCACCGCGGTGAGCAGCAGCGGGCCGGCCACGGCGCCCGCCGAACCGGCCAGGTCCCAGCGCGCCATGACCTGGGCCTGCCGCTCCGGCCAGGCGTCCATGATCTCGGCCTGGGTCAGCGACACGAACGCGCCCGAGGCCGGGTAGAAGGCGACGAAGGCGCACATCAGCACGGTGAACGAGCGGGCCGAGGCCACGCCGAGGAGGGTGAGCACGAAGAGGATGCCACCGCCGAGAATGGCCAGCCGACGGCGCCGGCCCTGCCCGGCCAGCACGCCGAGCGGCAGCTCGAGAAAGCCGCCGATCAGCAGCGGCACCGAAGCCAGCAGCCCGACCTGCCCGTAGCTCAGTCCCAGGTCGCGCCGGATAAGCGGGAGCGCGGCTCCCTTGGCCCCGTCAACTAGCTCGTCGGCGACCTCGATCGCGAGCGCGACGGCGAGAACGGAAAGCGCAGGCCTTCAGCGTCAAGTGAAACCCATGCGGCCATGGTACGGCTCACCGGCGTTTTTCGGTACGCCATACCACCCGCAGGCCGGACCAGTCCTCGTCGATCGCGGCCACCTTGACGTCGACCAGCCCGAGGGGCAGGGCGAACTCGCGGATGACGGTGTCGGTGATGTCGCTGCGGTGGCCGGCCGCCCGGCGCGGCCAGGCGACCCAGAGCGCCCCGGACGGATAGATCCGCCGGGCGAGCTCGCCGATCTGCACGGCGATCTCGCCCGCTTCGGTGAAGAAGGCGAGGATGACGTCGGCCTGGCCGTCCGGGCCGGGCCCGGCCAGCCCGGCCGGCGGGTCGGTCAGCGCCCATCCGCCCGGCGGGTCATGCAGGTGCACCCGGTGCCCGGGCTTGAGCCCCAGCTTGGCCGCCTGCGGCCGGCCCGAGTACCCCGGCGTCGTCACCGGCCGCCCGCCGACGGGTTTGCCGTCCCGGGTATGTCTACCTCCGATACCGGTCTTATGAACATCATCAGGATTCGGCGTGCAGACCCCGGCCTTCAGGCCGGGGGAGGAAACGCCGCTCCACCTCCATCGAATGTCGGTGCGACATGATACCTGCACCGGGGCGACCCGGGCCGGGTGGCCCTAGCACGGCTGCAACCCGCTGAACGCCTTGGTGTTCGCGACACGGCCGGGGCCCGATCCACAGGTACACCCAAGACGAGTGGCGGGCGTTCGTCGCTGGCGTGCGCAGCGGTGAGTTCGACTTGGACAAGTCCGGCCATCTGCCGTAGCCGGCTGTCTGGTAGGCGGCAATGCCGGGAAGTCAGGCACCCCCGCACGGGCTGTTTCATGATCATGTGCAGAAATGGGTCGAATGTCGCCCCAAAGTGCACATGATCATGGTCTGTGCCCGAAATGCTTCAACCTGAAGTTCAGGCAGACCGGACATAACGGGCCGCTTGCGCGGCGAGGGCCGCTTTATCACAGCCGGCCAGCATCCGCGCGGCTCGCCGGGGGCGTCCTATCCACCGCGAACGAGCCTGACCAGCAACGAAACCCGGAGTACGGCCCAAGAGCAGGCGGCTGCTGCGTTGCGATCTCACCCGGGGTCCGGATTACTGGCGCGGAACCGGGCGTTCGGCCGGGCGCCTCATCCGGAGGGGGCTAGCCGGTGGGTGAAAAGGGGGGGCTAGCCGGTGTGCATGCCGCCGTTCATCGAGTATTATACCGAGTATGCTACTTGTTATGGTGATCACATGAGCGTCCGGCACGCGCTGCTCGCGCTGCTCAGCGAGGGACCCAAGTACGGCCTGCAGCTGCGCGAGGAGTTCGAGACGGGGACCGGGGAGGTCTGGCCGCTGAACGTGGGCCAGGTCTACACCACGCTGCAGCGGCTGGAGCGGGACGGCCTGGTCGAGTCCGACGGCGACGGCCAGGACGGCCCGCAGAAGGGCTTCCGTATCACCGCGGCCGGGACGAAGGAGCTGACCGGGTGGCTGCGCACGCCCTCGGACATGTCCTCGCCGCCGCGCGATGAGCTGGTGATGAAGGTCCTGGTGGCGCTGCGGGTGCCGGGGACGGACGCACGGGACGTAATCCAGGTGCACCGCAGGTACCTGGTGGAGCTGATGCAGCAATGGACCCGGATCAAGGAGACCGAAGCCGGGTCCGACATGAGCCTGGCCCTGGTGGTGGACGCCGAACTATTCCGGCTCGATGCCGTGGTCCGCTGGCTGGATGCCGCGGACGGCCGCATCAAGCGGGCCGCCGCCGACCCTCCCCAGGCCGACAAGACAACGGGGACAACGCAGGCCGTACCGAGCGTGCGGCGCAGAGTTGGAGCAAGAAGATGAGCGTGCTGGAAATGCGGCGAGTGTCGCGCACCTACGGCCTGGGAGTCGCCGAGGTGCACGCGCTGCGGGACATCGACCTGTCCGTCGACGCGGGCGTGATGGTGGCCGTGATGGGGCCGAGCGGATCGGGGAAGTCGACGCTGCTGACCATCGCCGGCAGCCTGGAGGACGCCAGCAGCGGCGAGGTCAGCGTCTGCGGGCAAAAGCTGACCTCACTGTCCCGTAACGCCAAGGCCCGGCTGCGGCGCCGCTCGATCGGTTACGTGTTCCAGGATTTCAACCTGCTGCCCGGGCTCACGGCGGCCGAGAACGTCACGCTGCCGCTCGAGCTGGACGGCGTGCCCGCCAGGAAGGCCCGCGCGGCCGGCCTGCGGAGCCTGGAAGAGCTCGGCCTCGGCGACCGCGCCGAGCACTTCCCCGACCAGATGTCCGGCGGCGAGCGGCAGCGGGTGGCCATCGCCCGAGCCGTGGTGGGGGAACGGCAGCTGCTGCTGGCTGACGAGCCCTCGGGCGCGCTCGACTCGGCGAACGGCGAGGGGGTCATGCGGCTGATCCACGCCGCCTGCAAGCGCGGCCTGGCCGCCGTGGTGGTGACCCACGACGCCCAGCTGGCCTCGTGGGCGGACCGGGTGGTGTTCCTGCGGGACGGCCGGGTGACCGACCAGACCATGCCCGCGCCGGGCCCCGAATCGCTGCTCGCGCCGGGGGCGACCCAGTGAGCGCCGGGCCAGCGGGCACGGCGCTGCGCGAACGCCCGGCGCAGGCGGGAGCCGGAAACGGGGGCGTTCCCGCCCGCCGCGCCGTGATCCGCTGGGCGTGGCGGATGTTCCGCCGCGAGTGGCGCCAGCAGTTGCTGGTCCTGGCGCTCATCGTGGTGGCGCTGGCCGCCACCGTCCTCGGGGCGGCGGTGGCCACCAACACGCCGCCCCCGTCCGGCGCCGGCTTCGGCACCGCCGCGGACATGGCCACGTTCGGCGGCGGCCCGCAGCTGGCGGGCCAGATCGCCGCCCTGCGGCAGCGCTTCGGCCGCGTCGACGTCATCGAGAACCAGGCCGTCGCCATCCCCGGCTCGGTCAGCACGTACAACCTGCGCGCCCAGGACCCGCGCGGCCCGTTCGGCCAGCCGATGCTCTCCCTGGTCGCCGGGCACTACCCGGCCGGGCCCGGCCAGGTGGCCGTGACCGACGGCGTGGCCGCCGCCTTCAGCCTCACGATCGGCGAGGAGTGGCACCAAGGCGGCCAGACCCGCCAGGTCACCGGCATCGTGGCGAACCCGCAGAGCCTGCTGGACGAGTTCGCCCTGGTGGTGCCGGGCCAGGTCACCGCGCCGTCCCAGGTCACCGTCCTGTTCAACGCGCCGGGCGTGGACTCCGCGTCCCTCGGCCCGACCGTGCAGAGCCGGCAGTCGGCGGCGGCCAGCAACCCGCTCAACCCCGAGACGATCGTGCTGGCGCTGGCCACGGTCGGCATGCTGCTCATCGCCCTGGTCGCGGTGGGCGGCTTCACGGTGCTGGCGCAGCGCCGGCTGCGCTCGCTCGGCATGCTCGGCGCTCTGGGCGCCACCGACAGGAACATCCGCCTCGTGGTCCGGGTCAACGGCGTCCTGGTGGGGGTGGTGGGCGCGCTGGCCGGGGTGATCCTCGGCCTGGCCGCCTGGCTGGCCTACCGGCCGCACCTCGAATCCAGCGCCCACCACGTGATCGGCGCGTTCCAGCTGCCGTGGATCGTGGTCGGCCCGGCGATGGCGCTGGCCGTGGTGGCCACCTACTTCGCCGCCTCCCGCCCGGCCCGCGCCATTACCCGTATCCCCGTCGTCGCCGCCCTGGCCGGGCGGCCCGCCCCGCCGAAGCAGGTGCACCGCTCGGCGGTGCCCGGCGTGGTCCTGTTCGTGGTCGCCGCGGCCGTGCTGTCGTACTCAGGCAAGAGCAACAGCAACGGCGGCGGGGGGCTTGAACTCGTTCTCGGGATCGTCCTGCTCGTCGTCGCGATCATTCTGCTGGCGCCCTTCTGCCTGGTGCTCCTGGCCAGGGCCGGGCGGCGCGCCCCGATCGCGGTGCGGCTGGCGCTGCGGGACCTGGTCCGCTACCGGGCCCGCTCGGGCTCGGCCCTGTCGGCCATCAGCCTCGGCGTCTTCATCGCCGCCCTGGTCTGCGTCCTGACCGCGCAGCGGTTCGGGAACAACGCCCTGGACTACGCCGGGCCGAACGTGGCCTCGAACCAGATCCTCGTGTACACGGCCGACTCGGGTCACGGGCCCGGCGGCGGCGGCACGGGCAGTGCTGGCCAGAACGGGGGAACCAGCACGCCGCAGGCCCAGGCGGCGATCGCCCAGAAGATCGCCAAGGCCCTCGGCTCCAGCACCGTCATCGAGCTCGACCAGGCCGGCGCCTCGCTGCAGCACGCCGCGGCCGGGCGTACCTGGTCCGGGCAGGTCTACGTGGCCACCCCCCAGCTCCTGGCGGCGTTCGGGATCAAGGCCTCCGACGTCAACCCCGACGCCGACATCCTGACCATGCGGCCCGGGCTGTCCGGCCTCTCCCACATGCAGCTCACCTACGGCGCCGATCCTGGCGGCGGCGGTCAGGGCGGCGGCGGGCCCAACGGCAACGGTCCGCCGACCAGCTGGCCGTGCCCGAAGAGCAACTGCCTGGCCAACCCGGTGATCCAGCAGGTCGGTGCCCTTCCGGCCGGCACCTCGGCGCCGAACACCGTGATCACCGAGCACGCCATCCACGCGCTCGGCCTGCAGACCAGCGTCTCCGGCTGGCTCATCCAGACCCCGCACCCGCCCACCGCGGCGCAGATCACCGACGCCAGGCTCACCGCCGCCGCGGCCGGCATGACGATCGAGACCAAGAACAGCGCGCCCACGTCGGCGGAGATCCTCAACTGGGCCACCGTCTTCGGGATCGTCCTGGCGCTGGGCATCCTGGCCATGACCATCGGACTGCTCCGCAGCGAGACCGCCCGCGACCTGCGCACCCTGAGCGCCACCGGGGCGGGCAGCATGACCCGCCGGGAGCTGACCGCCGCGACCGCCTTCGCGCTGGCCCTGGGCGGCGCCGTACTCGGCACGGTGGCGGCCTACGTCGCCGCCATCGGCTACGCCTGGGACAACCACCTCGACGGCCCGTCCGAACTAGCCAACGTGCCCACCGAGCAACTGCTCTTCCTCCTCGTCGGCATGCCGGTGATCGCGGCGGTCGTCGGCTGGCTGATGGCCGGCCGCGAGCCGCCCGCCATCTCCAGGCAGCCGCTGGAGTAAGGGCACGCACCAGCACCGTTCGGGATAAAAGCCCCTTCCCGAGGGGGACCGGGCCCGGCCTACTGACGCAGGCCGGGCCCGGACTGCGGGCCTTTTTCCTTGCGTTCCAGGATCTCGGCCGCGCCGCGGATCACGCACCGGAGCGGGTCCTCGACCAGGACCGTGCCGATGCCGGCCGCGGTCTCGATCCGGCTGGCCAGGCCGGGCAGCAGCGCGCCGCCGCCGGCCAGCCGGACCTTGCCCCGGACCACGTCCTCGGCCAGGCCGGCCGGGATCTCCGACAGCATCTCGTGCACCGTGCCCGCGATCGCGGCGACGATCGGCTCGAGCGCGGCCGCCACCAGGCCGCCCGGCACGTACTCGGACCGCGGCGTCCGCTGCGCGACGTCCAGGCCGACCGCCTCGGCGAAGCCCTCGGCCCCGCCGGTGACGCCGAGGGTCATCTTCAGGTGCCGGGCCGCGCGCTGGCTGACGATCAGGCCGAGCTCGCTCCGCAGCGCCTGCACGACCGCCTCGTCCATGGCGTTGCCGGCCTTGCGCAGCGACTGGGACCTGACCACCCGCCAGCCGGCCACCGCCGCGACCTCGGTGGTGCCGCCGCCGATGTCGACCACGAAGCCGCCCGCCCCGCCGGTCAGGTCGAACCCGGCCCCGGCCGCGGCGGCCACCGGCTCGTCGATCAGCCGCACGTTGTACCGGGGCCGCCGGACGCTCAGCGCGGCGATGATCGACCGGCGCTCGACCGGCGTGGCCCCGCTCGGCACGCACACCAGCGCGTCGCGCCGCATGAGCGAGAAGCGGCGCGTCCGGCGCAGGAACGCGTGCAGCATGGCCGCGGTCGCGTCCAGGTCCGCGATGACCCCGTCCCGCAGCGGGTGGATCACCTGGATGTCCTGCGGCTCCTTGTCGGCCAGCGCGTCCGCCGCCTCGCCGACCGCGGCGACCTTGCCCACGGCCGTGTCGATGGCGATCGCGGTCGGCTCCTCGAGCACGATGCCGCGGCCGGCGACCCAGACGAGCGTGTTCACGGTGCCGAGATCGATCGCCACGCTACCCCGGAAGCGCATGTTGCTCCCCTCTGTCCACCGTGCCGCCCCTCTATTCCGGCACGACACTGCAGGATCGCCCCGCCACGTGACGTTCGCTAAGCGTACAGCCGGTATTCTGCGCGAGCGAGCGGATGGATCCGGACGTTGGTTTGTGATTCTTTGATCCGATTATGGGTGTTATGGTCATCGGGGCCGGCAGAGGGAGACCTTTATGCGTATACGGGTGGCGGTCGCGGTCGGCGTATCCGTGCTCACCGCCGCCCTGGCCGCCGCCGCGCCCGGCCCGGGGACCGGAGGTCCGGCGGCCGCGCGCCCCGCGGCGGGGGGCCCGGCCCGGTCCGCGCTCGCGGCCCTGGCCGACGTGGCCGTCCGGCCGGGCGTCCGGCACGTCGGCCGCGCGCACGCCAGCCCGCCGACCACCGCTGACTGCGAGAAAGCCTACAAGGTCGCATGCTACGAGCCGGCCCAGATCCAGCAGGCGTATCACCTGCCCGCGCTCTACGCCAGGGGGGTGACCGGTAAGGGAACCACGATCGTCATCGTCGACTCGTTCGGCTCCCCGACGATCAGGAACGACCTGCGCGTGTTCGACCAGACCTTCGGCCTGCCCGCCCCGCCGTCGCTCACGATCATCCGGCCCGCGGGCCGGGTGCCCGCCTACGACCCGAACAACTCCGACATGGTCGGCTGGGCCGGCGAGACCACGCTGGACGTGGAGTACGCCCACACGATCGCGCCCGGCGCCCGGCTGCTGCTGGTCGAGACCCCGGTGTCCGAGACCGAGGGCGTGCACGGCTTCCCGCAGATCGTCGCGGCCGAGGAGTACGTGCTCAGGCACCGCCTCGGTGACGTGATCAGCCAGAGCTTCAGCGCCACCGAGCGGACCTTCCCCGGCGGCGCCGCGGTGCGGGCGCTGCGCGGGGCCTACCAGCTCGCCGCCAAGGACGGCGTCACGGTGCTCACCGCCGCGGGCGACTCCGGCGCCGCCGACGTCAAGCTCGACGAGAGCACCTACTACCTGTTCCCGGTGACCTCGTGGCCCCGGCGGCGGCGGCGCGTCGGTCCTGTTCGGCCGGCCGTCGTACCAGGACGGCGTGCGGAACGTCGTCGGCGGCCGCCGCGGCGTGCCCGACATCTCGATGAGCGGCGCCTGCAACGGGTCGGTGGACACCTACGGCACTTATCGCGGCGCGCCGGCCGGCTGGTCCCCGGCGTGCGGGACCAGCGAGGCCACGCCGATGTTCGCCGGCATCGTCGCGCTGGCCGACCAGGTGGCGGGGCATTCCCTCGGGCTGATCAACCCGGCCCTGTACCGGCTGGCGGCCCGCGGCGCGCCCGGCATCGTCGACGTCAGGTCGGGAAACAACACGGTCTCGTTCCGCCAGGGCGGGCAGCAGCACACGGTGCGCGGCTTCACCGCCGTACGGGGCTACGACCTGGCCTCCGGGGTCGGCACGGTGAACGCCGTTTACTTCGTCACGGAACTCGCCCGCGCGGCCGGTCACTGACAAATCTTTATTTCCGAACGGCCCGTGGTGCGTCCCCTGATTCCGCTGTAATCATCTGATGTTTCCGCGCCGCCGGACAACGCGCGGTACGGGGTGGAACCCGATCTGCCTGCTGAGACGTGGCCGGGCCGCTCGCCGCGGGATTCGGCGCGAAGCGCCGCTGTCCGGTGCCCTGCGCGAGATACATTGTCAGCGGGTGGCGGCACCGTCAACGCCGCCTACTTCGTGCCTAACGCCCGCTGTGACCTCGCGTTTCCCGGTTGAATCATCCGCACCACTCCCCGCCTGCGGCGGTCAGAGCCCTACCCGGACGGGAAGTGGGAGCGCGACTCCGGCGAGGTGACCGCGAGGAGGAGAGGAACCGATGGAGGACGTGTTCGATGTCCTGGCCGAGGACCACGAGGAAATAAGAAAGGCGCTGGCCGAGCTCGAGAAGGGTCCGACCGCGGGGACGGGCGCCACCGAGGATCAGCTCATGCTGCGCAAGATAATGACCGAAGAGCTGATCATCGAGGAAACCAAGCACGAGGAGATCGAGCTGACCTGCCTCTGGCGGGCCGTGCGCGAGCATGTCCCCGGCGGGGACCGGCTCGCCGACCGGGTCATCTGCGCCGAACTCGAGATCGTGACCCTGCTGGCCGGACTGGACAAGCTTGACGTCGCAGCGCCGGAGTTCGAGAAGTTGCTCAGCGCGTTCACCCAGGCAGGCCGGGAGCATTTCGACTTCGAGGAGCGGCAGGTGTGGCCGCGGCTGCGCGCTGCCTTCAGTTCCGGGGCGCTGGCCGCCGAGGCCGCCGCTGAGCTGGGCCGGAAGGTCATCCTGGCCCGGCAGTCCGTGCCCGTGCCGCCGTTCCCGCGGGCATCGGCCCGGTCGCAGTGGCCGGGCGAGAGCGCGCGCCACGGTTCGTTCGGCTGACGGGTGTCTGAGTCGTTCGGCTGAGGGAATGCTCTGTGGATAGCGTGAATCTGCAGCCCGCCTTCAGCTATCCATCAGGTTCATGGTGCTCACTGGAGAAGGCGAGACCGGCCAGCGGCAGCCCGGCCGGTCTCGGCCGACGAGCGACCCGGACGCCCAGACCTAAGGCGTGATTGCGATGCAGGATTACAGCGGCTACGGCCAGCCGCCGTCGGGAGATTTCGGCCCCACCGCGCCGTTGCCCCCCATGCCTCCCCGGCCGCCCAGGCGCCGTATCGGCCTGCTGAGCTACGTGGGCGTCGCGCTGGCGGCGGGCGCCCTGGGGGCAGGCACGGTGGTAGCCCTCTATCACCCGGCCGCGAGCTCATCGGCGTCAGCCCAGCCGAGCAGCAGCGCTCCCGCCCCGCTGCCCAGCACCGCGGTGCCGATGCCGAGCAGCGGCGGGACCGGGACCACCGGCGGCAGCCTGAGCAAGGTGGAGCAGGGCATCGTGATCATCAACACCACGCTGCAGTACAGCAGCGAGCGGGCCGCGGGCACCGGCATGGTGATCAACGCCGACAACGGCCTGGTGCTGACGAACAACCACGTCATCGAGAACGCCACCAAGATCACCGCGACGGTGGCGGCCACCGGCCAGAAGTTCCGGGCGACGGTCGTCGGCTACGACGTGACCGGCGACATCGCGCTGATCCGGCTGCAGGACCCGTCCGGCCTGCACGCGATCCCGATCGGTGATTCCAGCAAGGTCAAGACCGGTGACCCGGTGACGGCCCTGGGCAACGCCGGCGGGCGGAGCGCGATCATCCCCGCCGCCGGGCATATCACCGGGATCAACCGGACCATCACGGCCAGCGACCAGGGGGGCGCGGTCACGTCGGAGACGCTGCACGGGATGCTCGAGACGGACGCGGGCATCGTGTCCGGCGACTCGGGCGGTCCGCTGGTCAACGCGGCCGGCCGGGTCATCGGCATGGACACCGCGGGCAACGACGTGAGCGTCCCCGACCAGCAGCAGCCGGCGGCCGGCTTCGCCATCCCGATCACGACGGCCCTCTCGGTCGCCCGGCAGATCGCCGCGGGGCAGGCCAGCTCCATCATCTCGATCGGCTACCCGCCGTTCATCGGGATCTACGTCGGGCAGGGCACCAGCAGCGATCCGCAGCAGCAGGCCGCGGCGCAGCAGCAGCAGAACAACGGCTTCGGCGGCTTCGGTGACGGGAACGGCTCCGGCAGCCAGAGCTGCTACACCAACGACTCCAACCTGCCCGTCCCGTCCACGATCGCCCCGGTGAGCTCGGGCACCCTGGTCGTCGGCACCATCTGCGCCAGCCCGGCCGCAACCGCGGGGGTGACGGCCGGATCGGTCGTCACCGCCGTGAACGGCCAGGCGGTCGGCGCACCGCCGAGCCTGCACAGCAAGCTGGCCCAGTTCCGCCCCGGCGACACGGTGTCCCTCACCTGGGTCACCCCGTCCGGCCAGCGCAAGACCGGCACCCTGACGCTCACCGCAGGCCCGCCGCTGTAGGGGCCTGACGGCGCGGGCCCGGGGACGGCCCGGGCCCGCGCCGACCCGGCGCCTGAGGCGGTTCCGCTACCGCCTCAGGCGCCACCCCTCGTCCAGGGCGGCCTGGTCCGGGGCGGCCTGGTCCGGGGCTGCCTGGTCCGGGGCTGCCTGCTGCCCAGCCCAGCCCGCCGGGCCCGGCCGCATGCCGCCACCGCCGGGCGCCGGCCGCCGGGCACCTGGGCTGGGGTGCGTGGGCCCTTGACCCCGTCTATCGGGGTGCGGGGCCCACGCACCCCAGGCCGTTGACCGCACCGCACCCGGCAGAAATACCCGTTTCTTCGCAAACCCGTCATATCCGGCACGACGCCAGCCGGCCCGGCGCCACCATCCCGACAGATGTGACCCAGAGCCGGCACGCAGCCGCCTGACCGGCGGCTCGCTCGTCGCCCGCGCCGAAAAGCCGCTCCCGGGGGGTTCAAAAGGCGGCCTCGGGTCGTCACACTAGATCACGTGTACGACTTCGACGTGCTGGTGATCGGCTCGGGGCCTGGTGGCCAGAAGGCCGCTATCGCCGCGGCGAAGCTCGAGCGGCGGGTGGCGATCGTCGAGCGCAAGGACATGATCGGCGGCGTGTGCCTGAATACGGGCACGATCCCGTCCAAGACCCTGCGCGAGGCGATCCTCTACCTGACCGGCCTGAACCAGCGGGAGATGTACGGGCAGAGCTACCGGGTCAAGGACGAGATCACCATCGCCGACCTGGCCGCCCGGACCACCCATGTGGTCGGCCGTGAGATGGACGTGGTGCGCAGCCAGCTGTCCCGCAACCGGGTCGCGACCATGACCGGCACCGGCCGCTTCCTCGACCCGCACACGGTGGAGGTCGACGGCGGCGAGGGCCGGGTCCGGCGGGCCAGCGCGGACAAGATCGTGATCGCCACCGGCACCCGGCCTGCCCGGCCGGCCAGCGTGGAGTTCGACGAGCGCACCGTCATCGACTCCGACGGGATCGTGCACCTGCAAACGGTCCCGCGCTCGATGGTGGTGGCGGGCGCCGGGGTGATCGGCATCGAGTACGCGTCCATGTTCGCGGCCCTGGGCACCAAGGTCACCGTGGTGGAGCAGCGCGAACGGATGCTCGAGTTCTGCGACGTCGAGGTGGTGGAGGCGCTCAAGTACCATCTGCGCGACCTCGCGGTCACCTTCCGGTTCGGCGAGACGGTGTCCTCGGTCGAGGCGCGGCCGGAGGGCGCCATCGCGACGCTGCTGAGCGGGAAGAAGATTCCCGCC
>WNGL01001924.1_pt1 | contig 28722 bp, 31 predicted proteins | sample 5400591 | NCBI WGS metagenome assembly WNGL01 (sample SAMN13153377, study PRJNA577476) | soil metagenome | isolation source: 80 cm soil or saprolite under Garry oak tree replicate 1 | place: USA:California | collected 2016-06-15 | reverse complement strand
CAACGTTTCTCACCTCGATTGACTTACTGCCCTGTAATACTTGGAGCTCAGTGTTTTCAGTGAAATAGGACAATTCGTCCGCAAGCTCTTTCGATCGCACATATGCGAGTTCTGGGTCTGCTGCTCGGAAGTGCCAGACCAGCGAGAACTCCTTCTCCTCCAAGAGAGACCCCGGCAGTCGATCTTCATAACCTCGGAGGGTGGGTCGGACTTTCTCCTTCCAGTTGCTTTCGACCTTTATCGTTGGGACCCAGTCTTTGCCTTTTTGTCTGATCCATGCTCCATGCTCAGCAACGATTCCTAGATTGAGCGAGCCGAACCAATCCTGTAAGAGGGTTCGATTGCGTCCACTGATTATTACCAGATTGTTTCGTGGATCTTCTGAGAGCGCGTTGAGAACGGCGAGCAGGGTCTTTTCGGGGACTGCGGTCTCCGGACGTGCCTTGAATGGCGATAGTGTCCCGTCATAGTCTAGAAGGAGTATCCTGTTCTGCGAGGTGTCATAATCTCTGATCATCTTCTCTCTAGTCGCGGCGTCAAGTAGTTTAGCACTGAATTTCTTCTGTTGTTGTTTGATCGAGTGTAGTTTGCCCGCGAAATCCTGGCCCCATTTGATGACATCGTAGCGCTCCAGCCTGGTCTGCATCGCTTGATTGCGACGTATTTGCTCCGACTCAGGCATCTCAAGGGCGGTCTTGATGGCGTCTACTATTTCGGAGGTGTCGTTGGGGTTTATGATGAGTGCCTCGCCCAGTTCCCTGGAGGCTCCTGCCATCTCGCTGAGGATTAAGACGCCTCTCTGGTCTATCTTTGACGCGACGTATTCTTTGGCGACAAGGTTCATCCCATCCCTTAGAGGAGTCACCAGCGCAACGTCACTGATGGCAAAAAGACTCAAGAGTTGATTGTAGGGAAGGAACCTGTAACGGTAAACTATCGGGGTCCAGTCGATTGTCCCGAACTTTCCGTTGATACCGCCAACGAGTTTGTCGATCTCTTCTTTCATCTGCTCATATTGTTCAGCTCCGAGTCTTGAGGGCACGACCGATAATACTAGAACAACTTTCCGTTGCCATTGAGGGTGTCGATCGAGAAAGATCGCATACGCTTCCAGACGATGCTTGATTCCTTTGGTATAGTCAAGCCTGTCTTGGGACAGTATTATCTTGCGATTGCCGAGTCTCTCGCGGAGCCCGCGGCCCTCTTCCTGTATGTCGTCACTTTTCGCGAGGTCACGAATCTCGCGATAATCAACGCCCATTGGGAATGTGTCAATTTTTATCGTCCTTTCTCCGTCAATAAGCACCTGGCCGAAGCTATGCTCGTAGCCTAGGATTCTGAGAATACATCTGAGGAAATGTTGCGTGTAGTCTATTGTGTGAAATCCTATCAGGTCGGCTCCAAGAATGCCTTCCAATATTTCCCTGCGCCACGTAGTCGGGAGGGTACGGAAGACGTCGTATGAGGGGAAAGGAGTGTGGAGGAAGAACCCGATTGGGATGTCAGGTAGCTTCTCTCTCAATAATTTAGGGAGAAGCATGAGATGATAGTCGTGGATCCAGACCGTATCGTTGGGCTGGTAGACCTTTAGGATGGAATCTCGAAAGGCCTCGTTCACCTTCACGTACTGGGCCCAGTCTTCTTCTCTGAACTTGGCGTATGTGGGAAAGTAGTGGAATAGAGGCCATATTGTACTGTTGCAGAATCCTTGGTAGAATTTTTTCATGGTGTCAGCGTCGAGGAAGACGGGGCAGGCCTTTTGCTTGGCAGCCTTCGTTCTCAGTAATTCTCGAGAGCTTTCTTCGACCTCTATGCCCGGCCATCCAATCCAGAGGTAATCTGTTCTGGAGGGGTCTTGCCTTGCCCACTCCAAGTACGCGGTCAGTCCAGAGACGAGACCGCCCGGGCTGGCATGGAAAACTAGTTTGTTGTCGCGACTGCTAACCGTGAAAGGCAGTCTATTGGATACGACTAAAAGTGTCATGTCTAGCTCGTCTTCGGGATTTTTTCTCGGAGTGTCTAACTATCCATTAAGATTGTTAGTAACCCGTCCTTAAACCAGCCGAGTATAGGCTGGAACATGTCAATTCTATTATTCTCGAAGGAACACCGCTTAGCAAGATTCTCGTACTAGCTGACATTGGAATCTGTTGGGAGGGCTAAGAAGTCGTACGAAAGAAGTCAGTGCAACCAAAATGGAGCCTCTAACGAGAATTCGAGGAGAAACTAAAAGGGATTTTGACACCTAGATCTTGTGCCGCGGTCGTAATTGATGAAGGAAATTGAGTTCGTTCGCAGTTCAGAACTGAAAGCAGGTTATTCGACTCCAGGGATCGTCCGTGAGAAAGCGTTTGAGTCAATCCACAGATACATCATTGTGTCACGGACAAGGATTGCTGGCGGAGCAATGTCGGACTGGCACCATCACGGAGCAAGACATCTCTACGGGTTTCTCGAAGCAGGGAGCATGCGATTGGAATATGGCTTGAAAGGTGCTAGCTCTGTTGAAGTGGGACATGGAGATTTCTTCCATATTCCTCCATGTCTGGTTCATCGCGACGTGAATCCGGACAAGAAACAAAAGCTAGTAGTTGTAAACATTCTAGTAGGGAGAGGAGAACCAGTCATGAATGTCAAGAGTCCCAGGCAAGCCTGATGGCATCGAGGCAGTCGTGATGTCCCTATTTCACCTTCTTAGGGTCCCAGTCGAGAGAGTCGGCGTTTATCTTCTCCGCTTTGAGCGCGGTCTTCAATCCCCCTAAGACGCTCGTGAAAGTATAGCCTGGTCCGAGACGGAGAACATGGTGGACAACTGGCTGCTTGTGCAGTTGGTAGACTGGGTCCGAGGGAAACGAGGAGTTGAGCCAGAAGATTATCGGATTCCTGATCTTTCCATTGTACTGGACGAGTTGGCGGGCAAGAAGATGATTCGGCGGGTTATCGCGTGCATGTAGCCTCTCGTCAAACTCGAAACTCTGCCCAACTTGGACCATGGCGGTTCCCCTCCTAGCGTGCAACATTACTTGGGGCGATAGAACGCAAGCTGGGCATCGGGATAGCCAGTCTCTCAACTGCTTCTCGTAAGACTCCACCGCGTTATCGAAAGAGCTCATTCCTAGATGTATAGTCCCCCTTCATAATAGAGTTGTTGACGGTGCCATTAAGCCGACCTCCAAGCTGTGCCGAGTCATTGGCCGGAATCACTGAAATGCGACAATGCCGATCCGACGATTGATTCTACTAGTGCAGGGGTGGGATTTGAACTGCCAGCGGCGGACTGGCAGAAAAGTAGCAAGATTAACAAACCGACCAGCTTCCTCGGTCATCACCATGTCACCGCCGCTGCCCGGCTTTCTTGCAAGGCTTGCATAAGTTTTGATGTGGCCGAATCATAGCGACCGGAAAAACGGAAACACCCTCGTGCGTGTAAGAGATGGGGGGACCGTCCTCAGAGAGATTCTCGCCGTTCTTGGCCATGAAATAGACGACGGCGATGCCTCGAAGGGAATGGAGGCATTCGGACAACGTTGGCACGATTGCTACGCTGGATTTCCAAGAGGAAAGCGGTGGACGGAAGAGATCAGGATTGATTGTTACAAGGCTGCCCTGCGAGCGATTGGGTTCAGAAGGGACCTCGACACGCTTTCGGGAGAAATCGGTCAGCGATGGACTTCCCACGAGAGGCAGGGACCCTATGAAGACGTGAAACCGACTTTGAGGATTCTAGATAAGATGGGGCTCAAGCTAGGCGTCCTAAGTCAAAACAGAATGACCGGGAGCCAGCTCAAAGAAGACCTCGAAACCCGCCTCATCGCAGGATATTTCTCAGCCGTTCTTACTTCGGAGGACATTGGATACGATAAGCCAGACCCAAGATTTTTTGAAATGGGGTCAAACATGATGAGGTTGAAGAATAGTGAATTATTGTATGTAGGCAATAGGTACCACGAAGATGTTGTCGGCGCTCGAAACGCCGGAATCACGCCTGTATTGGTCGAGAGGGGAAGAAGACACAGGTCGAGAGATTGTCTTGCAGTAACCGGTTTACTCGCTCTCCCGCCAATGCTGAAAGGATGATCATTGCTTTTTCGCTTGGAATCTTTCATCCACGGCTCGCCCTTTGAGAGAGGCATATCCGAGTCCAGGATGTATCAAAGAACTTCCGACCAGCCAATACCGACAAACCGCGGGGCGCAGAAGCCTTGGCTATCTTGCGAAGCCGATGGACGCCTGAAGCCCATAATACTGGGCAAGTGCATTTCCTCAACACAGCGCTATAATACTTGGTGAACATAACCTGATTGAGCAAAACGCCGCCCCTAGGGACTGCTCACAGTTCGCCGCGGTCCTTGCCACCGAGGAGTTCAGGACCGAGCTTGAGCATCTCTTCCCGACAAGGGCAGGCCAAAGGGCCTTCGACGAAGTCCGTTTCCAGATGCTGAGATTCCACCACAATCGCTGCGTCTTCGATGTCAGCATGAAAACCGATGGCGGGTGGCAGAGCGTCATCGCGAAGCTGTTCACGGTCGACCGGAGAGACGCCTTCGTCGCGATGCAGAGGATACACCAAGCTGGCTTTGGCCTGGGAGCGGAGTTCGCTGTCCCAAGACCAATCGCGTATCTGCCCTCGATGAGGATTCTCATCGAAGAGAAGGTCGAAGGGAGGCAGGTTAAGGGCATTTTGCTTGCTGACGATCAGTCCGAGCAGGTCGAAGCCGTCCGAAGATGCGCGGCCTGGCTGGCCAGATTTCACACTAGGGCTCCAAGATTCGGCAATCAGGTCAAGCCCAAAGCTTTCCTCGAACATGTCCGCGAGTGGGCGAACATGGTCAGCGCGTTCGGAGGGTCCTTCGCCGCCAAGTGCGAATCGTTGATAAAGAAACTGGGAGCTGAGGTCCCGGTTGAAGGAACTTTCGAATATTGTCCCGGCCACGGCAGCTACATCCCTAGCCACGTCCTCTTGGGAAGCGGACGGACTGTGACAATCGACTTCGATGAACTCGAACTTGTGGACCCCGCGCGCGACCTCGCTTGGTTCCTTATCTCTCTTGAACGGCTGGGGCTGAAGTATGAGAGAGAGCGCCGGACTCCCAACGCCTGACAGGACCATTCCTAGACGCCTACTTCGAAGAAGGCTGTAGGGAGGCTCAGCGTTATTTTGCCTTCTACAAGGGAGCCGAATATCTTCACCGGGCGCGACACGACCTTTACAAGAGAATTCCCCCCGTACCGGAGTGGGCAGAGATCATGCTGGACAAGGCGCTCCGCGAGTTGTGAGTGCGGGGGGTGGGATTTGAACCCACGAACCCCTACGGGACAGGGTCCTGAGCCCTGCGCCTTTGACCTGTCTTGGCAACCCCCGCGCGCGAGCGAGAGACAGGAATAAGCTTTGATAAATGCTTGAGCTACTTTGCAGGTTCACAACTAGGAGGCCGAAGTCTATACCCTTCTTTAGAGAATCCCAGGCCCTACCCTGGCCACCGTCTCCATTTCCGGCAGATGCATAGCTCAAGCAGCACAAGTCTTTCGTCTCGAGCGTGAATCCAGATCGAAAAATAAGCTTGCTTTTCTCGACACCCAGGGGTGGTCGATTTTCCCACGCTCCGCCCTTCGTGATGAGAGGCAAAAAGTGCTTCTAAAAAGTGGGAGTTTCACACCTTCTAGGATGCGATTTCCATTTGCTACTTTGTTCGCTCTAGGATGATCTCTATTGTGGAGACGTTGCGTGCATCCTGGCCTTCACCGACGACCTCCGTGCCCAAGTGTACATTTTTGGCTAAGCCGCCTTGGAAGAAGCGGTTGTTCACCACTTCGGCCACATCGACGGCAGTGCTGATGGCTCGTCCACGAGCCTTTAGGGTCAGCTTCTTGGCACCCGTGTTATAGTGCATCATTACAGCCGTAGCATAGGCCATGATCGGCTTCTTACCGATCAGTATAGTGTCCGGTGGGATATCAGTTCTGCGCATTTGGGTAGGAGCCCTCTCTGCCTTCTTTGGTTCTTCTGACATTCGTTCACCCCCGAGATATCGGTAGTACGCTGTACGCAAATGCTCCTATGCCTTGACCTGCCTTATGAGCCTACCCTTTCTTCTCTCTCACAAAAGGTAGAATTGATCGCACTTTGCATGCTTAGACGTTCCCTAGAGAGATCGCTCGGAACGAGCCCAGTTTCCCAAACTAAAACCCACTTCTCTAAGAGGGGCATCCATCCACGAAATTAGCCGAAAAAAACCCGGTCTTCTGAGAAGCTTTCTTTGCGTTGCTTTCTTATGTATCAATTGACCATCACGAGATGAAACCAATGGCAAAGACGAAGAACTGTGAGCTGTGTGACTCAGCCTTCGAGTGTAAGGGTCTCCTTGGCTGCTGGTGTCGCTCTATAGACATCTCGCGTGAACAGCTGGGTGAACTCTCCAAGCGGACTTCCGACTGTATTTGTCCCAACTGTCTTGCTGAGTACAAAGATAGAGACTTACATTCTTGAGTCTATTTTGTCCCAAGTTGTACTGCTTGGTTTCTGCCAAGCAGGTTGAGTCTCAATCTTGCTATGACGAGAAAACATCAGTTGGAATAGAATCTGATCGTCCTTAACACTTGCTTAAGGCTCTGTAAACCACCAGCCTCCCCGGGAATGCAGCCCCCTCGCCTGCTTGCTCGAGTTATCATATGATGAGGAGAAAAAAAGAAGAAAGGCTTGGGGTGAGGAGTTTCTGTGCTCTTCCTACATGCCGCCTTTCTTCTTCGACTTTTTCTTCTTAGCGTTCGTCGGCTTGTTCACCCGGCTCCATATTCACAATAGTCTTTGCTTAAGAAATCTCCTATTTTTTCGGAAATCGATTTTTCATGAGCGTATTTTTTTTTGGGGTGGGCTGGTTCAATGCTCGACCTAGAGATCGCTGGCAGATTTTTCTTCCCCTAGATATTCTTCTGCTGTCCAGCATTTTTTCATGCTTTGAGGATGAATCGTCGGAGACGATCGTTCTGATGATTTGGCTGGTTTCGGGCTATTGATCGCGATCCAGTTTGTTAGAGCTCTTCGTGCACCACGCTTCCTTCTTGTAAGAAGCTCGTCAAATCTGCTGAGAGTTCTGATAGTTACTCAGAACGCAGGCAACGAAAAACGATTGCATGCTTGCAGAACTCCAAATCGGTCCCGTTTGTTGTGGCTCCTATTTCTCCAGGATGAGACAGCCTCTTAGGCTCTGGCGTGGGAACGCTAGCGCGGTCTAGATTGTAATCTCTCTCCGGCCAGTTGCTGAATATTTCTTAGTTGCTCTCGAGATCGGTGCTTGCCATTCTTCGCTACCTCGGAAAAAGGAGCGTTCTGCATATGGTCTGAGCGCCGAATAGCCGATTGAACCATGAAACAGAAGCTCCTCCGCAGAAAGATTTGCCCATTTCGCGCCCTGATCTTGAATCTGGGAGTTTACTGCAAGATCGCCGCTAGATTCGTTGGGCTGATCGCGTTTTTCGCCGAGCCAGCTAAGCTCAGATTATGCCCGGAATTGCCTGTCTCGCCCATTATCAACGCCAGACAGCTAGCCTTCTTAGAGAAATAGGGGGTCTTAGCGAGTAAGTCTCGCGTCGCATGGTTGCCCGAGGGCGAGTGCCTTCTGGTTCAAGGGCCCTTATGCAGGCTAAGCCGGTTTGTCTAGTCTACGAATATTGTTTCCTTCGGGAACACTTCGATTCCACTGGTCGAGATCTTGTAGGGACGAGGTTGCATGTCGATCGCTGTCTCCCTCATCTTCTCTACCTGCATGACCCGGTTGTACGTCTTGCCCACTTTCGCGTTGGAGAGGATCATAACCCCGTGCGCCAAGTACTCTTCAAGCTGCACAGCCCGCTCCACGGTCGGTCCCATAGCCCGCAGCTCCGTCGTCATCAGACAGGTCGCACCGGTCTTCACAAGCGCATCCACGAGATCAAGAATCGCGGTCCTTCGCTCCACCATCTCCGGGTACTGGAAGATCAACGAAGTCACAGGATCAACAACAATCCTCTTCGCGTTGATCAGTTCGGTGTGGGTCTTGATCCCCTCGATAAGGCTCAAGATCGAGAAATCCTTCCGACCGATCGACGTCCGGCCAATCTTCACCTCGCCAGGCATATGCCGCAATGGTGAGGCGTTGATGAAGGCAAACTTCTTCCCCTTTTCAAGATCCTCGAACTTCCAACCGAACAAGCTCATCTCACGATAGAAATGCGCTTTCGTCTCATCCAAGCTGACAAAAGCTCCATTCTCACCGTACATCTTGATCCCGTTCATCAAGAACTGCGAAGTCAGGATCGTTTTACCAGTACCAGGCCCTCCGACCAGCAATATGACTCGTCCGCGTGGAAAGCCACCGGTCAAAATCTCGTCAAGGCCCGGAATTCCAGTAGGAGTTCTATCGACCATAGGCATTGCTACTGTTCACTCTCACGTTCGAACTTTGAAGCAGATACTTCCAACATGGTATAAATCGCTTCGGATTCAACACCCCTAGAACCTGTCTTGAACCCTATTGTTACCAGGCCATCGCCGCGAAGGTTACTCATTCCAGTTCAGGCCACGATCCAAAAGTCGCTCTGTGGGAATGGGGCAACTTCATGGCCACGCTACTGGAACAGGAGTTTCCACAAGCTGACGTCGATCCTTATCATTCAATCTATCTCATCCATCGCCTCCCTTCAGTGACAAGCAGAAATTTGCACGGGGGTTGCCGAAAGCTTATGTTTGATTCCGCGTCCTCACGCCGAGCATGGGCGTTCAGAACCTCGCACACTGGAGCGGACCGACACTCATGCTTGGAGGCCTTCTTCTCGCCATCCACTACCTCACTCACCCCTTGGGAGAAACACCCCCATTCATTCTAACCAGCATCTGGGCGCCGGTACATTTCATCGGATCCGTTGCTTGGGTGCTAATTCTACTAGGATCGGCAGGGTTCTACAGTCAATACTCCAGCAAGCTAGGCCACTTAGGGTCCGCCGGCTTCCTCCTAGCCTTCATTGGAGGAGCTAATAGGCCTGGCGAGTTATTGGTCGTCGGTACGATTATCGGTCCCCTGATCGCGGCCCAAACACCGTCTCTGCTCGACGCCGGGGGGTACCTCTACAGTCCCTTGTTGTTGACGGTAGGTCTTATCACAGTTATCTACGGCCTCGGATTCTTCCTCCTTGCGATTGCCACGCTCCGTTCGGCTATCGTTCCGCGTACAGCTATTGTTCCGCGCTTATCTCTCTGGATGGTCATCCTCGCCGTACCGCTAGCGCTCGGCTTCTTCTATTTTTTTGTCATCGGCAGTATTGCGGGTCTACTCTTCTCTCTTGGTTTAGTCGGGTGGGGCTACGGGCTGTGGCTTAACGAAATGTCAGTGCAAACGGACTCTGGTCGATAGGCTTGGTTGTTTTGCTGGTCTTCGGGTCCAACCGATAGGATTAGCTTCCTCTGGGAAAGCAGCCTTAGAAACTCTTCGTGGCGCTTTCCGAAACTCCCTGCGGTCCAGGATGAATTTTGGACCCACCCGTTACTGGTCTGCTGAAATCTTGGTTACACCCTCCTTAGGACCATAGAGAAGACCCTGTGCAATCAGGCCTCAAACTTCCAGTCTAAGTCTGCACTAGCTCGGTGGAGACCGTGCCCCACAGAAAAACACGAAACAAACATTACGACACGATGCAAGGCCCGATTCTCCCGGTTCTGGGAAGCGTTCCAATTCTTCCGCATACGTTTTCTATACTGTTCCGACTTTCCGGTCCCAGAACATGGGTCTTCCCCTCTTTCAGCTTTATTCTAGGTTATGCAGTAGGCGGTGGAGGCCAGCTATCTCAGATAGCTATTGGCATAGCTGTCGCATCTCTGGTGACCGCTGCAACCAACATCGTAAACGCTTATGCCGACAGGAAGGAAGATGCAACAAATCAACCCCAACGCTTATTCTGGCTTGGCCAGATCGGCTCGAGACAGATAACCGCCTCTCTAGTAGTACTCTACTCTAGTGCGGTCGCACTTGCCATTTACCTAGGACCCCTTTTCACACTGGTTCTAAGCTTTGGCATCCTAAACTCCATCTTCTATTCGCTGCCTCCCCTGAGATTCAAGGCAAAACCATTCGCTAGTCTCGCCTCTTTCTCCGGTGCATTGGGTCTTCCCTTTCTCGGGGGCCTTGGCGTTAGAGGGTCTCTCGATCTTCTCAACCCAATGCTTTGGCTCCTAACATGGTTCATGTTCACGTACGGGACGATCAAGAACTTGCCGGACTATTTTGGAGACATGAAAGCGGGCATTCGGACCTCGGCCACCATCTTCAAAAACGTGAAGAAGGCGGTTCTCTTCAGTAGTGCACTGCTTTCCACGCCGTTTATCCTTCTCGTGGCGTTCGTGTCACTAGGACTTTTAGAGCCAATCTACATTGCGGACCTTGCGCTAGTCCCGCTATTCGCTTTCATCATCATCGAAATGCTGAAGGCCAAGGACACTGCCGGCCTTGAGAAGGCTCACACTTTTGGTTTCTTCTACGCCATTTCCTTCTTACTCTTCACATTTGTGCTGACATCTCCGACCATACAATCACTTGTGATGGTGCTCGTGGCATACATCTGGACTCTGACGGTTGCGAAGCTCAGCGTCCACTCTAGGGTCGAGTCCAGAGACTGGGAGAAACAGAGGAAGAGGCCGTGAAGAACGCTCTCGCCAACAAAGAGCTATCCTTCGACCTTCTCAAGGGCCTAGTCATCACCCCTATCACAACCGGTCTAAACTTCGCGCTCTTGGCGCCACCTGGCGCCGGAAAGACCACCATCTGTCAGAGTCTGCTCAAAGAAGCGGTCGAAGCTGGCTTGAGATGTCTCTACGTCATAACAAACAATCCCATCTCGCTGATCAAGGAACAGGTCCGTGCCATGGGACTTGCGCCCGGAAGAGCTGACCAGATAATCTACGTCGACATGTACTCGTGGTTGCTTGGAGAACGCTCCCAGGAGAGATTCCAGATAGACAATGCGTCCGATGTCGCATCAGTCAGCGTCGTATTGTCGAGTGCGGCTGAGACAGCGGGTGACCGCTCCTTTGTTCTCTTTGACTCACTGTCAACTCTCCTCTCTTACAATTCCGAAGATCTCTCCATACGATTCATGAAATCACACCTAGCTCGGATGAAGAAACACGGCAACATAGGCGCCTATGCCATAGAGCTTGGAATACATAGCAACTCATTCTACAACGAAGTCCGCTCCAGCTTCGACGGGGTAATCGATATGAAACTGGACGAGATGGATGGTGAGCTTCGCCGGTTCGTCAGGGTATACAGTTACAGGGGAGCACATGAGACCAAATGGTTCCGGCTCCTCATAGGACCCGATAGATCGGTGAAAATCTATTGACAGTCCAAGACGACGGGAAAGCTTGTTTTCGTTTCCAGCTTCAACAGGAAGCGAGTGTTAACCTTATCGCAGATGAAAGGTACAATCCGCTTAAATCAAGCACAAAGGAGGGCCCCATGAAGTGACGACAATGGAGCCTACTGGGATTAAGGTCCTAGACGACCTCCTAGCTGGCGGTCTCCCAAGACCTTCAGCGGTCGGTTTGATAGGAGCAGTAGGCAGCGGCAAATCCTCCTTGGTCAGACAGCTCGCAGTTAACATGCTCGAAAAAGACTTCCGAGTCCTCTACTACGCTATAGACGAGTCTGCAGAGGACGTGAGAGAAGGAGTCGCCTCCTACGGCATCAACGTCGCAAAGTATGAAGAAGAAGGACGACTCGCCTTCATCGATATCTTCGCCCTTGGGGTCGAACGCCTCGCAGAGGCCTACCCAGTGGAAGAACCGGAGAGAATCGTCGACAGCACTTTCAAGTTCTCCGACCTCGTCGCGCAAGGCAGAAGTTTCACACTGAAGCATCTAGGAAAGAAGCAGTTCGTCATAATGGACTCCCTAACGCCCTTCTTCCTCATGGTTGAGGCAAAGAGGGTCTTCCAGTTCGGCCAAGTCCTAAAATACGCAACCCGTTTCGCCAAAGCGATCGGAGTTGCAACCCTCCACACAAAGGTGCTAGATGAATCAATTGAGAACGCTATGGTCAACTTCGCCGATGTTGTCCTTGAGCTCGAGCGGAGGAAAACCCCCGAGGGCATTAGCAGAGGAGGAACGTTAAGACTGGTGAAGTTGGGAAAGACTCAGATCCCGTCGAGAGGATATTACTACGAAATGACTCCTCAAGGAATAGTCATAAGCACCGCCCCTCCGATCTGACTTCGACTCCTCCGTGCCTGCTTCGTACTAGATATCCAATGAATTACTATACCAGGTGCGAACGCTAAACGATTAGCATTGAAGAGTCACGATAGGATTTTGAACTTTGAAACATAGATCGCTGATGTAGACTCGAAATTTTTTCCAGCGCAAGTTAGTCCAGCACGTAGGGCTCTGTTACAGAAAGGATGCCCCTACTCTCCTCAAAAGGCCTGCAAGACTTGTTCCCAAAGAGAAAAAGTCCAATTAGCACATGACATAAAGTTCTATGGGTCATTCCGAAAGCGATGAAATCATGCGCGGAGAATCGATCAAGCCTGTGCGAATAGCAACCGGGTCATCGGTTCCAAAACTCATGGTGTACGAGTTCCGACAGGACGATCCCAAGAAGTGCACCTCGGCCAGACTCAGAAAATTTCGACTAGTACAAGGTCTCACAAGCATGGGGCGAATCCGTTCCTCCGCCGTAGTCCTGAATCCGACAAGCAGCAAAACTCTCTCGCGCGAGGATCGAGAATCGATCCAACGCGATGGGCTCGTCGCACTAGACTGTTCCTGGAACTTATCGGAAGGTGTTTTCGACCGAAACATTCCGGGTAATAACAGAAGGCTTCCGATTCTTCTAGCTGGGAATCCGACCAACTATGGGATTGCTGGCAGGCTCAGCACGGCCGAGGCTCTCGCTGCCGCGCTTATTCTTACAGGATTTCGGGAACCAGCAGGGGTGATTCTGTCTTTGTTCAAATGGGGAGAAACTTTTCTCTCGCTCAACCAAGACCCTTTGGAGAAATATGCGGCGGCAAAATCTTCAGAACTCTCTCAATTGGAAGAGGAGTTTTTTGGTTCTGCACCGAGGGTAAATGTTTAGTTCGCCGGGGTTTTTCAATGAAGTCAATTTAGACACGAGCGTCATCCGAACCTATCCCTTCGGTGACAGTAGACATACCAAGGAAGACAGCGGCGCAGTAAGACTATCTCACCGGAGGTTCGCTTGATGCTGGCTGACTGGGCAATCCAGAACCCCAAAGTCGGGGAATGGATGCAACGTCTCTCAAAGAAGAGTGCAGAGACCGCGAAAGGCTATGCCAGTCAGCTCCACACCTATTGGACGCAGTTTCTTTCCAAGAAATTCAGTAGCCTTGAGGACTGGGTTAGTGCCGTCAAGGCAGACAGCAAGAGCGACGAGTACGAAATTCAGAGCGGATGGGCACGGCAAGCGGAGGAGTTCGTCCAGACCTACATCAGCAAAGTGACCAAGCGACCGCTATCAACCCAAGCAAGAGGCTTCACGTTCTGGGCTATCAGGAACTACTTGGCATTTCGACTCGGCGACAGAGCCCTCACGGACTACCAACCAATCTTCGCAGAACGGACCCATATTATCGCTGAACGCGACAAGTCCAAGGATACACAGACAGTTACCCTCGATGAAATCAAGAAGATCGTTCTGGCAGCCAATCCCCGCGATAGAGCGATTATTTTGTGCTCAATGTGGGGTCTTGGTGTCGGCGAGTTCCTTGCCTTCTCGAAGGACTGGTACAAGTACAAGGAATCAATCGAGAAGATGGTCATTCCTATCAAAGTGACCATAACTCGACCAAAGACTGGGGTTAGGTTCTACACTGAGTTCTTCGACGACGCGGTCGAGGCACTACACGACTTGCTAAATCAGCGAAAGCGAGAGTTGGGGCGCGACTTGGGGGAAAATGACCCTCTTTTCTCGGTCGAGGAGAGATCAGTGATCAAGCAAACGATTCAGTTCCAAATTCGATACCTTGCAGAATCTACAGGAGTAGAACCCAGACACAGCGAGGCTGACAGAGGGAAGAGCTACCGGATAAGGGCACATGAGATTGGCAGAGACCTATTCGCGTCAACTGCTCGAAACGCGGACATTCCCGAACACATCTACAACTTCTGTATGGGGCACACGACTGACCCACTCAAGTACGACAAGTCACCGTGGAGCAGCGAGGGCGAAGAGCGCATTCGTCTCGAACTGAACAAGATCAGACCAAAGTTGAACGTCGTCACCCACAGCGGTCAGCCGCAAGATCTTCAGGAACTTCCGTACCTCACAGAAGCAGTTGAATGGATTAGTCTGTTCAAGGGGCTGCCAAAGGACCAAGTCGAGAAGGGGATACTGGCAATGCTGAAGCGTTCACCCGCATTCGAAGAGGCTCTCAAGACCTACGTTCCGGCGACAAGACACTTGGCTGGATGGGATGAAGACCCGGCAAGGGAAGTTGCCCTTGGAATGGACCGGACGGACATCTTCCCAAGTGTCCTCAGCTACGTCCAGAGCCTAACAGAGACAACAGCGGCTGAGAAACCTATCCAGAAAGTGATCAAGGCAGACGAGCTACAGCAATACCTTGATGAGGGATGGTCGTTCCGGTCAGTAATCAACACCTATAGCGTACTGGTCGAGAAACCCAAGGAGGTGACTTGATGTCCAGAGAGTTCTTCCAAGCAAGAAATATTGGCAAAAATCAAGGGTATCAGGAAGGAAGAGAATCCGAGAGCTTCGAGTTAAACGGATACAAGCGAGCATTTCAGATAGTGTGTGACAAACTCGGCTTATCTCCCGATGAGCGGACAGCCATTCTCAAACAAGTCGGCTTAGTCTAACTGACCCCTCGTTTCTTGGGTCACACTTTCCCTATTTTCCTTAAAGTCACATTCTCCTTTCTATGCCACTTACGAAGGGGGAGAAGACTTCATGGGGAATGAAGCTCACAGACGAAGAAATGCGTAAGGCTGTAGAAGCTCGCAAAGGTGCAGTTGTCGTGAATGCTGAGTTCTTCTGCTGGTGGTGCGCGGAAACGGACCACTCATCGAATGACCTGAAGCATATTCATGAAGGAAAATACTGGGGAGAAAGATTGTCCAAGACGGGTAGGTCTTTCGACATCGGACAATCTCATGCGGTGAGGACGGGGACTTACGGAAAGTAGTCAGTAGTGGCACGGGTTAGTAAGGGCAACAAGTCCTCCACTGTCCAGTTCAATCTCAATTTCGTTTATGGATGCCAGAAGGTTAGCGAAGGATGCGTCAACTGCTACATAGACCGTGACCCCTTCGCTCACGGAATCGAGAGATTCAAACTCCCAGACGCTTTTTCGGCGAATAAGAACGGTCAGAGGAATGTTGGGGACTTCAATGAGGAATCTAGGCTCAAGGAACTTGACAAGCTACCAAACGGCTCTTGGGTATTCGTGAACAATGTCTCTGACACTTTCCTCTCTCCGCCAGCCATAACAGATGAGATGAGGGATAGATGGCTTGGCTATCTGGCTGATCGACCTCAGTACCAGTTCAAGCTATGCACAAAGAGAACGGGTCAAATGGTAGCATACTTTCGAACCCGAAAGGTCCCTAACAACGTCTGGGTTGGGTCCACTATCGAGAACCGAAAAGCCCTCGAACTACGACTGCCTCTGCTCCTGAGCATTGATACACCGAACCGCTGGATTAACTTCGAACCGCTTTTGGAAGACGTTAGTGAGGGTCTAAGTCTCAAAGGCATATCTTGGGCTTGTGTAGGCGGAGAGACGGGTTCGAAATACAGACCATTCAGGATTGATTGGGCGTACAAACTGTACATGATAGCGCAGCGAGACCATGTGACGTTCTGGTTCGAAGGGGGTAATGGAAAGAACGAATCAAATCGACAGCGGGGTAGTGCATTCCCAAGAGACCGTCCAGAGGCTGACTCTAAACGGTCAGATGGGGAGCAAACTGCACTTTTCGATTCGAATAAGGCAGTGGGGACCGGCGCTTAGAGCTTGAGTTCGCAGACGGGAAAGATCCACAAGTATGGGATTTGTCTGATTTGCAAGAAGAAAAAATCCCTGACGGAGCACCATCTCAAATCTCACGACAAGATTTTCTCCGTAATGATTTGCCGAGACTGTCACGATGTGATCGAGTGGGCTAGACGCGAGCTTGGTCCTTACGTGTAATCATGAGAAAACCCTCACAAAACCCATCAGCGTGAGTACGGCAACCTCAGGGCATGAACACTCTCGGGTACCCAAACTCGTAACGGTACTGGGTAGTTAGTCTAAACCGGCATATGGAGTCGCGCCACTGCAAATCTACCTTCTTACACTGGACAAACGGCAATCATACACCCATGCAGTGACAGTGTTACAGAGCGAGTGAGCTACGTACTTGTTCACTCGTTTGCATACATGTTATGCTGCCCTTACATGTGATACAGTGGCGGTTTCCGTGGGCTTCTGCCCGAAATAGGCAATCTTCGGCTTACGTTCACGATTTTCTGGGCTTTGTTCCCTTTTCAGTGAAGGTATTGTGATTGTCTTCCGATTCGGGTCTTCTTCTCGCCAGTTCTCAAGACTAACTACTGTCTTACAAGACATACAGCGCTGAGTGATTGTTCTTTTCTCAACGCCACATTCAGGACAGAAGAACAGTCTTGGAACCCGACCTCTACTCATTTTCTAACCACTTCGACATCGCTTCTTTTGCAGTACCAGCAAGTTCCATCAGCAGTCATACTGTTTAGATTGCATCGATAGCAGTGCACAAGTTCTTTGATTATGGACGGGACTTTGGGGATTTCAGCCAATATACCTCAATCCTTTCTCTTCTCTCATAAGCTTCTCAGCTTAACGACTCCCTTTTGCTGAACACCAGGTAGTACGTGAAATTTACAATTGATGATGGACGGTTTTTCACTTGCCACGCCGTGCCAGAGATATGATGATGCGGGCAGATGAAGATGTCAATCAGTTGGAAGTTTGTGAGATTATTTGCCCATGTGATGTGATGAGAGTAGAACTTTCTTTCTGCAACGTTGTACTGATCTGAGCACTTGACTATCAACTTCCCGCCTTGACGAAGAATGCCGGGGAATCTCTCGTTTGCTCCAACAATGTAAGATACCAGTTCTTCATAGGTTTGAGTGTAGTCACCAAAGTCCTTGGTATCCTTTGAGCCATTGATTCCGAACAAGTAGGGCGGGTCAAAGATAATTCCGTCATACACGCCTTGATGATCCTTGAAGTCACACACTAGCTCTTGACCGAAATTGCCGCTATCAGAGAAGGTTATCTTGTAGAGAGTTGTGGCTTCAGCCCATCCATTCCACATCCGCTTCTTGCCACAAGTTGGGTCGAGAATGAGTTTGAATGATTCTGGCGGCATGTGAAAGAGCATTATCGTCTTCAGAGGGTCTTCTTTCAAAATCGAGATTGGATACTTCATTGCTGGTATCTCCTCAACAGCCGACGCCACCATTTCTTGTTCTCTTCCTTGATCATCAAATCTCTATGGTGATTAAACCACGAAATTTTGAGTGAGATAGTTGGTTCTGCTTCCGCTGATCGTTTCTGGTCACCTAAGTAGAGAACCCCACATCTTGAGCAAACAGACTGCTTGTCATCTATCCGCTTGTCGGTGACAACCTCAAGATACCCGTCACATCCAAACTTCTTGAACCAACAAGGGACTTTGGTCTTTCTGTCGAATATGAAAACCGGTTTGACTACTTTCAACTTGATTCTTTCCTCACAAGACAACTACACTGAATGGTCTTGTCAGTTCGATTAGAACAGTGACAATCTCTTGCTATTGACTGCTGAAACTCAGGCATCTTGAGTGATTCAAGACCGAACTCCTTTGGAACGTAAGTTCCTTCGTTTTCGCTTTCCCACTGCTTGCGATTAGATTCTAACTCCATCTTCAGCCGTCTTGCGCTCAGAATTTGCGATCTTGATACTCCGTTTGCTCTAAGCTCTGCATCAGTATGGCTGAGTATCGTATCAAATTCTGCGAGGGTATGTCCCTTGAGGATTCTACCCTTCTCTGTCGAAGTAGAGCAGGTGCAAGGTTGCTGACAAGGATGAGAACAACCACAAGCCTGCTTCTCGGCATAGACTGAACCAAGTATTCGTTCCATATCGTCGAGAGTTAGTCGTCCAGTCTGGGTCCGATAGACACCGGAACTACCTGATTGCCCGGGTGATGCGGGTATTTTTGCCGGAGGATTCTCGCTGAGCATCCCGTACTGTCTCGGGTCAGTATCAAGTGCTGGGTTCTTGTATCCAACAGAAGTGTTCTGTCCTTTGTCGGGATTGTGTAGACGTTCAAGAGCGGTAAGAACTGCTTGGCTGATAAACTGAGGGTTGACTACTTGCTCTGAAGTGCGCAAATCTTCTTCTGTCTGAACCTGACCGCCTGTTAGAGGATTCTGTCTTGGGTCAACATCAAGCGCTGGGTTCTTGTTTCCTTCCCAACTCTTGGTGTATGAATTGTAACGCTGAGTTATCTTGGTCTTTGGGATGTGTCTATCTTCTGCTGCTATCATATCTACACTTCCTACAGTAGTATTTGCCTTCCCACGGATGCTGAACAGTATCGATAATTCCGCAGTTAGCACACATCACTACAAGCGGATTCCCGATGAGTTCTACATTCGGGTTTGGGACTTTGGGGCTGCCGTCGTCATTGTAGGTTCGACGGTGCCATTTCTTGAATGCTACTTCGTCAAACGCGAATGATTGATTTCCTAAGGTTGTTCAACTCTCTTGTGACTTAGGGGAATAAGGAAAGGTCTGAGTGTTCAACACGCGGACGACATGTGGAATGACACAAGCACGCGGTCCAAAGTTCTCCTTTGGCTCTATTCTCAGATCTTGTGTAGGCGCGCTGCCTACGAGGGTGTCATGGCGGTTCGAGACGCCGTGACTTGGATGGAACTAACTGTAGATGAGAAAAGCAATCTCTCTTGAGCTTCCTACAATCACACAGTCAGCGGCGACGATAGTCGTGACTGCTGGAACTGCTTGAAGTATTAGTTGAGCCAGAGCATTTCCAGCGGCACCTGCACTATTGTTAGTGAATGTAGTGCTTCTTGCATTGAAGACCGTCATCTACCTCACTTCACTGGTTTTGACAATACAGTTCTAAGAGTTCGGTTCAACGATGGTTCGTGAACTTGTTTTCGAATCTCAGCAGCTTCTCGATCCAAGAGTAGTGCTTTGTATCGGAGGTCATCACGTGCGGCGTAGTTTCCAGCCAACTCTTGGTCAGCAGCGAGTCTTCGCATCCCAGACGCTTGCTTCTCTAACTCATGCGCTTTCTTGAAGTGGTCGTAATCGAACTGACTCTCATCTGCTGCTGTGTCAGTAGATTGGCTAGATGGGTTCGTTGGCTTGGTTCGTCTCTCCCATTCTTTGTTGAGAAACGTCTTGCTTACCACATCAGGAGTTACTTGCTTCACAGTTCCCATACCCACACTTGCTCGGCGTAGGTCGAAATTCATTGGATGGGGACCATTCGCATCAGCTTGGTCAAGTGCCTGAATGAACGCCTTGCCCATCACTTGCTCAGATTCTCGTCTATCAGTTGCCGAACCGAATGCCTTGGCTGTTACCGAAGTATCAATGTCGGGATAGCTGGGCTGATTGTGGTTAGTTGGATGCTCAGAACTGCCTCCTTCTGGCATCTCTCGGCTTGGAACTCTCGGAGTACTCATGGGTTTACTGTATCCACGTGGAACTCCTTCACTCACACGATAAGGAGTGTAGGGTGTTTGGTCAGTGTCTCCCCTCGTTCCGACTGGTCCGACTTGATCCCAATCTTGCCCGGGACTTGGTCTATTCAATCGATAGTTGGGGTTGGGAACACCGAACTCCCAATTGTGTGTTGACGTTGGGTTAGGATTCACGGGTTGGTCAGCAGTTCGATAGCTACCCGTTTCATTTCGTCCACTTCTGCCTGGCTCTGCTGGAATCTTCGCAGGAGGTTGCCCGGGAGACCTAACATTGGTGAGGTTCTCAGTTCCGCCTTGCGGCTGGGTGACGTCCTTGATTTGACTGTCATACTCTTTCTGGAACTCAACAGCAGCGGCAGGACCGAATACTTTTGCAACAGTGGCAGAAGCAATCTGTCTCCATGCTTTGGCTTCCTCATCATCGTCATCTTCTGTTCTGACGCGAGGTGTGGCTTCGCGGGAGAGTATTTCTTCAGCGAGACGGTAGGCTTCGTCATCTGATAAGGAGACATCTCTCTCCTTCAGAGACATAGCATACTTGAAAATTGGGTCTTCATTTGCAGCAATGCGCTGCAATCCTTTCTTGAGAGATGGTAGTAGTTCTTTGTTCATTGCTGTTTCACCGTTACTTGAGTAGGTCGAAACCGGCATTGTGTCCGGTCGCTTTCGTATGTTCAAAGCATTCTGAATCGTCTGACGTTTTTGCGATGTAGGTACAATCCCTACAGCGGAAGCCCTTGAGGAGACTTGACTTGGGAACGAATCGGGAAACGCCCTCATCGAAGCCTATCGCGTTCTCAGCGACGGCGGTAGAAACCCCATTCAATACAGCTGAGCGGATTTTGCCATAGTGCTGATGCCATTGAGCTGAGTCATTTGGCTCTTCGGCTCGTTGTCGCATCCATCCAGCCACAACGGATTCACCATATCTGCGCTCTTCATCGGTTAGTTCGTCGTGGGCTGCCATTGAATGTAGTAGAAGTGTCCCTTTCTCAATATCAGAGAAGCGGTTGTTCTTTGCGAGAAGCTGGATGTTCTCGTCAAGTTTACTTGGGAACCTCATAAAGAGAGGTCGCATGTTTAGAACAACTCCGTTAGTGAAAGTGTGCCGTTATCTCCGTGTGGACAGAAGACGACGCCTTTCTCTTTGTCTTTCTTGAACCGTGACTGGTCAAGAGCATTACGTCGGTCGAATGTGTGACCGCATGAGAACTTTCTAACATTGGGTAGATTGTCGTAGAAGAATCGAGTGCTTGCCTCGTTCTTAGCCTCTATCTCTGCACGGTCAAATCTTGCAAGGTCTTGCTTCAGTAAGTCTTGAACCCTGTTGAGAGCTGGTCTCCACTTTTTCTCTTCGTAATTCATCGCTTTCTTGAATCGTTCAAGCTCCTCATCAGTAAGGTCGTGTTGTTTGATGAACTCAATCTGAGTAGGAACCGGAACACTGTCATAGGTAGTGTGTCCCTCTTTGTCAACGCCGGCTCGTCCTCCTATTGCCAGCATTGTGAGAATGTGAACTGCTTCCAATTTGGGAGGAGCCTCTTTGACTTCTTGACGCTGTTTCGGAACTACAAGCCTAATCATCACTCCGCCGATATTGGTGTATTTTGTCTCTTCATTGGATTTCAGGCGGTCAGCTTTACCCCTTGCAAGAGCGTTGAACGAAGTGTCGAACGGAACATACTGCCCATTGACCTCTCGGTAGATCTGTCCGGTCTTCAGTTCGTTTCCTTTGCTATCAACTGGTTTGTTCAACTTTCTTCTCCTTCTTGTTTTTCTCTTGAATGAATTTCGTGTACGCTGCCGAAATTTCAGCGCGGTTGCCTGTTGTGTCAAGCACTATACGGAGAATTTCGGGGTATGTTGATGGAGCTTCTTTTGTAAACTCCCGGACGAACTCGTCAGTCTCTTTGAGTGGTCGCATGTTTTCACTTCGAATAGTTGTTTTCTTTCGCCTTTGTCAGTCGGTCGTGAATACTCGTCTCAGCTCACCGAAAACGTGCATAATCCACGGGCTCGGAGGGATGATTTGTTCACCGGTTAGAATGATGTGATCGGAGCCGAAGAAGTCGATGAGAGCCCCGTAAGCGTTCGTATCGAAATAGAAGTGAGATATGACCAGTAGCGGAATAGGACCATTAGACCTTATTGTTATACGGTCATTTACACGACTCTTACGTTCTCTATCATAGTGTTGTGTGCCGTAGAGTTCGTAACTGCGCTCCTTCCATTTCTTGTTGAGTATGTTCTTGTTCACCCAGTTGATGTTGTGCAACCAGGTATCACCGCTTGGGAACGTTTTGACGGCGAGATTCTTGCATTCGAGCAGCCACTCACGTTTCTTAGCATCTAACACATAGAAGTCCGGGTAGTCGTGAGAGTTGAGTAGGCGATAGTTTTCGATGACCCGTCCGCCATCCTTCAGCATATCAAGAGTGATTGTGACTGCATCTTCCAAGTGAAGTCCCTTCGATACGTTGCTGAGGTGCTTGCTCAACCTAACTTCCTACTTCTTGTGTTTCTCTAAGAACCGACGTTGCGCCATGCGATTGCAGAAACGTGCCCATTCAGTATAGTGTAACTCGCAGAACCGAACACCTTTCTTGCGCCCACGAAAGCCTATTCGAGGACAACCGTAGACGGAGCAGAACTTGACTTCGGTTACGTGCTCTTCAACGAAAATCGGGGAGAACTCTGCGCCAACATACTTCACTACGCTATGAGTGCTGTCGATGATTGTAGATGTGTGTGACAAGATTGCCCTTTCCCCCTCATACAATGGCAAACACATTATGGAGTCATTATGGAACACATTATGCCGACCACTCGACCAACGTTACCGTGTGTTCCCCTTGTGTCCCCCTTATTCAGAAGGGACTTGTTGACCACAATACGGACAACTCATTATGATTCTATTATGCCTGACTCGGGAGAGAGAAATCCTCATGCGCGAACCGTCATACTTATATATTCAATATTTGAATGTGGAGATGTGGGATGCGGGGATGCAGGATGCAGAGTAATGGTCATAACGGAATGGAGCCGTTGGATGATTACAAGTGTGTGATATGTGGATATCGAAAGATGGGAGTAGAGGCAAAGAACGGGGTTCCGTTATGCGGCTATTGCTATGACCCGAAGTTCTTTGCGATCCTTTCTGAAACTGTAGCAGACTTGGACGAACAAATATCTCAAGCAACTTTCATCGATAGTACACGGAATCCACTCCTTTCGTTTGTCGCAGACGTAGGTATGATGTGCTCGGAGCACAACCTCCTAACGTCGCTGCGGGTGGTATTGGGTCAGGTCATTGCGCAAGTTGGTGAAAAGGGCATTACTGATCTTGGTGAAGTCGTTGGTCGAGATTCATTCGACATAGCTGATTTGTATGGCGTAGCCCGCTTTCGCGACGTCGCAAGATTCCTCGGTCTTCTAAAGGAATTCGGGCTCATCGAATTTGTGACAGAAGAGGAAGATGGCAAGAAATTCATCCGTAGGATAAAGCCGACGGAAGGAAAACTGATTTCAAAGATAGCAGCGACCTCCGAAGCTGCTGGCTCTGCTGAAACTCCGAGTTTGGATAGAGGAGCCGCTTTCACACTTGGTTACGTTACTCTCCAGGCGATGAAGAAGACAATAGAGCTGGTTCGTCAAAATGGCAAACTGTATTATGGAGAAGGGGTGACCAAGCTCTACCCAATCGACAAGAACGATCGAATTATGGTAATCAAGGGATTTACAGCGCCCGTAGCTTTCGTCTTGGGACGATGGGCTCGTGAGATAGACCAGTTCTCAGAATACGACCTTCAGCGATACCTTGGGAATCGCGGGTTAACGGGAAGAAGATTTCACCGAGTCGTTAACTGGCTCAGCGGTGGTCACCCAAGCAGTGTTCACGTTCTATACAAGCATCAACCAATACTGCTGAATGGCGTTCCAGTCCTTCAATTCACTCTGAACCGTGAATATGTAAGACTGAGAGAGAGAATACAAGGGCGGATTCGAGACAGAGAACGTGAACGTGCGCCGAAATGACTGGTCCAGCCATCCAGCAATCGAATGACATTCCGGAAATACCTCTAACCGCATCTCAAAAGGAAGCGTGCCAGAAGATTTGGCAGACATCCCTCTATTTTTTCAAATATGGACGACCAGCACCAACGACACCCTTTCGAGGCTTCGTCCTTGAAGGGGAACCTGCGACGGGAAAAACAGAGATAGTTAGGCAAGCAGTAAGGAAACTTGGTTCTATGATGGGTGACCATTCCGGAGTCAGCCTATACTCTGTTGATACCGCTTCCATTGCTGCTCCGAGATGGGGTGATGCTGAGACCGCGCTAAGTTCGGCGTTCGATACTGGCTCGAACGAGAAACGTGTTGTCCTTTTTGATGACATAGATTGTCTCATGATGAAACGGGGATTAGATATCGCGAGAGAGTGGCACTACTCGATCAACGCTGCGATGTTCCACAAGCTCGACGCCATCAACCCGCGACTACTAATGGTCACAGCCACCACGAATCGACCAGACTTGATCGATGACGCACTGCGTTCTCGATTATACAGCTTGACTGTGCCTGTCCCCAGAAAAGACGATCTCCTCGCGATTGCCAAAGTTCTACTAAAGGATAGCGGTTTGGAAGGACAAGCTGCGACCAAGGTAATGTCGAAGGTTGAAAGTGACTTACAAAAGTTGGCAAAACCTACAATAAGAGACGTCCAACATACGATTACTCTCGAGTGCATCGAAGGTGGCTTCTGGTCAACTAGCTGAGTTCAAGACCCCAGACTACATTCTGTTGAAGATACTTTGGTCGAGGTACACTTCTAGCGGCGATACGCGAGGTGTGCCAGACGAATGGAGACGTACGATGATGGGATTACGTGGAGAAGGTATAGCAGAGAAAGTTGCTGAAAGGTTGAACAACTCGGAAGAAAAAGTTCTGATTCCGTATCACTTTGCTTTGATTAAGGAATCCACTAGCGAGGCGAAAGCGCAAACTGCATTGGGGGCGGTCGCAATCTATCACTATGCAGGTGCAATTGACAAAGTCAAGGAGACATGTGCAGCCGTTGCAGAGGTATGCAGAGACATTAAGAGCAAGAACTTGAAGTTGAAGCCACTGAATGATTTCGAGGTAATTACAGGAGTCAAAGTAGATTGAACGAAGAGTTAGTCAAGAAAATCATCTCCCAAATTGAGGCGTTAACGGCGAGGGGCTCTGTGAGCGAAAGCGACCTAGACAGGGTTCTAGATGACAATTTCAAGACTCTATTGCGGGAGACGATGAAGAAATGAGGGGAGAACTCCTACTAGAAGACGTGGGCGGGCTCACTGGACGCAACAAATTCGTGTTTGAGTCAGGTAAGCTAAACACAATCCAATCCCCCAACGCATCAGGGAAGACGACGGTCATTAAGAGCCTATCAGCAATCCTCTCGCTTCCAGCGGAAGATGGACTTGCTTTCGAAGTCGCCCGAAAGCTGGGACTTAGGTCCAGAAACATTGGAGGTCCAGAACCTCTTGTTAACGTCAATTCAACTTCTGCCACGATCTCGCTGACCACCGGCGAGGATAGTAGGATACTTACTGTGCGAAGAACGGGCGAGGTGACCAACAGACCGCCGGGTAACGAACGCTTCCTTTTGACCAGTCTACTGACTCGTGAGAGCGAAATTCCCAGAGCGCTAACAGAAGGAAACGGCGACTTTGAATGGATTGTCAAGGAAATGTCGAGGGCGAGGCTCTACGAGAAAGATAGAGGAGCCATTGAGAGATGGTCTACCTCCAACGAGGTGAGACTCCAACAACTGGGAACGAAGGACAAAGAAGTTGGTGAGATAGAAGGAGAGATTCAGGACCTAAGAAAGAAGATTGACTCACTGACGCCACAGAAAAATCGTATTGAAAGTGACCTCGCGAAACGTCCAGCGAAAGACCCCAAGACCGAAGCAGAATACAGGAAGCTCGTTGAGCAGTCAAGAGAACTTACGAGAGTAAGGGAGGGACTTAGGACGGATGTCGGCACCGCAGAGCGAGACCTTACTGGGCTAACGCAGGAAATGGAAATCCTCAATCGCGAGCACGAGAGATGGCAAAGAAAAGTAGACGAGTTGAAAAGCCAACTTAGCGTGATAGCCAACCCCGACGAGCTGAAGAAATGGGAAAGGGAAGCGAGTGAGATTGAACAGAAGCAGATCCCTCCGCTGGATTCAAAGATGGATAAGGTACGTGGTGTTCTTGATTTGTACGAACTCGCCCTGACACAGGCGGGCAGTAAGTCTGAGTTGAAGTGTATTCTTTGCGAAGAGGGAACGCTACGAACCAGTAAGCTGCAGTCAGAGATTCGGTCCCGGAAACAGGAAATATCCCGAATTCAGGAAGAACGTACCCGCCTGATAACGCGAAAGAACGACAACCTCCGAAGGTTTGCAGAAGCTACGCGTCGTAAGAAGGAGTTGGATGAAGAACGCAAGTTAGCTGAAAGCCAGGAGAGACCACTAAAGAATCAATTATCCGAGAGGAAAAGCAAACTAGAAGCATTTCAGACGAAGCTTGCTCCTCGAAAGAAATCTCTAGCGAAGGTGGAAGCGGAACTACAGGAAGTCGAACGTGACATGAAACGATTGGAAAAGGACATCGAGAAGCTCGGAGCAGAGGAGCGCAATCTTACAGAGAAGCTTGGTCGTCTCCGTGAAGAGATTGAGAGCACCACAAACGAGGTAAACCGCCAGAACAAGAAAGCAATGGACAGCAGCACGGAAATTATCGATGGCTATCCTCTGCCTCTAGACCAGGCTAGAAAAGTAATGTCTGAGTGGTCTGAGGTCCTCCAAAAAGTCAAGGAACACATCGACGGTAGAATCTACGAGCAAAAGCGCGGGGCTGCGAAACAATTCAACTCCAAGATAAAGGAGCTAATGAAACGGCTTGGCTTCTCAGAATTTCAAGAAATCCGTATGGACGAAGAGACATACGAGATGAAAATCACTCGAAAGGGTGGTAAACTCCAACCAATCGCTTCACTTAGCGCATCTGAAAAATATGCTATCGCAACCCTACTTCAAATCGCAGTGAAAGAGGCGTACATGAGCGAGATGCCTTTCTTCGTAGTTGACGAAGTGGTCCTTGATTTCGACCGTGACCGCGTAAAGGGGGTACTGGATTACCTAAGCGAGACGGCGGCTGAAAGGGATTGGTTTGTAGTTGTAGCAAGAATCGGGGAGACCAGAGACTTAACAGTGAAACATGGGTAGTCTGATGCGTTCAGACTATACGGTCATACAAGCACAAGTGTCGCTGCATTTTGTGCCTACATACTTGTCCGGGTTCTTGTCGATATCTTTGAAGTAGATTCTGGCGCTGTTTGCTCTATCGAAGAGACCGCTGCCCGAACTCGTCAATGATGACTCAAGGCTGACCAAGTTTTTGAAGAGAGTGGGGTGGTTTAGCTTGAGCATGACGAGGTCAGAGGGTCTCTTGTACACGCTACACCAACAGTCGAACGCCTTGCCGTACTGAGCGTATAGGGGATTGACCTCGAGTCTGTTCTTTTCTATGTATTCAGTGACAGCCTCGTGGCTCCAGTCGTAAACTGGATGAAATACTGGACACTTCAAGACATTGTGGAAGGTGGTAAGAGGACCAACCTTCTGATGATTCATTCGCTTCTTTATCCAACTCTCAGCCCCTCTGACGCCATCAACTAGGAGAATCTTGGACTTATCCTGAGTTCGAAGAAACCTTTGCACGGGGAAAATCTTCAGTTGCCACTTGCACCATCTTCGAGTAAGAGTTGGAAAGCCCCATCGCTTAACCAGAGTGAAATAATCATCCTTCGGGCTAAGCAAAACTAGCTTGACGCCAAGGTTCCGACACGTTTTTTCGACATAGTCTCTATTCCCTGGAGTGGAAATGCCCGTGTCCGTGTGAATTGCCGTCAGCTCGCCCTTTCGACCCTTCATGAGCCTCTTCAGAACGTGCAGAGAAACTAAGCTGTCCTTTCCACCACTGAAGAAAACATACACGTTGCGATCACGAATGAGTTTGGTTCCAACCTTGAGCACCTTAGTCTCATTGTGATAGAGGGGTGAAGACCCGTTCGGCTTGGGTACTTCCAGTGTAATGAGTTGACTCTGGTTCATGAAACAGAACCTGCGTGCCCTATTCATGTGATTATAAGTGGTTTACAGTTCCTTTGCTAGTACTCTACCAAGACGAAGGTATGTCTAGTTAGCTGTTCGACGTGAGAATTCAAGAACTAAAGAAGCTGATCGAGGACAGAAGCCAGACGGGACTTTAATTATCGTCCTTGAACCGCATTTCCCTTCCTGACGAACTTTCCAGTATCAGCATCTCGCCAGCGAGTGAAGTAATGATATGGTGGACGGTTCGGGTTTCCGTAGACTTCTCTAATAATCCAAGGCGTTTGAGCAATTCGAGTGAATGTGAACCTATGCTCCGCTGTGCTGTTTCTACCCAAGAAAAATAGACTCCTGTACGTTAACACAATGGTTGGGCTACGTAAGGATATTGGAAAGTTTGAACTGGATGTTCACAAGGAAGGGATTTATTGCCGACGAGTCCCATTGAATTTACGAGGAACAATGAGTCCTAAAGTAGACTCATTGAGAAACCCCAGCAATATGTTTAAATCGGCTACTCGTCTCGTACGCTTCTTTGGTAGCATAGCAGGTCGAATAGAAGCCCATAGTCCCGGCGGCGGCGTCAATCCGACGCTTAGGGCGTTACGCCTGTGAATGACCGATTGACCTCCACTGTGGGCGAAAGAACATGCGGACCCAAAGAAACCCGGGCATTAAAATACCCTGGAACGTTTAGGTCCAAGATAGGCTCGTAGCCACCTGCTAAACTCCAGCCGATTCCTGTACATATTATGGCGTCCGAAACTCCAATCGTTCTAGACTCCGCTTGATCCTGGCGGACCCAACTGCTATCGG
>WNGL01004606.1_pt1 | contig 28736 bp, 27 predicted proteins | sample 5400591 | NCBI WGS metagenome assembly WNGL01 (sample SAMN13153377, study PRJNA577476) | soil metagenome | isolation source: 80 cm soil or saprolite under Garry oak tree replicate 1 | place: USA:California | collected 2016-06-15 | reverse complement strand
ATGACCATTGGCATTGATTCATTTCGGTATCGTGCTTCAATAATAAAGCAGAAACGCAACTGGTCTCCTACTCTCTTTCGTGAGCTAAAGTAGCCATACTATACCAAAGTGTTCGTAATTTCTCCATCATTTAGCACTTTTGACCTAGAAACCCAAAAACATATAGAAAAAGATGGCGGTTTTGTTAGCTGGTGGAGCTGATGGAAGCGTTAGCTGGCAATAACATATTGCTGTGTAGATCGCGGCGGTGGGGGCAGGGAACAGGAAAACGAGAGTACTATAAGCCCTTTTAAAAGCGGTATTTTTCCTGAGCCTGGTGAGTTCTGCTATAGGGTATTTTTCGGGGGTATTTTTGGTGGTTTGGCTGTTTTCGTGCCTGGTGTCGGGATTTATGCATTCTGCGACGTAGCGTAAGAGGATTACGGGATAGTTCAACTAAGAGGTGCTTAGTGGAAGTAACAAGGGTTATGTGTTTTCAGAAGTCCATGCTTCTGCTCCCCAATGCTCAACCGCTTGGCCATTGGCAAAACGAAGAATATCAATCGTTTCTCGTTCAATCTTTTTTCCTGTTGAGTTAATACTATGCCATTGGAGGCGTACCACTACTTTATCATGCTCTGCAATCACGTCTTCAATAGATACCTTGAGATTGGGTAATGACTTTTGGGCAAGTTTGACAATCTGCTTGAATTCCTCTGACCCAGTAACATTCATCCAAGCGGGTCTCTGGTGGTCAACATAGTCAGAAGAAAATAGCAAATTTACATCAGAAAGGTTACCTGTGTTAAAGATTTCTACAATCTTTTTCGTGGCTGACTTATTCTCATCTAATCTATCGTTATTTACCATATTACAGAGTTAATTATACCAAACTTCCACTAATCTGGTATTAGCTGAAATATAAAGCCTGTCGCACATGGTTTTATCTACGCCTCTTGCTTTACCTGCTTAAAGCGGTATCCCAAAATGATCGAGCAATAGCAAGAGAGAAGCTATATCGTTCATTAATCCAGCCGCTGATTTAATACCATCTATCCAGTCTTGAACAACAACAGGATCACGCTTGAACGGCGCAGATGCAATCTGAATAGGGTCTGTTTGGTCTGCATAAGCTGACAAATTTTCTGTAACCAGAAACACATGCTTGATTTTATTGTAGATTGCCGTGGTGATCTTGTCTTGTGGAAGCTGTGTACCGACTGGAAGAACTTCAGTGATGACATGAATATAACTTTCCGCTCCGAATGTAGAAGCCTCATGGCTTCTGTGTTGCTCTGCGGGCGGCATATGTGGCGCTATTTTCCAAGCATCTCCCACTCTCCCCATGTATAATTTGGCAATGTCATAAAGAAGCTTTGCTCTTTCTAAGTAATCTTGCTCTAGTTGTTTCAGTAACTGTTGTGGAACATGCTCTTGCAAGGGCACTTGCAGGTCGCTAATTGATGGTAGTTTGAGTAAGTCTCCAAGTGTGATTGGAGGGTCATGAGGCCTATTACCATCAATCCTGTTAATAACACCTTGATAAAACTGTGCATAGCCCCCGTCGCGTGTTTCGGCATACCAGGAAAAGATACCCTTCCCTTCCGTTTTTCGTTTTCTAATAGCCCAACCAAAGGCTCCTAGATTTTCGTAAGTGGCGATCAGTTCGGCAAATATCCTGGCGATCATGATACTTTGAACGCTGGCAATTCTTCTTTGGGTTAGTTCATTAATGAGCCCTTCCTGAAGACTAGCTTCCAATAACTCATGTGGCTGACCATGAATTCCACGCACTGTCTTCGCCGCAATCATCGGAGCAGTGTTTATGGCCTCTGCCAAAGAAAATGCAGTCGCGACATGGTTCATATAGATGAAGTTAGCCATATCTTGAAGGAAAGTGCGATCTCGCTGGTTCAACATGTCACTTACCCCTTTTTGAAGTTCTTGAAAATGGTGACTGTATGTTACAGTACAAATAGTTTACAAGTGTGTCAAATGGGATAGTACAAAAGTGCTAAATTGTCTATTGTGCTAGGTGGGAAAGTTTGTGCAATTATGGTTGACGCCGCACAATAGACAATACCCGATATGGCAAAGGGTTAGGCCGCTTGTTCGTAGAGTTTCAGGTCAGGAATGTCTTGATAATCCTCAACGTTGCGAGTAACAAGCGTGAGATCATGCTCTAAAGCGATAGCAGCGTTCATAAGATCAAGGGCGCGGGACTTGACACGCTTTTGTTCTTGTTTCAAACGTTCCCGTAGGGAGGCACACCGTTTGGCAACAGAAAGCGAGAAGGGAAGCACCGGAACACTCCGGCGAAATGTCTGAAACTTGGTTTGCGCTTCCTTGACATTCGCACTTCTGACCACACCCTGATACGCTTCCATGTAGGTGATAATGCTGATGGCGATACCTTCCGGTGCGAGTGTGTCTAAAAGCTGGTTGGCTTCGGTGATATTTGCTAGGTGGTCAATCACCAGATCGGTGTCAATAAGGTAGGGCATACACTACAACGGTCGGCCTGTGCTTTCTTGACCACGTTGTACGGCAAGATCGCTCAGTAACGCCTCTCGGTCTACTCCTTGCAGCGCTCCGGCACTGGTTTTTAATGCTGCTCTGACACGCTTGGGGTCGTAATGTGTCCAGATGGTTCGTTTCGGGTGGCTGCGTTGTACTGCTGTTCCGACTGGCATGAGCATTGCCACGGTTTCATTATCGCGCTTGAGGATACGAGGCGTCTTGGTAGTTTTCACTTCCTCTACAATCCGGTACAGATCGGGAAGCTTCATACTGTTGATATCAATGGAGGTAAGGTTAGTGCTCATAGCAGAGCTATTATAGCATATCAGCGCTTGCTTGCAATCGGCGTTTTTCTCAGAGAAGCGAATATAATTTGCTCGTTTAACAACATCCAACAGCTTTCAACAATTCTCCTCTCTTTTCCTTGACTTTCTACAGCGCATTAAGCATACTAGAGCTATCTATATTTGTTGAGGTGTTGTATGGCAGAGCAAAAGAAAACGATTGAGGAGTATCGTATTCTACTCAAATGGACAAAAACACGGTTGGCACAAGAGGCGGGGATTGACCGAACAACACTCGATAATGCCCTTAACCCAACAAAGACAATTTATAAAATCACGGCGCAAAAAATTGCTGAAGGACTATCTAAAGGACTCCAAGCACAAGGTTTAGCAGCTATTTCCTATATCGATCTTGCAGACCTACATTTTGCTGATTAGTCGCTCCACCTGGGGAAGAGGTGGGGATAACCAGGCCGCCCGGAGGGCGGAAAATTTCGGATGTGCAAGGTTTGCCACAGCAAATAAGTGTGCTTGTCGAATAGAGAACAGGTGAAATATTGTGCTGTATATTATCACCGCTTTTTTCCTGCTATGCTGGTTGTATTGTTTTGTCACACGGCGTAAGCCTGAATAGAAGAGACCATTGTAGGTATTCATGCTGGCAAGGCTAATTTGCGCCTTCTTATTCCAGATACGATAGCTCCACGGTTTTCTAGACAAACAAGTACTTTTACAAGGATGTGTCAAAAAGACACAAAAGCAAAGCAAGGAGTGCTACTCATGCAGGACAACAACCAGTATCGAGGGATGCGGGCATTGTTGCTCACTCGTGTATCAACACAAGAGCAAAAGAAAAAATATTCTCATGATGCGCAAGAGAGACTGATACGCGAAAAATTGATTGAACCGTTAGGACTGCGTCTTGTGGATGAAGCAAGACATATCATTCATGACACCTACACAGGACTTGAGTACCGCTATCGTCAAGCCTTAGAAGATATTCTTGACATGGCAGAACGGGGTGAATTTGATGTGTTATGCATGGAGGTGCTTGATCGGGGATTAGGACGAAAAGCTCTAGCGCGTGAAATGTTTCGTATGCAGCTTCGGGAGTTAGGCGTGAGAATTTTGACAACGCAAGAAAGTGACCATGCAGACGATGATAGCTTAGAGGGGCAAATTATCCGCTTTCATAAAGGGATAAAGGCAGAAGAAGAAATCCTTGACCTTGTTCGTAGAACCAGTGAAGGAAGAAGGCAGAAAGCTCTCGGCAATGCAGAAAAGGGTATTCCTGGAAAAATTGTCGGCAATAGCACACGGCTCTACGGGTATCGCTTCATTGTCGATGAACATGGTGATCGTATCGGATATGAGCTAAACGTATCCGTTGTGCATGTTGAAGCAGATGGTACAGAGTGGACAGAAGTAACAGTAGTTCGCTTTATCTTTGAGTCAGCAGCAGATGGCATATCAACATACCAAATCTGTAGAATACTCAATCAAAAAGGCATTCCTTCTCCCTTTGTCACCAAAGGCATGAAGCACATGAAGGTAACAGAACCACCTACCTGGCAGCCGCAAGTCATTGGCAGGATGGTAAAAAACACTGCTTACTATGGCGAGTATCGGCAGTTCAGAACTGCGCCAAGTGACAGAAAGCCAGGTGGTAGAAAAACAGCGAGAAGGAAGACTACGAAGGACGAGCAGGTTGTGTTACTCATCCCTGCTATCGTGACCCAGGAGTTGTTTGAGAAAGCGCGGCTAAAAATCTCACAAAACAAGCAACTCGCAACGCGCAATAACCAAACATCAAAAGAAAGTCTCCTTCGTGGTGGCTTTGCCAAGTGTGCGTATTGTGGGACAACGCTTCGGGTATTCAGAAAATGCGAAACACGAAAAAGCGGAAAAGAAGTCTTGTACTTCAGCTACAATTGTTCGAGACCATACAATACTGTTGATCTGTGTAAAGGCTGTTCTATTCCTGTTGACATGCTTGATGCTGCTGCATGGGAAAAAGCAGTAGAGATCATCCGTGACCCTTCAGAAGTTGACAGCAAAATAGCAGACCTCATCAAGCAGAACTCAGCAGCACAACAACGCCTTCGAGCAGTCAAAACGCTCAACGCAATTCTGAAAGAAGAAGAGACGTATCGCAGAAACCTTGCGAACGAGATGAAGAAAACAAGATTAAGCGAGAGAACGATAGCATCTCTGAATGCGGAACTTACAGTCCTTGAACAGCAGGAACAAGATGCGAGGCGTGACCTTGCCGATAAACAAAAAATGCAACAGAAACAGGAAGATTTAGAGCGTCGTATTGGTGAGTTTCATCAGCAATGTCAAGAATGGAGGGAAAAATTAGACGACCCTGAGTTTACACCAACATTCAAATTTAAGCATGATGCCGTCCTGTTCTTCGGTATTAATGCAACTGTTTGGAGAGTAGACCATAAACCGCGTTACCTCTTTCACACCGACCCACCTGAAATTGTGGAACTGCTTTCATAATAGAACTCGTGTTGGGAGAGGCGAACAAGCCTGAACCACAGCCCAGCATGAAGAGCAGCACGGCAAAGACCGGATAGTTGAAGTTGGCTGGCAGCAAGGTCAATCCGAGAAAGCCGAGCACCTGGAGAAGCATGCCAGTCGTCGAGAAAAGACGCGCCCCAAAGTGGTCCGAGAGGTACCCACTGATAGGGCCCATCAGAATGAAGCCGAGCAGCAGAGGGGTCATAAAAATGCCTGCCCACAAGGGGGTCTCTTCAAAACGATAGCCGTGCAATGGCAGCCAGATGCCTTGCAACCAGATAATCAGCATAAATTGCAAGCCGCCACGCCCCAGGGCGGAGAGAAAGCCTGCGGTATTCCCAGCAGCAAACATGCGAATCTTGAAGAGATCGAGCCGAAACATGGGGTCGTCCACATGCAGTTCGATCCAGACGAAGGCTGCCAGCAGCACGATGCCCAGAAGAATGGCTCCGATGACCAGGGGATTACCCCAGCCCATTGGCGACCCCCCGTATGGCTCAATACCATAGGTGATCCCCAACAGGAAGATGGTGAGGCCAAGCGCGAAGGTCACGTTTCCCAGCCAGTCAATCTTTTGATGTTCACGGATGGTCGCTGTTTCGCGCAACATCGAGTAGGCCCAAATGGTGCCGGCGATCCCCACCGGCACGCTGACGAGGAAGACGAGACGCCAGTTAATGGCAGCCAGGATGCCGCCGACAATCAAGCCAATGAACGACCCGGCGATCCCTGCAATCTGATTAATGCCCAGGGCGCGCCCCCGCTGGTCCACTGGAAAGGCATCGGTCAGGATCGCCGCGCTATTGGAGAGGAGAAACCCCGAGCCGATGCCTTGAATCAGACGGAAAATGATGAGTTCGAGGGCCCCGGTATTGCCTGCGCTCGGTGTCAGGGCCAACAGAGTACTGCCAATGGCGAAAATGAGAAAACCGAGGTTATACAAGCGCACCCGACCGAACATATCGGAGATGCGGCCAAAGGTCACCAGCAGCGTGGCGGTCACGACCATATACCCAAGCAGGAGCCAGAGGAAATAACTTGATTCGCCTGGGGCCAGTGGGTTAATTCCAATTCCCTTGAAGATAGCAGGAAACGCGATGAGCACAATGCTGGCATCAATAGTTGCCATCAACGAGCCCAGCGTGGTGTTGGTAAGCGCCACCCATTTGTAATGCGGCCCAACGGGTCGGCGGCGGCGATCGTGTGTGCGTTGTACTTGTTCCTGTGTGAGTGTTTCTGTCATGTTCGTCCCATGTAGCGGCGGAGACTGCTGCATGCATCATATGGCGTCTGTCTTACCAATGTGTCCCGATATGGCAGCTCGCCTTAGAGCACCCGAGCCAGGCGTTCCAGGAGCGGAAGTGCTGCGATCAGCACCTGTTGCTCTTCGGCAGTGAAGTGAGCGGCGAGGGCGTGAGCAAGTCGCTCTTCCCGGTGCCGTCGTGCGCCCTGAACTGCCTGGAGTCCTGCCTCGGTGAGTGAGATAACGAGAGAGCGCGCATCGGTTGGGTCTGGTGTGCGCGAGACCAGTCCAAGCGTCTCCAACGAGATGAGGATCGCCCCCATGGACTGCGGGCTGATACGCTCCTTGGTGGCCAGGACACCTGGGGTCGCTGGGCCTTCCCGCTCGAGTAAGCTCAGCACGGATGCCTGCGAGAGGGTCATTTCGCCAACCACGCTGGTTTGCCGCAGCCGGCGAGATAAGCGACCAACTAGTGCGCGCAATTCGCCAGCGGCACGGGTCACTTCAAGCGGTAATGGCTCCACCTATTGCTCCTTTCACATACTAAGTATAAACTTATAAGTCTCTCCTTGCAAGTTCATCCCTTCGTGAAGGCGACCTGCCGCTCGATGGTCGACCAGCCACACAGGGATGGGCGCGGCCTCGTGCAAAGAACAGAAAGACGCGACCAAAGAAGCGAAACAAATTGCAAACTGGTTGAAGAAAGAATTCAGATGGCAAGAGATGCTTCCAAATGGCTTATTTCTAGCAAGCGATCAGGTAAGCGTCATTAACTTCGCGGAAGACCTTATGTGTAGCGAGGTTTGGGAGAAACTCCTCGCTACTTATCTACTCCGATACGCCAGGCTGCTCCAGATGATGACCAGGATAACTGCGGCGATGATCGTGCTGATTATGGGGACCCCATCCAGCTTTGGTTCTCCGACGATACTGAAATGGAAGAAGCCGACAATCAGGAAAATTGCGAACAGACCAATCATGATTGCTCCGAGAATACCAGCAGGTGCGCGGCGGCCCGAAATCAGTTCTCCTAAAAAGCCAACAATCGCAGCGACGAGAACCCAGACAATGAGTTGCGTAAAAGTAACCGTCATACCTTTCCTCCTTAAAAAGAAACACGCTACGCCTCTGCTTCAACAGGTACTTCCTCCTCGACAATCTCTTCAATTGTCTCTTCAATCCCAGCGCGGCCCGGCTTAGGTCTGAGAAAGCGCACCCGTCGTATTCGTCTGAACCGACCTATTCCCAATGCACCCCGAGCATAGAGACGCACACTGATGACTACGCCCGCAATAATGAGCAGGCTCACCACTGCCAACGTGAAGAGAAATGCTTCCATAGCGACTTACTCCTCAGGGAGGTAATGACTGCATCTGTTCTCGTTACAGCTATAGCCTCTCTATCTGTTTTATGCTCTGCATCCAGGACGATTTCCGTTGTGACCTCAAGGCCCACACTACTTCTTGCCTTACGGAGAGGAGCAGGTACGAGAATCACATCTTTTACACGTATGATGGTTGTGTTTCGCTTCACTTCTGCTCGTCATTGGAGGTACACGCTCTCCCAGAGCATCACGGTTTCCTTGTTCATGGCAAGGAAACGAGCGGTCATGTGATGGCTCACTCACCTTCCCTGCATCCTCACGACCCGACAAACAAGGACCTCTGTCACCACCTCCTCTTCCTATACGTGTTTATAGAGTTAATGACAAACTTCAGTAGTAGCCGCACTAGGAGGAGAAGCATGATGATTGACACGCGACATCACTCCTCGGTACAGGACCAGACCGACGAGAAAACCATATTAGTGGTGGAAGACAATGAGGATGTGGGCACCTTTCTCGTGCTGATGCTGCTCACGGAGAGTCCGTATCATGCCCTACTCGTGACGGACGGTTTCCAGGCGCTCAAGATGGTGCATGACCTGAAACCGAGCCTGTTCCTGTTGGACTACCAACTCCCTGGCATGAACGGCATCGCCCTCTATGACCGCCTGCATGCCATCACAGACCTCGTAGACATTCCCGCCATCATCATGAGCGCCAACCTGCCCTCACAAGCGCTTCAAGAACGTCACCTCACCGGTGTCGCTAAACCCTTCGAATTAGACCAACTGCTCCACACGATCGAACAACTCCTCGCTTAGACCGGCAAGGTGGACAGGCCACAGCTAACGACGAAGAAGCGTGTGGCAGGGCTACCAGGATGATGGCGCTCCAGTAAGACTACCAGTTTTGCCAACGATCTGTACAAACTGTCACTATACTCAGCCATACAAGAGCAGCGATGCCAGGTAGAGTATGGCAGCCATCGTCCATGCTTGAAAGCTACTGGCGTAGAAGTAGTCCATGAGAACCCATTCTTGCTCGATACGTGGAGAACGAATCCAGCCGGAAGGTAACACTATGTAAAGCTCTACAGGAGCATCAATCGTGCAGATGGCCTGCAAGACGGTATGAGCAATGCGGTGGGCCTCTGCTTTGAAACCGTAGCGTTGCAGGCCCGCTGCGATCACAGCGTTATCGAAAGGCCAGACGGCACCACAGTGGTACATGAAAGGGTTGTAGTAGTATGCCTGTTCCGAGAGGGTGCGTACTCCCCAGGGTGTGAGCATATCGGGCTGCACCAGGCGCTGACATATCTGCTCTGCCTGCTGTTTGTCAATAACTCCGCTCCAGAGCAGGTGCCCTGGATTTGATGAGACAACGGCTACAGGTCGTTTCTGACCATCCAGAGCAACGGCGGGAAATTGCTCACCGGCAAGCCAGAAACGTGTGAGTCCATGCTGGAGACCTTCTACGCGACGCTGGATTTCCAGGAGCAGAGCAGGATCAAGGCGCTTGAGCTTGCTGGCCAGCTCGATATAGCTGGTATAGGCTGCCAGGGCATATCCCTGGACCTCGATCCAGGCGAGCGGGTGGAGGAGTACTTCATGCGCGGGTGGCTGAATAGCTTCCCCACTGTCCTTCCAGACCTCGTTTGCCAGGCCCAGTCCATCGGGGTTGCGCCTGCTATACTCCGCCAGGCCATCCCGGTCGAGATCGGACCAATCCAGCATCCAATGGAGCGCTGCATCGATACTTGGCCAGAGTTCTTCTAACAGTTCCTGGTCATGGAAGCATGCATCGACCCGCGCTGCCGTGACGACATAGAGAAACGTTGCATCAAAGGCTCCGTAGTAGCGTCCATTGATAACCGGCCAGCCTGACACAATCATACGCCGTGGCGTGGGGTCCCAGTATTCATGAATGATGCGACCGGGTTGTTCTTCATTGATATCATTTACGACACGCCCTTGCATGCTCGCCAGCCCTCTCAGCACACTGGCCGCCAGTTCATGCAGCCAGCTATGGTAGGAAGAAAGATATGAAAGAGAAGAAGCGTGCATGCTTGTTATTTGTGTCCCAGTAGCCTGCACAAGGTGGTCAGCCTCCAGCGCCAGTAGCACGGTCCAGAGAGAATCGCGCCCGAAAATCGCATGAAATTGATCATCCTGCCCGCTGGCCTTCACACCCAGCGGAGTTTGCAACGATTGTAACGCGGCCAGCGCTTTTTGCCAGAGAGTATGTAAGACCTCGCTGTCGATAGCGAGGTCTATTTGAGATAGAACGTGCCGTTTTACGATTTCCACCTTGAACCTTTCCCAATTCTGGTACTTACGCGATCAGTTCACGGGAGAGGGCTCCCTTGCTATCAGCAACGGATATCCCCCCTTTGTGATTACAAGAGATTACCCCTTCACACCTGAAGACACCGCGCCTTCGATGAAGTAGCGCTGGAAGATGAAGAACAGGATCAAGATCGGGATGGTGTTGAACATCGAACTGGCGATCAATAGGTTGTACTCCGTGTAGTGGGCATGGAAGAAGTAGAACAGCCCCAGCGGCAGCGTATACATGTCCTGCGTCCCCAGTGCGACCAGGGGCCACATGAAGTCATTCCAGGCCCCCTGGAACGTCAGGATGGCCACTGCAGCGAGCGCTGGCCTGACCTGGGGCAGAATGACCTGGTAAAACGTGCGCCAGGTGGTGGCCCCATCAATCTTGGCCGATTCTTCCAATTCTTTGGGCAGCCCTTTCATGAACTGCACCATGATGAAGACCGAGAAGGGCTGCGCCATCGCGGGCAGGATCAACGCCAGGTAGGTGTTGACCAGGTGCAGGTTATTGATGATCAGAAACTTAGGAATGAGCGTCACGGCTAAGGGGATCATCATCACCGCCAGGGTCACCACGAAGATGACATTCCTGCCCGGAAAGTTCAGGCGCGAGAGGGCATAGCCGGCCATCGATGAGAAAAGCAAGTTGAGCACAGTAGCAGCGCCTGCGTAAATGAACACATTGAGGATCCAGCGCAGGAATCTCGGATCGCCCAGGATAGTCGCATAGTTGCTCGTGATCCAGGTACGTGGAAAGATGGTCGGCGGAAAGGTCAGCACCTCCGACATCGATTTGAACGAGGAGATAAACGAAAAGATCAGTGGCCCGATCGAGGTGATAGTAAAGATGGCCAGGAAGAGATACACAACCAGGTGCCACCAGCTAACGTGTCGTTCGGGACGCGCCTCGCGCGCCACCTCTACGGGTCGGACGGCTGCTTGAACTTGCGTCGATGCTTGTGCCATGAGCTTGCTCCTTCCTTATTGATTACTACTGGCACTCGGCTCGATCAAGCGCCGCTGGACGATCGTCACGATGAAAATGATAATGAACAGGAGCACCGACATCGCCGCCGCTAAGCCGAAGTGAGCATCCTGGAAAGCGGCGTTGTAAATCTCCAGCATGGGCGTCAAGGTCGAGTTGAGCGGTCCCCCATTGGTCATGAACTTGGCCTGGTCAAACATCTGGAAGCACCCGATGGTGCCAAGTGCTACCACCAGGAAGATGGTCGGACGCAAGAGCGGCACCGTAATGTACCTGAAGGTCTGGAAGCGATTGGCTCCATCGACCGAGGAGGCTTCGAGCAGCTCCCTGGGCAGATCCTGCAGGGCCGCCATGAAGTAGATCATAAACGAGGCGGCGGTGGTCCAGATGTTGAGCAGCATCAGGGCGGGCAAGGCAAACAGGGGCTCATTCAACCAGTCCGGCCCGGAGATATGAACCAGCGAGAGCAGGTAGTTGATCAGGCCATCGGGATTGTAGAACCAGAGGAAGATCAGGGCCGTCGCCACCGAGGAGGTCACGGCGGGGATGTAAAAGATGGTACGAAAGATGCCCCTGCCAAAAATCGTTGCTTGTAAGATCAAGGCCAAAATCAACGCCAGGATGGTCTGGCTAATCACCACCCCAATGACAAATTTGATGATGTTGACCATTGATATCCAAAAAAGGCTCAGGCTGGGGTCAGTGAAGAGTTGCTCAAAGAGCCTTTGATAGTTTTGAAGCCCTACAAACTCGGGCGTGGTAAAACCAATATCCACCTTAAAGAGGCTGAGCCCGAGCCCATAGATCGAGGCGAAGATGAGGAAGACAAACAAGACGAAGAGGTATGGAGCAAGAAAAAGGTAGGCAGTGAGCGTCTCACGCCCAAGCCGTTTTGGTCTGCCTTGTAGACCACGCATCAACCTCTGCCGTCCTTCAGCAGTGAGCGGGGGAGCGCTAGCAATGGAGGATCCTACTGGTTCTGTAGCCATAAAAAGCCCTCCTTAACTATGCCTATCGGAAGAGTGATAGGTCCTTATGCATCTCTTGTTGACTTGCGAACACCGGTCGAGACGAAATGCTACTTTTTTTCTTTGGCCTGTACATTACGCCCCAGCTATCCTTGGAGCTGGGGCGTAATGGAGCATATGTTTCTACTCTTTAGACCCGGCGCTTCAGAATCTGGCTAAACTGCTACGAACATCACCCTCCCTGCAACGAGGAATTCACCTGGGTTGCCGCATTATTCAAGGCGGTCTGCGCATCCTGCTTGCCCAGCATCACTTCCTGTATCGCCGTCGCCAGGTCGGTATGGATGGCGGAATCCTGCGGCCCGTAGTAGTCCGCATAGCTATAGCTTGCGGCATCGAAGAGCACCTTTACATCCGGATGCGACGTGAAGTAGTCGGCGTTGGCCAGGCTCTGCAAGGTCGGCAGGGCAAAGCCGGCATTGAGTTGGCTTGCCTGCACGGTCGACCCCGTCATGTACTTGACGAGTTCCCATGCTGCCTCAGGATGCTTCGTACCGGAATAGGCCGACCAGGCATTCGTGAAGGTCAGGTCTGCACGTTTGCCGTTGGGGGACATCGGCAGAGGTACAATGCCATATTGGACGTTCGGGTAGGTAGTCGTCATGTAGGGGATGAGCCAACCACCCTCGATCACCATGGCCGCTCGTTGCTTGCCAAAGGCATCTCCATTCCACGGCGCTCCAACAGTAGTAGGGAGAGCACCGGTGTGATTCTTTTGAAAACTCGCGTAGAAATCCAGAGCACTGACCCCGGTCTGGTCATTGAAGGTGGCCTGCGTCCCATTCTTATTCAGGACTGAACCTCCATTTGCCAGCAAGAAGGCGCCCCAACGCGATGCATCGGCGGACAGGACGATGCCGTAAACCGAATTGGGCGCGCCGGGATTTTTCGTCAGTTTTTGCGCATCTGCCTTCAGGTCGTCCCAGGTCCAACTCGCAGTCGGAGTAGACAAGCCTGCGGCCTGGAACATCTGCTTGTTATAGAAGACACCCAGGCTGTTCCAGTCCTTGGGCAGCCCAAAGACCTGGCCACTGGTGCAGGTGAAAGGATTGGTCAACGCAGAGTAGTAGTCACTGGCCTTGATCCCGTCCCGCGCCATATAGGGAGATAGGTTGAGCAACTTGCCGGCACCGATGTATTCGCTGGACATGCCTGGTTGCAGGTAGAAGACATCGGGGACGGTCCCACTGGCGACATTGGCGCGCATCTTGGTGGGGTAATCACCAGGAATAGGCGACCAGTTGACCTTGATGTTGGGATGCGACTGCTCGAAGTTACGCAGGTTTTGCTGCACGAGCGCATCCTCGGCAGGGGACGAAGACCAGCCAGAGACCGTGAGGGTGACCGTGCCACTCTCCGGTGCAGCAGCCGTCGTATTGGTGCTACTGGGGCAACTGAGGTAGCTGTTCCCGCCGGCGAGACCCTGCTGGGAAACACCTCCAGGGCCACTGCTAGAGCCAGTACCACCTCCACCACAGGCAGCTAGAATAAATGTAAGAATGACGAACAAAGGTACGATGAACCGTCTCATAACAAACCTCCTGATGGTGGCTCATCAACGAGCCACGACACTACTCGGTAATCTAGCAACTGCGCACTACAAAAGTAGCGGAGCGACACAAGGACGTTACCAGGCCACAAGTAACTCATAACGGTGTAGACCTCTCATGGAAGGGGCCTGCACTACGCACCAGGTTGGGTATCCATTCTCCTTTGGATGATCATCTACGAAGTCCATACGAAAAGAGACAGCTTCTCCATTCAGAGAAACATGGCGAGGCTCCCTCGCTAGTAAACACGTGGACCCGAGGGTAATTTCATACAATGGATCGTTTGTTTCCAGGATAACCCGCGTTTCCTGGTCAGCTGCGACCACCTGCAGATTCATACTGGCGGACCCTACACGCACGTCTTGTAAACGTGCAGTTCGCCAGGTGCTGGGAAGATGGGGAATGAAGCGAATGCTGCGTCCTGCGGCATCTGGCCGGAATCCCAGAAAATAGTGAACCACCGGCCAGATAATGCCATAGCTTGACCAGGCCTGGATGAAACACCCTCCATCCGGTGAAACTTCGCTGAACGCGCCGGGCATTCTTTGAGAGATCATGGCTGCAATTTTATGACCGTAAGCCAGGGACTGGTCGATGCGCCGGTACTGTGCCTCGGCAGTGGCCATGATGCCATCAGGCAACGTCATCGTTACCCTTTCAGTCTCGGGATTTAAGTAAATCCCCCAGGGACCATTGAACTCGCTCGATTCGAGACGCGTGAAGGCTTGTTCTGCATATTCTGGAGAGGCCAGGCCTGTTTCCATCGGCGTAGCCGCGATCATATGCTTCAAGAGCCAGGGACGTTCCTGCTCCAGGGCTTCTCTACTGAACTGGTGCTGTTCAGCAAAGCGTTCAAGAAGGGCTTCACTATGCTCCAGTTCAACAAGATCTCCAGGCCGCCATAACGGCATTTCGGCTCGCAGTGACTGGTGCGATGAAGACAAGGCCTCAGCCGATGTGTAGATATCCCCGTACAGGCCTTCTTCTTCGATCCACCAGGAGGTGTTGACGATATCACGTAAGCGCCGCGCCTTCTCCCGCAGTTCAGGAGCGATGGCCGCGTCGCCGACCTCCTCGGCCAGTTCTGCCAGGCAAAGCAGCGCCTCGTAAGTATAGGCGGCGATATCCAGCGTCTTAAACCCGCCACCATGCTGCAGTTCACGCGTCTCTCTGAGACCTTTACCAGTGGCACATAAATTTCCGTCCAGGTCGTGTGTTCCTAACACTAAGTCGAGGAGACCGCGCTTGCAGAAGCTGTAAAGTTCCTGCAAGAAGCCTCGATCACCCGTCCAGCGGAATGCGTGATAGCACGCGCGTACAAAGAGAGGTATCTCGACGAGGTGACCGTTATCGTGTACATGCCCCTGGGTGAGGATTTCGTGGACCACTCCACCATCTTTGTTAATTGCCTGGCTGTAACGGGCAAGATTGCGTAGAGAGGTCAGGGCGAGTTCAAATTGGCCGCAAGCCACTAGTGGCAGTGTAGAATACGTTGTATCTTTACCGAACCACCATGGGAAGTCAGGAAGTCCGGCAGCGAGTCCCTGACCGATACCGGGCACATTGCGCTCTAACATTTGCAAGTTGACTTTGGCCCAACCAAAAGCTGTGTCCATCAGATCATCGTCACTGTGGAGCGCACAGCGCTCTATGACCTGCAGGTAGCGTTGACGCTGTCGTGCGCACAAGTCATCGGGCGCAGCTTGTAAGCGCTGAAAAGTCGCTACTGCCGCTTCGCTCGAGCGTGTTGAGCCAGCGATGATAAAAATCACCTCCTCTGAAGACCCGGCGGGCAGGTTCAGTGGGTAGCGCAAGTGGCCCGAAATACCTTGCCCTCTAGTCTGTTTAGTAGCCCAAATCTCGCTTCCGATTACTACCGCTGACGGTCGCCTCTGTGCGCCAAAGAGCACAGAGGCAGGATTCACCGTGTTATAGGCTGCGACGCAGGCATGGTTGTCCAGGAAAACCGCCTCATCACGTCCATCGCGCCAGGTCAAACGATTCTCTCCCAACCAGGCTGCGCGGAGATCCGTGCGTGCCAGGAAATGCACCGTTAAAGCTAGTTCTTCTCGAGCCTGGTTAATGAATTCCAGGCGTGCCAGCATCCCTTCGTAATCATCTACCCCGTACTCGCGCCGTATCACCTCGAGCCCTGGTAAACGATAGGTGATTTCCACCTCGCCAGGAGTCATGCGCCAACGACTCGCGTGTGTCAGCCAGTGGATCTTACCGGCAGGACCAACAGGACCGGGCTGCCCAAAAGTGATTCCGAACCAGAAGCCATCCAGTAGTTTGATTGGATGATCCCAGACTCCGGACATTTCACTGGGCTGACGCCAGCCAATATCTGGAAACTCGCCATGCTGGGTCGCTATGCTGTAAACACAATAAGGTTACAGACAGGTTACAATGGGATTGCAAAAAAAGAAAGCCATGTCACCGGTATTCTCAGGACTGGCGAGGTTCTACAGCAGCGAGCGTCTTGGTTTCTAAGGCATTCATCAGCTGCTGCATGAGATGCCGCTGTGTCGAACTCATGGTGGTAAGAACTATATCTCTCACAACGCGATGGGTGAAGGCGTAATGGCCATGAGAGGTAGTAGGAATCTCGACAATGAAGGATCGCTTAACGAGTTCATCATTGGCGGCCAGAGTTGTATGTGTATCAAGTTCTATGAGTGCAGCAGCAGTTAAAAGATGAAATGATGTGCCCAGGCAGGCTGCCGCCGAAAGCAGAGCAGTAGCATCCTTGCTTAAGAGCTCCAACTGAGTTTTGATCAGAGTTTCGATCGGCTCTGGTATAAGGGCGTCAGGTAGATTCCGTCCCGCTGCAAGTTCTTCTGCTGCTAGAGATAGCCACTCGACTGCGAAGAAAGGATTTCCTTCGCTCCGCAGGTAGCACCAGTCACCCAGGTACTCACTATCCTCTGCCCGTTTGCCAGAAGGGCTCGACTGCCAACGAGAATGGGAGAGCGCTGCAAGCTCTATCATATCTACGCGTGGCAACGGAGACAGTACAAGCTCAGCAAGAGCTTGCTGGCGATAGGCACTTTGGCGTAATAGCGCCGACCTCTTTTCTATCATGTCATTGCGAAATGCACCAAGGAGAAACACGCTGCCCCGCTGGACGTAGCGTACCAGGTGTCCCAACAGGGACAGGGTGGCTTTGTCGGCCCACTGAAGATCGTCAAGTACCAGGAGCAAAGGCCGCTGGGGACGAGCAAGTTGATTCAAGAGCGACACCAGCGCATCGGCTAAGATGATTGGTTCAATGATGCCCGGCGCCAGCCAGGTTTCTACAAATTGAAGGCGGTCGGGAATAAGCTGAGCGATCTGTTCTAGCCAGACTCCTGGCAGGTTGAGCCTGGCTAGATCCTCCCCTGCCAGTCCACGGCGTAATGCCTCTACAATAGCGTGATAAGGATGTTTGCGCTCGACCTCCTGGCAGGTTCCTTGCAATATGATCCAGGACGAGCAGAAACGCCGCAGCGTTTCCTGGATGAGGCGCGTCTTACCGATACCTGCTTCGCCTTGTATAAGCAACAATGGGTGATCGTTTGCGGGGCCTGCCAGGCGATCCCGGAGCCATGCCAGTTCCTTTGTACGACCAACAAATGGTAGTGCTGAAGGCTCTCCTGCACCTGGATCAGACCGTCGAGAAGGTGGTCTCAATGGTGCCTGAGTTGAATGTAGGAGAGGAAGTGACGAGGAGAGTTTAGAGATGGGAGGCCATTTACTGCTGTGCGCAATTTGCCCATAGAGGGCCTGTGTGGAAACTGAGGGCTTAACTGAAAGCTCTTTAGCAAGCAAGATGCGGAGTTTTTCATACTGGCGCAGCGCTTCAGTTCGATCACCTGCCATCCAGTAGAGGCGCATCAGGCGGGCATGAGCTTCCTCTGACAATGGGTCAGCGGTAAGCAACATGTGGAGGCAGGTAATGGCTTGTTCCAACTGATTATCGGACTCGTACATTTCCCCGAGCTGACGGAGTGCGGAGAGGTAAAGGTGATGGAAATGATCGCGCGTATTGCGTACCCAAGAGTCAAAGCCAGGAGAATCCTTCAGGAAGAAGCCATCAAGAAAATCGCCACGATAGAGCTTGATGGCCTGGTTCAGGTTGCGCGAAGTTGCTATCGAGCCTTTTTCGAAGATCTCTGTATCGAGCCAGATAGGTGCGAGTGGGTTACATGTAAGCTGGTCTCCATCGCCCACGATCCAATCGATACCCGGATCAAAGCTACGCAACTGGGCACGTACCTCGGCGAGTATGGTTTTAAAGGCGTGGCGCGCACTCTCTTCATCCATTTCCCCGCAGAGCAGGGTTAGCAGGCGTTCACGCGGTTGCGGTGTATGCGTTGAGATCATATAATAAAGCAGGGCACGTGAGCGCCTGCGAGGAATTTTGATTAACTGTTCATTGCAGTAAATTTCCGGCGATCCTAAGAGGCGGAAAATAACCTGTTGCATACTTGATACTCTCCCCGGAAAATGCTTGCAAATTTATTATCCCTTCAGGAGTTATTATGACACAGAGTCAGACCTTCTGGGGTGAGAGGTATGATCCAGGGGTCCGCTCTGGCTGAGTAGAGGCAAATTCCCAGACTCTTAGTCACGCTCAGCAGCAAACACGCTGCCTTCGACAGGATCGGAAGAGGTTCATACTCTCATGGTTGAACGCATGAGGGAGGGTGGCCGACATTGCCTTTGCGCTCGCCGTGCGTTGCGGAGAGCCGTTCGAGTGTCAGTCGTGCAGGGGACATCTGTTGGCTGATGGGCAAGGCCACCGTCAGCACGCCGTTGCCATAGGTGACGTTGGCACATGGGGCATTGACCAAGACTGGGAGTGCCAACTCGCGGTGATAGACCCCAACGCTCCACTCATCCAGCAGGAGTTCCTTGACCTCCTTGAGCATACCGCGCCGGTCCCCATGAAGAATCATACGACCCTCAGCCGTGACTTCGACCACAATGTTCTCGGGTTCGAGTCCAGCCATTGGTGCCGCTATCATCAAACGCTCGTCCGTTCGGTAGATCTTGAGCGGAATGTGCTGTTGCTTCAACTGCTCTTGCATGCGCTTCACCTCTCGTTCTCACCCATTGCTGCTGCTCATACTTGATCATCGTGTCATTTCGGGTCACACTGGTCGCGGTCGTTCTCTCCTTTGCAGGTGAGAGAAATTGTTCCACGTCTCGCTATCCTCTCGCAAAAGAGTGTTGGTAAAGATACACTTACCCTTGCCCTCTCTAAAGAGTATAGCACTAACTTCTCACCAAGGTGAAACTCAGCGCTTGAGAGACCCTGGAATCATGAGGAGTGAAAATATCTCCTCGCGGGGAGGGATGCTCAGCGTAAGAAACACGAATCGGCTGGCGAGTCCGCGTACAGTAAGGGCGACCAGCGTTCCAGCGCTGGCGGCTTGACAGGACAGCTTTCATTCTGGTATTTTACATCGTAGTACGACTTAACAGGAGGTGTGATGCATTCTACCGATGACCTTTCGATAGCCGATTACCGCGCCTTAGCCGAAATTCGCTTTCAGATTCGGCATTTTTTGCACTTTAGCGAACAGGCGGCGCGCGAGGAAGGTCTCGTGCCTCAGCAACACCAGCTGCTGCTTGCGCTCAAGGGACTGCCCGCCGGGCGGAAAGCCACGATTAGTGAGTTGGCCGAGCGACTCCAGCTTCGGCATCATAGTACCGTCGAGCTGATTGATCGCCTGGTGGAGCGAGGTCTGATCAAACGTTTGCGGGATGAAGCCGATCAGCGACGCGTCCTCATCCACCTCACCTCACAGGGGGAGCAGGTCCTGCAAAAGCTTTCGCTCCTTCACCGTCACGAGCTCCAATTGGCAGGGCCTGCCTTCGTTCGTGCGCTCGCAGCGCTTCTTGCAGACGACACTGATACTGCTGACGTTTCACAAGACGGAACCAATGGACTTCAAAAACACGCGGAGGAATGACCGTATGCTCTGCTGAACTACCTCATTGAAACAGCCTTGACTTTGAGCCACAAAAAGCTTGACACAGGATTGCAAGTAGTGTATACATATAATCATAATACCATATAATTGTATGACAAATGCAGGCGGCAAGGTGAAAGTATTTCCTACACTCCAGCGACAGAATCTAGCCGAACAAGTCGTATGGCAAATAGGCCTGAGTATTATGCGCAGCGATTTCAAACCAGGCGATGCTCTGTTGAGCGAACCTGAACTGAGTCTTCAATTTAAGGTAAGTCGGCCTGTCCTGCGGGAGGCACTTAAGATGCTCGGTGCAAAGGGGCTCATCAAGTCCCGCCCCAAAACAGGCACGCGTGTGCGACCACGGGCGGATTGGAACCTCCTCGACCCCGATGTGATCGCCTGGCAATATGAGGTCGGGTTCGATAGGTCGTTCCTACAAGCTATCTGTGAGATTCGCCTCATGTTCGAGCCTATGACGGCCGGGTTTGCAGCAGTTCGCGCCACCGCTGATGAAGTGGCCAGAATTGAGGAGTGTTGTCAGCTTCTGCAAGGCGCAGTTGACTCCATCGAACTTTACATTCCCGCAGATCTACAATTTCACACTGCAATATGCTCAGCCGCTCATAACGAACTTCTGCAAAAGATCATCACTACGATCGAAACACCCCTACGCGCAAGCCGCATCGTCACATCACAGCTCCCAGGGGCTAACCAGGTTGCTATGCCCTTACACTGGGCAATTACCGAGGCTATTCGCAACCGTGACGAGCAGGCAGCGGAAGTGGCTATGCGGAAGTTGATCATCCTGACGACTGAGGACCTTCAACGAGCCTTGGATGCAGATTATGCAAGAAAGGAGGGAGTTAACAGATAGTTGCAATGGTTGTTGGCCTCCTAGTTAGTTTCCTTGTAGCTCCCCGATTTATCGTGGGAGTGTGAATTTGGTTCATTGAGTTACGAGCCGAAAGGAGTGCTGCGATGATACCTTATCTTTTCTCCCCTCGCTGGACACCTCGCTTCATAGGAAGGCTCGGAGTTTTGAGCTTGATGATAGTGCTCCTTGCTTCCCTGGCTGGTTGTGGTGGCACGCCATCAGGCACCAGCAGTGGTCCCGTCACCCTGACCTTCTGGACCTGGGTGCCGAACATCCAGAGCGAGATCAACCTCTTCGAGCAATCACACCCCAACATCAAGATCAAGTTGGTCAACGCCGGCCAGGGTGCGCCGGAGTATACCAAGCTGCGCACGGCCCTCAAAGCCGGTAGCGGAGCGCCCGACGTGGTGCAGATCGAGTTCCAGTACCTACCCACTTTCGAACTCACCGGCAAACTGGTTGACCTGTCACAGTACGGCGCAAATTCCATCCAGAATGACTTTGTACCCTGGACGTGGAGCCAGGTATCCCAAGGAGGCAAGGTCTACGCCATTCCCCAGGATAGCGGTCCCATGGGGCTGCTCTACCGCAAGGATATCTTCGATCAGTATCACCTGTCTGTCCCAACGACCTGGGACCAATATGCGCAGGAAGCTGTTGCGCTGCATAAGGCCAACCCCCAGATTTACATGACCGACTTTCCTCCAGGCGATCCTGGCTGGTTCAACGGACTGACCTGGCAGGCTGGCTCGCGCCCCTTCAACGGCAACGGCACGAATATATCAATTCACATTGATGACACGCCAGCCTTGCAAGTCGCTAACTATTGGGGTAATCTGATTAAGCAGAAGGTCATACAGACAGCGCCCGACTTTACCAATGATTGGTACGCTGGACTGGGCAAGGGCACCTACGCAACCTGGGTCACTGCAGCGTGGGGACCGGTGTTCCTGGCTGGCGTCGCGGCAAAGTCGTCTGGCAAGTGGCGCGCGGCCCCTCTGCCACAGTGGACACCCGGAGCCACTGCTGCCGGTAACTGGGGTGGATCCACGGACGCTGTGACGACACAGAGCCAGCATCCCAAAGAGGCGGCGGAATTCGCCATGTGGTTAAACCACGATAAGCAAGCCGCTCTGCAGCTTAATCAGAAACAGTTTCTCTTCCCAGTGGTGAAGAACGTGCTGAGTGATCAGAGCTTCAATGCTCCTTTGCCCTTCTATGGCAACCAGCAGGTAAACCAGGTTTTTGCGTCGGCCTCCGACAAGGTGGATACGAGCTTCCAGTGGAGCCCGTTCCAGGACTACGTCTATACCCAGATGAGCGATCAACTGGGCTCAGCAGTCGGCGGCAAGGTCACCTTTGAGCAGGCGATGCACAACCTGCAAAACAACGTCGTCAACTACGCCAAGTCCCAGGGATTCACCGTCACTAGCTAACCAGGGGCAGGCAGAGCGACCAGGCCACACGGGGAAACCTCTGCTTGCAGTCGCTCTGCCTGCCGACCCCTACCCGACACAGTGCGTTGATCAGCACTAGAAAGGCCACCTGTATGCTACAGCAGCAACAACCATTAGAACCAGGCGGCTCTGCCCTTACTGTCAGCAGACCTGCTCGCAGGAGCACGGCCAGGCTATCTCGTTACTTCTGGCTGCAGCGCGTAGGCATTCCTTATCTCTTCCTCGTACCTTTTCTTATCCTGTTTTGTCTCTTTTTCATCCTTCCCCTGGGGTATGCACTGGGAATCAGCCTCTTCGCCGACCGGCTGGTCGGGGGCACAGTTTTCGTAGGGCTGCAAAACTACGCCCAGGCCTTCCAGGATGCTGCTTTCTGGGAAGGAGCACGCCGCGTCTTGTTGTTCATGGTCGTACAGGTACCCATCATGCTTGGGCTCGCGCTCATCTTCGCGCTACTCCTCGATAGCGGGGTGGCGCGACTGCGCACGCTGTTCAGAATGAGTTTCTTCCTGCCCTATGCCATTCCTAGCGTGGTGTCAGCGTTGTTGTGGGGCTACTTGTACAGCCCAGGTTTCGGACCCCTCACACAGGTCGCCAACGTTTTCCACTTCCCGGCTCCGGGCTTTCTCACCGATGCAGGTATGCTGCCTGCCATTGGCAACATCGTGACGTGGCAGTACACTGGCTATAACATGATCATCATGTATGCAGCATTGCAGGCCATTCCGCCGGACCTGTACGAAGCAGCAGTGGTGGATGGAGCAACTGGCTGGGAGGTGGCACGCTACATCAAGATACCACTGATCACACCTGCTATCATATTGACCTGTGTATTTTCCATCATCGGCAGCCTGCAACTGTTCACTGAGCCGTCGATCATGAGCACGCTCGCGCCTACTGTGATTCAAGACCACTATACACCCAATCTCTATGCCTACACCCTCGCCTTCACCAACCAGCAGTACGACTACTCTGCCGCCATCTCATTTACACTCGGCGCAATCGTTTTCGTGTGTTCGTACATCTTTATGTTTGCAACAAACCGGGGGAGGCTGCGCTAATGGCTGTACTCGCTCCAACAACCGGGACCACTAAAGCATCTCAGGCGGCCCGGAGACGCATCCGGCGGGCTGGTAGAACGCGCCGGAATCTCGCTACCGCGTTCTTGCTGGTCTTCCTGGTATATTTTCTACTTCCATTTTTCTGGCTTATCGTCTCTGCAACCAAGACGAATCCAGATTTGTTCACGACGTTTGGTTTGTGGTTTGCTTCCGACTTCAACTTTTTCAACAACCTGAGCGACCTGTTCACGCGTGATAACGGGGTCTTCATCACCTGGCTGTGGAATACGACCTACTATGCCGTTTTGAGTGCTGTTGGCGCCTCCCTGATCGCCACAATGGCTGGCTATGCCTTTGCCAAGTTTCGATTTCCGGGGCGCACCCTTGTGTTTGCCATCATTCTGGGCTCGATTATGGTCCCCGGCACCGCGCTGGTGATACCCATCTATTTGCTGCTCAGTAAAGTTGGCCTGATAAACACACCCCTCGCCGTCATCCTGCCTTCCCTCGTCAGTCCATTTGGTGTATTTTTAATGCGTATTTACGCGGAGCAGGCAGTTCCTGATGAGTTACTGGATGCTGCTCGTGTTGATGGGGCTGGCGAAATACGCACATTTCGGAGCGTCGCATTACGGATTCTCGCTCCTGGTTTTGTTACGGTCCTGTTGTTTTCGTTCGTGGCAACGTGGAACAACTACTTTCTACCCCTGCTTGTTCTGAGCGACCCCACATACTATCCACTCACATTGGGGTTGGCAACGTGGAATGCTCAAGCGAGTGCGAACGGCGGCGCCCAGCTTCTGTACACCCTCGTCGTAACCGGGTCGCTGGTATCCATCATCCCTTTGATAGTCGGCTTTCTCTTCTTGCAGCGCTACTGGCAGGGCGGGTTGACATTTGGCAGCGTGAAATCGTGAATTGAGGTACCGTATGGCTGAGCCGCTCTTCGGCGTTGATTACTACCCTGAGCATTGGAGTACCGAACGCTGGCCGGAGGATGCCAAGCTCATGCAGCAGGCCAGCATGAACACGGTACGGCTGGCAGAGTTCGCCTGGTCGCGACTGGAACCGAAAGAAGGCTCCTTCGATTTTGCCTGGCTGGACGAGGCAATTGATGTTCTGATGGCACGCAGCATACGGGTTATCCTGGGCACGCCGACGGCCGCACCGCCAGCATGGCTAATTGAAACACATCCCGAAATCCTGCCGGTCAATGAGGATGGGCAGCGGGCTGGCTTTGGCATGCGTCGCCATTACTGTCCCACGCACCCAGCTTTCTTGAGCGCGACACGTCGCATTGTTGAGGCCTTGGCAACGCACTATCATGAGCACCCGGCAGTGTTTGCATGGCAGATAGACAATGAGTTGGGTAACATTGCCAATGGCACCCGCTGTCACTGCTCCTCGTGCCGCACAACATTTCAGCGGTGGCTACAGCGGCGCTATGGGAGCCTGGAGCATCTCAACTCAAAGTGGGGCACTGTTTTTTGGAGCCAGGAATACACCGCCTGGGAGCAGATTCCCGTGCCCGTGCGCAATGTACGATCGGGCAGCCCTGGATCAGCACACAATCCCGCACTCTACCTGGACTTCGCGCGCTTCACTTCTGACATGTGGGTACAGTACCAGCAATTCCAGGTGCGCATCCTACGTGACCTCTGTCCACATCACCTGGTCACGCATAATCTGATGGGTCTGTTTCCCTACGTGGACTATGTAGCGCTGGCACAGAACCTGGATGTTGTATCGTGGGATAACTATCCACGGTTGCCCACGCCATGGAGCCCCTTCAATGGAGGATGGAATGCCTGTCACGTTGCGATGGCGCATGACCTGGTGCGTAGCCTCAAAGGCCGCACCTTCTGGGTGATGGAGCAGCAGGCAGGGCCAAGCGGCTGGGGAAGGCTCTCACCCACACCCCTAGCAGGGGAGATCCGTTTGTGGACGTTGCAGTCCGTAGCGCGCGGAGCCGAGGCTATTATCTATTTTCGCTGGCGTACCTGCCGCGTGGGAACTGAACAGTACTGGCATGGCATTCTACCACATGACGGAACCCCCGGGCGACGCTACCAGGAGGTGCGTCAAGCCGGCGAAGAGTTACACTGCCTGGAGGAGCTTGCAACCGCAGCCCTCCCTGCTGAGGTAGCAATTCTGCGCTCCTACGACGTGCTCTGGGCATTCGAGGTACAGCCGACTGCTGAGGCGCTCTCCTATGACGATCAGATCGGCCGCTACTACCGGGCGCTGTGGCGTCGCAATGTCGCAGTGGATCTCGTCACTGAGGATCGGCCCTGGGAGCCCTATAAAGTTCTCATTACTCCGTGTCTGTTTGTGCTGCGCGCTGGTATAGCAGCACGTCTCTCTGCCTGGGTCGAAGCAGGTGGGACGTTGATGTTGACGTTCCGCAGCGGGGTGAAAGATGAGCATAACAACATCGTCGATCTCCCACTTCCCGGAGCGCTGCGAGAGCTGGCTGGTGTAGATGTTGTTGACTACACTACTTTACTTCCGGCAGGGAGCGGAGAACCTTGCGGCGGCCCCGAAAGCCTGGAACTCATTATAGACGGCACATCACATCGTGTCAGTACTGACGTGTGGATGGATGAACTGGAAGTAAACGGTGCGGAGGTGGTTGGGACGGGTGCATGAGGGGATTGATTACTGGTTCATCCTCAATCATAACAGGGTCCCCCATGAGGTTCGGCTGCCAACTGGAGGGATAGAGCTACTCACCGGCCAGGCCATCTCAGGAACTGTCATCGTGAATGGCCTTGATGCGCTCGTTGTACGTAGTCAACCGCGGTAGAGATGAATTCATTCCCAGGAATGATGTCGAGGAGGCATACTTATGAAAGCGCTACTTCTCAAAGGCCCTGGCGAAGCCATCCTGACCGAACTCGAGAAGCCCGCTGTCGGCCCGCAGGATGTGCTGATTCGCTCACATGCGGTCGGCATCTGCGGCAGCGACGTGGAGCTCTACCGGGGCATCCGGCCGGAAGGCTACTCTCGCTACCCCATTGTTCCTGGTCATGAGTGGTCCGGTGAAGTGGTCGCCGTCGGCGAGCACGTACGCACTATCTCGCTGGGCGACAAGGTGGTAGTAGAGGGCTTCCTGTTTTGCGGCACCTGCCGCAATTGTCGCATGGGGCTGACCAACCTGTGTGAAGCTGGCTACGAAGAGATTGGCTTCACACGCACCGGAGGGCTCGCAGAGTATGTCGCTGTCCCTGCCCGCCTGGTGCATACCCTAGCTGAGGATGCCTCGCTTGAGGAGGCAGCACTGCTAGAGCCGACAGCAGTGGTAGCGCACGCCTTCCTGCGCGCGCAGCCGCGAGCTGGTGACACGGTGGTCATAGTGGGAGATGGTACCATCGGTTTGCTAGCCGTACAGTTGGCACGCTTATTCAGCCCCGCTGTTATTGTGCTGATCGGCTCACGCAGTGAACGTTTGGAACTGGGGCGTCAACTGGGCGCCACCCACACACTCGACGCCAGGAGGGGAGATCTTGAGCCGTTGATACACTCACTGATTGGAGGTCAGGGTGCAGATCTTGTATTCGAAGGTGGGAACCGTCCAGAAGGAGTCGAGCAGGCCCTGCGGCTGGCACGCAGAGGCGGCACGGTGGCGCTGGAAGGCATCGCCGGCTCCGGCACTCGCCTCACTATCGAGAGTGATATATTCGTCCTCAAGCACCTGGCAGTGCTGGGTATCTTTGGGGCCTCCTCTGCTGCCTGGACTTACGCTGTGCAGGTCTTCCGCGCTGGATTGCTGAATCTCGCGCCGCTCATCACGCACCGCTTCGCGTTGGACAAGTATCAGACCGCGCTCGATACGTTGATCAGCCGTCAAGCGAAGATGTTGAAAGTGCTGGTAGTCCACAATGGAGACCAGGAAGGAGGGGAGCGATGATGCCTGATCCCTCGATAAATCGGGGACCTACGAGTACAGCCATGGATATTCTCAACACGCAGCTTCCGCCAGATACCATTGCACTGTGGTGGTTGGGGCAGGCTGGCTTCGTGCTGCGCAGCAGCAGTTCCATCGTCTATCTTGACCCTTTTCTCTCCAGCCATCCCGCCCGGTTGATACCTCCCCTCTTCCCAGCAGTGGAGGGACCGCCTGCCGACCTGGTCTTCTGCACCCATGAGCACTGGGATCATCTCGATCCTCAAGCGCTGCGAGGACTGGCCCAGGCGTCACCACAAGCCCGCTTTGTAGTGCCCCTGCCGATCGTAGATCAGGTGACGGCGCTTGATATTTCGCCTGAGCGCGTGGTGGGTGTCCAGCCCGGTGAGGAACTGGACCTGGGCGAAGTCACACTCTTTCCCGTCCCGGCCCTGCATGGCCTGCAGGCACCGCCCGCTGTCTACGACTTTGGTTTCGTCGAGCATGGTGGTAAGCGACTCTACCGCTACCTTGGTTACGTCCTTGAGATGGCAGGGGTCCGGGTGTATGCTGCTGGTGATACACTTGCCTTTGACGGTCTGATCGAGCGCCTGCGGCAATTCGAAGTGGACATCGCGCTACTACCCATCAATGGCCGGAGCTATTTCAGAGAGCAGCTCGACATTGTGGGCAATGATGGAGGCGACACGGCGTTTCCTCGAAGGTATGGGGTTGCCTCCCGGCGACCTCTATGCCCTACCGAGCAGCACTAAGCGTTTTCCTGATGGAGCACAGTACCGCGTTGAGATTCCCAGCACCGAAGGACCGGACGCACTGGCAGCGATCATCGAGGAGGCAGACCGCTACCAACTCACCATCCACCGTGTGTCGCAGGGAAGCGGCGTGATGCTGCTCACAGACGACGAAATCCGCGCTATGGGGCGTCTGGCCCAGGCACGGGGCATGGAGGTCAGCCTCTTCGCGCGACCGAACGCTGCCTGGGATACCGGAGCGATGACGGTTTCCAGTGCTGGTAAGGCAGCTGGCGCACGCTTGCGCGGACAGGACCAGCTCGTCTACTGCTTAGAAGATGTACAGCGCGCGGCAGCACTTGGCATTCGCAGCGTGCTGCTGGCGGATGAGGGAGCGCTGTGGGTCGCCGATGAGATGCGCCGGGCCGACGTCTTGCCCAAAGAGATGCAGTTCAAGATCAGTGTCATGATGGCTTCATCCAACCCGGCGTCCATTCGCCTGATGGAGCGGCTGGGTGCGAGTACCTTCAATATCCCCACCGACCTCACGCTGGCACAAATTGCCGCCATTCGCCAGGCGGTAGACATTCCTCTGGACATCTACGTGGAGGTGCCAGACGACCTGGGAGGCTTTGTCCGGCTATATGAAATTCCTGAACTGGTCCGTATCGCCGCTCCTGTCTACCTCAAGTTTGGTTTGCGCAATGCGCCTAATATCTATCCGGCCGGCAAACATATCGAAAGCGTGTCACTTGCGCTCAGCCATGAGCGCGTGCGTCGTGCGAAAATTGGTCTGGACCTGCTTGCGCGGTACTATCCGGACGCCGTGTCGTCACTGCCCGGTGCCGCTGGACTGGCAATTCCTGCGGCGGAGGTCGGCGCAGTATGAAAATTGTCGATGTCAAAAGCGCTGTGATGGGGACCGCGTGGCGCAATCTGACCTTCGTCCGTGTCATCACAGACGACGGGCT
>WNGL01004048.1_pt1 | contig 28738 bp, 28 predicted proteins | sample 5400591 | NCBI WGS metagenome assembly WNGL01 (sample SAMN13153377, study PRJNA577476) | soil metagenome | isolation source: 80 cm soil or saprolite under Garry oak tree replicate 1 | place: USA:California | collected 2016-06-15 | reverse complement strand
AGCCCAGCGCCTTTATAGTAAATCGCCATAAACAAGATGACCAACGAGCTTCCGACAATAAAGGAAATCACGCCTTCACGAATTGAATCGCTGCCTAAAGAGGGACCCACAGTCCGTTCCTCAGCAATTTCCACCGGCGCGGGAAGCGCGCCAGCCCTCAGAACAATGGCTAAATCCCTGGCTTCTTCAATGCTAAAACTGCCGGTAATGGATGCCCTGCCGCCGCCAATTCTTTCCTGGATCACAGGCGCAGAGTAGACTCGATTGTCCAAAACGATAGCCAACCGTCTTTTTACGTTCGCCGCAGTGATCTGCTCAAATAGCCGCGCACCGGTTGAATTCAAGACCAATTCAACATACGGCCCCTGCAGTTGCGAGCTGGGTCGCACGCGCGCGTCGGTGATGTATTCTCCCGTCATCAGCGTGCGCGATTCCACTATGTACGCGGTCTTAGTCGCTCCGACCCCACCTTCTCCCTTGCCGGCATAGCCGTACAGCACCTGGCGTCCAGGTGGCGGCCCGTTGCGTGTGGCGTCCTCGACGTTGGCCGTATCATCGACCAGTTTGAACTCAAGCAGCGCGGTTTTGCCGATGATCTCCTTCGCCCTTTCCGGATCTTGGATGCCTGGGAGCTGTACGAGGATGTTCTGCTGGCCTTCCCGCTGAATAATCGGTTCACTGACACCGAATTGATCGATGCGATTGCGAATGGTCTCCAGTGATTGATCCACCGCGTAGTCACGGAGTGATTTCATCTCTTCTTTGCTCAGCGACAAGAACAAATCGGTGGTCCCGCCAGAGGTTTGGGTATTAACCGTTGCGAGGTTGGCAAAATCGCTTTTCAACACGCCCCGCACACGCTCCACGCTGTCTGCGACTATCCTCAAATGAATTTGAATCCCCTGAACCCTCTCAACCGAGACCCCCGATACGCCTTTTTCGCGCAGAGTCTTCTGGATGTCCTCCTTTACCCGCTCGACGTTATTTTCTACTGCTTTGTCAACCTTGACTTCGAGAATCAAATGAGTGCCGCCTTGCAAATCCAAACCCAAGTTAATCCGGTCCGTTGGCAGACGCATTCCGTTACTCCTTTGCTTCCTTGCTCGAACTCTTCTCGCCCGTGACTACGGCAGAGATCTGAGGCCGGTGAACGCGGATCCTCACGTTGGGAGCCACCTCCAAAGTCACCACGTTTTCCGCCAGGGCCACCACCTTACCGTAAATTCCGCCGGAGGTCATCACCTCGTCATTTTTTTTGAGCTTATTGAGCAGCTCCTGGTGCTCCTTTGTTTTCTTCTGCTGTGGGCGAATGACCATGAAGTACATGATGACAAATATCAGAATGAACGGGAGTAGGGTCATCATCGAGTTGGGCCCGCCGAGCCCCGGCGCGGCTTGCGCAAATGCAATATCGCTCATGGATCCTCCTCAAATTATTCAGTCATAGAGAGGCTTCAAATCCCGACGTCGGGTCCAGAAATCGGATCGGCCTTCGCGAATGGCCTCACGACACATTTCCATAAGCCGATGGTAAAAGTAAAGGTTGTGGAGGCTATTCAATTGCGACGACAGAATTTCACCGGCCATGTAGAGATGGCGCAAGTAGCCCCGAGAAAAATTACGGCAGCAATAGCAAGCACAGTTCTCGTCCGGTGGCCTGGGATCGTTGGCGAATTCAGCGCGCTTGATGCTAAGTTTGCCCTGGGATGTAAACAGCGTGCCGTTCCTCGCGTTGCGCGTGGGGATGACGCAGTCGAACATGTCGAAACCGGCCCGCACCCCTTTGAGAATATCCTGCGGCTGCCCTACTCCCATCAAGTACCGCGGTCGGTTTTCCGGTAAGAGTGCCACCGTAAAAGCGCCGATGGATTGAAGCAACTCTTCCCCTTCGCCAACCCCCAATCCTCCCACTGCGAAACCGTCGAAGGGCATCGGCGTCATCTCTCGAACGCACCAATCGCGCAGGTTCTCGTACATACCGCCCTGAACGATGCCGAACATCAGTTGGTCTTTTTGAGCATGAACTTTCAGGGACCGTTCCGCCCAACGAATGGTTCGCCCGGTGGAAGTTCGAACATATTCCCGCGTCGCATCATGCGGGATGCATTCGTCGAGCACCATTGCAATGTCGCTGCCGAGTGATTCCTGGATCTCCACCACCTTTTCTGGCGTGAGCAGATGAGTGGAGCCATCCAAGTGGGATTGAAAATGCGCCCCTTCCTCGGCAATACGCCGCATGGCCCCTAAACTGAAAACCTGATACCCGCCGCTGTCGGTCAAAATCGGCCCATCCCAACCCATGAAGCGATGCAAACCACCCAGCTCTCGAATCAAATCCGCACCCGGCCGAAGATAGAGATGGTAGGTATTACCGAGAACAATCTGGCAACCCGTTTCTTTTAAATCTCTGGGTAGCATCGCCTTCACCGTTCCCTGCGTCCCGACCGGCATGAAGGTAGGCGTCTCCACAACGCCATGGGCAGTGATCAGGCGACCGAGACGAGCCTTGGTCGCCGCATCTTTTTTTATTACTTCAAAGTGAGCAGTCATCTTCCAATTTTCGATTTTTGATTTTGGATTTTCGCTTCAATGTAAAATCGGCAATCTAAAATGCCAATATTAAAGAATCAACATCGCATCTCCGTAGCTATAAAACCGATACTGCATCTTGATCGCTTCGGCGTAGGCCCGCCGTACCTGTTCCAGGCCGGCAAACGCGGCCACGAGAATCAAGGGCGTCGAACCTGGAAGATGAAAGTTGGTGATCAGAGCGTCAATGACGCGAAACCGGTCCCCCGGACGGATATACAGACGCGCGATACCTTCATCCTTCTCTACTTTGCCTTTCTGCAGGGCGATCCACTCCAATGCGCGCGTGCTGGTCGAACCGACCGCCACCACCCGATGGCCGGCTTGTTTGGTCCGATTGATTTTATCCGCCGTCTCGGTGGAGAGTACGTACCGCTCCCCTTCCATCCGATGGTTTTCGACCCGCTCTTCACGCACCGGTTGGAAAGTACCCGGCCCCACGTGCAGGGTCAATAGAGCGCGATCAATTCCGGCTGCCCGCAAACGCTCCAACAACTCAGGAGTAAAATGAAATCCCGCCGTCGGCGCTGCAATGGCGCCATCATTTGCAGCATAGACCGTTTGATAGCGCTCCCAGTCGAGCGCGGCCGCTTCGCGGTTGCGCGTGATATAGGGAGGCAGAGGCGGTTCGCCGAGAGCTTGCAGTAGGTCGCGAAAGTCGCCGGAATGATGAAATCCCAATCCGAAACGGCCGCGGCCCATGTCGCCGATGACCTGCGCCGTCATGCCGTTCGCAAAAATAATTCGGCTCCCGACCTGCGGCTTCTTGGCGCTATCGACGAGAGCCAGCCAAAGGCTGCGCCTTTCGGGGAATGGTTCGAGGAGCAAGACTTCCACCTTGCCACCGCTCGCTTTTGTGCCATGCAGCCGAGCCGGGAAAACCTTGGTGTCGTTCAAGACCAGCAGATCGCCCGGTTCAAGAAAATTTTCCAAGTCTGCGAAGACGCTGTGAGTCAGCTCACCGCTCCGTCGCTCAAGCACGAGGAGACGCGACCTTTGCCGGTCCCGGCTCGGATAGGCAGCAATCAAAGATTCCGGGAGCGCGTAATTGAATTCCTTAAGGTCCATAAAAAATAAATGTGATTCCGGCGCGCAAGGGTGACCTCGAAGTCCTCTCACCCAGGTCAGGTCGAAGGCTGCGACGGAAGGAACAGCTTGAATTGGATCAAAGATGTAATGTCGGGCAGGTTACAACGTCATGTATCATTCTTCTTCAGAAACGGTGTGAGCAAGTCGATAGGCACGGGAAAAATGGTCGTTGAATTTTTCTCCGATGCCACCTCGACGAGGCTTTGAAGGAAACGGAGCTGTAACGCCATGGGTTGTTTGCCGATAACCTCGGCCGCGTCCGCCAGCTTCTGTGAGGCCTGAAATTCTCCCTCGGCATGAATGACCTTGGCGCGCCTTTCCCTCTCCGCTTCCGCCTGTTTGGCCATGGCCCGTTGCATTTCCTGGGGAAGATCGATGTGCTTCAGCTCGACGAGCACGACTTTGATCCCCCAGGGGTCGGTCTGGGCGTCCAGAATCTCCTGAATGCGGGTGTTGATCTTTTCCCTCTCGGCCAAGAGCTCGTCCAACTCACCTTGCCCGCAGACGCTCCGCAGCGTTACCTGCGCGAGCTGGGAGGTCGCAAAGAGGTAATTCTCCACTTCCCTGACCGCCCGATTCGGGTCCAATACTCGAAAGTAGAGCACCGCATTGACTTTCACCGACACGTTGTCGCGGGTGATGACGTCCTGCGGTGGAATGTCCATGGTCACGGTGCGAAGATCCATTTTCACCATCTTTTCAATGCCAGGAATCACATAAACCATCCCCGGCCCCCGCGCCCCCACCATACGGCCCAGTCTAAAAACAACCGCCCGTTCGTATTCCTTAAGAATTTTTATTCCGCTGATAATGAGAATAACGACGATAATAAAAAACGTTGCAAGCGGTCCGACTCCAAACATGGCTGCCTCCCCTAGTTCTTTGCTCCGCTCTCGGAAAAGCGACTCACCTTGAGACACATACCGTCGTAACCCACCACTTTGACTTTCTCCCCGATGTCGATTTCGGCATCAGCTTGAGCATTCCAGTATTCGCCATGAACGAATATCTTACCGGCGGGATTTAGCTTGCCGCGCACCTCACCGACCTCACCGAGGAGTCCTTCCAATCCCAACGTCGGCCTGGATTTCTGCGATCGAAAGACCAGGTAGCTGACGGCAAGCACAAAGGCTCCCAAAGTCCCGACCGCGGTGAAAACGATCGGACGGTCCACGCCGAAATCAGATCCCTGGGTGTCGAACAATAGCAAGGATCCAAGCGCCATCGCGATGATGCCGCCGACCCCCAAGACCCCGAAGCTGGGAAAGAAAGCTTCACCGACGAGCAGCGCCACGCCGAGCAGCATCAAAATGAGTCCCGTATAATTGATCGGCAGCAGTTGGAACGACGCCAGCGCAAGCAAAAGACAGATGGCCCCCGCCACGCCCGGAAAAAAAACTCCGGGGTGAGAGAACTCCATGTAGAGCCCTAAAATCCCCGCCATCATGAACAAATAAGCGATGTTCGGGTCGGCAATGGCGTTGATGATTCGCTGCTTTAAACTCATCTCGTAGCGCACTATCCGAACCCCTTTCAGAGCCAGTGTATGCGGACGCCCCTCGAGCTCGACTTTTCGTCCATCCGCCTGTCTGAGCAGATCGTCGATATCTTTGGCCACGATATCGATGACGTTTTTTTTCAACGCTTCTCTTTCGGTGATGGAAACGCTCTTACGCACCGCCTGGACGGCCCACTCGGTATTGCGACCACGCTGTTGGGCGATGCTTTCGCTGAATGATGCGGTGAAGTTTTCGATCTTCTCGCCCATGACGCCTTTGACTTCCTGTCCCCCGCCCGAAACCGGATGGGCCGCGCCGATATTGGTTCCCGGCGCCATGGCCGCGATGTGACCTGACATGGTGACAAACACCCCAGCGGAGCCCGCCCCGGCGCCACTCGGTGAGACATAAACGATTACCGGGACCGGCGCGCCCAAAATTTCTTTAACGATGGTGCGCGTCGAGGTGAGCAGCCCCCCCGGGGTATCGAGTTGAATCACCAGCGCCTGCGCACGGTTCAACTTCGCGCGCCCGATGCTCTCGCGGATGAAATCGTCCACGGCCGGATTAATGGTTCCGTCGATAACGATGACATCGACATGCGGTGCCGACGCGTCTTGTGGCTGCGCCATGACCCCCAGCCCCACCACCATCAATGTCAGGAAAAAAAGAATCTTAAGCGTTCTCACCGCGCATCTCTTTCATCACTTTTTTGATGTCTTGCCAAACTAGTTTCTTGTCCGCCGGGTTGCGCAGTAAATAGGCCGGATGGAATGTCGGCATCAGTTTGATTCCATGATAACTGTGCCAATTGCCCCGCAACTTGGTAATTGGAGCTTTCGTTTGCAGCAGTGTCTGCACGGCAAACTTGCCCAACGCGACAATTATTTCGGGCCGCACCAGGTCAATCTGTTTTTTCAGGAAGGGCTCACAAGAGGCGACCTCGTCGGGTTCGGGGTTGCGGTTTTCCGGTGGGCGACACTTTACAACGTTGGCGATGTAGACGTCCTCACGGCGAAAACCCATTCCCTTGGTGATAATATCGGTCAAGAGCTGTCCGGCCCGCCCGACGAAAGGCTCTCCTTGCAAATCTTCATCGCGTCCCGGTCCTTCGCCAATAAACATCAGCTTTGCGTTGCGATTGCCCACGCCGAAGACCAAGTGCGTTCGGCCGGGCCAGAGTTTGCACCGACGGCAGTCGCCGATGGCCGCGCGCAGCTCCTCGAGGCTTTTGGCTTGAAATGCGGCTGCAGAGTCGGAAAAAAGGTCACCAGCAGTGCCACTTAAGAGATTCTCGTCGTTCGCCATTACGGAACCCGTTTTCGGAAGATCGTCTTGCGGCACAAAGCGGACGCCGATGCGCTGCCGCCGTTGCAAGTGACGGCTCAAGGAGGTCACCAGCTTAGCGAATTCTGCTCCGTCACCTTGTTCGGACATAAGCATCCTTCCATCGGCGGATCTTATCACCGGACGACGAAAGGTATCAATAACACGGGCGCAGGTCGATCGCCAATCGATTGGGACCTAGCCAAGCTGCCCCAGCTGAGCCAGATAGACCGACCGGAGGGGAGTCAAGAAAGTTAGTGTCTGCGGCCATAAATAATCTTGATAGGTGTAGGAAGAGCCATGGAAAGCGCCGTCGTAGTAGAGCAGCGTTGCCTCGGCAAAGATACCGGATCGAAGATATATCCGATGGCTCGCGTTCTTCGTCGATGCCAGGACAATTTTACCCGATTCGAGATAGCCGGGATCGAGGTTCATTCTCCGTCCCGAATGCTGCGGCATTTCGCTCCGGTACCTGTCCTCTATCCTTTGTGTCGCGAGTTTGAAATCGGCGAGTCTTTCCGGAGAGGCCAGAGGCTCAAAAGAAACGAATCTCCGCAACAACCCGGGACCCATTTCTTCTTCGTAGAATCTGGAGAAACTCCAGGGGAAAATTTCACTGCGCGCGTCGATAAAACCAAAGATTGCGGCCAAGTCCGTTTCGACGGCGGCTAAAAGTTCGCTGTCAGATGACAGTAGGGCGACGAAATATTTCGCAGGCTTGGGTTCCCTAGGAGTTCCCATCTGAATGTTTGTCTTTCAAAGCCAGAAGATGATCATAGATCCGATCCGCCAACTCATCCTTAGTCATGAGTGATAGGGAATCGCTCGCGCCGCTACGATCCACGATCGTTGCGATATTGGTATCGCCGTCGAATCCGCCTCCGGCTTGAGTGACGTCGTTCGCCACGATTAAATCGAGGTTTTTTTCGTGGAGTTTCCGTGTCGCGTTTGCAATGAGTTCTTCCGTCTCCGCAGCAAAACCCACCAACAGCTTGCCATTCTTCCTCCGTCCCAATTCCCTGAGAATGTCGGGATTCGGTTCGAGGCGAATGTCAAGGGGAGCTTTTCCCCGCTTCAATTTCTTGCTGGAAGCGTCCACAGGGCGATAGTCGGCAACCGCCGCGGCCATGATGACCGCCGTGCACTCCGGGAATTGCTCGAGCACGGCGCGGCGCATCTCGGCCGCTGTATTCACCGGGATGAGTCGGACTGCCGACGGAGGCTCGATCGCACTGGGGCCGCTAACTAAAACGACCCCGGCTCCCCTCCGCACCGCGGCGCGTGCCAGCGCATAACCCATTTTTCCGGACGAACGATTGGAAATGTAACGAACCGGATCCAACGGCTCGCGACTTGGCCCCGCGGTGATCAGAAATCTTTCACCGAGCAGGTCTTTTTTTCTCAGCAGAGACCGTATTTCCTCTAAGATTTTCTCCGGCTCGGGCAGGCGGCCTTTGCCCTCATAGCCACATGCAAGATAGCCTTCCGCTGGTTCCATGAAATGGTAACCGATCCGCCGTAGTTTCCGAATATTCTCCTGTAAAATAGGATTTTCGTACATGTGAATGTTCATAGCCGGCGCGATCAAGACGGGCGCTTGCGTGGCCATCAGCACAGTCGTCAATAAATCGTCGGCGATTCCCGCTGCGATCTTGCCGATCACGTTCGCGGTCGCTGGCGCGATGACAAACAAATCCGCGGAGTCCGCCAAATTGATATGGCCGATTTCCGATTCTTGGGTAAGATTGAAAGTTTCAGTTGCAACTGGTTTTCCAGAAAGGGTTTGAAAAGTGAGTGGAGTCACAAACTCCATGGCTGCCCGCGTCATGATTACCTGCACGGCCAAACTATCTTTGACCAATAGTCGGACGAGTTCGACGGCTTTGTAACAGGCGATCCCTCCGGTTACACCAATAATCACTGTTTTTTCCTTATCGCCCGCCGTCATATTGTCAAAATAACCGAATAATCAGGGGTTTGCAAACTTTTACCCGCCTCGGATTGAGTAGGAATTGTGAAATTGACCCCGTTCTGACTCAGTTGCAACTTTTTGTCGTTCGTTTTCTCTAACATTCAAGTTAATAATTCCACCACAATCGAGGAAGTTCCTTCAATTGCCAATTATTAATGTCAGAAGGGCTTGGACAGGTGGCATGCTTTTGGCGTAACGTTCTCAATTCAAACTACGGTAGAACTTAGTGTTTTTACTTGACCAAAATATCAACTTAATATAAGTGACAACGAAGGCTGCAAAGGAGACATGCATGAATAGAGCTTCTCGGTTCTCGATATCGTATTTTTGGCGAGGGGTGCTGTTGGCGGTTACACTCAGCTGGTCGCTAGTGAGCGTCGGCGTAATCTATGCGGGCGATGAGGCCCAAATCGGTGAGCCGAGTTCAGATGGAATTGGAGCTGGGCCAACGACGCCTCTTGCCGACATTCAAACCGTTTCTGAAAGCTCTGCTTACGCCTTCGAATTGGCCGATGGATCAGCAGGGGGCGAGGATTTCGAAAGCGACCCCTTCGAAAGCTTCAACGAGAAAATGTTTTGGTTCAATCGGGAGGTACTGGATCGGTTTATACTCAAACCCGTAGCGACCGCTTGGGACTTCGTGCTTCCAGATCCCGTGCAAAGGGGAATTCACAATGCCTTTGACAATCTCCAGGTAGTCCGGCGCGTGGTGAATAATGCCCTGCAACTCAAATTCGTCGGCACGGCCAAGGAAATCGCGCGCTTCGGTATCAACAGCACACTCGGAGTCGTCGGTCTATTTGACCTGGCTAAGGACGGCTTCGGCATCGAACAAAGCGACGAGGACACCGGACAAACATTCGGCGTTTGGGGAATGGGCCCCGGTCCGTACCTCGTTCTCCCCTTCCTACCGCCGCTCACGATTCGTGACGGTATCGGCTATGCCCTAGACTCGGCCATGACCCCTTACATCTACTTTGTGCCGTGGTATGTCACTATTGGCGGGAACGCGACGAACATCGTTAACGAGCGATCCCTCAACCTGGACCGTTTTGAACGGGTCGAAGAAAGCACGGTCGACCTCTACGGAGCCGTGCGCAATGCCTACCTGCAAAGGCGAGCCGCGGCGATCAGGCAGTAATCGGCTGTAAGCCAGACAATGGTTCGGAGTGAGTGGCATTAAAGACCACTCACTCCGCATCCGCCGCAGAATTATCTTTTCATGAACACTAGAACCTCGCCCACCAGGGATCGGGTTCCTTCTTGGGTCCTTCGACCTTGACGTCATAAGTTTCGAGCAGCGTACCTTCGGCCAGCTTCAGCTTCGAAATCGAGTTGTTATAGTCCGTAACCGCGCGCAGCTCTGCTCCTTGAGCCTCAAGGAATCTGGATTGAAAGTCGATGACATCTTTCTGCGTCACGAGACCAACACCAAAGCGCTTTTCTTGGCCGCGCAAATTTTCTTCCGCCAACTCGCGAGCCCGCTGCGTGCTCTGGATGCGTTTCCAGTTCGCCTCCGCGTCGCTCAGCGCTTTTTCCGCCTCTAAAGTGATCTGCGATACGAGATCCCGCCGGCGCGCCCGAGCTTGCTCCAACTCAATCCGCGCCTGGGCAAACTTGCTTCTGGCTTGGGCGTTGGCGAACGGAATCTGCAAGACCACGCCCACGCTGTAATTATAAAGATCACCACTGCCAAGACGGTCGAGCGACCGGGAGTAGTTACCGGGAAACGGGTTGTCAGAGTTGGGCTTGAGATCACCCGCAATGCCGGTGAGCCCCGCTCCAGCCTTTAAATCCAAGCGGGGCAGCAGCTGGTTCTCAGCGTAGCGGACTTGCAGAGCTTGATTTTGAACCGTCAGCGCCGCGGACAAGATTTCCGGCCGCCGGGTGAGAGCCGTCTCCAGGCTCATCGCGTGATCCACCGGCACGGGCTTCACCGATGGACTTTCACTCGGTTCAATCTGGCGCGGCAAAAAGACTTTCTCGGGGTTAAAGTTGATCGTCAATCTCAGGTTGGTGCGCGCAATTCCCAAGTCATTTTCTGAAATGATCACAAGCTCTTCTCGGCGAGCTCTCTCGGCCTGGGCTTCCGTCACTGCAACCCGCGGCAAAGCTCCGGCGCGGACTCTGGATTCGGCATTTTTGAGCAGTAGGTCAGCCAGTTCCACGCCCTTTTTTTGCACCGTCAAATTCTCCCTTGCAAACACGACCGCCCAATAGGCCTCGGTAATCCGTTGAATGAGCTGCGCCAGTTTAGCCTGATACCCAAATACGCTGATGCCTTCGCGATTTTCGTCGATGCGCACGAAGATCGTTGTCAGCCCCCAGCCAAAATCCCGCAGCAGCGGTTGCGTCAGCGAAAAGCCCAGGCGCGGCCGATATTGCGGCTTGAGCACTTGGTCGGGCAAACTCCCGATGAACACAGGGTTGAGAAAGGAGATTTCAAATTGAGCGCCGGTGAGGAGAAATTTTCTGATCGCCAAGTTGTAATCGCGGTTCTGGCTGGTTTGAACCGGCTGAAAAAATGGGCTGGCGGTAATCCCGTACGGATCAACCGCGTAGTCTTTGTGAAACTCCAAGTTCAAAGTGGGATCGAAGATCGACTTTTCAATCCGGGTCTGTTCCGCCGCCCGCAATGGCTCCAAGCGATCGACTTCAATGCCCGGATTGTTTTTCAAGCCCACAAAGATCGCTTCTTTCAGTGTCATCTGAGCGGTCTCGCGGTCCGCGGTCCGCAGGAATTCGAGGCTGTAGGCCTCCGCAAGCGAAGGATAGGCAGACCATTGATCGGCGAGCAGGCGGAACGGTTTCGGAGTCTCGCGAAAATCTTCCTGATGCGTACCAGGCTCAGCGGAGTAACACGGGGATGACAAAGTTAACCCGAGACCGACGAAAATTATTAACGATCGGATCACTTTCATACGATCCTCCTCATTGCCCATGCGCCGCTCGTCCGTTCTGCAGCAGCGAAGCGATCAATTGGAAATAAACTGATTTGGTGTTCTTAAGTACCCATCCCGTTTTCCTTATGTCAATCCGTTTAACCGATGAATCTCGGCTTCGAACCGTCCAGATCCGTCGATCCTATTGACAACCAAGGAACCGTTCATTATGAAATAAAACCTATTCGATGGTTACCCAAGGAAGCTGGAAACAACCCACGAGCCCCTCTATCGGCGGCAACATCACGGGAGGGTGAGATCAGAAAGATGCCGAGAACGAAAAAGAAAACTGCCGGACGGCCCGCAAAAAGCCGCTCGGAGAATTACTTCGACGACGCCAATCAGGAAGAAGGGGAAAACGAAGATCTTCCAAGTGACGAAGCGGGCAGACGAAAGATCAAGAAAAACTACGAAGAGTTGCTCGGCATCCGCATCGAAAAGCTGAGGGGTCGGGTGCTCAACCGCGAGAAGATCAACAAGAGCATCGATGGTCTGTACTTCATCTGCTACGAATGCAAGAAAATCTGCCACAATCTAGATGATGGATGGGTGGAGGAAGCCGGGACCCAAAACAATTATTGTGGCGCTTGCGCAAAGGCAAAGGGTATTCGCAGCAACGCGGCCTAAAAGTTCACCCTCAGACGGCTGAGCACTTCCCCAAGCTCGCCGGGAAGGCCGGCCTCGATTTTAATCGTTCGGCCGGTCTCCGGATGCTGAAACTCTAAAGAGGCTGCGTGCAGAAAGTGACGTCCCAGCCCAAGGGTGTCTGTGTTTTCCGCGCCGTAAAGCGCGTCCCCGACGATGGGATGACCGATGGCAGCCATGTGAACTCGAATCTGATGCGTCACGCCGGTTTCCATCTCGATCTCAACTAAACTCAATCCTCGCGAATCCTTGAGCTTCCGGAACCGCGTCAGCGCTTTCCAGCTTCTCTGCCCCCTCTGCGTTTTAAGATTCAAAATCGCTCGCATTCGTTTCCGGTCTCGTGAATCATGAGCGAGTGGATACGAGACACTCCCTTCCGCTGGTGTGATACCCCACACCAGTGCCCAATAGTTCTTTGTAACTTGCCGCCGGCGAAACTGCCGTCGCAGGCGCTCGAAGGAGGCTTGTGTCTTCGCGATCAAGACCAAACCCGAGGTCTCGCGATCGATCCGATGAACTAATCCCGGCTCCCACTTGCTCTTTCCCACGTTAAGAACCTCCACACGCTGGGCCGCAATAAAATTGGCCAGCGTTCGGTCATCTCGACCGGAGAAACCGTGCGTGTCCATACCAGCCGGTTTGTCGACGATCAGTAAGCATGCGTCTTCATACACGATCGGCACCCGCAACTCCAAATTCGGGAGCGGTCCGTCAGATAACCATTGCTCCGGCCCCACGAAACTGACGACGCCCTCCGCCGCAAGGCGTTGTCCCTTGCTAACCGGTCGTCCGTTCAGCAAAAAGAGCCTCTCTTCAATCAGCCTTTCTGCTTCCCGCCGCGATAGATGAGGCAAGATTTGATGCACGAAAACGTCTAAGCGGAGGCCCGCTTGATCTATGGAAACCGTCCAGTTCTTTTGCTTGAACAACGACCCTTGATCCGCCACGATAGCTACCTTACACTATCTCGCAATATTCTGAACTGGACGACGGCATGAAACGATCAGCGTTCTGCGTGATCATAGCTGGCGGCAAAGGGACCCGTTTTTGGCCCTTGAGCCGCTCGCAGCGGCCTAAACAGCTGCTAAAGATTCTCAGCTCGAAATCACTGATTCGCGAAACCGCCGATCGGGTGTTTGCTCTGAGCGGTCCCAAGCAGACCTTGGTGGTCACCGTCGCCGATCAACTTAAGGGTTTAGCCAAAGAGCTTCGGATGTTGCCGCGGGCGAATTTTCTCGCCGAGCCTGAGGGGAAAAACACCGCGCCCTGTATCGGCCTCGCCGCATTGGAGGTCGTCGCCCGCGATCCCAGGGGCATCATGCTCGTGCTGCCGGCGGACCATTGGGTGGCCGATGTCAGCGCGTTTCGCCGCGCGCTCAACAGCGCGGTGGAGCTTGCGAGCGCGAGCGACAATCTGATTACCATCGGCATTCGACCCGATTACCCGGAAACGGGCTACGGCTATATCATGAAGGGTAAACCGGTTGGCGCAAATAACCTTGGCGGCGCTTATCAGGTTAAACAATTTAAAGAAAAACCTTCCGAAAAAATGGCGCGCCAACTCATCCGTCGAGGCTCGCTTTGGAACAGCGGGATTTTTATTTGGCGGGCTTCGACCCTGCTGGAATTGATGCGTCGCTACCAACCCGCCATCGCCGATGCCCTCAGCCAAATCAGTCAAGCCGCGAGAGGAAAATCCCTGGCAAAACCGAATCCGGGGTTAAAACGCCTGATTGCTCGTGAGTACCAAAAAATGCCCAACATCTCTATCGATCACGCCGTGCTCGAAAAGGCGGGCTCTGAAGGCAAAGTGCTGACCTTGGAAGCAAACTTCGGTTGGAGCGACATCGGCAGTTGGGCGGCCGTACATCGTATGATGCATCGGGATCACGACGGTAACGCAGGGAATGGCAAATGGCTCGGGCTTGGAGCCAAAAATTGTCTCATTCACGCCCATGACCGGCTGGTCGTGCTCCTGGGCGTCCAAGATGCCGTTGTCGTCGATACGCCGGACGCGTTGCTCGTGGGTGATCTCAAGCGCTCTCAGGAAGTTCGCGAGCTGGTGGAAGAGCTTAGGCAAAAAGGCTACGGTCCTTACACAGTCAAGTAGTCGCGCTCGCCGCAATGATTCCGGTTGTGAATCCGATGAAAGCCAAAGGCCCGCTGCGCGAAGGCGACCCGGTCATTTTTCTAGACCGCAAGGACAGAGAGTATCTCTTTCGCCTCGATCGGAGTCATCCCATCTCGATCCGCGGCGGTAAGATCTCCGCCGACGAGATCATCGGTCAAGACGAAGGCAGTGTCGTCCGCTCTTCGCTGAACGAGCCCTTTTTGGTCTTTCGTCCGAGCTTTCCTCAACTCATTCCAAATCTGCCACGCAATGCCCAGATCATTTATCCGAAGGACATCGGCCCAATCTTGGTCTGGGCGGATCTCTTTCCCGGGGCGCGGGTAGTGGAAGCCGGACTGGGAGCGGGCGCGTTGAGTATGGCGCTGTTACGTGCCATCGGGACTGAAGGCCATCTTTTCTCCTATGAAATACGCGAAGACTTTGCGGACATGGCGCGGAAGAATGTCGCCAAATATTTCGGACCGGTGACGAATTGGACAGTGAAAGTGGGTGATGTCGCTGCGGCATTGGACGAAACGGAGATCGACCGTATGATTCTGGACCTGCCCGAGCCGTGGCAGGTGATCGAAGGCGCCTGGAAAATTCTACGGCCTGGCGGGATTTTGCTCTGTTATCTGCCGACGATATTGCAGGTCAAAAGTTTGGTCGATGCTCTACGAGACGATAAACGCTTCGCGTGTATCGAGACGATGGAGACTTTGATGCGTTTCTGGCACATCAAAGGCATGAGCGCCAGACCCCAGCATCGCATGGTGGCCCACACCGGATTTCTCACCTCGGCTCGTAGATTGGCCGGCGGCCAAAAAGACATTCCCCGGGCTCCATGATTCGTCGATGATTTTCGCTTCAGGAAAACCCTGGGTCGAGGCCATTTCTCACGAATAGCCCTTTTGCAGCCACCACTCGGCGATCTCTATGCGGCGGGCGAACCAAACCTTGGAAAAGCCCTTGGCGTACTTGATGAACTCGTCAATGATTTTGGTTCGGAACGGAACGCCGGAGACAAAGGGGTGGAGATTGAAAGCGAAGTATTTTGGCGAGCCTTGCTCCCCTTCCCAGTACAAATAGTCAAACTGGTCCTTCATGATCTGTAGCAAATCTCTCGGTGTCCTTCCGGTTCCGTAAGTCGAGTAGTCGTTGCATCCGGGCACGTTATAAGGAACGACGACCACCTTTCGTCCGCGCGCCTGAACGATGTAGGGATTGTCGCTGTTCAGAGGATCCGCCCACCAAACGAACCCGGCCTCGGCAACCAGCTCCAGTGTGTTAGGGGTGGAAGCATGGCCCGGCGAAAGGTAACCCGTGGGCTTTTGCCCTAGAACTTTTTCAAAGGCGCCCACCGTCTTCTGGATCGATTCTCGCTCCTGCTCTCTGGTGTACATGAAGGAATATTCATGCTCATAACTTTCGGAAGAAAATTCATGACCCTGGGACTTGAACTCTCTGCATTCATCGGCGAACTGTTCCACCTTCAATCCGTTCATCAGAAAAGTCACCTTGAGGTTATGGCGATCGAAGAGATCCACGATTCTCCAGATGCCGACGCGGTCGCCGTATTCTCGCTCGGTCACGAGCGCCATATTCTGCTTAAAAACAGCCTTTGGTGGCGGAATAGTAGCGCCGCCTTGGCGCTGAAGCGATTCGTGGGTGGCAAAGTTCTCCGGCCAAACCTCCCACGGCACAATGAAAGTCACACAGATCTTGGCTTTGTCTGGCCATTCTATCGGTCTTGGTCTACCCATGATTTCTCCTTACTCTGAGTTTTTCGAGCCCTGAAGCTATTGTTCGATTTTGGGTTTCGCGCTCACGGAAAGCGCTTCCTAACAAAAGTGGCGAACGCCCCATTTGCTCGGAACTCCGACGAAAAGATATATTGCACCCGGCTTGGCTCGTCAAGCGGAGAGCGCGAGAGAACGGATTCGGTGCGTGATCACGCGATCACCTTGACATCCAAGAGGTGCGCGTCTAAACATTGAGCGCTACAGGAAACACATGAAAAGCCGAATCTTCTTGTTTGCTTTGTTTATGATTCTCGCTCCGCACGCGCGCGGACAATCGTCGCCCGAGAAAGTGGTCGTCGCCTATCCGAGTCGGAGTATCGCCTCCATCGATCTTTACATCGCCCAAGACCGCGGCTTCTTTCGCCAAGAGGGACTCGATGCCGAGCTCGTCCAGGTCAGAGGAAACATCGCGATGGCCGCCTTGCTGGCCGGAGAGACCCACGCGGCAAACAACGTCGGCACCGTCCTTCGAGCCATGGAACGCACCGACGCGCCGCTGAAGATCGTGTCCATGAGCCTTAAACGCAATCTTTTCTGGCTCGTGGCGAGGCCGGAAATTCGCTCCATCGGCGATCTCAAAGGCAAGGTTCTCGGCACCACGACTATTGGCGGCTCCCAGCATCTGGCCGCCGCTCGGGTACTGCGCAAAGGAGGCCTGAATCCAGATAAAGATGTTACCGTGATGGCTGCCGGCGACGCGCCGGCACAGCTTCAGAGTTTGGTGAGCGGAGCGATGCATGCTGCCGCGCTTTCGCCGCCTACGGTCATCCTTGCAAGAGACAAATACAAGTTGAGGATTTTGGGTAGCGCCGTTGAAGATGTCATCAATCTCCAAAACGGTCTGGCCGTCACCGAGAAGCTCCTGCGTGAAAAACGGGACGTTGTGAAGCGAATCATCAGGGCCAGAGCGAGAGCCAACCGATACTTCTGGGAGAACGAACGTGGCACGGCTGAAGTCCTAGCGAAATATTTGAGAGTCGAATTGCCGGTTGCGACCGAGTCGCACCGTTTGGCCCGGCAGGCTTTTACGGCGAATGGAATCCCGACGGATAAAGAGATCGATGAATTTCTCAAATCGGACGCTGAGCTCTTAAAACTCCGGGAGCCTGTCTCGCCGGCCAAGCTATTTGATTTCACCCTGCAAAGAGAAGTGAACCAGGAATTGGGAATAAGGTAGCGCCGTGACGCTCAAGATTGGGTGTGTCTGTCGTCGCATTTCTGATCCTTGAGCTGTGCACCGTCGAGACGCAAATAACGATCGCTCTATGACTCCTTTCATTCAAGCCCGGAACATCACTTTGGTCTTTAAATCCAAAACCCGTGAGCCCGTCACGGCGCTGAGCAACTTTAGCCTGGAAGTCGGCAGAGGAGAGTTCGTCAGCATCGTCGGCCCGTCAGGGTGCGGCAAGAGCACGTTTCTGAATATTCTCCTGGGTCTCCTGAGACCGGAGGCCGGTGAAATGCGGCTCAACGGTACGCCCATTGCCGGCCCAAGCCAGGAACGAGCGATGGTCTTCCAGGAATTCGGTCTACTGCCATGGAGAACCGTGCGCGCCAATGTCGAATTGGGTTTGGAGCTCAAAGGCATCCCGTCCGCGGAGCGATCTCAACGCGCGGCGGAATTGATCAAGCTGGTCGGCTTGCAGGGATTTGAGCGGCACTATCCCCACGAGTTATCGGGAGGAATGAAACAGCGCGTGGGACTAGCCCGCGCGCTGGCCACAGAACCTGAAGTATTGCTCATGGACGAGCCTTTTGCTGCCCTGGATGCCCAGACGCGCGACCTGATGCAAGCGGAGCTGCTGCAAATCTGGGGGCGGACAAAGAAGACGGTCCTCTTTGTCACCCATAGCATTGAAGAGGCGGCTTACCTCTCTGACCGAGTCATCGTGATGACCGCAAGACCGGGACGCACAAAGGACGTACTTAAGATCCAACTGGCGCGACCGCGAGATTACGAGATGCGGCTTACCGCTGAATTCAATGAGATCAAGTCGCGGATCTGGGAAGTCTTGAAAGAAGAATTAACACCCGAGAGTAGAATATGAAGCCAAAGGAATTCTACGCGGAGCATCGCCGGCTTTTGCTCGGATTCTTCTCGGTGATCTCACTCTTAGCCGCTTGGGAACTGCTGCTCACCTATCTCTTTCCCCTTAATCCCTTCTTTTTTACCAAACCATCGCTCATCGCAGAAGCATTTAAGGAGCAAGTTCGCGGTCCCAAGCTCTGGCACGATCTGGCGATCAGCAGCCGGGCCTTCCTCTGGGGTTTCGGCTTTGCCGTTGTCATTGGCATTCCGGTGGGTCTCATCATGGGATGGCGACGCAGAGTCGAGTACACGCTCGACCCCTTCTTGACTGCCCTCTATGCAAGCCCACTGGTCGCTGTGGCGCCGCTCTTCATCATTGCCTTTGGCGTCGGCGTGCTGGGAAAAGCGGCTCTGGTCTTTCTGCTCTCGGTCTTCCCGTTTATTTTCAACGCGTTCGCCGGAGTTAAGTCGACCGATCGGCTCCTGATTGACGTGATCAGATCCTTTGGCGGCAGCGAAAAGGACCTTTACGTGCTCACCGAACTGATGCGCAAGCTGGAGCTGATCCTAGCACCATGGAGAGCGAGCGAAGAGGTTCGATCATGAAAGTCAAAAGCTTTTACGCGGAACACGAGCCCTTCATCCTAGGAACGGGCTTTATCATAGTCCTGCTCATCGTCTGGGAGAGCATTCCTCTCTGGTATAGCCTGCCAAAAGGAATGGCGCTCTTCTTTACGACCCCGTCAAAAATCGCGGCTGCCTTCTATGAACTTCTCCTCAACGGTGAAATTGAAAAGCACTTTTATATCAGCGCGATCGCTTTTCTGGCGGGCCTCGGCCTCTCCATCGCCGTCGGACTGCCCGCCGGACTCATCATAGGCAGATCCTCTACCTTGGAGGCTTTGCTGGACCCCTACGTGACCGCATTCAACGCCACCCCGCGTATCGTATTATTGCCGCTCCTGATCCTTTGGTTCGGCATCGGAATTTGGTCGAAGATTGTGATTGTCTTTGCGGGCGCCGTCTTCCCGTTGCTGATCAATACCTATGCGGGAGTCAAAAATGTCAACCGGGTGCTCGTCAACGTGGTCAGATCTTTCGGCGCCAATGAGTGGCAGCTCATGAAGATCGTTGTTCTGCCGAACTCGCTGCCCTACATCATCGCCGGTCTTCGGCTCGCCATCGGGCGGGCCATTTTAGGAGTCGTTGTCGGCGAGTTCTTTGGATCGAGCCAAGGCCTGGGCTACATGATCGCGTCGGCCGCCACCAATTATAAAGTCGATGTCGTCTTCGTCGGCGTCGCGATCTTCATGGCGCTGTCCGTGATTCTCACCTTCGCTGTTAAGTACGTAGAATCCCGCCTCGCCAGCTGGCGCCCGGAGACGGCAAAGACATTCTAACTGCCACCCGGCTCATTGAATCTGCCCGCAGCAGTTTGCCGTGATGAAAAACATTTATGAGAATTTATCCCAAAGTTGCCACCCCCGAACGTTTTTATCGAGGGTCCGGTCATGGTTTCATCTGGATTCCCGATAGAAGCATTCGGGAATGACAGGCTTTTAGATTAGAGGTTTGGGAGTAGCTTTTACGCATTAAGCTGAGGGAATTGACGCAAATCGATTGAAAAGAGTTTTTCCTGCTTCGACCTTTGTTGTGTTGCAATCCGAACCCAAGACCGACGGGTCACTCGAAGAAGCGATTCAACAGACGCTCGATCGAACTAGGAGGCAGAAAGCTCGGTGGTTGATCCAAGAACTTCCTTAATAGCGAAGCGCTTTATAATTTCGGATTCATCGGCGCGGATCTCAAGCAAAAAGAGCGGCACCACAATGAGATCGGCGCTCCTGATTACAGGATAAAATTCCTTTCGGATGTCCTGACGCCCTGGGACGAAGATCTCTAACCCAGTTTCTGGACCCGTGGCTGCCGCTCGAACTTATTTTGCTCCTTCACAAGCGAGGGAGTCAATACTGGCCCCACCAAATAGAAAGAAGGCACAGTCAGAAAAATAGTCTAAGCATGTTTGGTACATGGCCTTTGACCCAGTACCTGAAATCGGAAACCGAGCCCGTCACGAGCAAGTCGAATGGTCAGAGCGGAATTATCTTGCGGTCGCGGCGTCGTCGCTGAAACGAAGATTTTTTCGTTAACGGAACTCTTTGCCCTCGACAACGCGGGCCTCATAAGGACTAGGCGGGAAAATAAAAAGGGGACGTTCTTCATTTCTAACCTTGCAGACCAGCGAGAGGTGCAGAAATCGTCTGCCGTCCTTTATATCACTTATATCAATAGATTACGTATCTTCCGCATCGTCACGTTTCCAGCGTTCGGCTCGTCACTTAGCGGCCGGCTTCCTGCCCATCTCTCTCAACACCTCGCTGACAAAACTTCGGTCGACGAACTGTTCTAAGTCTGGCAACGGCTTTCCTTGCGGCCAGCCGAGTTCCGGGGTGGTTCTCGATTCGAAGAGGTCGCGGATCATGTCGGGCGGCATTTCGGGGCCAAACTTGTCGTGCACTTGATTGTAAATGCTCTCGACCACTTTAGGGTCGTTGATTTCAAAATATTTCTGAATGACTTCCATCGTTCCTTTCTTATTGGCCCTGATATAGTCCTCGGATTTAATCATGGCCCGGGTGAACCGCTTCACCACATCGCGCTTCTCCTTGATCACATCCTTGTGCGTGAGAAAGGTGCCGCCCAATCTCGGGATATAGTCACCGGTTCGTAGCAAAACCTTCATCCCTTCTTTCTCAGCCCGCGCGGCATGCGGGAAAGATAGAACCCCGCCCTGGATCGAGCCTTTGATTAATGCGGCGATTCTGTCCGGCTCACCGGTGAAGCTGATGACTTTATAATCTTTGCCCGGTTGCATGTTGAAGTGTTTTCCCAACGTGATGACGATTTCGCTGTAGTCAGCGGAGCCCGGTCTACCCAGCCCTAGAGTTTTCCCTCTAAGATCCTCCACTCGTTTGATGTCCGGGGTCGTCGTAAGCGTCCACTGCGAAATCAGAGACTCGCCGACGAAAAAAACCAAAGGCGCTCCCTTGAGCATCGCTTCCGAACCGCCGCCGGGTATCGGCACGAATTCTATTTCTTTGGCGATGGCCGCCCTGACAAGCACACCGGCGGTCGCTGCAATGAAATTAGCATCGAGCCCCTCGGCTTTGAGAAACCCTTTGTCTATGGCTACATATGACGGGATATGAAACCCGCTTCCACCGGTGGTTCTGCCGATTTTGATCGGCTGCGCCAAGACAATCGATCCGGCTGAAAGAGTAACAGCGGCTGTGAAACACACCACCAGCGTTCGGCGGTCGCGGATAAATTTCTGTCTTACCCTATCGAACATAAATCATTCCCCTTTCGCATTGGAGTTAGACCTATCCTTTGACATGGCGAGATCTTAGTAAGGACTATATCCCCGGGCCATCCCAGGATAATCGCTTCGCTGCAGCAACCGCAAGAACTTTTTTTCAGAGTTTGACACCGCTCCTTGGCCAACCTAAGCTACGTAGAACTCACTATTCGGAGGATTTGCCATGAACGTTCTGATTACTGGTGCCGGTCTCATCGGTACCCACCTCGCGCGAAGACTCATCGATAGCGGAGACCAGGTGGTCCTTTATGATCTCGTGCCGAACCGAGACTACATCGGGAAAGTCGTTGGGCCCGACAAGGCACACGTCGTCGCGGCAGACATGCGCGACCTGCCCGCGTTGATCCAAGCGCTCAATAAATTTGACACCGACACCATCGTGCACACCGCCGGCCTCATCGGCAAACGGGTTGCCGAAAACACCTACACCGGCTCCACCAATAATATCCTGGGGACAATCAATGTCTTGGAAGCAGCCCGCCTCATGGGCTTGCGACGCATCGTTTACGTTAGCACTTTCGGCGTCTACGATCGCTCAAAGATCAAGGAGCCGGTTGTGCGCGAAGACGCCGCTACCGGCGGACACAACCTGTACACCGTGACGAAGCTTTGTTCAGAACATCTCGTGCATGGCTACGCATTTCACCACAGCCTGGACACGATTATCATCCGTCCAAGCGGCGTCTTTGGCCGCGGCCATTACGTCGGCGGCTCGACGGTCGGGATGGTCATGCGCGATTTGGCATTGAACATCATCAAAGGGGAGCCCTTCACCATCGACGCCAAGGTCTACGCTCCGAACGAATACGTCTACGCCAAAGACGTTGCGCTCGCGCTGCATCTTGCATGCAAGGCATCGAGTCCGAAGCAGCGAACTTACAACGCCGGCAGCGGGGTTGTCACAAGCCCGGACGCATTGGCTCAAATCGTAAAGGAATTGGCACCGAAAACCGAGGTTCAAATCGTTGGCGCAAGCGGTACAGAGGGCAAACAAGCCCCTCTCGATCTCAGCACGTCCAAAGCTGAGCTGGGGTACACGCCTCAGTTTCCACTGAAGAAGGCGCTACAGGATTATATGGAAGCGTTGTGGAGTGAAGGGAAGATAGTCGCTTAACGTCCGTTCCGATGTAAGACATCTACATTGGCGTCCAATGGGACTTAGCATTCTCATGGCGCACAAGTGGGAGGTCGCAGCTTTTCAGCAGCGGCAGTCAATCCGCCAAGCGAAATCGAATCAGATAATAGAGCGCGGCGATGCCGTCCTTCCAAGTAATCTTTTTACCCTCGGCGTAGGTGCGGCCGTGGTAAGAGATGGGGACCTCGTAGAAACGGCACTGTTTCTTGGCAAGTTTAACGGTGATTTCCGGTTCGAAACCGAAGCGCTTGGATTTGAGTTCGATGCCTTTGAGGACTTCGGCGCGAAAGACTTTGTAACCAACTTCCATGTCGGAGAGGTTGAGATTGGTGAGCATGTTCGAGATCAGAGTGAGCATTAGATTTCCCACGTAGTGCCAGAAAAAGAACACGCGATGGGCACCGCCGCCGAAGAAACGGGTTCCGTAGACGACATCGGCTTGCGCCGCTTGGATCGGATCGAGAAGCGCGGGATAGTCTTTGGGATCGTACTCTAAGTCTGCGTCCTGGATGACCACGACATCACCCGTGACGTGACCGAAGGCCGTCTTCAGCGCCGCTCCCTTGCCCTGATTGAAGGGTTGGAAAAACACCCGAATCTGGTTCAGCGGATCTCTGGCACGTTCGTTCTCTTCCTGCAATCGAGTAAGAATTTGACGGCTTTGGTCTTTGGAGCCGTCGTCGACGAGAATTATTTCTTTAGCAATTTGCACCGCGCACACGCGGCGCACGACCTCCTCCAGTGTGCGCTCCTCGTTGTAGACCGGGATCAGGACGGAGAGCTTCACTGTTCGAATTCGCGTTTCTTGAGTTCGCGCACGAAGGCGGAGAGTTTGGGGTCAGCGTTGACGGCTTCGTTGATCTTCGCTTGAAAATCGCCGGCCGCTCGCTCCAATGGTGCCGTATCGACGCGCAACCCGATCCATTGATTGAGACGGAGAAGCAGAGCCAGAGTCCCTCTGGGATTGGGTGTGACATTGAGATAATGGGGTAATGCGGCCCAGAAACTGACGTGTGGAATCGCGCTCTTACGGCAAGCGTCACCCAAAACACCTATGATTCCCGTGGGCCCCTGATATCGTGACGGCATCAGGTCCAACTCTTCCATCAGTTTTGGATCAGTCGAAAAACCGCTCAACGGCACCGGACGCGTGTAAAGCACCTCGTCAAGATAGGCGCCTAACGTCACGATCGTCTCAATGCCACATTCGCGCGTGAATCGGAGCAGGGTTTCGGTAAAAGTCCGCCAACGAAGCTGGGGCTCGGCGCCGATACCCAGCACAAAATCCCGCTCCACGCCAATTCCCGCGCCGTGATAAAAATCGTAGGAAGGCCAGTGGATCTCGCGGATTTTGCTTTCCGTCAATCTTACGACCGGGCGCTGTACCGAAAAATCGTAGAACTCCTCAGGGTCGATGCCGGCAAACTTTCGCCCGAGCAACTGATCGGCGACGTACCTCACAGCCGTAGTAGCCGACGCACCCGCGTCACTCCATCCAGCAAAGGAAAGGAGAAGGATCGGTTTCTTTAAAGCGGGCCGACTGTCAAATGTGAGCGGATCGATAGGCACGGTCGTACTCTATCACAAATTTGCCCAATCGCTCCAGAGCTTTTTTAATCAGGCCGAGCACTGGCCGGCCAAAAACGCTCTTGCTATTGGCAGATTCGTTTTCTCTACTATGACTTGGTAATCCCATTTGTTATATTAGCTCTGCCGCTTATGGCTCAAAAACGCGAACATCTTACGCCCATTTTTCAACAGAACGAGATCTTGTTCGGCCACGACAGCACGCCGGGCCTGATCGCGTTCGAAGTCGTGGGAAACAACAAGGCCAAAATCTTTCGCCGTCAAGACGGCCGCATCGAGACCGAGCTCGCGCCCTTCCGGCCTTTTATGCTTTTGGAAGGTGAGGGGGCTCTGAAGGATTGGAAGGGCGAGGCGGAACTACAGAAGCTTGATGGTCAAGGGGCTTTTAACCGTCTTGCCCTGTTTCCCGATTTGAATCAGTTGGAGCACGCGAGATTCCACGCGCAGAAAAAGAGCGGTAAAACATCTTCCGGGCCGGATGTTCCTTATCGGTATTTCAGCGATCCGCTGCATCAGTTTTTGCTATTGTCCGGCAAGACGCACTTCTTGGGCACGACGTTCGGCAATTTGAAGCGCCTGCAGCTGGATATAGAGACCTACTGCCCGCCGGGATTTGAATTTCCCCATGCCTACCGCGACTCCGACCGCATCACTGCCATCGCGCTCTCGGATTCAACGGGCTGGGAGCGGCTGATCTCGGGCAAGGAATTTGATGAAGCTCAGATGCTTCAAGAGCTGGTGAACGAAATTCAGCGGCGCGACCCGGACGTCATCGAAGGGCATAACCTCTTTCGTTTCGGTCTGGAATACATCGAAGCCCGCGCCAAGAGACAAAAAGTAGAGCTCAAGGTCGGTCGGGACGGTTCTGGTCTAAAGAGCCACGGATCTCGCCTGCAGATGGCGGAGCGGACGATCACGTATCGTCGATATGAAATTTTCGGCCGGCACCTCATCGACACGTGGATGCTCGCCCAACACTACGATATTGCGACTCGAGAGCTGGAAAGCGTCAGTTTGAACGAAATCGCCCGGCACTTGGGCATCGCTAGCGCGGATCGGACCTACATTCCCGCCGGCAAGGCCAGTTGGTATTTCGATCACGATCCGGACACGTTGTTTCGCAACGCCCTCGACGACGTGCGCGAAACCCGCGCCGTCTCAGAACTATTATCGCCGAGTCATTTCGTTCAAGCGCAGATTTTTCCTTATAGCTATCAAAATATTCCGCTGCGCGGGAACGCGACGAAAATCGATGCGCTCTTCCTCCGTGAATATGTCTACCAACGCCGCTCGGTGCCTCGTCCGGACGACGGCCGCGAGGTCGCCGGCGGCTTTACGCATATGGAGTACCAAGGCACGGCGCGGGGCGTTCTCCATTGCGACGTGACTTCGCTGTATCCTTCCATCATGCTGGTCTATAACTATCTTCCAAAAAAGGATGATTTAGGCGTATTTCCCAATCTGCTGCGCGATTTGCGGATGTTTCGCCTCAAGGCCAAAGAGCTGGCGCGCGACGGGCAGGACGAAGAGACGAAGGTCTATTTCAATGCCTTGCAATCGACGTTTAAAATTCTAATCAACTCTTTCTATGGTTACCTCGGTTTTCAAATGGGCCATTTCAACGACTTCGAGGCGGCCAATCACGTCACCGCCAAGGGCAGGGAGTTGATTCAAGCCGCGGTCGCCTGGCTCAAAGAGAAAAGGAAACTCTTCCTATCGGGATTGAATTGGAGCTCGACGGGCGGTATCCAGCCATGTTCAGTTACAAGATGAAGAACTACGCTTTATTGGATGAAAATGAGCGGCTCCTTATCAAGGGCTCGGGGCTGCGCTCCCGCGGATTGGAAGGGTTCCAGCGCGAGTGGTTGGAGGAGATGTTGATGCTGCTTCTCAAGGGCGAAACAGAAAAAGTTCAGGATCTCTATCGGCGCTATCTCGACAATCTCGAACAACACTGCAAGGACATTACTTGGCTGGCAAAGACGGAAACGCTGCAAGATTCTTTGGACAGCTATCAGACGAAAGTTAAAGCGAAGCAGCGAAACCCGGCAGCGCCTTACGAATTGGCTTTGAAATCGCAGCGGCGCTATCAGCCTGGGGATCAAATTTCATATTATGTGATCGGAACCAAAGCGAAGGTAAAGATCAACGAGAACTGCAAGCTCGCAACGCAATGGGACGCGAAAAACCCCGATGAAAACGTGGAACATTACAAGGCCAAGTTGAAAGAGTTGTACGAGAAATTTAGGCCGTGGATTGAACCGTCACGGAGCGCCGACCGGACCGGCGCCAATGACGGTGTGGCACGTGACGAACCATTACTTCTGTGAGATCAACCATGAATGATCGAGTCGCTTTGATCAGCGGTGGCGCGCGGGGAATTGGCCGCGCCGTGGCGCTGGATCTGGCCGCGCGGGGCTGGTGGGTCGCGATCTGTTACCGCACCAGCGCCGAGGAAGCGAGGACAGTTGTCGATGCCGTGAAAGCGCGCGGCGCCGGCGGCTTGGCGCTTCAGTGCGACGTCTCGGATCCGAAAGCCGCGGTCGAATGGGTCGAGCACGTGAATAAAGAATGGGGACGCGTCGATGCGCTGATCAACGGCGCCGGTCCATATCATCGGGTCTCGTTATTGGAGGAGACCAACGAAGGTTGGCACTCCATGTTCGACAACAATCTGCACCCGGTTTTCTACCTCAGTAAAGCGGTGATTCCGATTATGAAAGAGCGCAAATGGGGACGCATCATCTGCTTCAGCATGGCGAACGCCGAACAGCTGATTGCCCAACCGCAGCTCACGGCTCACTACATCACAAAAGTCGGCTTGCTCGTGCTGGCGCGCTCGCTGGCTCGCCTGGTGGCGCCGCACGGCATAACCGTGAATGCCATTTCTCCCGGCTTCATCGATTCCGGCAGCGCGCCCAAGGAAGAACTGGAGGCGGCGGCGAAGCGGATCCCCGCGGGCTACGTGGGTAGCGTAGAAGACGCCGTAGCGGCGGTTCGTTTTTTACTATCGGACGAGGCGCGCTACATAAATGGGGCCAATATTCAGATCAGCGGGGCGTGGGGACTTTAAACATGAAGGAGACAGACATGTTTGGAAAAGATCTTCAACGAGAAGAAGAGACGCTGCTGCGCGACATCATAGACAGCATCGACAAGAAGATTGACTATAGTGCCCGTGAAGGTGAAGGATCCCGGGTTACCCTTCACCTAAGTCTCCGTGGTCATCAATCTGACGTACGCCTGGATTTGACAGAGCTTAAACTGGCACGCACCGACCTGAGCAAGCGCCATCAAATTCGCCAAAAGATTAAAGCCGAGTATGACCATCTCCACACGATGGCGACGTGGAAAGAACAAGAACGAGCCATGGAGCTCATCAAGGAGGCGATGGACCAACAGTTGGCCGGTGAGCTGGATGAGGCGATTCGGCTGTACAAAGAGTCCATCGCGCTCTATCCGACGGCGGACGCCCATACCTACTTGGGCTGGACATACAGTTTTCAGGGCAGAATCGACGAGGCGATCGCTCAGTGCGAGATCGCCATCCGACTCGATCCGGAGTTCGGCAATCCCTACAACGATATCGGCGTCTACCTGATGCAGCAGCAGAAGCTGGATGAAGCGATTCAGTGGCTGGAAAAGGCGAAGCAGGCCAGACGCTACGAGCCGCGCCACTTCCCCTATCTCAATCTTGGCCGGGTTTACGCAGCCAAAGGCATGCTGCAAAAGGCGCTGGAAGAGTTTCGCGGCGCTGTAAAACTAAATCCCGACGATCCAGACCTTTCTCGAATCATCGAAGAGTTAGAAAACAAGCTACAATGACCGTCGCTTCGCCAGAACGGGATTTCACTGGCCGCTTACGACCTGTGGTTATTGGCTGGCAGCTTTTATTGCCGCTTCAAAGATCGCAACCGCGGTCTCGACATCTTGCCGCGTCACGATCAACGGCGGGCAAAAGCGAATCGTGCTCTCGCCGCAACCCAATAGTAGCAAGCCCTCCTCGAAACATTTTTGGACAATTTGATCTCTACGTTTCGGATCGGGCGCGCCACCGGCGTCCGGCCGGCCAAACTCCACCCCGACCATCAACCCCAGCCCGCGGACGTCACTGATCACGGAGTATGGGCTCTGTAAGTTAGTCAACTTCTCTTTGAGATAGCTTCCGACTTCCGCGGCATTTTTCATGAGCCCGTCCTCGATGAGCGCAAGGGTAGCGAGCGCGGCGGCGCAAGCGACCGGATTGCCGCCAAACGTGCTGCCGTGAGCCCCGCGCGTCCAAGTGCTGACCTCCTCCCGGGCAATCATGGCGCCGAGCGGCAGGCCGCTGGCAACCCCCTTGGCCACGCAGAGTATATCCGGCTCGATTCCCCAATGTTCGCAAGCAAACATCTTGCCTGTTCTGCCGAAGCCCGACTGGATCTCGTCCAAAACCAGGAGAATGCCGTGACGTCGGCAGAGATCCTGTAGCATCGGCAGGTACTCAGAAGGAGGTACGACGTAGCCCCCTTCGCCCTGAATGGGCTCGACGAAGATCGCGGCAACTTCCTCCGGGGCGACTTCATATCTAAAGAGAACTTTTTCCAGATAATTAACGCACTCGATGCCGCAGGAATCGTGCTTCAAATTGTACG
>WNGL01002304.1_pt1 | contig 28744 bp, 26 predicted proteins | sample 5400591 | NCBI WGS metagenome assembly WNGL01 (sample SAMN13153377, study PRJNA577476) | soil metagenome | isolation source: 80 cm soil or saprolite under Garry oak tree replicate 1 | place: USA:California | collected 2016-06-15 | reverse complement strand
AGTGCCGGCCGCTGAAGTCGACCCGGATGCGTTCCACCCCGCCGGCTCCGTCAGCGAAGATGAACTGCCTGGGCGCCCGGTCCCGTTCGGTACCGGGATGGCCACCCGGGCGGCGCCCCAGGCTGGCGATGACCTGCTCATAGCCGGTCCCCAAGGGCACTTTCAGCAGCCGCAGCGCGTCGGCCTGGACGTCGTCGTCGTCCAGGCGGCCAACGAACACCGAGTCCAACAGGGACACGAAGCCCTGGATCCGCAGGAAGTCGGCGGGCACCTGGCTGGACAGCAGCACCCGCACGTTCCACTTGCGCGAGTCCCGGGCGAACCGGTTCATCAGCACCCGCCCGGTGGGCACCTCCGACAGGAAGAACGCCTCGTCGATCCACACGCCCTTGCGCATCTCCTGGGGCTTGTCGTACACGCTGCGCTGGGTCAGCCACGCGGCCAGGTTCATCAACTCGACGGCCACGGCCTCGGCGTCGGTCCAGTACTCGCGGCCCACACCGTCCTTGGGCAGCACCAACCCGGCCAGGGACAACACGGTCAGCCGGTCGTCGCGGACCTGGGAGTACGGGTCGGCGTCCCGCTCCGGGATCAGCAGGGCCATCCGTTCGCGCATCTCGTCGAGGAAGTTGGCGACGACCTTGGCGTGCTCGTGGTGTTCGCTGTCGTCGACGCGCAGCGCCTCGATCACCATGCCCGGGTGGCGGTCCGGATCGCCACCCACCGCCCGCACCGCGCCCAGCAGCACGATCCGGGTCTGTGCCATGCGGGCGATCTCGAAGGGCAGCAGGCCGGTCAACACATCCAGAACCAGCCGTCGACGGGTGGCCGCGGCCAGGGCGCACTCCCGCTGCCACGTCCGGTGCGCATCCTCCTCGCCGCGGTAGTGCTCCAGTTGGGGCTCGGCGACGACCCGGTAGGGGTTGAGGATGCCGGGCTGGGCGTTGAGCAGGTTGATCGGCCGGGCGTAGGGGCGCAGCTCGGGCATCTCACACAACCGCGCCAGCGGCCCGGAGGGGTCCAGCAGCGTCCAGCTCGCACCGGCCCGCAACGTCTTATAAACGACACCGCCGCACAAAAAGGATTTTCCACCCCCCAGGCCTGCGACGACGGCGGTGAGTCCGGAGCTGTCGCGGATTTCCTGGGCCATCCACGGATCCCACGCCACCGGCCGGCGGGTGGCCGTGGCCGTCTCGCCGAGCAGGATGCCGCGCCGGTCACCGACCTCGGCGGTCGCGGCAGGCACCGCGGACGCGGCCCACAGCACATCCCCGCGCCGCTGGTAGGCGGCGGTCGCCAGCGGTTCACCGGGGATGAATTCCCGCACGAGCCGGTACTGGGCCTCGGGGTGCTCGAGGGAGATCTTCGGCTTGTACAGGTCGACGAGCTGCTGCGCCCGACGCAGGGCCTCCCGTTCGGTGTCGCCGGACACCGCCAGCCGCCACCAGGAGCGAATCCGGGTGGCCAGCGAGGTGAATCCGGTCGTCATCGTGTCGTCGATCTCCAGCACGCGGTCACGCTGACGCGCCAGGGACTGCGGCGACTCCAGGCCGTGGTCCTCCTCGTAGTGCTTGACCTGCGAGTTGACCTTGCTCATCTGGCGGGCGAGCTCGCCCTCCACCTGCTCGGGCGGCCGCACGTAGATCCGGGCGGACCACTCCACCGGCGCGGCGAGTCGATCGGAGTGCTGGATCCACGGGTCGTCCACCTCGGGGATCTGCAGCCCGTGCATGAGCCCGACCGACAGCACGGCCACGTGCCGTTCGGTGTGCGCGAACTGCCCGGTCTTGCCGGTCACGGTGACAGTCGGGGCGTAGGGCTGCTGGTGCAGTTCGGCGCACTCGGTGACCGCGGCGAAGTCCTCGGGGAACCAGGGCGCGGCCGGCGCGGCCGGTCGGATCGCGGGGGCAGGCAGGCCCAGCGTGCAGGACCGCATCACCAGCCACCGCATCTCCTCCGCGGTTACCGGAGTTCCCTGCAGGCCGGCCGAGGCCATCATCTCGTCGAGCCGGCCGACCTCGTCGTCCAGCGCGGCCAACTCCGCGACAGCCAACTCGGGCATGACCCGGCGCAGCAGCGGCGACGCCGCGGACACCGCGCGGTCGACCAGCGTGCGGCTGCGGACCTGCACGCCCAGATAGACCTCTTTGATCGACATCGTCCGGCCGGCGAGCTGTTCCTGCTCCCCCACCATGTAGTCGTTGTAGCTGAGCGCGCCGGGCACGTCGGGGGGTCGCCGATCGGGTGGCGAGTTGTCCACATGCGCCTGTGCCCATGCCCGCACCGGGTAGGGGCTGGAGGTGACCCGCACATGCAGCCAGCGGCCTTGCATCTCGGCGTACTGCCCCGCGATGGCCACCAGCAAGTCGTTGCGCGCACTGTCGGAGCGAAAGGACCACCGTTGCGGCGCCAGCCGGTACCAGGCGTATACGTCGTCCCGCGTGCGGGTCAGGTGTCCGTCAATGCCGCGCAGTGCGATGGACGGGACGTACGTGGGCACGACCTCCAGGCCATGACGGCGAGGAGTCTTGATCTGGTGCCGCCGACCGGCGACGGTGTAGGGATCGGCGGGGGGGTGCTTACGCATGGAATGTCTCCTTGCCAGGCCGGCGCCGCGCGGGACGGGGGCGGTCGTGGGTGGCTGAGCGCGGACGGGGCCGCCGCGGTCGCACCGCGACTGTCGCTGTACCGACGACGCCGCTGTCGACGCGCGTGCGACGACGTGGCCCGGTCAGTTCGTAGAAGGCCATGGACAGCACCGTGCCGAGGGGACGTTCGTGGTTGATCAGGCGTCCGACGACGCGGGTCACCACCACCGTGAGGACCATGGTCCACATCACGGTGAAGAAGTTGAATCCGAAGCCGAATCCCCGGGCCAGTCCGAACAGCACCAGAAACGTCGCCATGCCGATGCCCCACGCGACATAGCGCGCCCGGAACGGCATGAGCGCTTTCGGGGGGCCGAGCCAGACGCTGTTGACCCGGTAGACCTCATCGTCAGGATGCACGCGCATCGTCGATCACCCGTTGAACAGGGTGGCGAGCCACTTGCCCAGGTCGACGCCGGCGCCGGAGACAGCAAGACCGATGATGGCCAGCGCGATGAACACGCCACCGATGCGGCGCATGACGCCGGCGTTGTCCCCCTTGCCGCCACCCAGGTAGAGCAGGAGCAGCGCGACGATCAGCAGGAGCAGCGGGACGGCGTTGTTGAGGATCCACTGGCTGATGCCGGTAGTGCCCAGCGAGGCAGCAGCCAGTGTCTTGGTGGACACCAGAGTGCTAGTCATCGGTTCTCCTTCGGTAGCCGACCGGGCACGTCGTGCCCGGTCGGGCAGTGCACTGGTTGTGGATCAGTTCCACACGTCCCATGGCGTAGGCGCTGACGATCGGCGATGCCGATCCGCAAGTAGCGCGCCACGGGATCCTCCCCAGGCCTTTCCTATCAGACATATGGACTGAGAACAAGACAGACTGACATCTGTCTTGTTTGACATCGGCTCACGCTGCCTCCTCCGCGGTCTGGCGCCGTAGTTCTCGGCGCTCTTGCTCGGTCATTCCGCCCCACACGCCGTGGCGCTCGTCGTTCGCGAGCGCGTGCTGCAGGCATGCCGATCGGATCGGGCAGTCCGAGCAGATTGTTTTGGCCAGCGCCGTCATGCCTGCCTCGGACGGTTTCGGGTAGAACAAGTCCGGGTCGGACTCGATGCAGTTGGGTCGCGCGGTCCACTCCTGCGGGGACACCTCGGCCAGCAGGTCCCACAGTGCCTCTCCCCTGGTCAGGGTGAGCTGCAAGTCTTTGGTGGTCATCTCGCACCTCTCACTCCCTGTACGCGCCGCGCTCGCACGTCACGGCTGCGCTGCTGAGGTCGACCAGCGCACTGAAACAGCAGCCTGTGCGGCCTGACAGCGCTGGTTGTGTGCGGACCGGTGCCAGCGCCTCCCCGTCCGGCCGCCTTGTAGTCCTGAGAATACAAACATTCGGCTGGATGTGTCCATGACTTCGCCACTTCGTTCTTGGCCCGTCCTGACCAGGCCTAAGACGCGGACGGGCCTCGCGTTCGATCACGACTGCACCACCGCCAACACCGCGAGGAACACCGAACCGACCCCCGTCATGACTGCGGCGACACACCATGCCCCGATCCACAGGACGCCGCCGTGGCTCCGCACCCACCACACAGGACGAGCGAGCACGGACAGGAGCCACCAGGCCGCCTCCACGTGGGTAACGCGCGGATGCCTGGCGCCTGCGCCGCACACGATCGGCCGCTGATGGGGACGTCGAGCACGCCCCCCGCGATATCGGCTGTCCTCCGTTCGTCAACGCGGTGCCGGTGTAGTCGCTGCGTGGACCACCTAGCCCTCGCCGTCGGTGGCGCTCCCACTTCGAGTGGGTGCGGGTTCCCGCCGCTGAGCACGAGGGAGGGAACTGCACAGCCTCGCCCGACTGGACCAGAGCAAGGTCGCGCAGACCCCGCTGGATGTCATTTGTCGGATCGCGGTCGTCCAGCTGCCGGGCAAGCGCACCGATGACCCGTCCTTTGGGCCGGTTTGGGTCGGCGGTGTGCTTGCCCGGTGCTGGACACCGGATGGAGCGCGCTGCTCGCCCGAGAGGAGTCAGGCGGCGCGGCGCAGGGGCTGGCGGGCAAGAGCAAGTGGACAACCGGCCCGCGGCCGGGACGAACCCCGTCGGGGCGATCTCGTCTACGGACAGGTCGGCGTGGTAGTAGTCCTCGACCAGCAGGTCCAGGTCGTCTTCGCCGACACCATCCTCGATCCGCAGCCAGTCGATCCGCTGCGCGTCCAGTTCGTCGCCACCAACGCTAGTGGCGCGCTCACGACCTGTCATGATCGCTACCTCCTAGTGCGTAAGTGGGGTTACGTATTCTGTTTTGCCTGTTCAATGCCCCTGTAACCATTGGACGTAAGTGGGGTTACGTCGGCTACGTTAGCACCCTTCACGGGTGTGTCAATAGGGCTTACTCTCGCCGGTTGTGAAATAGCCCTTTACGAGGAAGGATGTAGCCATGAACGCACCCCTGGACGAGATCGCCGCGATCGGCCAGGCCGGCGACCCACTGGACGAGATCGCCGCGATCGGCCAGGCCAGCGACCCACTGGACAAGGCCCTCCGCGCGCACGCGCTCGTCGGAAAACTGGCCGAGTGGTCCGGCGAAGCCAGCCGACTTCGGCGCGAAGCAATTGAGGCGCTGATCGGCCAACGCATGCCCCAGGCGGAGATCGCAGAGCATCTGCGCATCTCCCGCGTCCGCGTCGGCCAACTTCTGAGGTCAGGCCCGAGCCCGGAACGCGCCCTGCTGTCGGCGGACGGAGGGCCGGTCACCGTGGCGCTCGGCTCGAAACAAGCGCAGGTCGGCGACGGCACCCCCAATGACATGATCAGCCGGGACGCAGCCGATGCATACGACACGCTGCGGACTGCCCTGGATCACTGGGGAGTGATCTGCTCGCGGGAGATCGTTCCCGCGCCGGGGATGATTGATCTCAATCGAGACCGGTTGATCGTCCTGGGCTCACCCAAGGTGCTCCCCATGGTCGGGCAGATCATGGCCTCCGACCCACACCTGGTGTTCGATGCGGACGCGCACAGCCGGTTTCTAGTCGAACGCGCCACCGGCGCCCAGCATCGCTCGCCGCAGGATCGTGGTGAGCCGGCCGACTACGCGTATGTCGGCCGGCTTCCCCGGCCGGACGGGCGTGGGCACTTCCTGTGGCTGGCCGGCATTCACGCGGCCGGCACACACGGAGCCGCCCGCTACCTCGTGGACAACGCACCCGACCTGTATCGCAGCGCCAAGGACAAGCTGTTCAGCTTGGTCATCGCAGCCACCTACGAGCCAGCCACACGCACCATCACCAGCACCTCGGCGCTGACCAAGACCTTCATCCGCTAACTGATCACAACCCGGGGGCACCCATGCCGACGATCACCGCGTACACCCAAGCCGGCGATGACAGCGCCGACAACGAGGACTGGTACGCAGTATCGGACGGCCTTATCGTCGTCCTCGATGGCGCGACGATCCGCACCGAGACTGGCTGCACCCACGGCCTGCCCTGGTACGTGCGCCAACTCGGCGCCGCCATCATGTCCGGGGCACAGAACCTCGACCGCGACCTGCAACGAGTGCTCGCCGACGCCATCAACCATGTCGCGGCACTCCACTCCAACACCTGCGACCTGGCCCATCCCGGCACCCCGTCAGCCGCGGCCGGCGTCGTGCGCATCAGCGCCAACAAGGTGGACTGGCTAGTGCTGGGCGACATCACCGTCCTGATCGACACTACGGACGGATTGACCGCGGTCACCGACGATCGCGTCAGCCAGACAGGACTCGCCGAACGCCGGGAATGCGATCGGTACCTCATCGGCACCCCGGAGAAGATGACCGCCATCCTCGCGATGAAGCAGATCGAGTTGGCCAGCCGCAACAAGGACGGCGGCTACTGGATCGCCTCGACCGACCCCACCGCTGTTGAGCACGCCCACGTCGGCTGCCTCCCGCGCGACCAGGTCCTCCGGCTCGCTGCGTGCAGCGACGGAGCCATGCGCGCATTGACGCTGACCTCAATCACCGACCCGGCCGGCGTCATGGCCGTACTGCGCAGCTCTGGCCCGAAGACGGTGGTCGACCAAGTACGCGCGGCCGAACGCAACGACCCGCTCGGCAAGCGGGTGCCACGGAACAAGGCCCGCGACGACGCAACCGCCGTGTTCGCGGACATGAACGTCCTGCCGGCCGACCGGCCGATCTCCAAGGCAGCGCGGCAAGCGGCGATCCGCAGCATCGCCTATACGACCGGCGAGGTGTTGTAGCCGCCCGACACTCCATCGACTTACCAGGCTGGTGACCAGAGTTCGCGCTGGTCACCAGCCTTTTGACCTTCCACTGTGGAGTTCTCAAAGAACATGAGTCACTTGCATGAGTCAAGTAAGTGACTCGGTTGAGGCATGACTTATGACCAGGTGGCGTTCGCGGCAACCTCCTGGAGGAATACCGTCAGGTCAGCCCCCGTGACAGCAGCCGTGGCAAGATCGTTGAAGTGCGCTACGTAGCTGGCCACTTCCTCCTCGGCGCGGATGGTCAGGCCACGGGTGACGGTCTCGACCAGCACGATCGCCGAGTGGTCGTGCTGGGGGTCGCCGATGACGGCGAAGGCGTGGTAGGTGTGCGTGCGCTCGTTGGCCGCGAACGGGATCACGCCGAACTCGACATTCGGCAGCGCCGCCACTTCGAGCACGCGCTGGATCTGGTCGAGCATCGCCGGCTGGCCGAGCAAGTGGCGCCGGAACGCAGTCTCGGTGCACAGCAGCTTGAACTTCTTGTCCGGGCTGTCCAGCACGGCCTGCCGGGTCAGGCGCGCGTCGACCACAGCGGCGATGTCGTCCGCGTCGGGGGCCAGGTGCTGGCCGAGGCGGAACATCATCTCGGCGTACGGGCCGGTCTGGGCCAGGCCAGGGATGACGTCCATGCCGAACAGCCAGACGGCGGACGCCGCCGACTCCATCGTGCCGATCTCGGCCTGGAGCTTGCGCCGGCCAGGGGCGACCTCGCGTTTCCACTCGGTGAGCTGGATTCCAGCCTGTTCGGCCAGGGCCATGAGGCGTCTCCGTTCGTCGGCGGGCGCATCCAGCGCCCGTGCCCAGTCCTCGACCTCGTCGGGCTTGGGCAAGGTGGCGCCGCGGCTGACGCGGCTGACCTTGGACTGGCTCCATCTCAGCAGCGTGGCGAGCTGGCGGGTGCTCACGAGCTTGTCGTCGCGCAGCGCGCGCAATCCTGCCGCCAGCTCGTGCCGCTGATCTGGGTGGATGCTCATGCAATCAACCGGGGTTCGTTGTCGGTGAGGAAGTCGGCCAGGGCCGCGGCGTGGCGGACGGCGATCGACCGGACGCCCAGGTAGCGGGCGGTGTCGGTGGCTAGTTCTGGGCGGAGGAAGTGGCCGGCGTCGTCGTAGATCATGCGGATAATGGTCTGGTGATCGAAGATCCAGAAGTCCTCGCGCAGGTCGCCCAGCTCGCTCGACCAGGCGCGGTTGGCCACGAAGACGTCCTCGCCAGCGCCCGTGTTGCCCTGGTAGCCGTGCAGCTCGTAGGCGCTGTAGTCAGTCAGCGGGTAGTCGAGGACGCGAACGCGCCACCAGCGCACGCCGGCAGTGGTGGTGTCTCGGATGTGCCGGAGCCAGGGGCTCTCCTCGACCGTGGGCAGCACGCGGCGGCCGCGCCGCCAGGCGTCGAACTCGTCGGCTTCCTCCGATACGAGGTAGGTGGGCAGGGTTTCCAGGCGGAACCGATCAGTCGAGGCTTCCGCGATGCGCTCCAGGTCAGCCAGGTCCATGCCGGTCACCTGATCTCGGCGTCGGCGACGACCTGGCGCTTCACGCGGATCGCGATCTCACCATCGGCCACCGGCACCATGCCGGCCGGGACGGAGTGGCCGACCACGACCAGGTAGTCCGGGTCGGTGTCGTCCTGCCACACGCTGGGGCAGGTGTAGGTGCCCTTGCACTCCACGTCAACGGACAAACGTCGCATCATCAACATCACCTCCGGTTGCGAGTCACGGACTCAGCATCAGCGACTGACTCAACGGCGTCAAGCCCCACGGCGACACGCCCGGCGGCTTGGATCGCTGGCAAAACTTCGTAGTTTGCTAGGTTGATCTCCGCAACCCCCAGGTGGATCAAGGAGATGACCCCATGACGACGCTCAGCACCGGCGAGCTTCAGCGTGGCGGTGGCATCATCCGGCTAGCCATGCAGGCTGGCGACGAGATCGCCGTGACGTTCCATCGCAAGCTGGTTGGCCGGATCGTCCCTCATGATCAGTTGGAAGCTGAACGCGCCGAACTGGACCGGCTGCGGAAGTTGGCCGCTGACCACGGGCTCCTTGGCAAGGCCGGGGAGGTGCCGGCGCCATGACGTGAAAGGGTCCACCCCGCGCGGTGGTGTTGTGCCAGCTAGGCACAGACGACGCGCAGACGAACCCTCAGACAGCAGAAGACCCTCGCCCCATTGACTTTGGCCGGTCAAGGCGAGGGACCTTCTGAATCGCTAGGTGGAGACCACCCGGCCCGCGTCTGATGCTACAGCACCAGCCCGACGAAACGGCACCGTTTCAGGGCCGCTGTCACATGACGCACAGGGTTGACGTGGTGCTCCACATGATCGACTAGGAGCACCTGAAGTGATGAGCAGCGCAAACACCGCGCAGCAACCACCTGGTAATGACTACCGCATTCGGCTCGAACCCCAGCCGATGGGCGCTGCACAGCAAGGTCAGATCGCCGCAGCGCAGATTGAATCCCAGGCTGGGAACTCCCCCGTGTCGGCCGCTGTCCCGTTCTGGGTAACGGCCTGCGTCCGTCTTAACCCGCCACGCCCGCTGGACTGGGCCATGCGCCAGCACCCGGGCGTGACGTTGGACAAGCTGATCCTGATCGGCTTCGCCACCCAGGCCACCCGTCGGGGCGTGACGACACCGCTCCCGCTGGCCGACATCGCGGGGTTCGCCTGCACCACCCCGGCCGCCGCGCTCGCCTCGATCGACCGGCTGGCGACCCAGAACCTGCTGCGGATCGACACCCGAACGCCGGTCGTATCGCCGCTCGGCCCCGACGAACCCGCCGGCATGCCCGCAGAGGCGGCCGTCGCGGTGACCCTGAACGTGCGCGACCTGACCGAAGCGGGCCGATCATGAGTGTCGAGCACATGGCCATGGTGTTCCACGCCGAGGGCCTGGACGGCTCGGAGAAGCTGCTGCTGCTGGCGTACACGAACTACACCGACGCGCATGGCTATTGCTGGCCGGGTGTTGCGCGGCTGGCGGCCGACACCGGCACGTCCGTGCCCACAGTCAAGCGGGTGCGCAAGAAGCTGGAGACGAAGAACCTTCTGCGCCATCAGCGTCGCACCACCAAGAAGGGCGACGCGATGACCAACATGTACCGCGTCAACCTGGACAAGCTGCGGTCGATGGTCCGATCGAACACCGACTTCGACGACAACCTGTTGGAGTTCGACTTCGAGCCGGAACCCGAACCGAAGCCGGCCGCGAAGCCCGGCCACAAGCGTGCCGCCAAGCCGGAACCGGAGCCCGAACCGGAACTGGACTCGGCAGCGGATGACAGCGCCGACGACGGTGCGGACGCCGACGACATCGATGTGCAAGCCCCTGACCAGCCGATAGTTCAATTTGACCCCACCCCCAGGGTCAGGGTGAACGGGGGTGGGGTCAAATTGACCCCACCCCCGGGTCAGAATGACCCGACCCCGGTTCAAGATGACCCCCAATCCCTTAGTGATCCGTCAGGTGATCCATCAGTTGATCCAGAACTGATCCACCACCCCCACCCCCCGGCCTCCGACGAGACCGTGGACGCCGACGAGGGCAGCGGCGGCAAAGCCGCCGCTTTGGTGGTGGAGGTGGAAGCGATGCTTCGGGAGATCCGAATCCCGACCGGTGTGCGGCAGCCTGGTCCCCGGTCGCGCCGTTGGCGGGCTGTTATCGACCGGTGCGTGACGATCCTCGGCGACGCCGACTACGGCCTGGAGATCCGGAACCTGCGGCGGAACCTGTCGGTCGACCTCAACGGGGTGCGTGATGTCCTGGCCGTCTGGCAGTCCCGGTTGACCGACGACGAGCTGCCCTCACCGCCACGTCGCCCGGCAGGGCAGGACTGGCCGACACCCGTCCCGGCTGAGCAGCCACCCGCGAACGGTTCGCCTCACCCCGGCCAACCGGCCACCGTGCCCGACGACGAACGCCGCGCCGCTCTGCGCGCCGCGTTTGGTGTGCCCCGAGGCCCGCGCTTCACGCAGCGCCTCGGCGCGATCGACCAGCGCGCCGTCTAGAAACAGCAGGCCAGCACTCATCTCCGCACCGGTAGCACGGCCGCGCACACTCGTGCCCGGACTGCCAGCCCACCGTCTGAAATGCATGAGCTGGGCAGTCTCAACCTGCGTGGCGGTTGCTGAGCGTCACCGGCGGCGGACCCTCACCGCCTGGCATCGGATCAACGGAGCGAGGCACTACACCGGCGCCTGTCATGGAAGTTCGAAAGGCTGCGTCTCAGTGCATGTGGCGGTCCGCCCCGGTGCCCGCGACATACGGTGAGACCCGGCAGATCCGCTGAGACCACACAAGGCCTGTCGGGTGTCGCCAAAGATTCAGTGTCTGAGGCTGTGACCTGCGGGTTGAAATGCTCGGTGACCGCCGGACGAGGCGGGTTGTGCCACCGAAGATTTCAGTAGGCAGCCGTCGCGACAGGTTGGCCGACGAGGCGCACGGCGCTGACCGGCGGGTTGAAAGATCCACCGCACCGCTGAACCCTCCACTGAAATCTTGGGGTGCCGTACTGAAATCTTCGGGTAGCACCCGACGACGACGCTACGGGTCGAGAGCAACATCTCCGTTGCGCAGGCGTAGGTGAAATACTGGCCGACATGCAGCCGCCCGGCCGGATCACCCGAACAGAACTAACGAGGTGTATCAGTCGTATCGTGCGAAGGAGGCGAACCATACCTCTGCCAGGGACTGGCGAGCCGCCGGATCCGGACCGGACCAATCCCCGCGACATGCTCTCCCACCTGCGCCAACACTCCCCCACCGACCTGCCGGACTGGATCGCGAGGGCCGATGCATTGGACGCTCACACGCTGGTTATCGCGGCCTGGTGGAGCCACTGCCGCGATGAGCTCTATTTCTTGCGCGCCGGCGTGGCCGACGGCCTGTACCTCGACCAGCTCGGCGCCGCCCTGGGGCTGGGTCCGGACGCCCGACCGGCGGACCCGACCCAGCAGCAACCGCGCCACCGCTCACGGACCGGCCGCGGCGACCCGCAGCAGCCCGGCCGCGAACGGTTGGCCACCCTGACCGACCTGCTGTGCTATGACGAATTCGACGCCGACCTGTCCCGCTCGGCCCGCCGCGCCACCACCCTGGACCCGGCCGACCCCCGTTGGGCGTGGCTGTCCGCCTGTCGGCCGGCCTTGCTCGACGCGGTCCACGGCTTGGTCACCGCGTCCCTGCGCCACCACGTCGACGAGCATCCCTGGCTGGACGAACTGGTCGCGGACCAGACAGAGAACGCCCTCACCCCCGCCACCGTGGCGGTCCTAGGCCTGGCCGCCGGCGAGATCCGCACCGCCCGCCCTGTAGTCGAGCTACGGACGGCACATATGGTCCACCGCACCCTCTACGCCGTCGACCGCCTGCGCGCCCACTTCAGCGGGATCGGCTGCCACGCCCACTGGCGCCGCACCCCCCCGCACCCGGACGTCTCCCCGCTTGTGCGGGGCATCGCCGGGCGCCGCGCCCGCCTGGACGACCCCCGCCTGGAACTACTCGGCGACCCGGACCAGGCCAACCCCAGCGACGTGCTGGCCTTCCTGCGCCATCACCGCAGCGCCCATTACGACACCCGACGACACGACACCCTCGCCGCGCTCGCTCTGGCCACTGCGTTGTGGCACACCGACCGCGACGACGAACTGTGGGCATTTCGCACCGGCCGCCGCCACAACCTGTTCCTCACGCAACTCGGCTCCCAACACGCCCTGACCAGCCGCAAAGGCACCCAGGATCGCATCGACCGGCTCCAGGCCGAGCGCACGGTCGGCCGCCCCGACGAAAAACAGGGCCGCGAGTTGCGACACGCCGATACCGACCAACGTGGTGCACTCCGCGCCTGGGTCATGCGGCACCAGGACCTGCTGCACGACATCGCAACGATTCTGCTAACCGTCGCTGCGGACATGGAACTGGCCGACGAGGACCGCGAGGAGCTTGACGACCTGGCGCGCGACCACCGGGCCAAAAAATACACAGCAGACTCGGTCTTGATCCTCGGCTGGGCGGCGGACGAGGCTGCCCAGGCCCTAACGACTCGACGCAACATGATCCCATCAACTCGACTCACGCAACTCACCAAGGCACTCACTCGTACGCGAGCAATCCCCGGTATCCGCCGGAGAGTCCCTGACTAGTCGCCGTTCCGCCGGTCGACGCAGTTCGTCACTCGCCCGGTATCATGCTCGACGAGTACCCCGGACGTGTGCTGGTCGGTGCATTCCATCGAAGCATCGCCGAACCAAATGCGATCCGGTGCGCGTGCCTCGGTGCAAGTTGCGTTGACCTCGTGGAGTCCATCCGCGCGATGCATCGGCGTTTCCGCCGGAAACGCCGATCAACTGAAGACGCCGCGCTCGAAGGCCCAGGCGACGGAGTGGCGGTAGTCGTCCGCGACGAGGCTGTCGGCTACCCACATCGGCAAAGGCTCGCGGTTGGTGTACGCCTCTTGCACGGTGACCGCCTCACGAATCTCGACGTCAGGTACCAGGTCGCCGTGCCGCTGGCGCAGACGCGCGAGCATCTGGCGGCCATGGTTGCCGCGTTGGCTCTCGGGCTTCACCCGGCACGCCAGGATCATCATCAGCTCGATGTCCGGGTTGTACTCCCTCACATCCCCCAGCGTGATCTGCTTCAGGTGATCCAAGTCGTTGCCTGTCGTCTTATCGTCGAGTTGCACGCAGTTGAAGACCCTCTTGAGCCTGATCAGGGCGGAGATCATGGCGATCGACTTCGTGCCGTGCAGATCATAGAACCTGAAATGTGGCGCTGTGGTGACCGTCTCCATCTGGCGACCGAGCACCAAGCCACCAACCGGATTCCGCGCGAGTTCGGCCTCGTCCTTATAGAAGTCGATCTCCTTCCCGCTCACGTACGACGGGCCGTTCGGGTAGACGTGGACACGCTTGAGCCACTCGATGGCGTCTGGGTCGTCGGACCTCACGCCATAGCCGGGGATGCTGTGCTCGTTGTGGGCACACCGGCGGATGTCATTCAGGGTGATCACGCGCGGGTTGTCCTCGCCGGGAAACAACGCTTCCCTGCGGAGCAGCGCGTCGCCGATCACGAGCGGGGCTGGGTAGTTGGCCCGGATATCGAGCAGTTTGTCCTCGGGATAGGGGCTCACACCGATTCCCAGGTGTTTCGAGGCGTTGCCCTGCCCGTCCAGGTCCACGATCTCAACCTCGAAGCCGCACTGCGCCAGCATGGCCGCCCAGGTGACGACGGTGGTCGTCTTGCCCGCCGACCCGGACTCCCCTACAGAGGCGATCTCAATGGTCTTGGTAGGGGGGGTGCGCTCGAGGTAGGCCGCAACGGCGCGCTTCATCCGCACCAGGCCGGACTCCCGCTTATGGCCGGGCTCCTGTTCGACGACGGTCACCTGGTCCTGGCCGGTGTCCTGCATGGGTGCCCTTTCGGGTCGGCGTTTCCGACGGAAACGGTGACGGGCGGGCCGGGGCATTGGACGCCTCAGCCCAGCTTGTCCTGTTCGTACGGCGTCAGGTCGTGGTAGCCGAGTTCGACCAGCCGGTGAATGTGCCGTTGGACCGCGGGCGGCCACGGGCGATTGCTCAAGTAGCGCTCGTCCACGGCTTGGGCTTCCATCGTGGCGAGCGCCGTGGCGAAAGCGAGCCGGGTTGCCTCGGGACGATCCTGGAGTACGACCTCGCCGAGGTCGTACTCGGTGGCGACCGAGGAACCTGTCCACTCCGTCACCTCGGGACGACGCAACACCGCCTTGTCGGTGCCGCCGGCGAGGACCGCGTCCGCGAGGATCTCAATCAGCGCCGGGCGGTGGCTGTCGCGGAAAGCGGAGAACTCGTTGACCATGCGCCGGCAAGCGTCCTTACGCGCGGCGGAGGCGTCGTGGTGCGCTTGACGCCGCTCCTGCGCGGCCCGTGCCGCTGCCGGGTCCTCGGGCGTCACGTCCGTCTTGGTGTCTCGGGTGCGTGCAGGAGCAGGCGTCCGAGTCGGCGGCGTCTGCTCGACTGCCGCCTGCGGTGGCTGCTCCGCTGCCCGCGGCTCCGGAACCGACGATGCGTCGGGAACTGGTGCGCTCGCTCGGTAGTAGGCGAGACGGCCGTCGACGACGACAACGCCTGCGAGGTCTCCGGCTGCCTTGGCGGCGGCGATCTCATCCTCGGTCGTCAGGCGGTACTGCCAATCGTTGTCTCCCCAGCGATCGCGTGGGTCGATCTCCCGGAGTCCCATCGCCGCGGCCTGTTCACGAGCCGCCGTGGCTGCAGCCTGTTGGTTGATGTGCCGGCACTCCTGCTCCACTGCTGCCTTCAGCGAGATTCGCTCGTCAAGTTCTCCTGTTGTGGCCGCGATGAGCACGCGGTCTTGGCTCACGGGGCTGTCCGGCAGCTTCGCCAGCAGGGTCAAGGCGCCGTCCACCGTGATTTCCCTACGGCTGAGGAGGTCCTTGCCAAGATCTGTGAGTTGGAGCAGCTTGATCCGCTTGGCGACCTGGCCTTTGCTCCTGACCGTCCCGCCTACCGTGTCGACGATCTGCTGGTAGCTCATCCCCTCGGCAACCAGGAGCTGGTAGCCCTCGGCCTCCTCGATCGGTGTGAGCGCAAGCCTGCCGCCGTTCTCCACCAACCGAATCACGGTGAGGGCACGAGCATTGGCGAAGTCGTTCCGGACAATCACAGAGATCGTCGTGCGCCCGGCCAGCTTGCTCGCCGCCGTGCGGCGATGACCAGCCAGCAGAACGAGTTCACCGTCGTCGGTGACTTCATCGAGCTGGGGTGAGTTGGTGATCAATACCGCGCGCTCGCAGACGAGCACGGGGGACAGCACGCCCACCTCGCGGACGCTCGGGAGGATGTCCGCCAACTCCTCCTCGTTGGGCTCCAGGCGGTGCGCCGGGTTATATGGGCTCCCGACGATGTCGCCGAGATCTACCTCGATGGGGCGGAACCGCTCGGGGTGCTTGGCGACCTCCTGTTCGAGGTTAGCGATCCCGAACGCGGCCAGAGCCCCACCTCGGCCAGCCTCCGCCGCCGGAGCGGCAGCCGCAGGCACCTGCAGAGGAACTGGTACTGGAAGCACCGGCACGGCCGGCGGTGGCAGCGTGTCAGCCCCCGTACCAGCGCCGGTGCCGCCTTTCTGGCCTGGCTTCGGACGGGGCATTCGCACACCCTTCGGCTAGTGGAGTCGCGGTTCCGGAACTCCCGACTCCGGTCCGCGCCAAGTCGATCACTGACTGGGGAACGGTGTACATCCGGGGAAGCGTGCCGAGGTCGGGAGCGGGATCAGCATAGGACGGTCGGGCAGTACCTCGGACGCGCATCGCCGTTTCCGGCGGAAACGGCGATGCGCGTCGACATCGCGCGCTCCCTGCTGACGTCGTTTCCGACGGAAACGACGATCTTGGCGACCTCCATGGCCATGCTGCGCGGCGGCGCGGACATCGTGCTGGCCTCCGAACTACTCGGCCACGCATCCCTCGACGCGACCCGCGTCTACACCTTGTCCACTGCCGCAGACCGGGAACGCGCCGTCGAACTCCTCCGGACAGACCACTGACCGGCGATAACGTCGTTGGCGCCCACGGCCTGAACAGCACGGCGACCAGCCTGTCCGCGCGGGCCATCAAGGGTCCTGGAAGTATCGGGCTGCCCTGGCTCCCAGCCGCGCCGAACTCTCTGTAGCGGATGCTGTTGAACGTGGCCCACAACCTGATGCTGCCAGCAGCGACCTATCAGTGCCAATGGACCTACCGCGACCGAGAGGTCCCTGGCGAGATGCGGCTGGAGGCGCTACAGACGCCGGCAGGTGCACTGTTTGACGCACCTGGCACATGGGACGAGGCCGAGAACAGCAAGACCTTCATCCCGCACAGCGACGATGTCGAGGTACTGCGCGGCTGGGTGCGCAGGGGGTACGAGGCGGTGCTGCTCAATGCGCGCGTCCAGCACTGGTGGCCAGGCAACTCCCGGGTGAGCGCGAACATGGCACTGGTCGGAGCACGCCTGCCTGATGAATTGGTGTTCCACTCGGTGGAGTTCCAGGTGGGAGGGCTCACCGAGCTGGCCGGGGCTTACCCGCTCAAGAGCGTCGACCCCCCTTACGGCTTGGGACCGGACCAGACGGTCACCGTGGCATGGAACACTGAGACGGCAAGCCAGGAGTGGACCACCAGCGCCGGCGACAAACTGGAGCTGGAATTCGCTGGGGGCATCGAACGTCGCGAGGGGTACAGCTTCACCATCACATCCTCGCCGTTGGTCACGGCGTCCGGTGCGCCGCGGTCGGCCACGGAGTGGATGCGGCAGTATGTGCGGCCACTTGCGCAGATCACAACCCTGGCGACGCTGCGGCCGCAGCCAGTGTCTTGGGTGGTTCTACGCCATGGGGACAAGGAGTTCCCTGTCCAACTGTTCGCCGGCGACATCGCCCAGCAGCCCTACGACGCTGCCCCCACCGAGCTGTCCCAGCTGATCAGCCACAGCAGCGGCACACTCATCCGCGTCGGCCCAGACGGCGCGACGTTGCCGGACCTGCTGGACGGATGGCAGAGCCTGCAGACCACCTACATCACTTTTTTCGACTACCTCACAGCCGCGTTGCGCGACAGCATGAGCGTCAAGTCTCGGTTCCTGGCCTTGGTGCCCGCGCTTGAGGGCTTCCACCTGGCGAAGTACGGCGACGGCCCGATACCTCGCAAGGAGTTCGCCAAACGGCGCAAGACTGTGCTCCAGCGGATCACAGCCCTCGACGGCGTCGACCAGGACGACGCCGAATTCATTCGAGAGTGGCTCCACGTGTACGGCAGCTACCAGCTCGCCCATCGACTACGCGACCTCATCGCTCGCGAGCTGGGTGAGGGCTTGCGGCAACGTGTCCGTGCCGAAGCCGACGTTATTCCCGCAATCCTGAGCAACCTGGTGAACCAACCGGAAGACGTATGGGCGGTGATGGGAACCGCCCGCAACCGCATCGCACACGGCCTCGACAATCAGCCATCCACCGCGCAGCTCGTGACGTTGACCCGCCTTGCACATACTGTGGCAATTGGCATCGCACTCAACCACCTCGGAGTCCCAGACGCCGTACTGTGCGCAGCGATCGACCAGGACCAATGGCCTCTGTTCTGATCTCACTGTCTCCAACCACCATGCCCGGCCGTCTGGGTCCCGCCGCACAGCCAGCCGTGGCTGGTCAACCGGTGGTTGATCCCTTCGGCGTGAACGACAGCCGATGGGCAGGCCAGCTCAGCTGGACGGGCTCACAGCACGAGCACACCGACCAACCCTGCCACGTCAGAGCGCTGACATTCGCTGTCGTCAGCCACTGACATTCGGCTGTTGCTCAACACGGGATTCGCCGACCTGGTTGATGCGGGCCCGAGGCCGAAGCACAGCACATCGATCAGGAACCCGGCCTGATCAGGTAGGTAGGGCAAGATGACCGAGGCGCGCGATGATCGGTGCTGATCACTGTGGGCCTTGGCATCGCTCGTTCGTTCATAGCCCCGGCAGATCCCACGCGGCCGATCCCAACAGGACCGCGATGGACTCCAGAGCGTCCAACGCGTAGGCGTGCGCCTCGCGCCGGTGGACGGAGTCGCCGGTCATGTAAGGGACACCGTCCACTGTGTCCCCGTCGCGGGTTTCAGTCCGGCGCCAGTCGGCCAGTAGGCAGGTTGCCGCCCGCAGGAGCGCGTCCACCGCCCCGGCCGGACTGAGTGGGTTGTCGCGGTGCGGGCCTGCCATCGCACGCGCGACGAACCCCGCCCACTGGACCTGCCACAACGCCACCTCGCCCGTCGCCGACGCGTTGTTCCCCGCGACCGCGGCCGTGGCACTGGACACCAGGGTGGCCTGCTCGTCGGCCGTGAGTGGGTCTTCGAGCTGGTCGTGGGCGACCTGGATCGCCGTCAGCCATGTCGACACCACCGCCAACAGGCACGTCACCTGCCGGCCAGGAGTCATCTGCGCCAGCCGCATCCGGTCCGCGTCCAGCGGGATGTGCAGTAGGTCGGCGGCCTGGCGGATCTCCTGCGCCGTGGGTACGCGAACCGGGCCACGGTCCGAGTTTTCGCTGGTCATCGCGGGCTCCCAACACATGCGTGGGCAGTTTCCGCAGCGTAGGACCGGGTAGCCGGCAAGAGAAGGTGACAAGCGCTTTTACGGAACCCAGGCGACCGCGCCGTACCCGACCGGTCGGCGACGTCGTCCCGGCTCGGCCGGGGCGTCGGTGTTGTGCCATACCGGCAACGTGGTCATGCCAGGCGCGGCTCGCCAGATGCCTCGCACGCGGCCCGCAGCCGGTCGTTCAACCAGTCAGTCCACGCGACCGCGTGCGTCACTTGAGACCGGCCAGGTGCATGTTGTGGCTGGCGAACGCGGCACGCTGCGCAGCCGCGGATCGGGCCGGATCGGTGTGCAGCCCAGCGACCACTGGCTGTCCCGGCGTCACCAGCGGCCTAGTCACCTACTTGGGCTTGACGCAACTTCACGCCACGAACACAGCGAGTGACGGCTAAGGTGACCCCACTGGGCAACATACTGGCCGCGGGGTGGTCGCGCCTGGTGGTTCTACCAGCGTCCGCGCCGACTACCGGGTAGCCGGCTGGTAGTCGGCTGGTAGGTCTACCGCGGCCGCCGAGTATCGCAAGTGCGACTCGGAGCGGCACGGGTCACCCTGGCGATGCGGGCAGCCTCTTCAGACCCACGTACTGGTCGTCAGTCCGCACGGCAACTAGGACGGTTACAGGAGGCGGTGGGTAGGTCAACCGGGCTACCAACCACTGCTTGAGGCGCACAACCTGGGCGGCTGTTGGTAGGCAACTGGCTGTGTGCTCACCCGACCGGTAACGGAAGCCGAGGAAGGCAGCTCAGGTGGCGCTGACGCAGGCATCACAATCCGCTGGGCAAGTGTCGGTTGGAAAGGTCACCAGCAACCGTGAGAACGGATGGCCTCCGCCTGCGACGTCCAGGTGGTTCAAGGCCGGCCCCATCAGACGTCGACGCTGGCAGCGCGCCCAACGAAGGTCCACATGAGCTCTGTTGGGAGCCATTGCGGGGTGGCGATGCAAAACGCGGATGTGGAGCGGTGCAGACACGTCATCGCCAACAATGCGGCGCCAGGCCTGTGGTCGCTGGACGGCCAACCACGGACCACCAGCGGCGCCGCGGAGTGGTTCGAGCAGGTCTGTGCCTTGGTAGGAGCTACCAGGGTCGGCCACCACTGATACCGGCGGCCGGCGGGACATCCACCGCCGCCGGCGGTTTCGGTGGTCGTGACCAACCAAACTGGTTTCCCGTGGCGCGGGACGTACGTTGTCGCCTGCCCGGATCATGGGACCAGCGGTTTGCCATGAGCTAGGGACCGCCTCGGGCCTGGTCACGGCCGTGCCGTGATCGTGCCGGTCGTAAGTCCGGTCGTCAATTCCGGGTGGTCGGCAGAGTGGGCTTCTGCCGTTGCCGGTAGGACTCACCCTCGATCACCAGTTCGAACGCCGCCGACTGCAACCGGTCCATCGCGGACTGGGCCAGCAGCGGGTCGGCCATCATCGTCAGGATCTCCGGCGGTTCCCGGTTCGAGGTGATGATCGTGGACGCGCTGCGGTGGCGTTCCACGATCAACTCGTAGAAGTCGCTGGTTTCCATCACTTCCAACCGGTGCAGCGCGAGATCATCCAGGATGAGCAACTCGACGCGATGCAGCTTCCGCATCTCCTCTTCGTAGCTGGCATCCAGTCGGGCGGCTTTCAAGCGCTTGAACAGCTTGTCGGCGCGTTCGGCGTGCACCGAATGACCGCGGCGGACCGCCGCGTGTCCCAATGCGTTGGCCAGAAACGTTTTGCCGACCCCGACCGGTCCCATAACCAGGATGTTGTAGGAGTCTGCGAGGAACCGCAGCGAGATCAGCTCGGCCCACAACTGCCGATCGAACGTGACCGGGGTGTCATCGTCCCAGGCTTGCAGGTGCATCTGCGGGTCGAGGTGGGCCGTGCGAGCCCGACGTTGCGCGGACTCCCGGTCGCGACGAGAGACTTCGTCCGCGAACAGCATTTCCAGGAAGTCGTGGTGCGGCAAGTGGTTCTGCCGTGCCAACGCCAGTCGTTCGGGCAAGGTGTTCAACAGCTGTCCCAACTTCAACCGACGCATGAGTGATTTGAGCTCGGCGGAGATCTCGACTGGCTTCGGAGCGCTCGCGGAGTTGTTCCCGGCGCGAGTCCGGGAGGAGGCAGTAGCACTCATGACGGCCTCTTGACGGCGAAGGCGTTGCTGTCACGGACAAATCGAGTCGCAGTGGCCGGCTGCTGGACTGGTGGTGGCGCGTCGTCCAGGCCGCGTTCGAGCATGCGGTCGATCAGGCCGACGTTGACCGCTTCGGCCTCCAACGCGCGCCGGCACGCGTCGTTGACCCGCTCGGCACCGTGTCGGCGCACCAGCCCGAGCAGCCGGTAAACCTGCCGCATCTTCGTCCAGGGCAGCGGATGTTCCAACAACGCGGCCGCATACGCGCCAACGTGATCACCATGAGCGGCCGCTTTGCGGTGCAACGCATCCAGATCCCGCATCGCATACGCCGTCAACTCACTGGGCAGATCAGCCGGATCGGTGTGCCGCCCGCCGAATGCCTGCCGAGGATGGACCTTGATCAGCTGGCCGCGCCAAAACAGCTTGACCGTGTGCTCGTCCGCGCGAGCGGTCAGCCGCTGCCCGATCAACTCACCCGGGATGGAATACAACGCTTTGGCGACCTCGACATGCCGATCCGGCGCGACCTTCGGGTGGGTGTAGGTCGGGATCGGGAACGGCTCGACCGGGACCGGCCGCAACAGCGGCAACTCCTCGACGGCGAACACCTCGGCCGGACGTTGCCGGGTAGTGCCGTGCACCCGCGTCCCCGCAACATCCCGACACCAGATCACGGCCCGTTCCCGACAGTCAGTCAGGTCACGGAACTGTTCCCCGGCAAAGAAATTCGACCGCACATACTGCACGCACCGCTCGACTCTGGGCTTGTCCCGAGGCCGGCGCACCCGCGCTGGATCGACGGCGAAACCCCGGGCCTGGGCGTACTCGCGGAACGCGTCATTCAACCGGGGCGCGATGGCATCGGCCTGGTCCACGATCGTTTTCATGTTGTCCGGCACCACGACCGCGAACACGCCGCCGAAGAACACCCACGCCGCTTCGAACCCGGCGATCACCTCGGCAAGGTTCTGCCGGAAAGTGGGATAGACAAACAGATGCCGCGAATAAACCACCGTGAATATCAGACCCTGCGTCAGCCGGCGCGTCCCGGTGTCCGGGTCGGGCACCAGACCGAGCCGGCCGAAGTCCACCTGCACCTCGCTGCCCGGCTGGCCATCGGCGACCCGCACGGTCGCCTGCTTACGGCCGAACCCGAGCTCGGTGGCGGCGAATCGGTGCAACGTCCGGTAGGAAACCACCACGCCTTGCCGGCCCAGCAGCACGTGCACCTTGGTCAATGTCAGGCCCTGCTCCAGCCACCCGCCGATCTGCTCACGCTGCCCGGCCAGGGCGTCCCACGCCGTCCCGGTGCCGCGTGGCCGCTCCGGACGGACTACGCCCACCACCGAGCCCAGCAGTTCGTCGGTCAACTGTCCGGCACCCTCGGCGCGGTCAGCTCCGCACGCCTGGGCGGCATCGACGTAGCGGCGGACCGTCTTGCGGTCCACGCCGGAGAGCCTGGTTACCTCCCGCAGCGACCGGCCGTCCAGCCACAGCCGCAGAATCTCTTTCACTTCGACCACCGTTACCTCCCGGTATGCCATCAGGCCAACACAGCGGCCGTGTGACCAGGCACCGGGACGCCACACCGACACGTTCGGGTGGTCCCACCAGCGGCAAAACCGCTGGTCCCACTACTGGCAGAGGGGTGGTCCCATGCTCATGGCAAACCGGACTCAAACCGGTCCCATGATCGTGGCAAGCGACATACGTCACGCCGACCAGGAACCGCCTGGTGCTGCTGTTGGAAGCGCGCCGTAAGACCGAAGCCGGCGCTGGTCGGCGCAACCAATCAAGTGGTTGCCGGCACGATGCTCCCGGTTGATTCGTCGTCGGACCTGCCAGACGCATGGTGAGGAACGTGGTCGTGGTGGCGACTCGATGGCTACGGCACATCGGACGGTGTGACGTCGACCTTTTGGTTGGCCGGCTGGGGTGCGCCGCCGCTCCGCGTTGACCAACTCGGCGCGATCAAGGTTGCCATGATGAACGTGATCGCCGTGCCGATGACAGAGGCTCCGTTGGGCCTGGCACGCGGCGTGCATAACAGGACGGGGTTGGCCGCCCGAAGGGGTCCGTGTGCGGAGGGCGACGGCCCCCGGGCCGGCGAATTAACGATCTTGGCGGCGGGGGGCGATTGTCCTCTTCGCCTGGCGCTGGCGCGCCGATCTACGCGGCCAATCGTACCTCCGGGGTCAAAGAGGGAGGATCAGTTTCTGTCGGGGGATCAGGAGGGCTTGCCACGTGCGCGGATGATCCAGGCCGGGGGAGCGGCTGGTTCACTGCGGATCGTGCAGCTGACGACCACCAGGTCGTGTTCTTCCCCGCTGGCCCGCGCGCTGGAGAGCAGGTGGCTCCTCGGCGACGCCGCTCGGACACGGCCTCGTACAAGACCTTGTGCGCCACGCGACCATGGCGAGGTTCCGACGTTGGTCGCGGTCCCGCTCGCCTCGAATCCTCGCCGGCGCCTATTGCCAGATCCGCGACCGGTGGTCGGCCGCACGCGGCTGCGGTTGGGCAGTGACCCGTGCTGGGCTAACAGCCGCCGGTCGGGGGCCGGGGGATCCTCGCCGCGTAATGCAGGGTCTGCCCCCGGTCGCGGCAGACGATTTACCAGGTAGGGCTACCCGCCGCGCTACCTGGTAAATCTGGCAGGCTCACGTAGCGGACCACGCGGCGTGGTAGCCGCGAGCCAGGTCTACCAAGCCCCCACCACCGGTGCGACCACTGCGTTGGCCGCCGTCGTGGTACCTGGTGGTAGCGAGCTGGCGCCGGGGGCGGCCGACCAGGCGGGGTGGTTGGCCACCAGCCGGGTGTGGTTCCACGGTGGTCAACAACGTCAATCGACTGGTCGTGCACCGCTGGTAGGGGTGGTCCGCTGTTTCCCGCGATACCGAGCTTGGCCGGCGGGTCGAAGCGCCGAAACCAAGATGGACAGATAGCATTCCATCCATCTGTATGTCCAGCGGTCGATCTTCCTGTTACGGTGTCGCCACCTACGCGCGGCTCGAAGTGGCGAGTTCTGGCGCCTCACCACCGCGTGCTGAGAGCCGACTGGTGGACAAACGCGCCGGGCGAGAGGACGCCATGAATAGACCCTGCTTGAGGTACTCGAGCGGCTTCGTCGCCGCAGCGCACGCTGCCTTGGCATGGCGTCCCAGGCCGGCGCTGCAGCCTGGAAGAGGCCGCCACATCCCCGACCGCTTGGAGCGAACACGATGGCGAGTAGTGCTGAGGTCATGATGCCGGAGACAGAAAATCGAGAAAACGATGGGTCGTTGACAGGTGCAGACTCCGGTATAAGCGATCATGCACTACACACGAACCCGGCGAACGCAGCAGGGTTCAACAACGAAACAGGAAGCGGTGCAACGGTGGCGGAGCAGACGGGAAACCAACGGGGCGGCACGCGGGGAACCACATCAGGTAAGGCTGGTTCCGCAGCGGCCCGCACACGGGCGACCGGCAAGCCGAAGACCGGTCCACAGCAGAAGGTCCTCGCGAGTGACCGCAAGATCATGGACGACCCGTACACCGATGGAGGCCCCCGTAGGAACTTCTCGACCAAGTTGTTTCCCGAGCTCGCCGACAAGATCAAGGGCGTGGTGTACATGTCCAAGATGACTGGTGCGCCACGCGGATTTGACACCGAGGTGAAGGTTATCCAAGAGGCCCTCGGCCGGTTCTTCGCCACGATCGAAGAGGAAGACGGCCTGGAGATACCCATGCCCTACAAAGAGAAGTAGACGACTGACGGTGGTGGTGATGGTGCGTGTCGTCCGGCGACGGATAGGTGTAATCCGGTGCCCGCGGGGGGCTGCTAGCGATCTTGGCGGCGGGGAGCGATTGTCCGCTTCGCCTGGCGCTGGCGCGCCGATCTACGCTGCCAATCGTACCTCCGGGGTCAAAGAGGGTTCGGCAGGAATTGTGATCGCCGTGCGGGTCGCGGGGGAGTGGTCCTGATGGCGCTGGGACAACAGCGGCGTAATAGCCGTCCGACAGGTGGTGGTCTCGGGACATCAACGCCGGGCCAGGCGCCAGGTCCGGACCCGACATTCGGGCCGATCGATACCCGGACCCGGCGCGGCCGCACGGCTATGGAGAAGGCCCGGTTGCTTCTGGTCCTGGGCACCGGCCTGGTCCTCATCCTCGCCTGGGGGCTGCCCGCGCTCGTGCAACACAGCACCGGTCGGTACACGATGCGCCCGCTGCGGCTCGCGGGGGCCTGGGCGATCCACCTCGGGACCGTCCTACAGCTGTGGGGCTGGGTGCTGCTGGGGGCGACCGTGGTCGCGGAGGTGATGACCGCGTGGGCGTGGCGGCAGCGCCGCCGGCTCGTGCGGATGATCACCAACACCCAGCTGCTGAAGGTCAAGCACAGCGGCAAGCCGGTCCGGGTCATCGCGGGGTTGTGGCGTCCCCGCCGCGGGGTGGTGCCGATCATGCCGGGCCACGTGGTGACCGATCTGGACCTCGCCCATGCCGCGCGGGAGGTGGGCAAGGGGTGGGGACGGGCCTACGCGGTGCGCCACGACCCTCGACACGACCGGATCGTGGTGCGCCGGCTGCGCCGCTCGACACCGATCACGCCGACGGAGCCCAAGCCGGAGTACGTGGACGACATCCACGAGCGCCTGTACAAGGTGGGTGAGGCCGTCAAGCTGGACGTCCTGTCGATCGACGTGGTACCGGCCGGTGATCCGGACGCGGAGGGCCATGACCGGATGCGCTACCGGGTGCGGTACGCCCCGAAGGCCGAAGCGACCACCGTCGAGTTCCAGGAGAAGTTCGCGAAGTCCGTGACGGAGATGGTGGGCCCGACTGCCGCGGGGAAGCTGCTCGCGGCCACCTGGGAGCCGCACGCCGACACCGTGTGGTTCGACGAGGCACAGGACGCCGAACCGACCTACCTCGACGCCATGCACCAGCGGCTGGTGCAGATCCTGCCCGCGATGCCCACCCAGTTCAAAGTGCTGGATGTGCAGGCTGCGGTCGAACCCGACGAGGACGGCAACCCCGCGGCCCGCTACAAGCTCACCTACGCCCCGCACGGCGCGGTCACCAAACCAGCGTTCCAGGACAGCGTCGCCGACGCGATCAGCGAGCTGGTGGGAACCGGCCCGACCGGCGGTCGGCTGGAGTCCCAGTGGCGGCCGGCGGAGGACCTGGTCGTGCTCTCGGAGGTGCCGCCGCTGGAGGGGTTCATCCAACACCCGGTGATCACCGACTATCAGACGTATCTGGGCACTGACCGGTTGGTGATCCCCTACGGCACCTTCGCCGGGAACAAACCGATGGCGTGGGACATCGACCCGAAGTCGACCTCGCCGCACTGCCTGATCGCCGGCCCGACGGGCGCCGGTAAGACCGTCACCGAACGCTCCATCATCAGCGAGGGGTGCCGGCTGGGCATCCCGTGGATCCTGTGGGATCCCAAGTATTTCGAGTTGATGGAGTTCGACGACTACCCGGGCGTCTTCACGGTGATGTCCGACCCGCGGCACATGGCGTTGGGCATCATCACCGCCCACCAGGAGCACCAGGAACGCAAGCGCGTCATCCGGAAGGAACGGCTGGATCCCGGCCGGATCGATCACGTGCCGCTGTGGGGGATGGTGTTCGACGAGCTGTTGGTCATGGCCGGCATGTTGGCGCGGCTGTGCCGCCGCGACGAGGACATCAAGGCCGAGGATCCGCTGGGTCTGTACAAGGAGCTCGTCCACGAGGTGCGTGCCACTGGCGGGCGCATGCTCAACGTCGCCCAGCGCCCGGACGCCGACATCTGGGGTTCGGGCAGCCCCCGCATGAACATGGGGCACCGGATCGCCCTGAGCCGGATGGACAAGGACGGGGACGACATGATGTTCCCCGGCGGCACCTACTACACCCGCCATCTGGACACCGGCGTGCCTGGCCGGGCTATGGCCACCCTGCTCAACGGCAATCCCCGGGAGGGGCAGGTCTGGTTCACCCCGAACCTGGACAACCATCCCAGGAAGGTCGCCGAACGCACCCCCGCCCAGCAGCAGGTGGTGGATGAGCTCAAGCCGGCCACCCCGCCGAAGCTGGATCTGTTCCTGCCTCGCGCCAAACTCTCCGCCTTTTTCATGCGCGTGGAGGACTTCGAGAGCGGCGGGAAGAGGCCGGCGCAGCCGTTGGACAAGGACTCCGCGCCGGCCTTCAAAATCCGGCCGGGCTGGCGGATCGTGACCGATCAGGACGGTGAGGACGTTCCCGCAACGGTCGTGGACATCGAGGAAGTGGACCACGGTGCGGGTCTGGAGTTCGAGATCCGGATCGACGGCGTTGCGGGCACGTCGACCTGGGTCGCCTCCCGCGACGAGTGGGTCGGCATCATCGCGAGGACCTCTTCCCCGACCTGACCATGCTCGGCGACCTGTTGCCGACAGACGTACAGACATCTGTCTGTCTGGCTGCTAGAGTTCGACCAGTGATCACCTATCGACCGCCCAGGGAGGGCCACCATGGCGACGGTGACAGTGCGCAGCCTGATCAAGTTCGACCCCACGGAAGCGGAGCTCATCCATAGCGCCCTGCACTCCCAAGGCACCCTCGCCGCACTGGACGCCGTCCGCGCCAAACTCAGCGAACCCCTCACCGTGGCCCCCCAGGGGAACGGGAAACGGACCACCTCGCTGACCAGCAGGGTCCGGGCCGGCGCCGAAATCGACGGCGACTTGATCGGCGACATTCGCACAGCGATCACCCAGCGCCGTGCCCTGCTGGCCAATCTTCAGGCACTGGTGGGCGACCCCGACGGCAAGCTCCAGGACCTGATCGAGTGCCACGACCAGGCCGCCGTCACGGTGGAGACGATCCGCGACCAGATGGACCACACCGCCGCCGGCACCGCCGTCGACGCCCGGATCGCGCCAGCGACAGCCCCGACACCGGTCGACGACCACCAGGGAACCGGCCACCATGGCTGACCGGCATCCAGTCGCGGTGGCCCAGGTACCGGCTGGCCAGAGAAGTGCCGTGGCCACCTCGGTCGTGATGCTGCTGGACGCCGCGCCCGGCTGGCCGGTCGTGGCCTGCCGGCCCGGCCGCGACGCGGCAGCCACCGCTGGGCGCTCACCCGGCCGCGACGTCAGGCGCGCGGCCCGTGGTGTACCTACCCGAGCGACCTGGTACACCAGCCTTCACCACGTCGGCCAACCACAAGCCGGGACAGCCGCGACGACCCGCACGACTCGCCCTCGAGGGAGTGGCCCCGATGCCGCCGTCTAACCGCACCGCCACGGTGCCCGCCGTCGCCGTGGTCGGGCCCGGCTGGGTCCAGGTCGGAGGCGAGCGACGCGCCATCCGCGTCACCAGCGCGCTGGACGTGCTGCGCATCGCCGACGCCGTTCCACTGGCGCATCCGAAATCCGCCGCACAGGTGTGGTTCCTCTCCGAAGTGGACCAGGACCTCAATCTGGAGGTCTATCCGGAGAACCCCGACGCGTCCCCGAAGACTCAGGCCGCCTCGGTGGAGCGCCAGCTCGCCGAGAACGGGGAACCGTTCCTGGCGTCGGCGCGGCAGCAGGGCTGGGAAGTCCAAGGTAACGGTTTGGGCCCGCGGACCACGCTGAGCCGCCGCGACCCGGACACCGGCCGGATGCGGTCGGTCATGCTGGTACTGGAGTCCTAC
>WNGL01003610.1_pt1 | contig 28746 bp, 18 predicted proteins | sample 5400591 | NCBI WGS metagenome assembly WNGL01 (sample SAMN13153377, study PRJNA577476) | soil metagenome | isolation source: 80 cm soil or saprolite under Garry oak tree replicate 1 | place: USA:California | collected 2016-06-15 | reverse complement strand
GGCGACGGCACCTTTGCTCCAGAAACCGACTATTTCGTTCCTGGTGCACCTCTTTCCGTCTCCGCCGCGGATTTCAACGGCGATGGCACCATCGATCTTGTCGTGGGAATTGTGGGTGACAATCATACGGGTCCGGTCGCCTTCTTGCCTGGAGATGGCAAGGGAAACTTCGGAAGCCCCGTCACCAGCCCCTTCGAAGTAAATGTGCCCACTGGATTCGCCACCACCTCTTTGGTCGCCGCGGATCTAAATGGGGATGGACTTCCCGACCTAATAGTCATCGACCAATTCTCAAACGCCGGAATCTTGTCGTATCTGAATCAGGGCGGCGGTATTTTCAAGCAGGCACAGGTAGTGGCCGAGGACAATCCTGGGTTTTTCTTTGACGCCAAAGTCGGGGACCTCAACGAAGACGGCTGTCCCGATATTGTTGCAGCCGAAACCGTGGCTGGAGCAGTGTTTGCTTTCTGGGGCAATTGTGATGGTTCGTTTCAGAATAGTGGCACGATCCTTAGAGCCGGCGCAGGTGACAACGTCGCGGCTATCGCCTTAGCCGATCTGAATGCCGACGGACATCTTGATGTTGCTACCACCGGCCTCTATTTCGGTGAGTTCCCGCCGTTCGGGCAAGTCGCGGGCAATCTCGTCAGCGTATCGATGGGCGACGGACATGGAAACCTGAGCACTGCCCGCGTCATTCGTGGAGAAAGATCCATGATCGGTCTGGCGCTTGCAGATCTCAACGGCGATGGCCGGCCTGACATCATTGGGGCGAGCCAGGATGAAGATGCCGTGAGCGTCTTTCTGAATGACGGTCAAGGAGGTTTCGGTGGCCCCGCTGGGAATTACATCGGCTATCCTCCGCCAGATGTCTTCAACGCCCCACACTCTAATTTTTTTCTCCGCGACATTGATGGAGATGGCAAGCCGGATCTTGCTCTTTTCGAGTTCCCCGATGGATTACCCTCGACCGCATGGCAGTTCACCGTCTTGCTTGGCAACGGCGGTGGCAAGTTTGGTTCTCCCATCCGCACTCCAGCGGCGGAGGGCTTCGATACATTGCTGGACGCCGTTCTTGGCGATTTTCGCAACACGGGTCATCCAGATCTGCTTATCTTAGAGTTTAATGCCCAAACTGAAGGGCAGCCGGCACTTGTTTTCTCTCCCAACATCGGTGGAGGGAAGTTCGGACCAGCCAAGATGATTCCCCTTACTGATGGTGGCTTTGGCGTTATGGCTGTGGGAGACTTCGATGGCGACGGCAAGCTTGATGTGGCAGTGGCCGCGCCACCTAGCACTCCGACTGGCTCTCTTCTCACCATCTATCATGGGAACGGGGACGGTACTTTTACCAAAAGCCAGTCCGTGAGCGTCACCAGCAACGACAGACAGTTCATTATTGTCTCTAGTATTTGGGCTCTGGATCTTAATCACGATGGGAAGCTCGATCTGCTGGTTGGTCCATACGAACTCGTCGGAAATGGCGACGGCACCTTTGCTCCAGCAAAACTCATCACTCCCGATCCCACTGGGTTTACGCTTGCCGACTTGAACCACGACGGCCTGCCCGACCTTGTAACCTATCAGACGCAGCAGATTTCTCCTGGAGTCTATGGACCGATCCAGTTCTCGGTATATCTTGGCCAATTGGATGGGACGTTTCATTTGTTGCAGACCTATCTGACGTCCGGCGGAACTTCCAGCCTGGCAGGTGGCGATTCGAATACGGCCGACCCCTTTCAAGGTTCGGCTCCCTTGTTGGCCGATTTCAATGGTGATGGCAACCTGGACATTGCAGCTTTCCTGTACACGCCGAATATTGTGGCCCCCACAGCATCGCTTCAGATTCTGGCCGGCAACGGCGACGGTACCTTCACACCTACCTATGCCATCTTTCCGATGGAAAAGATGTCCATCCCGCAAATGGCAGCAGATCTAGATGGCGACGGGCGCGCCGACTTGATTGAACTCGACGGCGTACCCGCCTCGTATCACGTAATCCCAGGTGCGGTTGGACCGACCATGCAATTGCAACTGGCTACGCAACCGATCGTCGGACCAAACGGGACGCTGATCGTCAATTTGAGTCTGCCGGCAACTAGTGGCACGACCGTTCAGCTTTCCGCCAGCGATCCGAACATCTCGATTCCCTCTAGCGTCGCTGTTCCGCCCGGTATCCTTAGCGTGAACGTGCCGTTTACGATTGGCTCGGGTTTCAATTCCTCGCGCGTATTCGCTTTGAACGCGAGCTTGGGGGGACAGACCGCTACGATCTATTCCTACCAGACGACAGCCGCGCTCGCAGGATTTAAGCTCTCATCGCTATGGCAGATATTAGGCGCCCTACCAGCGGGAACGACCCGTGACTATGGTCTCACTCTCTTTTCGATGGGTGGCTACTCATCGAATACAGTTCAGTTCTCTTGCCAGGGGCTTCCGGCAGGGGCAACTTGCCAGTTTGGCCAGAGTTCTGTGGCTCTGCCCCAAGGGCAATCGCTAGGCAATTCGCTCACGATACAAGTGGCTGGCGGCACTCCGTTGGGAATTTATCCGTTCCAGGTTATAGCCACCGATGGAGCCGTAACCAATCAGCTTCCCCTAAAGTTGGGTGTGGCTGATTTCTCGCTTACCGTCTCACCGGCTTCGGTGAATGTTGTGGAAGGGACAACCGCAACCTTCAATGTAACTGTCCAAGGCACGCCTGGATGGACTGACCTGGTGGCCTCAACTTGTGCTGTTTCTCCGCAAATTCCGAACGGTCCATACTGTAACGGCGTCGGCGCATCTCTCCCCGGAACTTATCCCGTCATCGTGGCCACGTCCAATATTTCCCCCGCCGATTTCACCATTCAGTTCAGTGGTTCCGCCGATGGCGTGACTCACCAAGCTGCGCCCGTTACTCTCCATATTCAGAACGCTGTTGGAGCAGTCTCTCCCACGTCGGCGCAGATTCCCGTGGGGTCTTCTGCGCCTTTCAACGTTTCGGTCACCTCGCAGAACGGTCTCACGGATCAATTCACTTTCAGTTGCCCCGGTCTGCCGGCAGGCATGTCTTGCACCTTCAGCCCGCCTTCCGGAACCTTGCCAGCCAATGGCACGCTTACGACTACGCTTACGATTAACGTTAATTCAAGGCCCGCCGCTTTCCAGGGCTTCCCGCCGAACACGCCGATTTGGCTGAGGATTATTCTCTTCTCCCCAGAGTTTGCCGCAGCTTTTCTGGTCTTTTTGCTCCTGCTTTACCTGTACCGGGGCGCACGCTCCGCACGAACGCTGTCCGCTGCCGTGGCGTGTTTTGCTTTATTCCTCACCGTGATCGTCATTAGCGCAGGTGCTTGCGGAGGAGGTGGAGCGGCACCACCACCAGCGCCGACTGTTTCGTTGCAGGCCAGCCCGTCCACCATTACGGTGGGGAGTTCGACTACATTGACTTGGAATTCCACCAACGCTACTCAGCTCAGCATCAGCCCGGGCGTAGGGGCTGTGCCCTCGCAAGGCTCGACAGTCGTTCGACCAACTACTTCGACTACTTATACGATCAGCGCCAGCGGACCCGGTGGTTCCGCAAGCGCCTCTGCCCCCGTCACTGTTAATCGCACTCCACCGGTCGTCGTCACAGTGCAGGCTAGCTCGCCGAGTGTTACGGTGTCACCCGGCTCTATCACTGTCACGATTCCCTAACGACCTTGGCGCTGCCGTTGCGAGTCCACTGCCTCCGAGCTCACTCTCGACATCTCCCAATTCCGTATTCGCTGGGAGGTACACAATTCTAGGCCCATCAACCAATTCGAGGTCTCACTAGGTTTTTGTGCCGTACTTTGTGCGCTTCTGGGCTTAGAGTTGCTGTCATCGCTTTTGGAATTGCATCAGGCGGTCGTGCAGACGTTTCCTTTGCTCATCACTCATTTGAAGCCTCTCCCTTAATCAAAAGCGGGATATCGAGGGTCTTTTCGAACTCCTTGGCTTCCTCGAGCGAAGGCCAGCGGCCGTACTTGGCAAAATATTCCACCTTTGGGTAGTCGTAGGTGCGCTCTCGTGGAGGCTTAATCTCCTCTGTTTCGCGCCGATCTATCAGTACTCTGGCGCCGTAGAGAATGTCTGTAATCATCTGGCGATCCAACCGCTTTACGAGTTCGTAGGCGCCGATGAGAGCGTGAGGAATGATCTTCATTACTGCTTCCCGATAGCCTTGGAGAAGGATGCTGCTTTCCTGCTGGGAAATGATGCGTCTGACAGTTTCTCGGTTGAGGCCAAGTTGCCGGCCGATCTCGCGCTGTTTGTGACCACTGAGATATAGGGCGGTGACTTCAACCTGCTTCGTGACCGGAGTCCTGAGTGTCATTGGTCTCCCGGTCTTTGAGTTCGAACCTGCCCACTTGCGTTTGGCTGGCTGGGGCTGAGTACCGGGATGTTTGGTTTTTCTCATAAAGTGCAGTCTCCTATGGGATCTTGATGCAGACTACAACAATTCCTTAAACAGCCAGAGTAGATTGGCGCATCCGCGGTGTTTATGAATCTTGTACAACAGCTCTTCCCCATTGAGCCGGTTAATCTTGTCGAGCTTACGCCTATCCGAGGCAGGCTGTAGCTTGAATTGCGGGTGCGAGGCATCTGTCTCCAGCAGAAAAGCCTTCGGATCATAGTCGACGACATCAAGAACGTGTCCATGCGTCATGTTCACCAAGATAACGACGAGCTTGCCGATCTGAAAAAACCGCCGTCCAGAGTATGGACATGCCGCGGCAGTAAGATTCTTTGGCTATTCCCGCGGAGAATCCTCTTCACAACCTCCGGAGGCTTTACAGTCTTTTTGCTGGAACCTTTGATCGCCATCTGCCTAAGAGATGCCTAATCGTAAGAGTTGGCTCCCGCCTTCCTTGGTTTCAGTAGTTCGCTATGCCTTGCCCATCTGACGACTCGATTTTCACCATAACTGACCAACCCGTGGTAATGTCAAGGGACAATTGGCAGTTAACCTCAGCTCGCCTTCGCAGAAAGTTCAGGTCCAGAGTTTGGACACGTGGGTTATCGCCCACTTGCGCCCAGGTTGGGCATCTCGAATTCGAACATTGACACAATAGCAGTCAGGTTCCGAAAGATGGTTCCGCAACACCACGGAAGACTGAACGTCAATGCCGTTTCTCACCAGCCTCGCCAGGGTGGACTCTTAAACTCCTCGACAATGTCAGCCAAGTGGTTCGTCGGGTCCAGAGAATTAGCGTACTCAGTGCACCATTCCAGCATTTGTTTGAAATCCGCAAAACAATCGTGGCTCAGCTCATGAATCTTGTTAGTGCTCCCGAGGCACACAACCAACCGTCGAATGTCTTGGCTCAGCTCCAGGGATACTGCCGCTTTTTTGATGACCTCGGACCTTCGCAGATATTCCTCTTGTCGCTGGCGTTCTTCCAGCTCCCGAACGCGTTGTCTTTCAAGATCTCTCTGATAACGAGCACGGTTCTCGCGCTCCTTCTTGATTGCCGTGGCCATCTTTTGGCACGTGATGAGAACTTCGCCAATGCAGGTGTCGAGCTTCCTTCGTTTTCCGTCGGCCCAGGAGTAGCTGATGCCCAAATATTCGCAGGACTCGAGAGTGAGCTTGAGGCGGCCAGTGGACGTGTAGTCCCATTGACGCGGCCTCCACCACGAATTCGATTTTCGCTGCTCTAGTTCCTCGCTTGTGGGTTTGCGTTCCTTCCGCTCGATGGCTTCCGTGATCATGAATTGTAACTTCTCGCCCTCCGTGACGATCTTGGGCGGCGTGTTGTAGGGGCTTGGCCATTGGAGCGCGTGTTTCGCGTCATCAAGCACTGTGAAAAGGGTATCGAGGACGCGAAGGGCCCGCGTGACTGCTTCAGCTGTGAGCTTGAGGGGCACGCTTCTTCCCTTCTTTGTGGCGAGCAGCCCTCGGTCGTCCGTCGTTGTTCGAGACATCGAGCGTTCAATCCGGCGGGCGATGGGATGATTGATAGGTCGGTCGTCTGCCACAGCGATGGTCGGGATCACTTCTTGTTCCTTAAGTACCATGTCTTCCCTGACTTTCGGCTTGCTGGGGAAAGCTCTGATGGTGTCGAGCCTTGGTTCTTTCAGGGCAGGCAACGCAGCGCGCTCCGGCTTTTGCCCAAATCGGATACGGGCCCAATATCCCCTGCCTGGTAGCGGAATGTCGTGTCGCCGGCAGACTTTGGCAAGCCCAACGTCGGAGAGGCCAAACTCATTTGCCAGCCTTTGCATGGGTGTTGACCAGACCTTTTCGTAGAGCTCGGCTCGCGTGAGGGTAAATGTTTCGTGCGACACGAAGACCTCCTTTGTTGTAAGAGGAGCGAGTGTAAGGCAGGGCTAGCGTGTGAGGGGAGACGTTAGGTGCATGAGTCGGACGACATTCGGCGTAAATGTCTTGCAGCTATTCTTACGCCGCCACCTCGATGCGGAACGTGATCTGGGGAGTGATCGAGCCGTGGCTACAAGTGAAGAAGTCTTTTCTACTCCGCAGCTGTAGCCTTTCTAGCCTTGCCGTATTGACTGGGCTCCAAAAGGCCAAGCCGCTGAAGACTTCGTAGGCAACTGAGTGGACAGTTGTACTCAAGACTGGCGAACAATCGAGACCGGGCGTGGGCAAGCAACCGACTCTGTGTCGAAGACGCAAGGCTCGAGAAGGGGTTCCGAATCAGGCGGCGACTGGGCGTACGATAGCGAACGAGAACGGAATTGCAGGAATTTTGAGTACGTTGCGGTCCCCCGCAACCATTTCAAGATCCACCGGCCGGGTATCAGGCGCCCGGCCTCTTGTTTTGAGCTAGACTGCCCGGCGCAAACACGCTAACTGGCTCTGTGTCTATTCGAATTGCTTTCGGAACTGCGCGAATTGCTGCTTCAAATCCGCAATTTCATTCTTGAGCGCTGCGATTTCTTCTTCCACCTTGCTCACTCGGTCTCCGTCGGCTGAGTGTTCCCCTGAATTCGCGTGCATCTTTGACTCCGGCTCTGTTTGCACCACATCTTGCACCACATCGCCGGACAAAAGATGGGCGTAGCGCGTTTCTTTCGTTCCTGGCTGCCTCGGGAGCGGCTTCACTAACGGCGGCTCGCGCTTCATCAAATGCTGCAAGCTCGATTGCACTGCCCCTAGATCCTCGAAGGAATGCATGCGCTCGGAGCGGCTTCGCAATTCCCCAGGCGTTTGCGGCCCGCGCAACAACAATAGGCATAAGATGGCAGTCTCATGCCGGTAGAAGTTGAAGGCTTCCTGCAGCCGGTGCTCGTACTTGGTCACGCGGCTATCCGCAGGGCTCACCGATCGCACCAGCGATTGCCCCTCCAATGAGTGCAGGGCTTCGCGCACTGTCGCTTCGTCCAGATTCATAACGGGATCGCGGTTTGATTTCTGGCTACAGGCATTGACCAGCGCGTTCAGCGAAAGGGGATAGTACTCCGGCGTGGTGACTTCCTTCTCCGCCAGCGACCCCAATACCCTGCATTCCACTTCATTTAGAACAATGTTCACAGCCCGAAATCATACAACAGGTCCGCTTGGCGCTTGGGGGAGCAACAGGAAGCCAGTTCCAAATCGGGAATCAGTTCTTGCTTGCCCTTCACGACGAAATCTCTAACTCTTGTTCTGTCATAATGTTCGGGGAATCTTTCTGGTCGCGCAAGATTGGCTGCCATCTTGCCAAGGTTACAGCATGGGCCGCATCCACAATTATCCTATCAGCGATAAGTCAGGGGCATCCCGGTTGCATCTGGTGTTCCTGGCTCAACTCCTTTTCGTCGGAATCTCGCCCGCACTGCTGACCGCCGCTCCCCAGTCTGCTTCTCAGTCACCCAGCACTCACTCCGATGATTCTGCAAATAAAGCTCCGGATCAGTCGCACGATGCTTCGCGGGAAAACGCTTTGGGCTTGCAGACAATAAAGAACATCGTGCGCGACCAGCGCCAAATCTGGACCAGTCCCGCGCATGTTCGCCTGGGCCATGCGGATTGGCTCATTCCTTATGCGGGGCTCACCGCTGGGTTTCTGGTCACGGACCGCGACGCCAGCCTGCACCTGTCCAATTCCCCAAGCACATTGAAGCACTTCCGCGACTTCTCGAACTATGGCCTTGCCGGAATGGGCGGGGCCGTCGGCGGCCTCTACCTCTGGGGTAAAGCTACGGGCGACCCTCATAAGCAGGAGGCGGGGATTCTGAGCGGCGAGGCTGCCGCCAATGCCCTCCTTGTCACGGAAGTCCTGAAGTACTCGTTTGGTCGCGAGCGTCCTACGGTAGACGCTTCCCGCGGCAAATTTTGGCAGGGCGGCGACTCATTCCCTTCTGGCCACGCAGCCATCTCCTGGGCCGCCGCCAGCGTTATTTCGCACGAGTATCCCGGCCTCTTCACAAAGATTCTTGCGTACGGTGCTGCCTCCGCGATTTCAATCTCGAGAGTGGGAGGCAAACGTCATTTCCCTTCCGACGCCTTGGTAGGCAGCGGCATCGGCTGGCTTGCGGGATGGCAAGCCTACCGCGCGCATCATAATCGCGAACTTGGTGGAGGAATCGCTGACGAGTTGTCAGACTCGCCGCAAGTCGCCACCGAGCGCACTCCCAGCGCCATGGGTTCACCTTACGTGCCGCTCGATAGTTGGATTTATCCTTTGCTCGACCGGCTTGCGGCCCTCGGCCTCTTCGACGACGCCATCCTGGGGATGAAGCCCTGGACGCGCTTGGAATGTGCGCGCCTCATCAATGAAGCGGGTGATCGGCTGCGCGACGGCAGCCCCGAAGCCGAAGCAGCGCAGATTTACGATTCACTTCGTCCAGAATTTTCTTCCGAGCTGTCTCTCCTCGGCGGCGGAAGCAATAATTCTTCCCATCTCGAATCCATCTACGCCCGTGCCACGCAAATCTCCGGCCCGCCACTCACCGATGGATTTCATTTCGGCCAAACTCTGGTCAACGACTTTGGCCGCCATTTCCAGCGCGGCTTCAATAGCGTGAATGGGTTTTCAGGCTGGGCCACGGCTGGCCGCTGGGTCGTTTACGTTCGCGGAGAGTACCAGCATTCGCCGGCCGCTCCCGCAATTTCCTCGCAAGTCGCAGCGGCCATCGCCACCATGGATCTCAATCCAGTGTTTTCTCCCAGCCCTATCGCATCGCGCGATCAGGCGCGGCTTCTCGATACCTACATCGGACTAAACGTCGCCAACTGGCAGGTTTCCTACGGGCAGGAAAGCGAATGGTGGTCTCCCAACGAATCGGGCCCGCTGCTCTTCAGCGACAATGCCTTTCCCGTTCGCATGTTCCACATCAATCGCGTCTCACCATTTCATCTACCCGGGCTTTTCGAATTTCTTGGTCCGATTCGCTGGGATGCGTTTTTCGGGACACTCCAAGGGCACCAGACCGCGCCGGGGCCGTTTTTTCACGGCGAAAAAATCAGCTTCAAGCCCACGCGGAATCTGGAATTCGGATTCAGCCGCACCGTCGTTCTCGGAGGCGCTGGCCTGCCTATCACCCTGAATCGGTTGCTCCACAGCTACTTCAGCGTGACAAGCTCGAACAATGAAACGCCTGCCACGGATCCAGGCAAACGCACTGGTGGCTTCGATTTCAGCTATCGCGTTCCGCTGCTGCGCAGCTGGCTCACCATTTATACGGACTCTCTTGCTGACGATGACCCTTCTCCGCTCGCGTCGCCGCGCCGGGCCGGAATCAATCCGGGAATGTATATTTCACATTTCCCCAAGCTCGCGAAACTCGATCTGCGCGTGGAAGCTCCGTTGACCAACGTCGTGGCCTTGAAAAGTCCCGGGCAGTACATCTACTGGGACCACTTTTATCACGACCTCTACACCAATCGGGGTTTCCTGATGGGCAATTGGGTGGGCCGCGACGGAGCAGGAATTCAAGCCTCAAGCCGCTTTTGGCTGAGCGGTCGCAACGCGATTCAGTTTGGCTATCGCCACGCCAAAGTGGATCCCAAATTTGTACCCAATGGTGGCACCATCAACGATGCATCGGCTCGGCTTGACTTCTGGTTCTCTCGCGATTGGAGCGCTTCTGCCTTTGTGCAGTACGAGCAATGGAAATTTCCGTTGCTCGCCGGGTCCCTACAGAAGAACGTAACGACTTCCGTTCAGTTTAGCTACTGGCCGCGTTTTCAGCCCCACTGATTTGTGAGGACTCAGCCGCGGCGAAGAACAAGAAGTGAGAATTTTCGCGAACTTTTAATGTACGTTTTTTGGCGGAACTGGAATTGCAGGAATCGCTTCGGCTCACTGCGCCGCTTGCGTTTGAACCGTGCCTTTCAGCTCCAAGTCGGTGGAGATGGAGTGGTCGACCTTGAGTAACCAGGTGCTGGGATTCTTCAGCCCCCATTCGATAAAAGGAATACCGAACTTCGCGCTCCCACTCCAGTGATCTCCCGAGAGAGTCGCCTGCACCGGCACCGTCAATTCGTGTTCGCTGCCGTGTAGTACAAAAACCCCGTGGATTTGTATTGTCGAGTCTCCTTGCGGCTCTAGTTTTCCGCTAATGTTATCCGGCCGGAAAATGATTTCGCCGAATTGTCCGCTTTCGAGCACTTCCTTGTGCATTTTTCTGTCTCGTCCGTCGTTACCGCTCTTTCCGCTCGTAGCGTCCACAACGATCTCCCCGCTCGCTTTCCCCGTCGCAGGATCGACCTGCAGACTCCCGCGCTTCAAGGCAAAAGTCCCATGCACCGTATGCAGCGAACTGCCAAGCGTCCAATGCAGGCTGCTCTGCGCCGGATCGACCGTGAAGACGAGTGAGCCGGCTGCCGGCTGCGGCGCAGCATGCTGAGGTAGCGCGATCAGCACCGGTAGCGCTACAAGGAGCGCTCCACACAAGTACAGAACCGGTTTCAACCGGTTTCCGAACAATCTCACAATTCACCTTTCCCTTTGCTTGCGAACCAAATGAGCTCTACGCGGTAATCAGCCGCCACCCCAAACGCGCACTCGTCTCCGCAAGAAACGCAGGAGATGTTTCTGTTACATGGGCCATTAGCAAGCGTGAAAACAAATCCGGATCATTTGCGAAGCCACGCAGAACGTGCCTTCGCAACGGCACGCAGCCATCCAGAAGCAAGAGCAGCCGCGACATGAAATGTGGCCGCCTTGCCAGCCGCCTGTGAGCCGATTGATACTTCTCGAGATCCTGCGCCTCCAACGCATCGGACAGCGCAAGCGCCTGTCGAAAGCTCAAACCTAATCCTTCCCCGGTAATCGCGTCCACGCTTCCCGAAGCATCCCCCACGAGTGCGATATTTTCGCGGCACACGCGGTCGAGCTTGCATGTTGCCGTCACGGCGCCCCGCTGCACGCTGCTCACTTCTGCATTCCTTAGACTGTCCGCAAGCTTGGGAAATTCCCTAAGTGCCTCGTCAAAATTCATCGCCGGATTGCGCGAAATCAGCACCACGCATGTCTCATTGCCCGCCAGCGGCGTAACGTAAGCCTGGATTCTTCGGCCCCAGTAAACTTCCACGCAATCCGTCAAAAGTTTCACGCGATAGTGCCGTCTCTGCGCAAATCGCCGTTCCGGGTTCAAGGCCGCATCCAAACCGCCCCAATACCGCACACGCGAATGGATGCCGTCCGCGCCGACAATCCACTTTGCGCGAATCGATTTTCCTCCCGCGATCGCGCCCTCCCGTGTGACGAAGGTCACAGGCGCATTCCACAGCAGCTCGACCTCGCATTCTTCGGCGCGAGCGCCCATTTTCTGATGCAGGACGGTTCGCCGCACGCCGATTCCGCCGTCGCCCGGAAAATTACCTGTTGCTGAAATGTTTCCATCAATGAAGCGAATGCTCTGGAAGCTCTCTCCGTCTCGGCCCTGAATGGAAATGCCAAGTTCGCGAAGCACCGCGAGTGTTCCCGGCAGAAGTCCCTCGCCGCAGGCTTTGTCGATTGGCGGCTTCCCGCCATCCACAACGCTTACGGAGAATCCCTTTCTCCTCGCAGCGATAGCCGCCGCCAATCCCGCGGGCCCGCCTCCGACAACCAGCACGTCTGTGGTTAGCCCCATCGAAAACCTCTTCTTCCAGTGTGTCAAAGCAGCTTCGCCGGGGGAAACGCCTTTCTCGATTAGATGTAAGAAAGCATACCGGGATGCCTGCGGGAAAGGGCGAAAGCCAAATCTTGATGTATAATTGGTGTTTATTTGATTCAACATAACTATTAATTTGACTGATTGACTCCTGGCCCCGCATCCTGATACTCTTCATGGCGATATGACGAACATCGCCATCACGAACACGCCGGGCGGCCAATTGGCTCTGCAGAGCGGCCGAGTACCTGGCGTGATTGTAGGAATCGGCTTTGTCCTCGTAGGAGGACGCACCGGCGGATGATGGCGGCGTAAGCCAAGGCGAACCACAAGAATTCGGCCATCATCCAGACCCGGATGATGGCTTTTAGTTTTATAGCTTGCTTCGGAATTGCTGCCTTGCAAGGGGAGGAAACCATCAAGTGACGGACGCAAACCTCAAGCCTCGAAGCCACGCCCTGATTGATGGAGCGAACCGCGCCGGTGCGCGAGCTATGCTGCGCGCTTGCGGCCTGAAAGATGACGATTTCCAGAAACCGCTCATCGGCGTTGCCAATACCTGGATTGAAATCGGGCCCTGCAACTATCACCTGCGCGAACTTGCAGAACACGTGAAGCAAGGCATTCGCGCTGCGGGCGGCACTCCCCTCGAGTTCAACACGGTTTCCATTTCTGACGGCATCACGATGGGCACCGAGGGAATGCGCGCTTCGCTAGTCAGCCGTGAAGTCATCACGGATTCGATTGAGCTGGTCACTCGTGGCAATTTGTTTGACGCCCTTGTGGTTCTCGTCGGCTGCGACAAAACGATTCCAGCCGGAATCATGTCACTGGCGCGGCTGAATATTCCCGGCCTGGTTTTGTACGGCGGCTCCATCGCGCCGGGCAAGTTTGAAGGTCACGCGGTCACGATTCAAGACGTTTACGAGGCGATCGGCGCGCATGCGCGCGGCAGCATGAGCGATGCACAGCTCAAGTCGCTCGAAACTTCTGCTTGCCCCGGAGCGGGCGCGTGCGGAGGACAATTCACAGCGAACACCATGGCACTGGTTTGCGAATTTCTGGGGATTGCCCCGATGGGACTGTCTAGCGTCCCAGCCACGGATCCTTCAAAAGCCGCGGCAGGCCGGCGTGCCGGCGAATTGGTGATGGATCTTCTTCGCAAGAACGTGACGCCCTCGAAGATCATTACAAAACCTGCGATTGAGAACGCGATCGCCGGAGTCGCGGCCACCGGCGGATCCACAAATTCCGTTTTGCATCTGCTGGCCATCGCCAACGAAGCGAAGATTCCTCTCTCCATTGATGATTTCGACCGCATCAGCTCGCGCGTCCCTATTCTTGCCGACCTCAAGCCGGGCGGACGATTTGTTGCGACGGACCTTTACGCGGCCGGCGGCACGGCGCTCGTTGCCAAGCGCATGGTGGAAGGCGGCTTCCTCCACGGTGAGTGCCTCACGGTCACGGGCCACACCCTCGCCGAAGAAGCTAACGCGGCGAAGGAGACTCCCGCGCAGCAGGTTGTTCGCAAACTCAACGCGCCGCTTAAACCCACGGGTGGCCTCGTTATTTTGAAAGGAAATCTTGCGCCGGAGGGCTGCGTCATCAAAGTCGCGGGACACATTCTACAAAACTTCAGCGGCCCCGCTCGCGTGTTCGATAGCGAGGAGGCGGCGTTTGCAGCAGTTGAAAAGGGGGCAATTAAAGCGGGCGACGCGGTCGTTATTCGCTACGAAGGCCCGAAAGGCGGGCCCGGCATGCGGGAGATGCTTGCTGTGACTGCCGCGCTAGTTGGCGAAGGGTTAGGAGATTCTGTGGCGCTGCTAACGGATGGTCGATTCTCTGGCGCAACGCACGGTTTGATGGCAGGTCACGTTGCGCCTGAAGCCGTGAACGGCGGACCAATCGCCGCAGTCAACGACGGAGACATCATTACGTTTGACATTCCCAAACGCCAGTTGAACGTCGGACTCACTGCGGCGGAAATTCAGAAGCGTATGGCTTCGTGGAAGCCGCCTGCTCCGCGATTCACGAATGGCGTGATGGCAAAATATGCGCTACTGGTTTCTTCTTCTTCTCTTGGCGCGGTTACAAGTTTGCCCGCAACTTTTGCGGCATCCGCTCAGCCTGCTTTGAATGCGAGGACCCCATGAAGCTTACCGGTGCGGAAATACTTTGCGAAACGCTCACGCGTCTTGGCGTGCGCGAAATCTTTGGCTATCCCGGCGGCGCAATTCTTCCGGTGTACGACGCGCTTGGCAAATCCAAATTGCATCACATTCTGGTTCGGCACGAGCAAGGCGCCACCCACATGGCCGACGGCTACGCGCGAGCGAGCGGCGGCGTCGGTGTGGCGATGGCGACCTCCGGTCCCGGCGCAACCAACATGGTGACGGGCATCGCCACGGCGATGCTCGATTCCTCGCCGGTGGTGTGCATCACCGGGCAGGTGAGCAGCAAAGTTCTAGGTTCGGACGCGTTTCAGGAGATCGACATCACCGGCATCACCATGCCGATCACCAAGCACAACGTGGTGGTCACGCACGCCGGAGACATTGCGCGAACGCTTCGCGAAGCGTTTATCATTGCGAAGAGCGGACGGCCGGGCCCTGTGCTGGTCGATGTCACCAAAGATGCGCAACAGGCTACAGCCGAATTCGAATGGGATGCTTGCACGCCGAAGCTTCCGCCCAAGCGCATACGCAACAATCACAACAAAGCTGAATTTGATCGCGCCATCGAATTGCTCAACACCGCCAAACGCCCGGTCATTCTGGCTGGTCGCGGAATCATGCTATCCAATGCGATGCAAGCTTTTGAGAAATTTGTCCGCGTCGGAAATTACCCCGTAGCAATGACTCTGCTCGGCATCGGCTGTTTCCCAGCCAAGGATCCGCTCAACCTGGGGATGATGGGCATGCACGGCGAAGCGTGGGTAAACAATGCGATTCAGGAGGCAGATTTGCTTATCGCTGTGGGGATGCGTTTCGATGACCGTGTCACCGGCGATCTCCGCACTTATGCGAAGAACGCCCGCAAGATTCACATCGAAATCGACCGCGCGGAAATCAACAAAAACGTGAAGGTGGACGCGGCGCTGGTGGGCGACGCGCGCGAAGTGCTCGAAAGTCTTACGCCGCACATCGAAACGCCGGATCACAGCGCATGGATTCGCCATATCAACGAATTGAAAGGCGACTCCGCCGTGCGCGACATTCAGAGCTTGCCTGACACGGGCCATCTCTACGCCGCGCACGTCATCAACGACCTTTGGAAGGAAACGTGCGGCGAAGCCATCGTGGTAACCGACGTGGGCCAGCACCAGATGTGGGAAGCGCAGTATTACCACCACGACCGCCCGCGCACGCTGATTACTTCCGGCGGACTCGGCACGATGGGTTTCGCGCTGCCTGCGGGTATCGGCGCGAAATTTGCGAAGCCGGATTCGGAAGTCTGGGTGGTTGTGGGCGACGGCGGATTTCAGATGACCATGAGCGAGCTCGCCACCATCGTGCAAGAAAAGATCAACGTGAAGATTGCCATCATCAACAACGGCTATCTCGGCATGGTTCGGCAGTGGCAGGAATTCTTCTACGACAAGCGCTACGTGGCTACGCCGCTGGTTGCACCCGATTTTGTGGCGCTCGCCAACGCATTTGGCATCCGCGCTGAGCGCATCACCAAACGCACAGAGGTGACTCCGGGAATTCGCGCCGCACGGGAAGCCGCGGAAACGGTTCTGCTTGATTTTCGCGTCGAGCAGGAAGACTCCGTTTTCCCGATGGTTCCCGCGGGCGCATCCTTGCACGACATGATTCGCCGGCCGCACACGCCGCTGGTGGAAACCGCTTCGGACGCGTGAGGAAGAAAGAGGAAGGCATGCAAACACTTGTTGCGTACGTGGAAAACAAACCGGGCGTGCTGAATCGCGTCTCCTCGCTGGCGCGGCGGCTGGCCATTAACATTGACTCGCTGACTGTGGGCCCGACGGAAAATGAAGAGATTGCGCGCATGACCATCGTCGCGCACACGGATGAGCGCGGAGCACACCGCCTGGAAGCCAGCCTCGAAAAACTCGTGGATGTGCTGCTGGCGGAAAACATTTCCGGGCGCGCACTACTCGAACGCGACCTGGCGTTGATCAAAGTCGCCGCCGACCAGCAGAACCGTCCGCATTTGATGGAATTGATCAAGGTTTTTCGCGCGCGTGTTGTGGACGTCGCTCCCGAGTCCCTGATTATCGAAGTCTCCGGCGCCGTTGACAAAATTGACGGCTTGCTGGAAGTGCTTCGCCCCTTCGGCGTGCTCGAAATGGCGCGCACAGGCCGCATTTCCATGACCCGAGGCAACGACTTGCTGCGCCCGCCGCTGCTGGACATCGAGAGTGCGGCGGTAGAATCCGAAGTTTCAAAGGTGAAGTAGCCGCGGTATTTTTCACGGGAGAAAGTTCAAAACTTGGACGCGAGTGCGAGCGTCTCTAAACAATCATGCACACCGGAAGCAAACATTCGGCCGTGAGCCGGCCAATGACCAAAAATGAGAGGACATCATGGCTAACCTTTATTACGACGACTCCGCGGATCTCGCGCTCATCCAGGCAAAAAAGGTGGCCATCATTGGCTACGGCTCGCAGGGGCACGCGCATTCGCTCAACCTGCGCGACAGCGGAGTGCAAGTCCGAGTGGGTCTCCCCGAAACCAGCGCTTCGCGCGCCAAAGCCGAGAAGGAAGGGCTGACGGTCAACACGCCCGCGGAGGCCGCAGCCTGGGCCGATGTAATCATGATTCTTGCGCCGGACACCAAGCAGCCGAAGCTCTACCGCGACGCGATTGAGCCGAATCTGAAGCGGGGCAAGACGCTGATGTTCGCGCACGGCTTCAACATCCGGTTTGGCGCGATCAAGCCGCCAAAAACTGTAGATGTATCGATGATTGCGCCCAAAGCTCCAGGGCATCGCGTGCGCGAAGTGTTCACCGAGGGCGGCGGCACACCCGCTTTGCTTGCGGTGGAGCAAGATGCAAGCGGCGGCGCGAGAGCTCTTGCACTGTCGTATGCAAAGGGACTCGGCTGCACGCGCGCCGGCGTTCTGGAAACGACATTTACCGAAGAAACCGAGACGGACCTGTTCGGCGAGCAGGCCGTGCTGTGCGGCGGCGTGAGCGAATTGATCAAGGCAGGCTTCGAGACCCTCGTTGCGGCAGGCTATCAGCCGGAAGTTGCGTACTTCGAGTGCATGCACGAATTAAAGCTGATCGTAGACCTGATTTACCGCGGCGGCCTCAGCTATATGCGCTATTCGGTCAGTGATACGGCCGAGCAGGGCGACTATGTTTCCGGGCCACGGGTTGTGACGAAGCAAACGCGCGAAGAAATGAAGAACATTCTGGCGGAGATTCGAGATGGCAGCTTCGCTGAGAAATGGATTGAAGAAAACGAAAAAGGCTGCCCCAATTTCCTTGCCACACGCCAGCGCGAACAGCAGCATCCCGTCGAGCAACTCGGCCCCAAGCTGCGTGCGATGATGCCTTTCCTCCAGCCCGTGGTCGCACCGGGGTTGGAAATTAAGACCGCCGCAACCAAAAAATAGTCGTCGAGCGATTCGGCGCCGAAAGCCCTGCTCCCGTAGAGCAATCGGTTGACACTGCCTATGATTTAAGCAATCCTCTCGCCTGATGAAACGCAAGAATAGTCCGTCCCCGCCGGCTTCGATGCACTTAGGCGAACGCATTGAGCAACTGAGCGTCAAGCGTCAGGAGATCATCCGCCCGATCCTCGAGCATCCGCGCGAATACGTGTTGCTCAGCGTACGCGCCATGGCCAAGCGCCTGCGCACCGACCCCGCCACTATCGTGCGAATCGTGCGGGGACTCGGCTTCGGCAGTTACCGCGAGTTTCAACGGCATCTCCACGAGCTTTCACTGGCTTTCGCCACTTCCCTTGACACCATGCAATCCGGAGGGCGCGACCCCAGCGTGCCTGCGCACGTAGTCGAGTCGCTTGAACAAGACTTGAAGAACCTGCAAGGGCTCAAAAACAGCCTGGATGCCCAACGCCTTGTGGCGCTCGCGAAACGCTTTCATGAAGCGCGACGCATTGTTGTCCTCGCGGCGGATTTGGCCGCACAGCTAGCCGGTTACCTGGAGTATCAAATCAGCCTGCTGGGCCTGCCGATTTTTGCTGCCACGTCGGCAGGTAGGATTCTGCACTTGGTGCGTTCCGTCAATAAGCAGGACGTGGTGATCGCGATCAGCTTTCGCCGCGGGCTGCGGCAAACAGTTGAGGGCGCGGAGCAAGCTCGCGCGAATGGCGCTTATTGCGTGGGCATCGCAGACACGTATCTCTCTCCGCTGGCGCGCGAGTGTAACGAGATTTTCATAGCTTCCGTGGAAACCACTTCCTTCGGCGCGTCTTATGTCGTCGCCCCGATCGCGCTGCTTAATTCCCTGCTCGCCGCCGTGGGACAGTATCACCGTTCGCAAACGCTGACCATCGTGAAAGAAATTGCCGAGGAACAGCGCAAGGGATTCCGCTGGTACAATCCGTGAGACGTTCGCGTACCTTACTTGCCATACATTAGAACAGCAGACGCTGACAATGATCCTCTTTAGAGCAGAGAGAGAACCCGGCGTGAGAACTAAACTGCGACCATCGCCGAAAACGCCGTGTGTCCTGGCGCTGGCGATTCTCGCTTCGTTAGTAAGCGTTGGGTTCGCGCAATCGCCGAGTTCCATCCTTCCCGGACCTAAGCCCCCGGATGCTCCAGCCAATTGGAAACGCTTTGTCGGAATTTATGAATACAGCAGCTACGGCAGTCAAAAGCAAAACGTAATCATCCTCGAACGCGACCAGCGAGCGTACATGCACCACACATCGGGGCCGGACGAGGAAATCCATTTCGACCTAACGTCACCGTACGATTTTGGACAAGGCTATCGGCGCCTGGGATTTATGTTCGTCCCGGACCCGGCGAAAGGAAGTTGGAGTTACGAGATAATGGAGCAGCCTGGGGCTGCACCCTACTTCACGTATTTGATGGAGTCCTACGTTCGGACAGACGCGGGCACCGATCCCGCGCATTTCTTTCTCGTCACCCCGCCTCGTCCCGTGGCGAAACTCCGCGAGGAGGCGCTAAAACTCTCTCCGCCGCAAGAGCCCGGCAGCTTTCGCAAACCGGATCTTGTGGAGCTGGCTCCGCTCGATCCGGGGATTCATCTGGACATTCGGTACGCAACGGCAAACGATTTTCTTGGCACACCTGTTTATTCGCAGGCACGCGCATTTCTGCAGCGGCCCGCCGCGGAGCCGCTTTTGCGCGTGCAGCAAAAGCTGAAGCCGCTGGGCTACGGCTTGCTCATTCACGATGCGTACCGGCCCTGGTACGTAACAAAAATCTTTTGGGACGCCACGCCGCCAGAAGGAAAGATCTTTGTCGCCGATCCCGCGCAAGGCTCCCGCCACAACCGCGGCTGCGCCGTGGATCTCACGCTTTACGACCTGGCCACGGGAAAGCCCATCGAGATGCCGGGCACGTATGATGAAATGTCCCCGCGCTCTTTTCCGGACTATCCCGGCGGCACTTCGCTGCAACGCTGGCACCGCGATTTGCTGCGCCGAGCCATGGAGTCCGAGGGATTCACAGTCTATGAAGCCGAGTGGTGGCACTTCGATTACAAAGATTGGAAAGAATATCCGATTTTGAATGTCCCTTTCGAAAAGCTGGGCTTGGATGCGGCAGGCACAGTGCATCAGAGGTAACGCTTTGCGATTGCAGTTCGTGAGACAGAGGGGAGATGCGCTAAAACGCGCCCCTGCAAAGTAGTCAGGCCTGACTATTTCTTTTTTTCTTCTGCGGCTTCCGGGCCGGCGATGCGCGCGCGCAATCGGATAACTCGCTTGCGCAGCGTATTCAGAAAGTCGTCAGCCGCCCGGAGTTCGCTCACGCCAACTTCGGCATCGAGTTCTATTCGCTGGACACGGGAAAAATAGTTTATGCACTGAACGGTGACAAACTTTTCGTGCCCGCATCGACAACAAAAACTCTCACTGAGGGCACGGTCCTCGCCAAACTTGGCGCGGATTACCGTTTTCACACTCGCGTCTACCGCGCGGGCTCCGTCGATAAGCACGGCACGCTCAAGGGCGACTTGATTTTGGTCGCCAGCGGCGATCCCAACCTCTCCAATCGCATCCAGCCGGACGGGACGCTTGCGTTCGTGGATGAAGATCACTCGTACGGAGGAGCAGCGCTGCCTGGGGATCCCTTGGCCGTCATTAAGCAGCTTGCCAAGGACGTCGCGGCCAAAGGCATTCACAAGATTCAGGGACGCGTGTTGATTGACACGAGTCTTTTTCCGGACGGGCCACGCGAGGGCGGCACCAACGTGGCCATGTCGTCCATCATGATCAACGACAACGTGATCGACCTCCTCGGGACACCCGGCGCGAAAGAAGGAGACCCCGTCGCACTTACATCCTCGCCGCAGACGTCGTACATCAAGATTGTCAATCGCTTGAAAACCACGGCAGCCGGGACCAAACCTGCGGTGGATTCGCCGGATTTCGTGACAAACCCTGATGGCTCCGTGACGGTAACTCTTAGCGGGAGTTTGCCGAGTGGCCTCAAGTCTCAGCCTGCGACGATTGCCGTGCCGTCGCCGACAAAATTTGCGGAAACCGTTTTTCGCGAAGCGCTCGTAGCAGCCCGTGTGGAGATCAAGCCGCCATCCGGTCCCGCGCCAGGGGACTTTTCTCCCTTCACGCGTTTCTATACTGCGGAGAACCAGGTCGCCGAGCACGTTTCTCCCCCGCTCTCCGAAGAAATCAAAGTCACGCTGAAGGTTAGCCAAAACCTGCACGCGGGCATGGGGCCGTACCTTCTCGGCGCGCTGGTTGCGAAAGACACGAAGAATCCGCTCGACGCGGGATTTCACGTCGAGCAGGAATTCTTGCAGTCCGCGAAGCTGGATCTTTCCGGCAGCGGCCAGGGTGATGGCGCCGGCGGCGATTGGGCCGATCTTTTCACGCCGGACTTCATGGTGCATTACCTAACCTATTGGACCACGCGCCCGGATTACGAAGTTTTCTTCAAAGCGCTCCCAATCCTCGGTAAAGACGGAACACTCGCAAAGATTCAAGTGGATTCGCCGGGCGCGGGACACGTGTTCGCAAAAACGGGCACGTTCGGCTCGGAAGACAAGCTCAACGGCAAATTGATGCTCAACGGCAAAGGCTTGGTCGGCTACGTGGTAACCAAAGAAAATAAGAAGCTGGCGTTCGTAGCCTATGTCAATCATGTCACGCTTCCGCCGGACATGGAGGCAGCGCAAACGATCGCGGGGCAAGCCCTCGGCGAAATCGCCGCTGCTGCATATGACGCCGATCTCAGTGGCGCGACCGGGGCCTCCACCAGCGCTGGATACGATCTGCTCATTCGCAACGGCCACATCATCGATGGCGCAGGGAATCCCTGGTTTGCAGGAGACGTCGCCGTGACCGGCGATCGCATCGCAACCGTAGGCGATTTGCATGACGCGCACGCCAAGCGCGAAATTGATGCGCAAGGCCGCATCGTCGCGCCGGGATTTATTGACATGCTGGGGCAATCGGAGGTTTCTCTGCTGCTCGACAATCGCTCGCTCAGCAAACTCTCTCAGGGCATCACCACGGAAATTACCGGCGAAGGTGGCTCCATCGCGCCGCAAAATGAAAAGACGCTTGCGCCGATGAAGCCTTTTCTCGATCACTACAAGCTCACAGTTGACTGGACAACGCTCGACGGGTATTTCAAGCGGCTCGAAAAACAAGGCACGCCTCTGAACATTGGCACTTACGTTGGCTCGGCCCAAATCCGGGAAGCGGTAATTGGCGATGACGACCGCGCTCCCACGCCTGCGGAACTAGGGCAGATGAACCGATGAGCTGATCGCGCTCGCGCAAGTCGCTTCCAAGTACGGCGGCATGTACGCCACGCACATGCGCAGCGAAGGCGCTTCGGAAATGCAGGCGCTTGCGGAAGCCATCCGCATTGGCCGGGAAGCGCATCTTCCCGTTGAAATTTTTCACCTGAAGGTGAGCGGCAAGCCGCGCTGGGGCAGCATGAAGGCCGTTACAGCCAACATTCAAAACGCGCGCGACTCCGGCCTCGACATTGCCGCCGACATGTATCCCTATCCCGCCGGCGCAACAGCTCTCGCGTCTGCGCTGCCACCCTGGGTAGCGGATGGCGGCGTCCAGAAATTACTGGAACGCTTGAAAGATCCTGCCGTTCGTGCGCGCATCAAGAAAGAACTCGCCACGGACCATCCCGATTGGGAAAACTTGTTCTTCGATTGTGGCGGAGGCGCCGGCGTACTCATCGCTTCAGTCGAAAAGCCGGAACTAAAACAATTCGAAGGAAAAACAGTCGACGAAGTTGCCAAGGTTTGGAAGAAAACGCCGGAAGACACGATGATGGATTTCGTTCTTGCTGACTCGGCGCAAACCGGCGCCATTTATTTCATGGCCAGCGAAGAGGACTTGCGGACAGGCTTGAGCCAACCATGGACGAGCATCGGCTTGGATGCGAATGAAATGTCACTCGACGGGCCTACGTACGAAGCCCATGCGCATCCCAGAACCATGGGCTCGATGCCGCGCTTTCTCGGGCATTACGTTCGCGACGGACATCTTCTGCCACTGGAAACCGCCATCCGCAAAATCACTTCCCTTCCAGCGCAACGCGAACATCTCGATGGGCGCGGCCTTCTAAAGCCCGGCTACTTCGCCGATATCACCATCTTCGATCCGGCGACCATCATTGACCACGCTACTTTTACGAAGCCGGATCAATTGTCCGAAGGCATTGATTTCGCGATCGTCAACGGCCAAGTGGAATACGATCACGGCAAACTCACCGGCGCGACCGCAGGCAAAGTTCTTCGCGGACGCGGCTGGCAGGCGCCAGCTAATTAAAGTTCAATCTTTTTTACGCTACCGCAGAAACTTACTCAGGTGAGTCAAGATCTGGAGTGGCATCCATATCCTTGCTATCGCGAAGGATCACAATGCGGGCTTCGGCGCCGCCGTCCGGCTTCTCCTTCAATTCTTCGAACAAAACAAAATTGACGTTGATTTCCATCGCCGTTCAGCTTAGCGCCGTTTTCCCGAGTTCCACGACGCGCCGCTCGTAAGTCATTTCCACAAATCCGTGCTTTCCGTGGTAGCGCAGCACAATTTTGTGGCCCGGCTCGATTTTCGCGCGCGTCTTAATCAGGGAATCCGACAGTTCCACCCACTGGCCGTTCACGAGGTAGCTACCTTCCCAGCCGCGCAGCTCGAATTTCCCGTCAGTCTTCAGAATCAAAGGCGCTGCATTGCACGCAATCACTTTGCCTTTCATCTTGGCCTGAACGCACTGATAACGGCCGGAAACATTCTGGCCTTGCGCGGGGCTTACAGGAGCGGACCCTGACCGAAAGTACAGGTGCAATTCTCCCGCCAAGCCGCCCCACATTAAGCTATTGATTTGCAGTAACTTAGACTCCTTTTGAGAGGGCCAATCCCAGGTTGGATGGCACCTGTCTTCCCCTTTAAGGGTTATGGATGGAACTCTTTTGCACAAGGCCGAGATGGCGGCGAATATGATTTCTAGGGCAATTCGGCCACCGCCTGGCCGTCTTTTCGCGGATCCGAGGCGCCATAATTCACGCCTGAAGCAAAATCGCGCATCACGGCTTGTCCGCCGCCGACGTAGCTTGTAAACGTGCCTTTCAGTTCGATCTTGTGTCCCTTGGCCGCCAACTCGTCACGCACCTTTTGCGAAAACCGGTTTTCCATCCCCACGTCGCATCCGCCGAACGAATGCTTGCTGAACCGCGGCGCTTCCAGCGCTGCCTGAATATTCATCTTGAAATCAGCAAGGTCGGCTATGAATTGCGCGTGCGCCTGCGATTGATTCCATCCACCCATGATTCCGAACGCCACGCGCGTGTCGCCTTTCTGAGCAAACGCGGGAATAATCGTATGTAGCGGGCGCTTCCTTCCTGCGAGCGCATTGGGCGACGTAGGGTCAAGCGAAAAAAGTCCGCCGCGATCATGCAGGGCAAAACCGGTTCCGGCCGCCACGATTCCAGATCCAAACGATTCGTAATTGCTTTGAATGAGCGACACCATGTTTCCTTCGCGGTCGACGACACTCAGATACGTCGTGTCATTTCCGGCGGGGATTTCTCCGGCAGCAGCTTCGCAGTTCGCATGGTCCGCATCGATTTGTTTCGCTCTCTCAGCGGCCCACTCTTTCGATAGCAACGTGGCCACCGGCAGTTTCTGCTTTCGCGGATCGCCAATGTACTTCAGCAAATCCGCGTACGCCAGTTTCTTCGCCTCAATCATGGCATGGAGCGCATTTGTCGAGCCGAATCCCCAATCTTTTTGTCCCAAGGGAAACGTCTCCATGATGTTCAGCATTTCCAACGCGGCCAAGCCCTGCACGTTGGGTGGCAGCTCGTAGACGGTCCAATCGCGATAGGTGGTCGAAATGGGCTCGACGAATTCACTTGAGAATTCCGCGAGATCGGCGGCTACCATTGGGCCGCCATGCCGCTTCATGGACTCCAGAACCTTGGCCGCAATTTCTCCTTTATAAAATGCATCTCGGCCATGGCGCGCAATCTGATCGAGCGACCATGCCAGGTCCGGATTGCGAAATACTTCGCCGACCTTGGGCGTATGATCGTTTGGCAAATATGTCTTCGTGGCCGCGTCGTCCGTACGCAGGTAATCCACCGACGCAGCCCAATACGCCGCTGTCCATTCCGGCACTGGGAAACCGTCCTGCGCCGTTCGAATCGCGGCCTCCAAGTCCTCCGCCACCTTCTTTCGGCCAAATTTGTCCGCGAGCTTTTGCCATCCGTCCACTGCGCCGGGAACAGTGATCGCATTCACGCCCTGCTGCGGCATGCTGCGGATTCCCTGTTTTTGCAGATACTCGATGGTCAGCGCTTTCGGCGCCCACCCGCTCGCGTTCAACCCATACAGCTTATTTGCCTTCGCGTCGTACACGATCGCGAACAAATCCCCGCCAATGCCGTTCATCATCGGCTCGACCACGCCCATCATGGCGTTCGTGGCGATGGCCGCGTCCACAGCGTTTCCGCCATGCTCGAGAATGCGAACGCCTGCCTGCGCCGCTAATGGCGATTCCGCAGCGACGATCCCATTGCGCGAAATCACCATCGAGCGCGTCTGACTGCGGTCCTGCGCGTAACTAGTTCCAATGAACATGGCAAAAGCGCCAAAAAGAACAATCCATTCGCTGAAAATTTGCACGACGCAGTCCTTCCCGTTTCCACTCAAAAATGTGAACGAACATCCCCTCACGGCATCTTGACGATGATATTCGGAATGTTCTTCTCCCGCAGCATAGCGTTGAATGCCGTCACGTCCTTGGCGCCAATTTGCTGATATTCCTGCTGGAACTGGTCGCCTTGTTTCTTGAGCTCCTCTCCCACAGCCACTTGCTGCGTAGTGGGGGCAAAGTCGGAGGATTCTGTTTGGTCGGCAAGGTAGGTAATCTTGCTTGCCAGCATCGACGGCCAGCGAACGTCGTCCTGTCCTCTTCCCGTGGCTTTGAGCTGCAGGACTTTGCCTTCCACCGCGATCAGTTTCTCCGCCAAATCGTCAGCGGCCTTGCGAATCGCCTTTCCCGCATCGTCGGTTCCCAATTGTTTTTCCAGGGCTTCCAGTTGCGCTCGAATAGACTCGATTTGATTGACGCCTGCGGGCCAGAGCATTCATTTCATCGCGCAAGCCGGAAACGAATTGGGTTTGCGTCTGAATGTCGCCTTCGGTCCCGCCGGAATGCGGATCCTTCAACACGTTGAGTTTTTGCGTGAGTTTCTGTTCACCGACCGTGAGCGCCACGGTGTAAGTGCCCGGTGGTTCAAGCAGCTCAAGGCGTCCCGCGCCCGATGCCCGCCGCCACCCTTCCGGCCCCGGTTTTACGTCGGGAGCGTACAGCGGACTCGTCCTTAGCCTCATTTCCGTGCTCGGCTCTGACCTGAGGTTCCACCACACGCGGTTAATGCCCGGCTTGACTTCACACGATGGGCCGCCTTCGCCTTCTTCGCCACCTCCGCCAGGACCGCCCGGTCCTGCGGGCCTTCGCGAACGTTCTTCGCTCGCAGCACGGCATTCGATTTCGCGCACGGTTTTTCCGCTGGCGTCGCTGATGATCAGCTTGGCACGGTCTTTTTCGCCCAACTTTGACTTCAAGTAGAAATTGATCGGCGCGCCGTAAGGCGGATTGTGTCCTGCCGTGGGGTCATACGAAACGGCGGCGGGTTGTGCAACCGGCCTAAAGCGGTAGACATCTCGCGGCGCGAACAAGTGAACATTCGATGCCAGAATTTCCTGCGTCACTTGCTCAAGCGCCGTGATGTCGTCCAAAATCCAAAACCCGCGCCCGTACGTTGCCAGGGCCAGGTCGTGAAAGCGCTCCTGCACTGCAATCCAATAGACGGGAGCATGCGGGAGCCCGCTTTGCAGCGGCTGCCAGTTTTTGCCATCGTCGAACGAAATGTATAGCCCATTCTCTGTTCCCAGGTAAAGCTGCCCCTTGCGTACCGGGTCTTCGCGAATGCAATGCGCGTAGCTCAACATGCTGTGCGGAATGCCGCTCGTGATTTGCGTCCACGTTTTCCCGTAATCGGCAGTCTTGTACACGAACGGATCGCGATTATTCATTTGATGAAAATCCACGCTTATATAAGCGGTGCCCGCGTCGTAGCGCGAAGCTTCGATATTGCTCACCGTCCCCCACTCCGGAAGATTCGGAATGTTTTTTGTGACATTGGTCCAGGTTTTCCCGCCATCGCGGGTGATTTGCACGTACCCATCGTTCGTTCCCGCCCAGATCACCCCCGCTTCTTTGGGCGATTCCGCAATCGCAAACACGGTTCCCGCATATTCCACACCGATGTTGTCCGGGGTGAGTCCACCAGAGATTCCCATGCGGCTTATGTCGTTGCGCGTCAAGTCTGGGCTGATGACTTGCCAGCTATTGCCGCCGTCCATGGTGACGTGCACAAATTGGCTGCCGACGTAGACTTTGTTGTGGTCGTGCGGAGAAATCGTCACCGGAAATTCCCAGTTGAACCGGTACTTCACTTCGCCAGCTGTGACTCCAACCGTTGAGTCCGGCCACACTTCCACTTCGCGGGCCTGGTGATTTTTTTCGTCGAAACGGGCGATGGCGCCGCCTACGCTGCCGGAACCGGTTCCCGTGGACCAGATGATGCTGTTGTCTACCGGATCCGGCGTCGCGAAGCCGCTTTCGCTTCCTGCCACGGGATGCCACACGCTCCGCGAAATCTGCGCTCCACCGAAACCGCCAAATTGCAGGCTGTTGCTCGGTCCGCGATAGGAAGGCCCATCCTGCTTGTTTCCGTAAACGAAATAGGGGATCTGATCGTCCAGCGTCACGTGATAAATCTGCGCGATAGGCAATTGAATGTGGTCCCAGGTATGCCCGCGATTCACGGAAATGCTCATGCCGCCATCATTCACCACCGCCATGCGATCGCCGTTGGTGGGATCGATCCACATCTCGTGATTGTCTCCGCCGGGCGTAGAAGGCATGGCCGTCAAAGTGTGCCCGCCATCAAGCGTCCTCGAAAAGGCTGAAGTAAAGAAATAAACCTCATTCTCGTTGTCTGGGGAAACCTCCTCGCGCGTGTAATAGTGCGTGCGCCCGCGAATCTGGCGGTCCGAATTGATCAGTTGCCAGTTTTCCCCGCCGTCATCCGAGCGCCACAATTGCCCGCTTTGCGTGGGCTTGCCATCCATGGGCGCACCGTCGCCGGTTTCAATCAGCGCGTAAACGCGATTAGAATCCTTCGGCGCCACGCGCACCGCGATTCTTCCCACAGGAGAATGCGGCAGGCCGTGACCTTCGAGCCGCTTCCACGTGACTCCTCCATCCGTAGACTTGTACAATCCGCTTCCGGGCCCACCACTCTTTCTGCCGTAGGTGTGAATTTCCAGTTGCCACATTCCCACAAGAAATATTCGGAGATTGTTGGGATCCATGCCCATGTCCGAGCAGCCGGTATTTTCATCGACAAACAGAACCTTTTCCCAATTCTTCCCGCCGTCAGTGGTGCGAAAGACGCCCCGCCATGCCCATGTCCGAGCAGCCGGTATTTTCATCGACAAACAGAACCTTTTCCCAATTCTTCCCGCCGTCAGTGGTGCGAAAGACGCCCCGCTCCGGCTGCGGACCGTAGGCGTGCCCCAGGGCACATGCCAGCACAATCTCCGGGTTGTGCGGGTCAATTACCACGTTGCCGATGCGCCCGGTCTTCTCCAACCCCATCAGCTTCCAGGTTTTCCCCGCGTCCATGGATTTGTAAATCCCGCTTCCAACCGAAATGTGGCTTCGAATGAACGATTCACCAGTTCCCGCCCACACGATGTTCGGGTCGCTCGCAGCAACCGCCAGAGATCCGATCGAAGAAACTGGCTGCTCGTCAAAGATAGGATCCCAGTGGATGCCGCCGTCCGTGGATTTGAAAATTCCCCCCGATGCCGCGCCCACGTAATACACATTGGGATTTCCGGGGATCCCCGCAACAGCGGTGGCGCGATTTCCCACCGGCCCGATGTACCGGAATTTCATTTCGTTGTAGACATCGGGACTCATCTGCGCCTGCTGCG
>WNGL01001528.1_pt1 | contig 28771 bp, 26 predicted proteins | sample 5400591 | NCBI WGS metagenome assembly WNGL01 (sample SAMN13153377, study PRJNA577476) | soil metagenome | isolation source: 80 cm soil or saprolite under Garry oak tree replicate 1 | place: USA:California | collected 2016-06-15 | reverse complement strand
TCTTCTCGAGGGCTTTGCACATGTCGTAGATGGTCAGCGCCGCGGCGGAGGCGGCCACAAGCGCCTCCATCTCCACGCCGGTCGGAGCCGTCGCCGTGACGCTCGAGCGAATCTCGATTCCATTCTTGCACAGCCGCGTAGTCACATCAATGTGCGTCAGCGGCAGCGGGTGACAAAGAGGTATCCACTCCGGCGTGCGTTTGGCCGCGGCAATCCCGGCAATCCGCGCCACTTCCAGCGGGTTCCCTTTCGGTGTCTCCAGCCTCCGGATGGCCCGCAACGTCGCCGCGGTCATCCGCACGAAGCCGTGAGCGATGGCGGTTCGCGTCGTGGCGGGCTTCGCGGTGACGTCCACCATGGCCACTTCGCTGCCCTTCCGGTAGTGTGTCAGCTCGCTCATTCCGTATCTACGCCGCTCACAAAGCTCCGCCGCTCACAAAGCTCCTCGCCTCGGCAGTACTTCGGCCAATTCCCCGGCCGCCAGTTCCAGCTTTTCCGGCCGCACCACAAGATAAGCGTTGGCCTGTCCCAGTGCCACGATATCGCCGGAACCCTTCCAGGACAACTCGCGGACGCTCGGCTCGCCGCTACCCCATTCGATGCGCGCGGGTAAAAAATGCGTCAGCGGCGCTTTCAGCCGCACCGGAGCTTCGAGGCGTACCCGAAACAACCCGAGCGGGCGCGGCTTCGCTCCGCTCAGCAGGTCCATCACCGGCGGCACGAACAGCTCAAACGTCACCATCGTCGAGACGGGATTCCCCGGCAGGCCGAACACCGGCTTTCCTCGGCACATCCCGAACACGGCCGGCCTCCCGGGACGAATCTCCACGGCGTCGAAATAGAATTCCGCCCCGAGATCGCGCAAAACCGTTTCCACCAGGTCATACTTCCCCATGGAAACCCCGCCGGAGAGGATCAGGACGTCGGCCTCGAGACCTGTTTCGATTTTCATGCGCAGATCTTCGACTCGGTCGGCGGCATTTCCCAGAAGTACCGGCTCGCCTCCGGCAAGCGAAACCTGCGCCCCGAGCGAAATGCTGTTGCTATTGCGGATTTGAAACGGCCCCGGTGTCTGGTGCACCAGCACGACTTCATCTCCGGTCGAAAGAATCGCCACGCGCGGCTTTTTCGCCACAGCCAGTTTCGTGCGGCCGACTTGCGCGGCTATTGCCAGTTCGGCATAGCCCAGCCGCTTCCCCGGAGCGAGTAATGTCTGCCCCGCGCGGGCCTCGCTGCCCTTCGCGACAATATTTTGTCCCGATTCGGCCGTGCGCTCGACGAGCACGCGCGCCTTCGACGGCTTGGTGTGCTCGATCATCACCACGGCATCGGCGCCGCGCGGGACGCCCGCGCCGGTCATGATTTGCGCGCATTGCCCGGCGCAAATTTCAGCGGCGAAGGAATCGCCGGCTTTGATTTCGCCGATGATGTCGAGAGTTCGTCCTGCGGTGGCCAGGTCTGCGGCGCGAACGGCAAAACCGTCGCGCGTCGCGCGATGAAAGGGAGGATAGTCGCGGTCTGCGATGACCGGCTCGAGAAGAACGCGCCCCAGGGTTTCGAGCAGCGCAAGCGTTTCCGTCGCAGGCGCGTGGCGCAGACCCGCGGCGGCTTCGATGATTTTTTCTCGGGCTTGCTCGAAAGACGGCATCGGGGTGTTGCCGGGCCCGGCGGGTCAGAGCCACCCGGCCAGCTTCGTGCCGGCGGGAACAATGGTAGCGTCGCGCTCCGGCCCGGTAGAAATCATTCCGATTTCCACTTGCAGCGCATCGGAGATGAAACGCAAATACTCGCGCGCTGCCTTGGGCAATTGCGCGGCATCGCGGATTCCGTATGTCGTCGAGCACCAGCCCGGAAGCGCCCGATATTCCGGCGCGACTTTGGCGAGTTCTTCCGCCGCAGCGGGCATTTCGCGAATCGGCGATCCTTTGTAGCGATATCCGGTGCAGACCTGGATTTCGCGCTGCGTGTCGAACACGTCGAGCTTGGTGACCACGAGCGAGTCGATGCCGTTGATCATCCCGGCATAGCGAAGCACCGCGAGGTCCAGCCAGCCGCAACGCCGCGGCCGGCCAGTCACGGCGCCATATTCTTTGCCGCGGTCGCGCACTTCGGTCGCCTCCAGGTCCGGCATCTCGGTCGGAAACGGCCCCGTGCCGACGCGCGTCGTGTACGCCTTGGTCACACCGATGACGCCGTTGATCCGCGCCGGCGGAACGCCGAGTCCGGTTGTAGCGCCGCCGGAGGTTGCGCTCGAGGAAGTCACGAACGGATAGGTTCCATGATCAATGTCGAGCATTGTTCCTTGCGCGCCTTCGAACAGCACGGAACGCCCCTGCGCCAGCGCGCCATTCAGCAGCTCCGCCGTGTCCGTGATGTAATCACGAATCTGCCCGGCCAGACGCATCGTGTCTTGCAGCAGCGCGGCGGAATCAAGCGAAACTCCATAAGTTGCCTGGCAAACCGCATTTTTCTCCCGCAAGACCCGCTCCAGCTTCTCGCGGAATCCCTCCGCGTCCAGCAGATCGCAGACCCGCAATCCTCTCCGCGCCATCTTGTCTTCATACGCCGGACCGATGCCGCGCATGGTCGTGCCGATCTTGTTCGCGCCAAGCGCCGCCTCGGCCGCTTTTTCCATCTGCCGGTGATACGGAAAAATCAGGTGCGCGCGGTTGGAGAGGTGCAACCGGCCGGAGACGTCCACCCCGCCTTTGTGAAGCGTCTCGATCTCGCTGACCAGCGCGGCTGGATCCACCACCACACCGGATCCGATCACCGCATGCGCGGCCGGCCTAAGAATACCGCAGGGGATAAGCTGCAAAACGAAGCGATGGCCGTCGAAAATGACTGTGTGTCCCGCGTTGTGGCCGCCGAAGCAGCGGGCGATGTAATCGAACGACCCCGCCAGGTAATCAACGACCTTGCCCTTCCCTTCGTCACCCCATTGCGCGCCCACCACGACGACAGACTTCATTTCGGTTGGCTCCCTCTCGGCTCGGCGGCCCGCACCCTTCCGCTTCGGAAAGACAATTCTTGGACCACAGGAAGGACGCGGCGGAACAGGCAAGTACTCCATGCTACGCCGGGCCACGTGAGATGGCAAGCGTGCGCAGGGGTTGCGAAAAAAGCGGCGCCGCTTTTAAGCAGAACCGAACCGGCCTACAGGGCCTCAAGACGGCGCAGAGGGTCGAGCCCACAGAACCAGAATCGGGCCGGCTCAGCGGACGTGCGCGTCGAAAACTCCTGTTTCCACTCGTCCAGCGCGCCCTCCAAGTTTGACCTGGACGAAGATGCGATACTCACCGGGCTGCGGGAAGCCGTAAGGGAAGCTGACTTCAGGTGGCAGCGGAGCGGATGACATGGGCATCCCCATTCCGCCGGGCATTGCGGGTGAACTGTTCGTGAGCCCCGATTGCACCAATTCCAGCGCGGCCATTGAAACGGAGCCGGCGGGATGGACATGCGCAAAGACGCTCAAATCGGAGCGGACAAACTCCGCGTGTCCGGCCATTCCCATGTACGGCGCCAGGTCCTGGACGGGCTTGCCGTCTTTATCCTCGATGCTGAATTTGAAGTTCATGGCGACGTTGGCCTGCAGCGGGCCGCTGGCGCGGTGCCAGACCATTTGACCGCCGTCCGAAAACTTCGAGACGGCCGAATCCACCGCCGCTGGAGCGAACGGCGCGCCCGACCACGAGGAGTCATCGCCCGCCAAAGGCTTTCCGTTGATCTGGGAAAGGTCAACGGTTCCAGCGAGGGTCCAGGGGAATCCGTTCTGGTCAACAATATCGGCGAATACCTGATACCGGCCCGCAGGCATCGTGGGCAAATCTTCTGCAAACGCATCGCCCGAGATCCGCGCGGGATGGAGATGCCACATGCGGTCCATTCCGGGAAGGCGAATGAGGAAGAGATGCATCAAATGACCATGATCGGGAACGAGTCCTTCCATCTTAGGGACCAATTCCTCCAGCCTCGAATACTTCGGCAAGTTCTGATCCGGGGCTTTGGCCCGAATCACCAGCCGGTTTCCGTTTTGCAGCGTGGTCTCAGCAAGGGGTGGTTTGAAGAAATTGATGTCGCGCTGATAATTCCTAGCTTCCACACCCCACCACTTATTTCCGAGATACAGGATCGCCACCACGGTGATTGCCGTGGCCGCCATGACGATCCTCGCGCGCCGGCGATTCGACGGCGCGGGAGTCTTGCCCGGCTCGAGGCTGCATTCGCGCGTGCCGGCTCCGACGATGGACACAATTCCAACGGCCAGGAGCAGCAAGAGGGAAACCAGAAGTCCTCGCAGGGGCCTCTCCATGGACAAGGAACGCTGCGCGAAAGACGGCACAGGGACGGACAGTTCCCCTTTACCTTTGGCTCCGTCCGCAAGGATGCGCACCTGCAAAGCGCCGAACTCCATCAGCCACAAACTGGCGGTAAAGAATTGCGGATCTTCTCTCGACTGCGAAGCCAGGCCTGGAGTGGGCGGAAAGTTGGAGCCCTGCCCGGTGAGCCGCAGGGGAACGACCTGAATCGCGTGAACGTCGTTGGAACTGCTGCGAACCTCTATTTCCGCGACGCCCGGGATCACTTGTGGCACGCGAACGGTGACAAACAGATGGTAGGGGCCGGCGTTGCCCTGGTAAAAAACGTCCGGGCTGCCCACGTGCGCACACAAGGGGAGGGCCGCCCCGATGAGGAGGGAGAGGATCGCAAGAAAGCACCTGGTCATAGGAACCGTGGGGTTATCTCTTCACTCGGCGCATCCAGTCGCCCCAGCCGATGCCGACGCGAGTCATCAACACCGCGACCCCAAGCGCCAGCGCCATGGTTATGCAAAACCCAGCGACGGTCAGCTCCGTGGGAACAAATACATTGCGCACCCATGGTGATGTGCTTGGCACAAGGTAAGGGTAGTTGTGGGTGACGAAAACCCAGTTGTTTGCGGCCGGGGACATCAGAAAATTCGCGAACGGCCACTGCACGGCAAGGAAGCTCGCGAAAAATGCCGCGCCCAGCGCTCCCGCCTGCGCCCACCGGCCCCAGTTTCCGATGCGCCGCCGGACCAAATCGAATACGACCGCCGAAACGATCAGCAAGAGCGGAAAATCGGGCGGAACCAAATGGGTGATCTTTTGATAGACCGGCCCGAGCTTGGGTTCGGCGGGCACGAGCGGCAACAGCCAGCAAAAGGCCAAGTGAAGCGCGGTGTACGTGCCGGTCATCAGGGTCGCGGCCCAGCGATGTTTCGTCGCCCAGGCGATTGCGGCCATCCAAATGGGCGCGGCAATCATGACCACAAGGTAGAACTTCGCGCCGTGCATGAAAAAGCGATGAGTCAACTCCTGCGCCATGCCCAGGGTCATCCCCAGCAGGAACAGGGATGCGAAAAGCAGAAAGCGCTCGAGCTTGGCGCGGTATTGCCCCTGCGCCCGGTTCATCTCGGCGAGAATCATCAGCAGGGCGCCGAATCGGATGCCGGTCATTCCCAGCGCCAGCAGCGTGTGCGGCGGGCTGAGGATCTTGACGTCGAGACCGTAGGCCGAGTGCCACCAGTTATCGAACGGTGCGGAGGTAATCATGGCCACGCCGCCCCAGGCGCAAACGAACGCGCCCAGCGACCCACGGAATCCCCACATGGAAATGGAAGCATCGCGCAAGGGCGAGTTCTTCTGGAAAGTGGTGGAAAGGATCAGGTATCCGGCGGTGAGTCCTCCGAGCACGCCGCACAAATAAATCATCACGTGCGCCGCCGTCCAAAATGTGTCACGGCCGATGCTCTCGTGCCAGGAAATGTCCCAGGTGCCGCCAAATGCGCCGGACATAACGGCGACAATCGAACTCCAGATATACCAGGGCACGGACGGCGCGCGGACTGCCGCTCGTTCGGCCATGCGGTCCTGGACCGGCCGGACCAGAGGAATGGTCTGTGCCATTGCGCGAACTCCTAACGAGATTCGTGAAGCGGGATTCGAAACTCGTGATCCCCGTTGCAGGTGAGTTTACACTGCCGAGCGTCATTTGGGAACCTCTGCGGTGAGGAGGGCTGCACAGGCGGCGACTCAAATTACTTGCGACGTGCGAGTTGCGGGTAGCGGAAGCAGTCCACGACGTGGTCATTCACCATCCCAACGGCCTGCATGAAGGCGTAGCAGATGGTCGAGCCGACGAACGCGAATCCGCGGCGCTTCAGGTCTTTGCTCATGGCGTCGGACTCGGCGGTGTGGGCGGGAATTTGGCGGTGCTCACGCCAGGCGTTATGCCGCGTGCGGCCGCCCGTGAACTGCCAGATGTACTTATCGAAGCTGCCGAACTCCTCCCGGACAGAAAGAAATGCGCGAGCGTTGTTGATGGCGGCGGAGACTTTGAGGCGGTTGCGGATGATTCCCGGGTCGGCCAGGAGCCGCCGAATCTTTTTGCGGCCGTAGCGCGCGACCTTCTCCGCGTCGAACCCGTCAAACACCGCGCGGAAATGCTCGCGCTTCTTCAGAACGGTGTCCCAGCTCAGGCCGGCCTGCGCGCCTTCCAGAATGAGGAATTCGAAGAGCCGCCCATCGTCGTGCAGCGGCACGCCCCACTCTTTATCGTGATACGGGGTATTGAGCGCGTTCTTCGCCCAGGGACACCGTTTCAAGCCGGAAGAACGAGTCACTGTTGCGCGATGTGGCGCGCCAGCACCTTGGTGATCTGATCTTTGGGGACGGCGCCGACAATCTGGTCGGCCACCTGTCCGCCCTTGAAAATGATCAGCGTGGGAATGCTGCGGACATTGTAGCGGCTCGGGGAGTTGACGCTCTCATCCACGTTCATCTTGACGACCTTCAGCTTGCCGGAATAGTCGTTGGCGATTTCCGCGACCGTCGGCGCGAGCATGAGGCACGGCCGGCACCACTCGGCCCAGAAATCCACCAGCACCGGCTGATTCTTGCTCGCGGCGATCACTTCGGACTCGAACTCTGCGTCATTCACACTGCGCACGTTTTCGGCCATGTTCTCGTCTTCACCTGGGGGGGTTCCGCACAGCCGGTTCCACCCGAAGTCAATTAGATGTTCCAGAAGCCCGCGCGATTCGTCCCTTCCGCGCGGTCTCGTAAAGCCCTGCATATTCACCGGCAGACGCGCTCCAGGAAAAATCCTTGGCCATTCCGTTCAACTGGATGCGCTGCCAAATCTTCGGGTTACTATATAGCTCGACGGCACGGCGGAGGCAAGCGGTCAGAGCCGCGCCGGAGTACTGCTCGAACTTGAAGCCGGTGCCCGTGCCGCGCTGCGCATCGTAGTTCTCGATGGTGTCGTCAAGACCGCCGGTTGCGCGCACCACAGGCACGGTGCCGTACCGCAGGCTGTAAATCTGATTCAACCCGCAAGGCTCGTAGCGCGAAGGCATCAGGAAAATGTCCGCGCCGGCTTCAATCTTGTGGGCGACCACGTTGTCGTAGGCAATCTTCACGCCCACACGGTCCGGATAGCGCGCCGCCAGTTCGCGGAACAACTGCTCGTGCTTGGGCTCGCCGGTTCCCAGCGCGGCCACCGCCAAGTCTTCTTTCATCAAGGTTTCAGCCTGCTCGGCAATCAGATCAAACCCTTTCTGATCGGCGAAGCGCGACACAATCCCCACCAGCGGGCGCCCGAGATTCTCCGGCGGGAGCTTGAATTGCTCCAGCAGATCCTTCTTGCAAACCTGTTTGCCCGCTAAGTCGCTAGACGAATAGCGCGCGGCGATGAACCCGTCGTTTTCCGGACTCCACTGCGTGTAATCCACTCCATTCAGGATTCCGCGGAGATGACTGGCGCGATTGCGGACCACTCCATCCAGGCCGTGCCCGTATTCCGGCGTCTGAATTTCCTGCGCGTATTTCCGGCTGACGGTGGTCAGATAATCCGAATACACCAGCGCGCCCTTGAGCAGGTTGACGTTCCCGAAAAACTCCAGCCCTTCGGGGCTGAACAATTTCTCGGACACGCCAATGCGCTTCAAGACCGCCGGCGGAAACAAGCCGTGGTATCCCATGTTGTGAATGGTGAAGACTACGGGAACTCCGTGAAGCAGAGGGTCGTCCGCATATTGCGTGCGCAGGAGGACAGGCACAAGCGCGGCCTGCCAGTCGTGGCAATGCATCACGTCGGGCGGCCAAACGTGCTTGGCAATCTCCACGGCGGCCCGGCAGAATTCGCCGAAGCGTTCGGCATTGTCCGGATAATCTTTGCCCTTCTCTCCGTAGAGCTGTTCGCGGTCGAAATAGGAAGGGTCGTCCACGAAGTAATAGCGCACGCCGGCACGAAGCGTGCCGTCGGTCACCGCGGGAAAGCGCAACCGTTCGCCCATCGGAATCGTCAGGCTCGGCACAACTACCGTGGACGCCTTGGTGCCGCGATAGCGCGGCAGAACCACGGCGACTTCGTGGCCCATCGCCGCCAGCGCTTTGGGCAGAGCTTCGACCACGTCGGCCAGGCCGCCGGTCTTTGAGAACGGCAAACCTTCGGATGCAACGAACAGGATTCTCATCGCGGCTCGTCCAAACTTTCAACGGTAACGAAAGCGCATGCCGCCGTCAAGTAGCCTCAAAAGTAAATGGTGGTATGCTCACGGGCTGCAGCAGCCCCTGGCAAGCACTTGTGTGAGGAGCCGCGAGATGGCCGAAGACAAGAGCCGAGATCTTCACGATATTATGGCCGAAGAAACCAGCCGGGGGCGCAAGCAACCGAAGAAGACCCTGACATTAGAGCAAGAACGGATGATACGAAATGTAGCGGCGATACTGGTGAACCCGAAATGCGACAGGCTGACTTATATCGATGCTATTCGCGAGTATGGGCTGAAAGAGGAATCTGCCGAGTATCGCCAACTGCTCGCCTTGTGGCGGAAGCTCCGCGGGAACGGCTGGTAACAAGCCGATGCGCAGCACGAATGCGGCGATCCTTTTCTTCGGGGGGCAAAGCTGCGAGGTGATTCCCCACAATCCGGGCGAATTCCTCCTTGAACTCCCGAGCGGAGATTCTTCGTTTCTTTGATTTCCTGGACTTCTTAGTCAAACAAACCTCCCGCGCGAATATTTCTAACTAAAACAATGGTATTACACGCCGGGCACGAAGACAATCCACAAGATCTAGCGGGCTTCCTGGATTCGGCTCTCCTCCCATTGCGGTCCTGTAAAAGTATTGCCGAGAATTGCGACGCGGCGTTTGCTCGAACAAGGCGATTTCCTTAACCGTGATCTGTCCACCGCAGCAGCCATGCAGTGCATATAAGATACAAACAACGACGATTCGCCGTGCCCAGCGCATTCCAGGTTCTGTCTTGTTAAACTGGGCGGATGTCCCGCCAGCGGCTTGGACAGCATTTCCTGAGCGATGCCGGATGGCGCGCTCGCATTGCCCGCGCGATTGGCGTGGCGTCACCGGAGTCCGGCCGCGGCGCCTCCGAACGGATGTGGCTCGAGATCGGCGCGGGCCACGGCGAAATGACGCGGCTCCTCGCGGCGTCCGGCGGGCGCGTCATTGCCGTGGAGTTGGATCCCAAACTTCTCCAGAGCCTGCAATCCGTCGAGCGCGAATTCCCGCTGGTGCAGAAGGTCGGGGGGGATATCCTCTCGCTGGCGCTCGACAAAATCACCGGCGGCTTGCGCTTTTCCGTGTACGGAAACCTGCCGTATTCCATCACGTCGCCGATTCTCCACCGATTGTTCGAGTACGCCGCCAACATCGAGGAGATTTACATCGTCATCCAGTTAGAAGTCGCCGCGCGGCTCACGGCGCACCCGGGCACTCGCGCCTACGGCTATCTTTCGGTTCTCACGCAATACTACGCGAAGCCCGAAATCGTCTTGCGAATTCCGCGGGGGGCGTTTCGCCCGCCGCCCAAAGTTACTTCCGCGCTCGTGCATCTGCGCCTGCCAGGTGAACGAGGGAGCCTTGGAATTCAGGATGAGCCGCGATTCTTTGCATTTGTCAAGCAATGCTTCGGGCAGAAAAGGAAGAAGCTGACGAACAATCTCCGCTCCCTCGCCGCGCCTGCGGTTGTGGAAGATGCGCTTGGCTCGGCGGGCGCTCGCGGCGACGCCCGCGCGGAACAGTTGAGCGTGGCGCAGTTCGGGGAAATCTACCGGCGCTTGGTTTCTGCCTAATTGCAGGGCTGAAATTGAGGCGGTCGAGGAGCTACCGGCGATGAACAGCCAGCAGCCGATCGGGATAATCGGTGAAGATGCCGTCCACACCGGCTTCAATCAGCGCCTGCATGTGCGCGGGATGATTGATGGTCCAGGTGACCACCTGCAGATCGTGGCGGCGCGCTTCGGCCAAGCGCTCCGGCGTAACCAAGTCGCCGCGCAACGCCAATTGCCGCGCGCCCACCAGCGTCGCGCGCTCAATCAGGTTGGCGTGGGGAACCTCTACCAGCAACCCCGTCATGAGCGTGGGGTCGAGCCGCCGAACCGCTGCCAGGATGGGCGCATCGAACGAAAGCACCACGGTGCGCGCCGCTTCGCCGGCATCGCGCAACGCCGCCACCAGCGCGTGCTCCGCTCCCCAGGGCGCGCAGGGCTTGAGCTCGAGATAAAAAATCACGTCGGTTTCGCGGGCGAAGCGGAGTATCTCCTCGAGAGTGGGCACGCGTTCGCCGATGAATTCCCCTCCGAACCATGAGCCCGCGTCGAGTTCACGCAGCTCCGCCAATGTCCATTCGTGGACGGGCCCTTCGCCGTTGGTTGTCCGCTCGAGCGTTTCGTCGTGGATGGCCACGAACCGCGCATCCCGAGAAAGCTGCAGGTCGGTTTCAATGAACATGGCACCCAGCTCGACGGCGCGGCGAAACGCCGCCATGGTGTTTTCCGGCGCGTGGCCCGATGCTCCGCGATGCGCAACGACCCACAACGGGGCGTTTCCTCCTTCTGGAGATGCTCCCAACAGGGCAGGTAAAGAATCGCACCTGCTCATCTATCGTAATGGAGTGTTTTGCAAATAGCAGCAGCGTTCTTGCATTCTGAGTTCGGACCACAAATTACTCCCGTAAACTTGCGCTAGACTACACGGTCTACGGTGCGCCGAGCGGCGCGGGTGTGTGCAGGGCCCGGACATGCGCAGTATGCCAACGGAGAAAATTCGAGTTCGCTCGTATGGCACTGAAGGACCTCTTGTGATCGTCCTTCACGGCGGCCCGGGCGGTCCGGGGTACATGGCGCCGGTGGCGCGTGCACTCGCGGATTCATTTCGCATCCTTGAGCCGTTCCAGCGCGGGAGCGGCGGCGAACCGCTCAGCGTCGCCCGGCACATTGCGGATTTGCAGGACTTCGTGCAATCGCAGGGCGCGGGCACGCGGCCCGCGCTTGTAGGCCACTCCTGGGGCGCCATGCTGGCGCTGGCGTATGCTGCGGCGCACCCCGATTGCGCCGGCCCGCTCGTTGTCATCGGCTGCGGCACGTTCGACAAGGTGGCGCGCAGCCGCATTCGAGCAGTGCGTGAAACGCGCATGGACGATAACCTGCGCGACCGCATGGAGCACCTACTGGAAACGGTCCCCGATCCAAACGAACGGCTCCGAGAAATGAGCGAATTATTCCTGCCACTTGACTCGTACGAACTTGCCACGAGCAACTTGGAGATCGAGGCTTGCGATGGGCGCGCATTTGACGAAACATGGCGGGACATGCTGCGTCTTCAAGAAGAGGGGGTATATCCGGCGACGTTCGCGGTCATCAAAACGCCCGTGCTGATGCTGCACGGCGTTGCCGATCCGCATCCGGGAGGGATGATTCGCGCGAGTTTGCAGGCCTACCTGCCGCAATTGGAATACCGCGAATGGGAACGCTGCGGACATTACCCCTGGCTTGAAAGAGCCGCGCGCGACGAGTTCTTCGCTGTCCTGCGAAGCTGGCTCGCCCGCCGCCTAATCGAAAGTGCAAAGGGAGGTTGGTGATGCGGCCAGTCTTCGAATAATCTCTGGCCCGAAAGGGCCGGCCTCAAGGCGTGCAGCCGTGTATTTACCTCCAGCATCTAATTAGGTGAGAACTGTAAAGAGTTTAGCAAGAAGGAGAGACTCAAATGAAAGGCGGCTTGAACGTCAGAAATGCACTGGTAGTGCTGGGCGCTTTGTTTCTGGCAACCCCATTGCTGAGCGCCGGCACGGTGCGGAACGAAGAGTCCGCGCAGAAAGCGCGGGACCACAGCAAGTATGAGGCGTGGCTGCAAAAGCAGGTTCGCCACGAACTGCTCATGCTCCCGTATTACTCGGTGTTTGACAATCTGGAGTACCGCATTGACGGCGACAGAGTGATCTTGAGCGGGCAGGTGATGCGTCCGGTTCTCAAGTCCGATGCCGAAAACGCTGTCAAGAAAATCGAGGGCGTCTCAAAGGTCGTAAACCACATCGAAGTCTTGCCGGTATCGTTCCATGACGACCGCCTGCGGCGGGCAGTGTATCGCTCCATCTACGGAAACAGCGTGCTGCACCGTTACGGGGTGGGCGCTTTGCGGTCCATCCACATTATCGTGAACCGCGGCAATGTCACGCTCGAAGGCGTCGTGGACAACGAGATGGACAAGAACGTGGCGAATATTCAGGCCAACTCCGTTCCGGGCGTTTTCTCGGTGACCAACCATCTGCGAGTAGTAAAGTCCTGAGGCATTGGGGCAGGGAATCCTCCGGGGATTCGCGTCATCCCGAGCCCCCGGGCCCGACCTTTTGAATCTGCCGGGAAATCCTTCGCGCCGTATCTTTCAAGTGCTCGACGACCCGCGGCAGTATGTCGTCATCCATCTGACTGACCGTTCCGCTGACGCCCAGCGCAAACTCCACGCATCCCAGCATGTCAAACACCGGCGCTGCGACGCAGCGCGCCCCCAGACTGTTTTCCTCATCATCCATGGCGTATCCGTGCGCGCGAACGCGTTCCAATTCGGCGAAGAATCTCCCCTGGCTGATGATTGTCCTGGGGGTGCGCTTCTTCAAACCCTTCTCGCGGAGGATGGCCTCCACTTCGGGCCGCGGCATCCAGGCCACCAGCACCTTGCCCACGCTGGTCGAATGGACGAACATGCGCCGCCCGACCCAGGTGTTTACTTTGAAGAATCCGGAGGCTTCGACCTTTTCCACGTACACCGCCTCGCCCTGGTCCAGGACAGCCAGATGGGAGGTCATGTGCACACGCTCGACGAGGCTGCTCATAAAGGGCTGGGCCATTTCGCCGATATTCAGGCTGGCCAGAACGCCGCGGCCCAGGCTGAGCACCTTGAGCCCCAGGCGGTAGCGGCCGGTTTCGCGGTCCCGGCGCAGAAATCCGCGCCGCTCGAGCGTCCTCAGAATGTAACTCGCCGAGCTCTTGGGGATGGCCAGCTTGCGGCTGATTTCGGAATTGGTGAGGCCGTCGCGGCGTTCGGCGGCGGCTTCCAGGATGGTAATCGCGCGATCCACCGCCGTGGACGGGCTTTCCGGGGATAAGGGCATCGGGGATTCTCCTTACGGAAGCACAGGGATATGTCCCAAGTATAGAATATCTGTTCAATATTGTGAACAACCCCTTGCGCGGGCGACGGGCCGCCGCTATAAAGCGAACAGGATTATGAACATATGTTCAGTATATTGAACTCCGAGCCGGCCCGTGGACAAATTGGTCCCACGGTGTGGAAGTTTTTCTTCCCTTTTCTGCGGAGACCTGCCCCTGGGATGACCGCGGGACAGAAAGTGGCGCTCAAGTCGTTGCATTTGCGGAGCCGCCGAAATCCGCGCGCCGCGGACAATTGGCCCGTGAATTGCTGTTCATTAACCGCGCCCTGTGGGCACGGAGCATGGCCGGTCTCAGGTTCTTGTCTAGCTCGAATTCAGGGCTTCGCCCGATTGATTCGCGCCCGGGCTTCGTTATCGTCGTAGAGCAATTCGGATTCTTTCGCCGGTCGAACGGTTCCTGGGGCCAATCGAATGCGAGTCTCCTGGAGGAATGAAGATGGCTACCAACGGCAAGAACGGAAATTTTCAACCCGACTGGAGCACCAGCGCGCGGTGGAAGGGCGTTACACGGCCCTATTCTTACCAGGACGTTCTGCGACTGCGCGGCTCGATCGCCATTGAGCACACCCTGGCCCGCCTGGGCGCCGAGCGGCTTTGGCTCTTGCTGAATAATGAGCCCTACGTTCCCTCGCTTGGCGCGCTGACCGGCAACCAGGCCATCGAAATGGTGCAGGCCGGGCTGAAAGCCATCTACGCGAGCGGATGGCAGGTGGCTGCCGACTCGAATACCGCCGGCGACGTCTATCCGGACCAAAGCCTCTACCCTTCCGATAGCTGCCCCGCGCTGGTGCGGCGCATCAACCGCGCGTTCCAGAGGGCCGACCAGATTGATTCCTCCGAAGGCCATACCGGCCCCTATTGGTTTGCTCCGATTGTTGCCGACGCCGAAGCAGGCTTTGGCGGCTCGCTGAACGCCTACGAGCTGATGAAGTCCATGATCGAAGCAGGGGCCGCCGGAGTTCACTTTGAAGACCAACTCTCTTCCGCAAAAAAGTGCGGCCACCTCGGCGGCAAGGTCGTCGTGCCCACGCGTGAATTTATCGAGAAGCTGTGCGCGGCGCGCCTCGCCGCCGACGTCTGCGGCGTGCCTACGATTCTGATGGCGCGGACCGACGCCAATAGCGCGGGTTTGCTTCTCTCCGACGCCGACCCACGCGACCGTGAGTTTGTCTATGGCGAACGCACCGTCGAGGGCTTCTTCCCGTTCCGCGGCGGTATCGAAGCGGCCATCGCGCGCGGCCTCGCCTATGCGCCCTACGCCGACCTGCTGTGGTGCGAAACCTCTGCGCCCGATCTGGAGGAAGCTCGACGTTTTGCCGACGCGATTCACGCACAGTTCCCCGGCAAACTGCTGGCCTACAATTGCTCGCCTTCTTTCAATTGGAAGAAAAAGCTGGAGGACGTGGCGATTGCCAGCTTCCAGAAGGAACTGGGGAAGATGGGGTACAAGTTCCAGTTTGTCACGCTCGCCGGATTCCATGAGCTCAACCTCGGCATGTATCAGCTCGCGCAGGAGTACGGCAAGACCGGCATGACCGCCTATTCGGCCCTGCAGCAAGCGGAATTTGCGGCCCAGGAGACGGGCTACCGCGGCGTGACGCACCAGCGATTCGTGGGCACCGGCTACTTCGACCAGATCGCTCAAGCCGTCTCCGGCGGCCACTCCTCAACCACGGCGCTGGCCGGCTCGACCGAAGCGGAGCAGTTTGCCAAATCAAGCATCAAAGCCGCAGCCATACCTGCAAACAGCCTCGCGGCTGCCCCGCCTGCTCAATAAACCGCTTCCCTGTTTGCTGGGGGACAATCGGGGGCCTTCCAAGGCCCCCGATCTTTTTTCACGGGATTTGTTACTTGTACGAAACGACTACTTCCCCGTTTTCGATTCGCAGGTCCCCGATCTCCGGCGGCAAACGCATCTTCCCGTGATTTTCAGCAGAATCCATCATCTTGTGGACCGCGGATTCGAGAGAGGATTGGGGAAGCGGGAACGACCCGAGCGCTCCCGAAACCGGTTCGAATCTCAGGTAGCCGTCTTCCGCCCGCAAATGGCCTTCGAGCTGCAGCGAGAGGTCTTTGCCGTGGAAATCGAAGACCACATAGGCGCGAACGCGATCCTCGATAAGATTGATGCGGACGTCGCGCACCGAAGATCTCACCTCTTCGACGGTGGGTTCTTTTTGATCGGAGGCGGGCGCCGGTGCCGGAGCTTGCACAGGAGTGGGCGCGGCCGCGGGAGTTTGCGCGGGGTTGGGAGCAGCGTTGTCCGCAGTCAGTTCCAGGCGCGACCCTAGAAACGAGTTTAGCTCCGCTTCGGTTATCTTCAGAATATAGGGCTGGCCGGCCGCCGCAGCCATCTGGACGTCCTGAAACTTCGCTTCTAAGCGCTGCGCCGCGGCGGGATCACTGGCCACATCCGGCGGCGGCGTCTTGTGAAGAATCAGGAACAGCGAAAGCACCGTGCCCGCGAGCGTTGTCCATTTCACAATGCGGTAGGCGACCATCCAGGGACTCGCAGGGGCCTTTGCGGCAATTGCAGATGCGTTCGTGGCTGCCATAAATCGCCTCGCGTGCTCCTAAAGAACCTTAACGCGACCTGCGCAGGCGGGCAATAATTCAGGTTCGCGCCGATGCCCATTCGGTACCTGTCCAAAGAGACGGGCCATTTCACCTGCCCGGTTTTGCGACAGCCAATCCCGCTTTCGGGCACAGAGTTTGGTACGCGTTTTCCGGGCAGAATCCATAACGCTTTATATGTCAATGGCTTAGCGATGTCCGGGGATTGGAAACTTGCCTGCGCTTTCCTGGCCACGTCCAATGAGCGCAATGCCCATACCGGCGGTTACGCAAGAGGACGCCTGGATTAGCGATGCGCCGCGCCGCGGAGGCTCGAGAGCCTTCCTCGCGCTCATAGGCCCTTCGCAGACGGCCATTTTTCGCACGGCACTCCGGATTACAGGAAACCTCGCGGACGCCGAGGATGTTGGCCAGGAAACGTTTCTGAAGGCCTACAACGGCATGCGCCAGTTCACGGGGGCCACCTCCGGGGATGGCAGCACATTCGCCGCCTGGGTCTGTCGCATCGCCACGAATGAATCCATTGATACCCTGCGCCGACGCCGCAAGGGGCGGTTGATCTCGTTTGACGACCCGCTTCCAGACCGCGACGAAACGGACTTCATGGACAGGCTCCAGGCGTCCGCTGACGACCCCGAACAACGCTACGCCCGCGTGGAGCTGAGGCGGATACTCGCCGGCGAAATCGCGCAGCTCGATCCGTCGCTTCGCTCGGTTTGCCTGCTGAGGGATGTGGCTCAACTCTCGACACAAGAAACTGCAGAACGCTTGCGGATCTCCTCGACGGCGGTGCGGATCCGGCTGTTCCGCGCGCGTCGGAAGCTCCGCGAGCGGATGCGCCAGGCACTTTCCTGGCCGAGCACTACCAGCAAGGAGGTCCCGCCTCTTGCTCCCGCATACGCCGTGCCGGAATTCGCTTGCGGCGATTGACCTCTTCCCGGCACTTCCTGGGCTTGCGGCCAGCGACCACGGCAGCCATGTCGGTTAGCTTCCAGAGCAACCCTATTTGACGTCTCGCCGCTGCGTTTCTTCCGGCGTGGGATACTACGATTATGAAAGTCCGGCTTTATCTCCCCGCGGCTCTCCTGCTGCTTGCCGCCACGGCCAGGGCTGATGAGCTCTATCTGAAGGATGGCTCGAAAATCGTTGGCACGATTGTCGGGTTCGAAGGCAGCTCCTTCAAGGTCCAGACAAGCTATGGATTCGCTGTGGTGGAGAAAGACAAGATTGTCAAAATCATTCCTGCCGGTGGCGTGCCGCCCAAGCCTGAGTCCAAGGGGGAATTGAAGAAGGAATCAGCAGCGGACGCGAAGAAGAAGCCAGCGGCCAAGATTATCGAAGCCTCCGAAAAACCGCCCGCCGTTGCGCCCACAACTTCACAGCCAGCGCCCGCCCCGTCCGATGCTTCCAATCACCCGGACGACAAGCCGCGAGTGGCTTCCTCCGCTGCCAGCCAGCCTGCTGCTCCTCCAGCAGCGGCCAAACCGCCTGCGCCGCTGGTAAACCGCGAGGAAGTTCACGGGAACGAGTACATCAATTACACCTACGGCTTCAAGATGTATAAGGCCCCAAGCTGGAACATCCTCGAAGGCGCGCTAAGCACAATGCCCAACGCCATTGTGGCGCTGGGCACAAACGACGAAACCACGCTCATGGTGATTGGACGTGAGCAAACCAAGGATTCGATGGAAGTGCGCGCCAGCACGACGGAAAAGCAGCTTCGTGAGATATACGAAAACTACCGGCGCATCTCGGAGTGGAACGCCCACGTCGGCGGGCTGCCCGCCATCGAGCGTCATTATCGCGGCACGGCCGGCGGACACGATTGGTCGGGCGTGCTCGTGACGCTTGCGCGAGGCAACGAAATCTTTACGATCCTGGGGATGACCTACGCGGACTCCGACCTGATTCAAATCCAGGAAAACGTCATTTCGCGGGCCATCGCGAGCCTGGACTTCAACGTCCACTAATCCATTTTGATTTTTAGAATTTCGTGACTTCGCTGAAGTGGAAGTCGCGCACCTTCATGGCGGGAACGACCATCTCGAAAGCCTCTTCTCCCGTGGCGCGGACCGCCGGCCCGAGCAGCTCGACATTCGAGAGCATTTCGAGAAGGCCCTGATTGAACCGAAAATTGCGGATTCCACCCGCGACCCGCCCGTTTTCGACAAGGAATGTGCCGTCGCGCGTCATCCCCGTAAGAACCTTTTCGTAGGGGTCCACCTCGCGGATGTACCAGAGACGCGTGACCAGTATCCCGCGATCCGTGGAAGCGATCATCTCCTCTATTGAGGAATCCCCGCCCGCGAACACCAGGTTCATCGGCGCTTCCCCCCATTCGTTCGGCAAGGCGAAGCCGTGCCCGGTGGGTCTCTTCTTCATTTGCTTTGCGGTGGCGCGGGAATACACCAGGTTTTCGGGAACGCCGCGATTCACCAACTGCACTTTTTGCCGCGGCACTCCTTCGCCGTCGAACGGCGCGCCGAGTTGCAGCGGGTGATACACATCGTCCCACAGAGAAATATTTTGACCCATCACCTGCCGGCCCATCCGCTTGGTGAGGCACGAACGCTGGTCGTGCACGGAGGTCCCGGCAAAGTCGTAAAAAAGGAATCCGACGAGGTCGAGGACCGCCGGCGGCTCGAGAATCACGGTATAGCGCCCGGGAGGGAGTTCCCGCGGGTTGCGCGAGCCGCTGGCCTTTTGACTGGCGCGCGCAGCCAGCTCCGCCGGCTTGAGCGCGGACACATTCGGCGAATTGGCCTTGGCCCATCCGGAGGAATCCTTTTCGAGAACGGTCACGGAGAATTCCGCGCGCGTCTGTATGTAGCTACAAAACAGCCCGCGGGAATTTGCGAGCGTGGTTTGCATCGCTCCGGTCGAGAAAATTCCCGCCGCGGTCTGGCTGTTTCTCTCGGCGAGCGCGCACACCTCACGGACTGCCCGGGCGCGGTCCGCAGGAGTGGCGGCCGCTGTGGCCTCAAAGAAGCGCTGGACCCGGGCATATTGCTGCGGCCCAGGCATGGGCAGCACGCGCGGATTCTCCGGCCGGCTGCGGGCCAGCGCGCAGGATGCAGCAATCACGCGCCGCAGCGATTCCTCGCCCGTCTGGTTGGTGGTGGCGCGCGCGGTGCGCCCATCCAAAACGGTTCGCACCGAAATCGTCAGCGTCTGCTCGGCGACATTCTGATGGATGGCGTTGTTCGCAAAGCGCGTCAGCGCGTCCGAAGTCACCTCAATGTGGACTTCGGTTTCGTCTGCGCCGCTCATTTTGAACACCCTTTCGGCGATGCGGCGCATCTCCGAATCCGAGAGCAGGTGCGCGCCAGCAACGGCGGGAGCTTTCCGGGCGGTTACTGCGCGCCGTCTTGATTTGCGGGTGGTCATACTTTCGAAAATGCCGCGCCAATCTTGATGTTGCGGAACCGCGCCGGAGCGGCGCCGTGGCCGGTGCCCATCGTCTGCATGGGCTGGCCCTTCCCGCAATTCGGCGTCCCCCAGAGCGTCCAGTGTTCGCGCGAGCAGATGGCGTCGCAACTGTTCCAGAACTCCGTGGTGATGCCGCTGTAGCTGGGGTTTTTCAGCATGCGCGTTTTCTTGCCGCCTTTGATCTCCCAGCCGATTTCGGTGGAAAACTGGAAGTGATACCGCCGGTCGTCAATGGACCACGACCGGTTTGTCTCCATCAAGATGGCGTCGCCGGTGTCGGCAAGGAGATCGTCGAACTTCCACGTGCCCGGCAGCAGGCTGACGTTGGTCATGCGAATAATCGGCAGGCGGTTCCAACTCTCGGTCCGCATCGTGCCCGACGAACGAGGAAGGCCAATGGCGGCAGCGGTCTCGCGATTCGAGAGGTACCCCGTGAAGAGGCCATTCTTGATGATGTCCGTACACTGCGCGGGGACGCCTTCATCGTCGTAGCCAAACGTGCCCAGGCCCGGGCCGTGCTCGAGACGCGCGTCGGCAACCACATTGACGATTTCCGACCCGTATCGCAGTGTGTTGAGTTTTTCGAGAGTGAGGAAACTCATGCCCGCGAAATTGGCCTCCTGGCCCAGAACCCGGTCGAGCTCAATGGGATGCCCGACCGACTCATGAATTTGCAGGCCGAGCTGCGCGCTTTCCAGAAGGATGGTCCCCGTCCCTTCCGGACATTGCGCCGCCTGGTGCAGCGCGACGGCTTCCTCGGCGACGCGCGGCGCATGACGCAGGAAGTCGAGCGACTCAATCAGCTCGTAGCCCTGGAGGGTGTGCTGCCCTCCGAAGCTGTTTGGATAGGAGCGTTTCTGAATTTCGTCGCCCTGAAAGCTTGTCGCCGTGATGCCTCCGCCGGACTGCGTCTTCACCTGGTGAATCCGTGAGCCGATGCTCGAGACAAACCAATATTCGATCCGGCGGAACTGCATGGAGGTTTCCGCCAGAGTCACGCCGGCGACGCGGCGCATCTCTTGGCCTGCGGCCAGCAGGAGATCGAGCTGGCGCTCGAGCGGAATCTGGAACGGGTCTTTGATGAAGGGGCTCTGCCAGGTGTCCACGTGCGCCTGCTCCGCGGCCATGACGACGTTGTGGCGTTTTGCGAGAGCCGACGCTTTGGCGATGGCCACGGCCTGGGCCGCGCACGCCTGCACTCCTTCGCGCGTGAGCCGGTCGGTGGAGGCAAACCCCCATGCGCCGCTGGCGATGACGCGAATCCCGATCCCGAGGGACTCGTTTTCCGCGAGTGTTCCGACCTCACCGTTTTTTGTGGAAAGGTCGCGCTGGCGAATGTCCATCACGCGCGCGTCAGCGTAGCTCGCCCCGCGCGCGCGGGCAATATCAATCGCCCAGTTGGCTGAGTCCCACATTGTACGGCTAAGAGCCAATAACCTTGTGCGGCGAGCTTTCACCCCGTCGACTTCGAAGAGGGGTTGCAAAGACTCGGTTAGTGGTCATGCTACTGACTGCTTAAAAAGAACGTAAAATTTGCCTTCTGGATTTGTTCCCGGCTGTGGCAACACGGAAACTATTTCCCACCCGCCACTGCCTAACTCGTTGAGTTGCTCTTCCACTCCCTCTGTTCCTACACCAACAAATATTTCCTCCACATGGTATTTCCATGTTTGCATTTTTCCACGCCCCTCTTAGTTTGACTGCGTTACTTGCCTGGCCGATTCCACGTCAAACAGTGTCAAAAATCTCCCCGATTGATCAAATCTCTTGCGAACCCGCCGGTTCGCAGGCCGAGGAGGTTTACGTCCCTTCCGACCAAGATGCCAGATATTGCTCCTGCTCGGGCGTGAGCTTATCCACTTGAACGCCCATGGATTCGAGCTTCAATCTGGCGATCGCGCGGTCCAGATTCTCCGGAACCGGGTACACCTGCTTCTCCAGATCCTTGGCGTGCTTGAGGAGATATTCGGCGGAAAGCGCCTGGTTGGCAAAGCTCATGTCCATGACGGCTGCGGGGTGCCCTTCGGCGGTTGCCAGGTTGACGAGGCGTCCCTCCGCCAGCAGATAAATCCGCCGCCCGTCATGCAGGGAATATTCGTCCACGAGAGGCCGCACTTCGCGCTTGCCCCTGGATATTTTCTCGAGCGCGGGAATATCGATCTCCACGTTGAAGTGTCCGGAGTTGCAGATTACCGCTCCCTCTTTCATCTTTTCGAAGTGCTCGGTGGTGATGACGCTCTTGTTGCCGGTCACGGTGATAAAGATGTCGCCGATCTTGGCGGCTTCGGTCATGGGCATCACGCGGTAGCCGTCCATCACCGCTTCGATGGCGCGCACGGGATTAATTTCCGTGACGATGACGTCCCCGCCCAGGCCTTTCGCGCGCATGGCGACTCCGCGGCCGCACCAGCCATAGCCGGCCACGACGATCTTCAGGCCGGCGATGAGCAGGTTCGTCGAGCGCATGATCCCGTCCATCGTGGACTGGCCGGTGCCGTAGCGATTGTCAAAAAAATGCTTGGTTTGCGCGTCGTTGACGGCGATGACGGGATATTGCAGCGTACCGTCCTTGGCCATGGCGCGCAGGCGAATGACGCCGGTGGTGGTCTCTTCGGTCCCGCCGATGACGTGCTTCACCAGATCGGTGCGCTTGGTGAGCAGCGTGGTCACCAGGTCGGCGCCGTCATCCATGGTGATTTGCGGCCTATGTTCGAGCACGGCGTTCAGGTGCGCGTAGTAGGTGGCGTTGTCTTCGCCCTTGATGGCGAACGTCGGAATGCCGTAGTCCTTGGTGAGACATGCGGCAACTTCATCCTGCGTGGAGAGCGGATTCGACGCGCAGAGCACCACCTCGGCGCCGCCGTCGCGCAGGGTGATCGCCAGGTTCGCGGTTTCGCTGGTTACATGCAGGCACGCCGCGACGCGCACGCCTTTCAGCGGGCGCTCCTTGATAAATTGTTTCCGGATCAACTGCAGGACGGGCATCTGCTGATTGGCCCATTCGATTTTGCGCTTGCCCTGTTCCGCCAAGCCAAGATTCTTGACGTCGCCGGTCAGCCGTTCTTGTGTAGCCACGCGCACTCTCCCTATGGTTTTTCGGTTGCCGAATTGCCGCGACGCCGGGACTATCGTCTGGCCGCGACTTCGGCGCGCGCCGAAGCGGGCAGGGGCAGGCCTGCTTCTTTGCGGATGGCCTCGGCCTTGTCAGTCTTCTCCCAGGTGAAACCAGCCTCGGAGCGCCCGAAATGACCGTAGGCTGCAGTCGGCCGGTAAATCGGCCGCCGCAAGTTGAGGGTTTCCATGATCCCGCGCGGAGTCAATTGGAAGTAGGCGCGGATCAAATCCGTAATCTTCTCATCGGGGATGACCCCGGTGTCGAATGTGTCCGCCATCACGGAGACCGGCTCGGCAACGCCGATGGCGTAGGCGAGTTGCACTTCCACTTTGCGCGCCAGCCCGGCAGCCACAAGGTTCTTGGCGACGTAGCGCGCCATATAGCACGCCGAGCGGTCCACCTTGGTGGGATCTTTGCCGGAAAGCGCCCCGCCTCCGTGGCGGCTGTAGCCGCCGTAAGTGTCCACGATGATCTTGCGCCCCGTCAGGCCCGCATCGCCCATCGGCCCGCCAATGACGAATCTCCCGGTGGGATTGATGTGGAACTTGGTCTGCTTGTCCAGCATGGAGGCGGGAATTACGGGGCGAATCACTTCATTCATCACGGCATCGCGCAGGTCGGAGTTTGAGACGCTTTCGCTGTGCTGCGTTGAAACCACCACGCAATCCACCCGAGCCGGCTGGCCGTGGCGGTATTCCACGGTCACTTGCGACTTCCCGTCCGGCCTCAGGAAACCCACCACGCCATTCTTGCGCACTACCGCAAGGCGCCGCGTGAGCCCGTGAGCGAGTTGGATGGGCATGGGCATCAGCTCATCGGTTTCATCGCAGGCATAGCCGAACATCAATCCCTGGTCGCCGGCTCCGCCGGTATCCACGCCCATGGCGATGTCGCCCGATTGGCGCTTAACCGCGCAGATCACACCGCAGGTTTCGGCGTCGTAACCAAACTTGGCGCGCGTGTAGCCAACGTCGCGAATCACTTCGCGAACGATGTCGGCATATTCAAGGTGCGCTTTTGTGGTGACCTCGCCCGCAACCACCGCGAGACCCGTCGTCACCAGCGTCTCACAAGCCACCCGTCCCATGGGGTCCTGTTCGAGGACTGCGTCGAGCACGGCGTCGGAAATCTGGTCGGCAATCTTGTCGGGGTGGCCCTCCGTTACCGATTCCGAGGTGAAAAGGAAATTGCGATTTTCTCGACTCAAAAGGCGCTCCTGTTTCTGAGGCTGAACCTGCCGAAGCGCAGGCACACGCTCGTAGGGCTCAAACCTGTGAGGCTAGCATGGGGTATTAGCACTGTCAACGCATCGAATTGGAATGCATTAGAGCAAGTTGAGTAGCGATTTTTGGCGGTTGAACGGCGGCGCACCCCTTCGCAGCGCCGCCTGGAGCCAGGGCTTATTCTTCGCCGGGAAGCTGTTCCTCATCTGCAGGAGGGCCGACCGCCCCGCCTTTTCCTCGGCGCGCCATCAGAAACGCGCGAATGAAAGGGTCAAGGTCGCCATCCAAAACACGGTCCACGTCGCCCATTTCAAATTTCGTGCGGTGGTCCTTAATCAAACGGTAGGGCTGCATGACGTACGAGCGGATCTGGCTGCCGAAGCTGATGTCGAGCTTGGTGTCGTCGAGCTTTTTGGTTTCCGCCTGGCGCTTCTCGAGTTCGTATTCGTACAGTCGCGAACGCAATACCTTCATCGCCCATTCGCGGTTCTTGTGCTGGCTGCGCTCGTTTTGGCATTGCACGACGATGCCCGTCGGCAGGTGCGTGAGCCGCACCGCCGATTCCACTTTGTTGACGTTCTGCCCCCCGTGGCCCCCGGCGCGAAACGTGTCAATCCGCAGGTCCTCGGGCTTCACAGTAACTTCGATGCGGTCGTCAATCTCCGGAATCACAAACACGGATGCAAACGACGTATGACGCCGCGCCGCCTGGTCAAACGGAGAAATTCGCACCAGCCGGTGCACGCCGCTCTCGGTGGAAAGCAGGCCATATGCGTTTTCCCCTTCCACCAGCACGGTCGCCGATTTCAGCCCGGCTTCTTCGCCGGGAGCCTGGTCGAGCACGGTCACGCGAAATCGTTTACGCTCGGCCCAGCGCAAGTACATCCGCAAAAGCATCTCGGCCCAATCCTGCGACTCCGTCCCGCCGGCGCCCGGCTTGATGGTAACAATGGCGTTGAGCCGGTCATTTTCTCCGGAGAGCAGCGTCTGTGTCTCAAGCCCGGAGACATACTCGTCGGCAGCGTTCAATTCCGATTGAATCTCGGCGAGAAGTTGTTCGCGGTGATTGACCTGTGTCTCTTCGTGCGCGAGGTGAATGTAGGTTTCCAGGTCGCTCGATATGCGTCTCAGTCTTTCCTCGGCGGCAAGCTGGTCTTCCACCTGCTTGCGCTCACGAAGCACCTTCTGGGCCGCCTCGGGGTCCTGCCAGAAATTGGGCTGCGAGGATTTTTGCTCCAACGCGGCGAGGCGTTTGCGGTTTTCGGAGGCGTCAAAGATAGCTCCGCACAAGCTCGATGCGCTTTTTCAATTCGTCGTTTCGATGTTCCAAGTCTTCGAGAACCATTCCCTGTCCTTGTTATTGCCTGCGTTGTCTGCCAGAAAACAAAAAAATTGCTGAAGCCATTGCGCTGAGCCACGCCACCCAGTCGCCCCAGCGGGTGTACAGCGTCCGGTCGGTGCGAAAGTCGTAAGGGGCATCGAGAGCGCCACGGATGTCCCAGGCAAGGCGCGCGACAATCCGCCCGTAAGGGTCCACCGAAACCGTGAATCCGTTATTCGTCGCGCGCAGCAGCCACCGGCGGTTCTCCACGGCGCGTACGCGCGCCATCCTCAGGTGCTGGTCGGGAGCTGCCGAACGGCCAAACCACCCGTCGTTGGAAATGTTGATGAACAGGTTGGCGCCGTTTTTTGCGAACTTGCGCACCTCGTTCGGGAAGATGGCCTCGTAACAAATGAACGTCCCGAACCGAAACCCGTTCGAAAGCTGCCCCACGGAATAATCCGAGCCGCGCCGGAACCCGCCCACTTCTTCGGAAACGTTCGCGACCACGTGATGGATCAGCGGAAACGGTTCGAACTCGCCGAACGGAACGAGATTGATTTTATCATAGGAGAAGATGCGCCGCCCCGCCGCATCCAGCATTACCGCGCTGTTGTAAGGCGCCATGATGGTGCGCGGCGCCGCTCCTGAAGTGTCCTGGACCGGCTTCCATTCGACCACCCCGGCCAGGGAGGGATGTCCTGAGCGGCGCGCGAGGCGTTGCGCCCGCTCGACAAACTGCGGGTCGACAAACGTGAACGGCGCGGGAACCTCCGGCCAGACCACGAGGTCGGGAGGGGGCTGCGCCGGCGCCAGGCTCATCCGCTCCAGTTCGTCCATTTCGCCCGCGTGAATCTCCATCCAATTCCCCGGGTAACTCTCCGCCTCGGGAAAATTCAGCTGCACCAATCGCGCGACGTGCGATGACTTCGCGACCGGAACGAATTGCGGACTGACCCACGCTAGGGCCACGAGGAAACCCGTCACTGCGCCCAGCAAACCGAGACGTTTGCCCGGCAAGACTTCGGACGCCCCCGCGCTCCAGGCCAGCAGCGCGTTGTACGCAGCAACCAGCAACGACAACCCGAAAATTCCCGTGATCGCGGTGATCTGCAGGAAACCCGGATTCGCCGACGCCGGATAACCGAGCAGATTCCAGGGAAAACCAATTTCCGGAAGATGATCCCGGACAAACTCCAGTGTGACCCACACAAACGGCGCCGCCAGGCACGCTCGCGCCACGCTTGTGCGGGAAAGCCAAGCCACGGTGAGCGTAAAGAGCGAAGTCAAGACGCCCCAGGCCGCAGCGATCAGACCGAGCACGCCCCACGAACCGTATTCGCCAACGCCGCCATGCGCCCGCAGCACCTCGGCAATCCAGTAGAGCGAGGTGAGCACAAACACGAAGGAGTGCAGAAACCCGCAGAGTGCAGCGACGCGCGGGCGGGCATGGATTGCCACGAGCATCAGCGCTCCGACGCTCACCCAGGCATACACGCTGCGGTAAGCCCCGAGGTAGGAGCATGCCAGCGTGAATCCGGTCAGCGCGGAGATAACCACGCGAAACGCAGCGGGCGCCTGGAGATTGGGGGGAAGACGAGAAAAAACGGGCCAGCGGGCGGCGGGCATCAGCGCTTGACGATTGCCTTGAATCCGACTTTTTCCAACCCCTTCTTCGCGGCGTCGCTGGTTTGTGCATCGGCGTAAGGGCCGACTTGCACGCGGTAGAAATGATCGGCGCCGGGCGTCAGAACGAACGCCGGAAATCCTTTTCTCTGCAGCGATTCAGCCAGCGCCAGCGCGTCAGCTTGCCTGGTCAGCGCAGCGACCTGGAGCACCATCGCTCCCCCGGGAATCGCCGGCGCATTCAGCGGCGATTTGCTCCTCGCCGAATTCGCGGGCGCCGAATCTGCCGATGCGGATTTGTTTGCCACCGCGACGGTTTTCCCCGCCGGGGTCAGCTGATCCACAGATTTTTTGGGTTCACCGGAATGATAGAAATCCCAATCCGACTGAGGCGCGCTCGGGGAGGTTCCCGCAAGGCGCGATTTAGTCTCGGGGGATGCCTTTTTCGCAGCTGAGTCAGGCGCCAGGCGTGGCCGGTCTTTCACAACGGAGGGAGGATCACTTGCAGAAGCGCGGACATCGCTGTCGTACTGGCTTCGCCCCATAACGAAGCCCAGGGTAAAGAAGACGCCCGAAAATACCAGCATCAACAAGAAGAGACCGACTACGTGCCGGCCCTCCAGAGTCCGCTCGCCTTTTCTACCGCCGCCAGCCATCCTTTATTTCGACGCCCCCAGCGAACGAGTCCACGCATTGATGATATCCACTGGGAGGGGAAATACAATGGTTGTGTTCTTCTCGACACCAATCTCGGTCAGCGTCTGCAAGTAGCGAAGCTGGATGGCGGCCGCCTCAGTGGCCAGCACCTTGGCGGCGTCGGCCAGTTTTTGCGAGGCTTCATACTCTCCCTCGGCGTGGATGACCTTGGCGCGGCGTTCGCGCTCGGCTTCGGCCTGCTTGGCGATGGCACGCTGCATGGACTCGGGAATGTCCACCTGCTTGACTTCCACCTTGGTGACCTTGATGCCCCAGGGTTCGGTGTCGGTGTCGAGAATCGTCTGCAGCTTGGCGTTCACTTTCTCGCGCTGCGAAAGAATCTCGTCGAGCTCGAACTGGCCGACGAGGCTTCGCAGGGTGGTCTGCGCAAGCTGCGAGGTCGCGTAGATGTAATTCTGCACCTGCGACAGCGCGAGGTTGGCGTCCACCACGCGGAAGTAGCACACCGCGTTCACTTTCACCGAAACGTTGTCGCGCGTGATGATGTCCTGGGGCGGCACGTCGAGGGTCTCGAGCCGCAGCGGCATGCGGTACAGCGTTTCAATCGGCCAGAACACCAGCCGCAATCCCGCGGGCTTCGCTTCGGGCTGCATCCGCCCGAGACGCAACACCACGCCGCGCTCCCATTCCTTGATGATGTACAGGGAATTCCAAAACCAGATCAGGAAAACAAAGAGCGCAATCAGGCTCCCTATCGCTCCCATTTTCTGCCTCCTTTTCGATGGAAACTCCGCGCCGCATTAGTCGCCTGCGTTCGGCGAAGTCTGCTTCGGTTCGACATGCAAAGTCAACCCATCTGCCTTGAGAACGCGGATGGGCGTGTCCTTCGGGACTTCTGCGTTTGCGACGGCGCGCCAGAGCTCTCCGTGCACGCGCACCATGCCACGCGCGGGCCCGCCCGGCGCGGCGGAGACCAGCGCTTCGGTTACCTGGCCCTCCAACCCAGCCAGTTGCTCGAGGCCGGTGGATTGCTTCCAGCTCCGCGAACGCAGGACCAGCCTCATCAGGAAAATAGAGATCCCGGCGAAGGGCAAGGTCATCCCCGCAGCCACGCCCACGCTCACCCCGGCGTTGGTCAGCGGCGAGCGAATCAGCATCAGCGCGCCGAGGAGCATCGCCACGACGCCGCCGATGCCGAGAATGCCGTGGCTGGCATACTTCGCCTCGAGAATGAACATGGCGAGCGCCAACGCGATCAGCAGCAATCCCGCAAAATTCACGGGAAGAATGTTCATGGCGTAGAGCGCCAGCACCGCGCAAATGCCGCCGATCAC
>WNGL01001485.1_pt1 | contig 28791 bp, 19 predicted proteins | sample 5400591 | NCBI WGS metagenome assembly WNGL01 (sample SAMN13153377, study PRJNA577476) | soil metagenome | isolation source: 80 cm soil or saprolite under Garry oak tree replicate 1 | place: USA:California | collected 2016-06-15 | reverse complement strand
TACCGAGTGCATCGTGCTCACAAAATAGCTCCCTGGCTGAGACTGATCCCGCGCAACATGCGGGAGGCAATGCTGCCAGGATTACTGAAACGTATATCTGCTCACAGCGACAGAGTGATCGGAATTGCGCCGGGGCTGTTGCTGGCTGGGTGCCGTTACTCCGATAAAGTATTGCGCACGGCTGGGATGAAACCCCCAGAACAATATGCTGCTTTTCGTTCTTATTTGCTGGATGAGGATATCCGGGGATTGCTTTCTGCGGAGTCCAATGCCGCGACCGCGGGGTGGAGCTATCGCAACACATTTCTGAGGCTTTTCGGGAAAGTGGCGGGGGAAGATTACGTGAACCAGATGCTGTACGTCGATGCCAAGACTTTTTTGCCCGATCTTAACCTTGCGTATTCAGATAAGCTGAGCATGGCATGTTCAATTGAGGCCCGCGTCCCATTCCTCGACAATGAAGTTGTGGAGTTTCTGCAGCGCGTCCCTCCGAGTCTGAAGATACATGGGTACACTCAGAAATACTTGCTGCGCAAAGCAATGGATGGTGTGCTACCCAAAGAAGTTTTGCGGCGGCGCAAGGCGGCATTCGGCCTGCCCATTCGCGCATGGCTAAAGAACGAATTGAGAGACATGTTGACTGACATGCTCTCTGAAGATCGGATTCGTCGACGCGGGCTCTTCGATGCATCCACTGTAACGCAAATGATTCGCGATAATGAAACAGGCGAGCGGGACTACACACTTGAGCTTTGGGGTTTGCTAACTCTGGAACTCTGGCATCAGGCCTTTATGGAGCAGAGAAGGGTGGCAACTGCCGAGGTGATGGCGTGACGGTGTGCGACCGCCTATTTCCATGCAGTTCTGAAGTGCCGTTTCATGCCTGCACTCAGGCTCATTAATCATGCATATACTTCACGTAGTAGGCGCTCGGCCGAACTTCATGAAAGCCGCGCCCGTTCTCCGGGCAATTCAGAACGCGGGGCAGAAACAAACTCTTGTCCACACCGGCCAACATTATGATGTCAACATGTCCGATGTCTTTTTCCAAGAACTGAAGATACCCGCGCCAGACGTGAATCTCGCAGTAGGATCGGGTAGCCACGCGCAGCAAACCGCCGAAATCATGGCTCGATTCGAGGCGGTTGTGCAGCAGCGGAAGCCTGACGTCGTGCTGGTTTATGGGGATGTGAACTCCACGGTCGCGGCGGCATTGGTCTGTGCCAAATTGTTGGTTCCAGTCGGCCACGTAGAAGCGGGCTTGCGGTCTTTTGATCGTACTATGCCCGAAGAGATCAATCGTCTAGTCACTGACCAGCTTTCAGAAATCCTATTTACGCCCTCAGCCGATGGGGATACGAACCTGCTTCGCGAAGGGATTGCACGAGAAAAGATCCATTTTGTCGGAAACGTGATGATCGACACGCTGGTTCGCCTTCTTCCTTTGGCAACTCAAGCGAAAAAAAACGGCTCACCCCGGCAATACGCGCTCGTTACTCTGCACCGTCCGGCAAACGTTGATGATCCACAGATGCTGAGAAAGATTCTGGCTTCGATGCTTGCCCTCAACAAAGATCTGCCGGTGATCTTTCCGGTGCACCCGCGTACGCGTCAGGCCATCCGGCAGTTTGGTCTGGAAACCGATGGGATTCGCATGACCGATCCGGTTTCCTATCTGGAATTCCTCGCCCTGCAATGTCGTGCCACGGTAGTCATCACCGACTCAGGCGGTATCCAGGAGGAGACTACGTATTTGGGCATCCCCTGCCTGACAGCGCGTGCCAACACGGAAAGGCCAGTCACTGTCGAGATCGGAACTAACATACTGATCGGTGATGATATGGAGAAGTTGCGAACCGAGACATTGAATGTTCTCAATGGACGCGGCAAGAAAGGCAGCGTGCCTCCGCTGTGGGATGGACATGCCAGTGAACGCATTGCGAGCATTTTGACAAATCGGCTGTAGTTTGTTGTATGGGGAAGAGAATTCGTCAGGAGTGCAGTCATGAATGGTTCCGTTAGAATTCGAGTTAGGCATTTCTTCCTAGCTTTGATCGCTCTTCTTTGGCTGGGAGGAATAGCTGCTTGTCAGGAGCGGGTCGGGTCGGTAGTCGCGGCGCCGGGCACAGTCCGGGATTCCGTGAATTCCGCTGAAATTACAAAGCCGACATCCGGAAATCCCTCCGCCGAACTCTTGATCGGAGAGGGGGATCTGTTGCAAATCACCTTGTATGGCGTGCCAGATTTTAATCAGCACGTTAGAGTCGATTCCAGCGGTGAGATCTCGTTACCCATGATTGGGACCGTGAAGCTGCTCGGGCTTTCGACAAAGCAGGCAGAACGGATTATTGAAAAAGATCTCAAAAGTGGGGGGTTTTACAACAATCCTCAGGTAACCGTCCTGCAACAGGAGTTTGGCAGTCAAGGGATTTCGGTATTGGGCGAAGTGACGAAACCTGGCGTATATCCGGTTCTGACTGCGCGCAAACTCTTTGACATGCTCTCGGCAGCCGGTGGGACTACCCCGAAGGCGGGCCGGGACATTCTAATCTCTCACCGCTCAAGTCCAGACGTAAAGAAACTTACGTTTTCCAGTGATACTGATAAACAAATGGATGCGAATGTGGATGTTTTTCCTGGGGACACGATCGTGGTCACGAAGGCTCCCATCGTCTACGTTGTGGGTGACGTGCGACTCCCCGGCGGATTCGTGGTCGACAAAAGCAATGGATTGACCATTCTCCAGGCGCTGGCCCTAGCACAGGGGGCTACCAACACCGCCAAGCTTAATAGCAGCAAACTGATCCACAAGACAGACGAGGGGCCAAAGGAGACGCCCATTTATCTCAAAAACATTCTTGCCGGCAAAGCAAACGATCTGAAGCTGGAGGCTGATGACATCCTGTTCGTTCCCCATAGTGCGACCAAGGGCGCCATGCAGGGGATGACGTCGGTTATGCAAAGTGTCGCTGGCGCTGCAATCTATCACTTTTAGCTGAGACTGCACCTCCTGCAAGTTCTTACAGTCTTGTCGTGGCTGACCTTACTCCTTATAAATAAATGAAGATCGAATACATTTGTCATGCATGCTTGTCCATCGACACGGGAGATTTGAAAGTCGCAACCGATCCCTGGTTTAACGGACCTGCTTATTGTGGGCAGTGGCACATATTTCCGAAGCCGGTCAACTTGAATGTCCTGGCCGACAGGGAACTCATCTTGCTCTCCCATGGCCACGAGGACCACTTTCACGCGCCAAGTCTGAGCAGCCTTCCTAAAACTGCTAGAGTGTTGTACCCGTACACCTGGTACGGCGGCATCAAGCCTTATCTTAAGGAGCTGGGTTTCCAGAACGTTCAGGAAGCCCCCACCCACAAAACAATTCAGCTTACCCCTTACTCGTGCGTCACCTATATCGTCAACGGCTTAGACAGCATCATCGTAATTGAGAATAGGGGCAAGGTCTTTGTAAACATCAACGATGCCCTACACTCGTATCCGCCGAAAATCGTCGATGTCTTCGTTCGATACATCCGGCGCCGCTGGCCCCGTATTGATACCGTTTTTTGCGGCTTCGGGGGAGCCAGCTATTTCCCCAACACTGTCCACTGTCCCGGTAAGAACGACGTGGAGATTGCCGAAGCCAGAGAGCAATTGTTTGTCCATGCGTTCTGCCGGATCGTGCACGATTTGCAACCGGCAGTAGCAGTGCCTTTCGCAGCGGATTTTGCGTTGCTGCATCGTGGTAAGAGATGGATCAATGAGGTACGCTTTCCGCGTTCTTGTATTCCCGACTACTACCGTGAAATCTACGGCGAGTCGCCAAACTGCCCCCGGATCCATGCAATGTACCCGGGAGATTTGCTGGTCGACAATGAGCTTCTGCCCAGCTCTCCTTACCGTCAGCAATTGGAGTCAGGAAGTCTTGTTCCCTTGATCGACAAGCAGTACAAGGAAGAGATCGCCTCTCTTGAGAACGAGAAATGGATATCGCAGGAAGAAGCCCAGATTCTTGAAAAGAAGCTGTTGGAAAACCTTAGACTTCGAGCAAAACGCCTCGACCCACAGGCTTTGAGCAAACTTGAATTCTCGCTCAGAGTGCCGGATATTCTTGAGCAGCCGTTTTTCAACATCAACCTGAAATCTGGTGAGCCCCGAGTCCAACGATCGGCGATGCGGTCTCGAGAGTCCATACTAGAGATCGAAATACGCAGTGCCATTCTCCGCCACTCCTTCGCCAGCGACTGGGGTGGTGATGCCGTCACAATAGGTTATGGTTGCGAGCTGCATGTATTCGACCAGCGAACGGTCGAAGCAAATCTGGACACCCTCTGTGTTCAGTTGCTTACCCGCATCCCCGCTGCAAGTCGTCACTGGCGAAATGAGCCACTCCGGATGACCCGTTATGTTCTCTCCAGTCCTGTTAACCGGAGTTGGGCAGCTCAGGCTACGTGGAATCGCATGCGGGGAAAACCGAGTTCCGCCAACGACTACAATGACAAGATGCGCGAATGGCTCTTTCGAACCAAGTGCGAGGTTTGCCGCGCGTGCGACCTGCCGCTGTTGGACAAAAACTTCGCTGAGACCCTGTGACCCCCGCTCCGCAATTGCTCAATCTGTTGGTCCTAATACACTGATGCGATCTTTGGCAGACGTTCTGAAGCAGGAATCGCCGTTAGCGCTGGTACGAGAAGCGGTTTGGCGCACGCGGAAGAAATGGGAGAAGGGACGCATTCTGGCGCAGATAGAGGAAGAACCTTGCCCGGTAACCTTTCGCCATATTCCGTACTACCAGCCCGCCTCCTCGGAGTTCAGCCCAACAAGCCGCGCACTCATTACTGGCTTCGCTGACCAGATCTGCGAAGGGCGCTTTCCCTTCTTGGGTTACGGTACGGTCCACCTTGGCCGCCGGCCGCAATGGAACGTTGATTTCGTGAGCGGCTTGGACTGGCCCGATGTGCCCATGGAAAATCGTTATGCAATGCGTTTTGACGGCTCAGACCTGAAGGCACCTTACGAGCTGTCACGCTTGCAGTTTCTCCCTATCTTGGGCAAAGCATACGTCCTTACCCGCGACGAGCGCTACCGTGATGGGGCGAAAAATCTGCTGTCCTACTGGATTGAGAAAAACCCCGTCGGAATCGGGATCAACTGGTCGATCGCCATGGAAGCAGCCCTGCGCGCCATGAGCATCTGCTTCCTGCTTAATTTGATTTCTCCGTTACGACCTGAAGAAGAAGGGTGGTTAAAGAGAGTAACCCAGTCTTTGTGGCATCACTTCCTTTATGTCGAGGCTCACATTGAGTTCTCTTATCTCATCAGCAGTAATCATTACCTGAGCAACGTGGTCGGCCTGTACTGCCTCTCGCAGTTTCTCGAGGGACCCAGCATGGTCGCCAAGCGGCGCCTTTACTGTCGTCTTGTCGAAGTTGAGATTCTGCGCCAAGTGTACGAGGATGGCGGAGACTACGAGGCTTCGATTGGATATCATGCGCTGGTAACGCAGATGTTTACGAGCGCGCTGCTGTTGATGCGGGCGAGCAACCTCACTCCAGATCCGAGTTTTCTGGAGAGACTGCGGCGCATGTACCGCATGATGGACAAACTGGCAAGCCCCTCAGGCCAACTCCCTAATGTCGGGGATTGCGACGATGGACGGGTGGAACTCCTTCTCGACGACCTGCAGCAGATGCTATTGCTTCCCGTCCCCGAAAGAAATTCCCTTCGCATGTCTAATCTACTGGGCGTAGGAAAGTGCCTTTTCGGGGGAAGGCATGGCTCGACCGAAGACGCTAAGTGGTATGGCCTCACAGAAACCAATGGGGCCTCATCCTCGGCCGTGAACCAACCGCAGGCCTGTCTGCAGAAGGTCGCTATCTTCCCACAGTCCGGGATAGCGATCGCGAAGACGGAGCACGCAGAAGCTCTGTTTTTCGCGGTCCCGAACGGAATCTTCGGGAAGGGGAGTCACACGCACAACGACAAACTTAGTTTCGTGTTGCGACTGGATGGCGAAGAGGTATTGTGCGACTCTGGAACGGGCTGCTACACGCGTGATCCAAAGGTGCGTAATCGCTTTCGTGCAACCGCCGCCCACAACAGCGTGCTGGTTGATGGCGAAGAGCAGAATAGTATCGATCGTGGGCGAGACGGTCTATTCCGCATCGGAACCGAAGCTGAGGTTACTCGCATCGAGGACCGGAACGAGAATGGAGATGTTCTCCTGTGCGCCTCGCATTCCGGATATAAACGCTTGGGTGTGATGCACACGAGGACTATCCATCTGCCAGAGCGGAAACCGATGGCGATCGTGCAAGATCAGCTTGTTGGAACCGGAACACACCGTTTTGAGATCAATTTCCAGCTCGCACCGAGTTGGAAAGTAAGCTCGGTCGAGAAACTGGAGTCGGAAATCCGAGTTCGAATCTGGGGAGGCCGGGAACTGCAAGTCGGTTTTCAAGGTCCTGGAAATGTGAATGGCCAAAAGGAAGACTCGTCGGTCAGCATGACCTATGGGGCTTCGACTCCAACTACTCAGCTTAGATTTTGGGGAGAGGCCGTATTCCCGGCAATACTTACAACTACTGTCTCCTGGGCGGATTAACTCAAGCCCTGCAAAGAGCGTGCGAGAAAGCAAGGTTATTGACTGATGCTAGATGATGATTCCCGGTTGAATACGACAGATTACGGACTCGCAGGTGAGTCCATCGTTTGTTTTGCTGGTGAAGATTGGTGGTACCATCACCCCCACTCCAAAAACCACATCCTCAAGCGCCTCGCCTTGCAAAACAAGGTCCTTTTCGTAAATTCACTTACCATGGGTTTGCCTTCTGCCTCGAATCCTGACTTCTTCCTGAAGATTCGGAGAAAGTTGCGCAGTCACATGCGTTGGTTGCGAAAAGTGCCGGAAGGCTTGTATGTGTTGACGCCTATCTCCGTCCCCCTCTATGGCTCTCGACTCGGTCGTGTTCTCAACCGATGGCTTCTACTTGCTCAGTTGCACTTAGTCATGCTGTTCTTACATATGCGGAAACCAGTGGTTTGGGTCGCCATTCCAACCGCTGCAGATTTAATTGATTCCCTGGGCGCCAAACTTATTTTGTACCAGGTATCGGACAAATATGAGGCCAATGAGGATAGCGCATTGTCGGCCAAAATTATCCGCGAAATGGACCAATACTTGAAGCAGCGGGGTGCAGTGGTGATGTACTCGGGACGAAAACTTTTCGAGGAGTCAAATCTACCTCATCGATATTTCATGGAACAAGCGGTAGATTTCGAGCACTTCGCCGCTACGGCGCCCGACACTGCACCGGAAGTGGCCGATATTCCACATCCGGTTCTGGGTTATTTTGGCGCCATGGACTACGTAATGGATGTTCCGCTTATGGAGGAAGTAGCAAAGCGACGTCCGCAGTGGCACTGGTTGATGATTGGACGAAAATCGAATTTGGTGCAGTTCAACTCGCCCAACATTCACTATATTCGGCCACGGCCATATTCGGACCTGCCCCGCTACATCCGTCACATTGACGTTTTTGTGCTGCCCTGGAGTCAGAGCAACACCTTTACGAGTTACGGAAGCGCTATCAAGGTGCGCGAGTACCTGGCGACGGGCAAGCCGGTCGTTATCTCACCGTTGTACGAGTACCTGAATACTCCGGGTGTGCGCATTTACCGGAGTACGGATGAGTTTATCGCTGCGGTCGAGAGTGCGCTTCGCGACGATAACCCGTCCGACCGGTTGCTGCGGCAGTCGGTTGTTCGTGACTGCACTTGGGACATTCGCGCACGTCAGGTAGGGGAACTGATCGCGAAGTGCTTGACCGGACAGTTCTCTGTAGGAGAGGCAACATCGAAAGTTGCAATATGTGAAGAACTGCAAAGCGCGAACTTCCGCTAACTAGCGAAGGCTCGCTTATCTATTGTGAGAGGGCATGCTTCCGAATGAAATCGAGCAATTCAGAGGTACAGCAGCTATGAAGGCCGTTCTAGAAGATATGCGTTCGGGAAAAGTCATGGCTTATGAAGTTCCTCAGCCAGAATTACGCCCGGGCGGGATCCTGGTACGTACGGCCTTTTCCGCGATCAGTTCGGGAACCGAACGCGCCAAACTGGAGGCGGGTGAAAAATCCTTAATGGGCAAGGCGATGGCGCGGCCCGACCTGGTGCGCCAGGTAATGGACTTTGCTCGCAATGAGGGCATCAAAGCCGCCTACCAGCGAGTTCAGTCTCGCTTGGACTCGCTTTCACCATTAGGATACAGCTGTTCTGGGATCGTGATCGCTGCTGGCGAAGGCGTGCAGGAATTTCAGCCCGGCGACCGCGTTGCCTGCGGCGGGGGCGGATACGCGAGTCACAGCGCAATCAACTTTGTTCCCAAGAATCTAACCGTGAAGTTGCCCGATTCGGTTGGGCTGGACGCGGCCGCTCTAACTACGATCGGCGCCATTGCCATGCAAGGCCTGCGGCAGTCCGAAGCCAGATTTGGCGAGACGGTGGCGGTAATCGGCGCTGGCCTGGTGGGCGTGCTCACGATTCAGTTGGCCAAGGCAGCCGGCTGTCGTGTGATCGCTATTGACCTTGATCCCGGGCGGGTGGAACTCGCCGTCAAGTTCGGCGCCGATCTTGGATTGGTATCCGGCGATCCTCGCACACCACTTGCTGTCAAGGAATTCACCGATTACGGGCCAGACGCAGTCATCATCACCGCAGCAACACATTCGACTGAACCGATCGAGCTGGCAGCCGCAATCGCCCGTGACCGCGGACGCATTGTTGTCGTGGGCGACGTCGGTCTTGGCGTTGCCCGTCCGAATGTCTACCTTAAGGAGTTGTCGATATCGCTTTCCCGCTCTTATGGTCCTGGCCGCTATGACGCCGATTATGAAGAAAGAGGAATTGACTACCCAATCGGATATGTCCGCTGGACCGAGAAGCGAAATATGGAGGCGTTTGTCCAATTTCTGGCAGCACGCAGTATTAATCTCGCACCTCTTATTGAAAAGCGATATCCCGTGGAACAGGCGGACACGGCGTATGCGGCTATCCGTGAATCCGGGTCCTATACGGCCCTTATCGACTATGCCGTACCCGAAGCGGCGGCGACTAGCACCTCAGTTGCGGCGCCACAGCGGCAAAAGAGATCGCCCGGTGAATTCAAGGTCGGGTGCATCGGAGCGGGCGGATTTGCGAGGAACATCATCTTTCCCGCCCTGCGCAACCGTAATGGTGTCATTCTGGAGTCAGTCGCGACCGCATCCGGCATTGCCGCGCAGTCAGCCTGCAAGTCCTTCGGATTCACCAAGGCACAACCTCCCGGCGACCTGCTGCAGGATGCCGAAACCGATGCAGTCTTTATCCTGTCTCGCCACGACAGCCATTCGCGCTATGTCGTCGCTGCTCTTACCAACCACAAGGCGGCATTCGTGGAGAAACCCCTGGCGGTGACGCAAGACCAATTGGAAGAGATCCGCTGTGCCTATCAGGCCGCTAAAGAGCAAGGTCACGCTCCTTTTCTCATGGTAGGGTTCAACCGCCGCTTCGCTCCCATGACGGAGAAGCTGCGAGAATTCTTTGCCAAGCGGCAAGAGCCGATGATGATCAATGTGCGTGTGAACGCCGGATACCTGCCGCTCGACCATTGGACGCAACGCCAGGAAGACGGTGGACGCATCATTGGTGAATTCTGCCATTTTGTAGACTGGGCGCGGGCCGTGGTGAACAAGCCGGTCCAAACCGTTACCGCACATGCGCTTCCCGACGGATCGCGTTACAACCGGGACAACGTGGCCGCGAGCCTCTCGTTCCTAGATGGTTCCATTGCAAGCCTGATCTATGTCGCGAATGGGGACAAGTCGGTTCCGAAGGAGTATTTCGAGGTTTTCTGTGAAGGCGGCGCGGGAATCATCAATGATTTCTGCACCCTTGAACTGAGCCGGGATGGAAAAACGGTCAGCACGAAGAGCCGCCGTGATAAGGGTCACAACCGCGAAATCGAGTTAACCATTAATGCGATGCGGAACGGTGGTCCGTCGCCGATCCCCTTCGAAGACCTGGTCGAGGTTACGAAAGCCTGCTTTGCCGTCCATCAGTCGATCTCAATTGGCCAGTCGGTATGGCTGAAGGAAAACCGGCCTAGACTACCGGCAGAGGCCACATATTCGGACGAGGCCTAGCTGAGACTTCAAGGGGGTATCCTCTGAATGAGGCTTCCGGCGCGGCTTCTGGGTTGCCGGTGGAACTTTTTTCGCTTGACAAATTGCAATCCGGGTGTAATGTGGCGTGGCTCAGTGCGACGAAGGTGGAGCACGTGTTTGCGGTGATGAAGCTGAAGTTCGGATTTGTGAAGCTACGCTTTCGAGGACTGAAGAAGAATGCCACCCAACTTTTCGCGGTGTGCGCGCTGGTGAATCTGTACTTGGCGCGAAAAAAACTGTTGATCCTGGCACCGGCTTAGCCCGCGAGCGAAGGTTGCCGATCACGGGCGAGCCGCCGAAGCGGGCGGAGACCGGAAAAAACCGAATCCGAACGCTTGCACCGGCCTAGCAGAACACTTACTACCTCGAAGACACGGGCTTATTCAGAGTTTCCCTAACAGAGAAGTTTGGAGGTAAGCGATGAAACCTCAGGCGAAGTCAAGCACCGGGCTGAACGTTATCGAAGCACTCCATCGAATTGATGTAAGGCACATCGTGTGCCTTGCCTTTGCACTTCTTGGGGTCGTTTTGTTTCATGGATTCACGGCCCAGGCCCAGGTTCTCGCGACGGTTATAGCGCCTGCCAATGGCGCGACTAATGTCGATCCTGGAGCGGCAATTTCCTGGAATGCTGTGTCGGATGCGCAAGCTTATTACGTTTACGTGGGCACAGCAGTAGGGCAGAGTAATATCTACAACTCCGGATCGATCAGTACTACCATTACCAGCATTACGCCAACCGGGTTGCAGACAAATACTCTTTATTATCTTCGTCTGTGGACGGAGATAAATGGCTCGTGGGGCAGTCACTACGTGGACACGACTTTCACCACGGGTTATGGTACTGCGCACCTGAGCAATCCTTTGAACGGAGCAACCAACACGGATCCGTTCGCGCCGTTGACTTGGAATTCGGTGCCTACGGCCACTTCCTACACGCTTAACGTTGGATCGAGTCCGGGTGCGGCTGACGTCTTTAACAGCGGACCCGTTACCGCGACCAGCATTACAGTGCCTGGACTGCAAATAAATACGAAGTACTACGCGACACTCTACACGCAATTCAGCAGTGGAACTCAATCCTCGGCTTCGACCTTTACTACCGGTACAGGTCTGGCGCATCTGATTACCCCTGCGAACGGGGCAACGAACGTTGTACCAGGCAGCACGTTCACCTGGAATAGTGTCTCCAACGTCCAAGCCTATTACTTATACATTGGTACGTCTGTAGGGTTGCAGAATGTGTATGGCAGCAACGCAATTACCGCCACAAGTGTGACGCCTTCAAATTTGGCGCTGAACACGCTATATTACGCGAGGATGTGGACAGAGAAGAACAATGTCTGGTCTTTCGTGGATAGTACATTTACCACCGGATCGTCGGGCACCATCACGGCGGCGCAGTTGACCAGTCCAGCGAATGGAGCGACTAACGTAGATCCTCTGGCTCCCTTTACGTGGACAACTGTGGCGAATGCTCAGTCCTACACCCTTTGGGTGGGGACCTCGGCCGGATCATCGAATGTTTATAACAGCGGGCCCCTGACGGTGACGAGCCAGACGGTTCCGGGGTTGCAGTCTAACACCAAGTACTTCGCACGGCTCTTCACCCAGACGAGCGGTGGAACGGTCTTCTCAGATTCGTCCTTCACGACCGGATTAGCACTGGCACATTTGACCTATCCAGCAGCGAATGCGACAAATGTGGATCCATTCCAAGTATTTACGTGGAACGCTGTCTCGGGCGCGAGCGGATACTATCTGTACGTCGGAGCTACGCCAGGAGCGACCGACATTCTCAATAGTGGACAGCTACCCGCAACAACGACCAGCTACATGGTGTTTGGACTGCTGGGCGGAAGTACTTACTACCCGACACTCTGGAGTTTTATCAATAATGTGTGGTACAAGGTTCCGAGCAGCTTCTCGACCGCCCCGCAACCTCTACCATCCGATGCCAGCGCATTCCGCAGCAACGTGCAGCAGCAAACCGGCAACGTGCGCCTTATGACTCAGGGGACCACCAACACTCCAATAGCAGGCACACTGTTGGCGCAAGTTACGGCGGGGGATGGCCGGAACACCGCATTATGTACAGAATATGCGAAAACGTTGGCCCAATTGCTCTACGGACAGCGAACCACGGCTAGGCTGAGAGCCATAGTTTTCGATTCGAATGAAACGCACGTCACGGTCGAGTATTGGGATCCCTTCCTGAGTCACTGGTTCACTGCGGATCCGACATTCGGCATCGTTTACTGGAACAATAATACAACGACCGGCATGGCAGTAAACGACATCAGTGCCGCCGCTGTGGCTCGGAACTGGAGCTCCATTCCCGTCCTCTACGTCACAGGCAACGGGGAGATCTACGCCCATAACTATTACATGGATCCCATTCTTCTCTACCTTAACCCGTTGCCACTGGGACAGAATGCCATTACTCAGCCGCAGACAAATTCACCCGCGAGTTACATGACATCCCATACGACTGCGGATGTCGGCACGCCTGGGCTCTGGGTGTTTGGCTTTGTCAATTCGACTGACTCGGTAACTATCAAGAACGGCGGCGGGGGGTCAATTACGCTGAAGCCCGGCATTATGACCCCTTATTCGCCCGATACGAGCTTGAGAAGTGGTTGGTCCATTACTTCGGCGCCGTCTGGCTTGCAGATCCTTACAATAAACCGATACTTGTACTTTTAGTGAGCCGGGGACACCGAGGTGGCGGGCGTGGAATCTTTGTGCGGCTTATCCTAAGAAACACCCGCCGGTTTCGCCGTGGCCCAGGGTGGAGCATTCTGGCATATGCACTGCAACGTTGCGTCGCTCCGTTGCTTGACAAGTTTCAGTTCTGAGATCTTGACGGAGCTACCAAGTATCGTTTACTCGTGTCGTCATTGCACTGCTGCAGTCAGCCCTGTCGGCGGGGCAGGCGCAGAAGATGTCGTCCCGCAAGTCCCCGCCGTCAAATTTCCGTTGCTGGGGCTGTTGCCACTCCCGATGTTTCCCCCTGAGTTCGATTGGATGGCGGTGCTAGCTCCGGTTATAGTGTTGTTACTGACGCAGGCTCCTGTACTCGCACTATCAAGCGAAATACCTATCGAAGAACTACCGTTCACCGTGACATTGTGAATATAGGCATTGTTAGTAGCACTGTAGTACCCTAGGTCAATGCCAATCTGGCCGGCCGCCGACGTGAAGGTCCCCCCGTTGATCTCCAGATGATTGTTCGTACCGTGATCCCAGAACGGGTAGTTAGTAGTGTTCGTGATGGTGCAATTGTTGAAGGTATTGTAACTGTTGTTGCCTTCGTTTGCATGCCCGGCTTCATACAGCTGAATCCCGGCATTCCCTGTGCCAGACGTCCCGGGCACAGAGCAATTGTTGAAAGTATTATGCGCAGAGAAAAACTCAATTGTGAACGCTGCGTAGTACGCTCCCTCGGTGTGTCCGGAGGTGCAGAAGTTACAGACGTTGTACATCGCGGACTCCCACTTGAATGAGCGCCCTCCACCAGAACCGGTGGAGTCTATTGTAATGTTAGTTAGCGTAGAGTCAGATACCTCATCTAATCCCATGCCAAAGGAGCCGGTGCTTCCGTTGTTCACCAAACTATGGATGCTTACCCCACTGAACGTTAAATGCCCCGACCGCCAGGTGCTAAAGGCAAACACCTTGGAACCGGTGACGGTGATGTTACTGTAGGTCACGTTATAGTTCAGATAAGGGGTAAGTGCTCCGCCTACTCCCTGCGGCCCTTGCCCGCCTAATACGTTCCGGATGGTGATGTGGTCAAAAGTAGAGTCGACGACATTTTCCACGTCCATTCCATTCGCTGACGATCCCATACCATCAATCACCAGATCATGGACATTCAAACCTCTGACTGGAGTGGATACCTTCCGCACGGTAGCGCTGTTGGCGGTTGTATAGTCTTGATGAACGCGTGTAGAGAGCGTTGCTGTATTCGCGTATACATTCTGCGCCCGCACTAGTTCGCCACGCAAACCGGAGCCGGAACTGGGTTGTTCTTCGATGAAAATGTAGTCTCCACTGACAACTCCAAGTGCGCCAAAGTTAGCCTGGATGGTACTCGATTGATCGAAGGAATTGGCAGTGAAGGGGGTAGTCGCGGAGAGGCCTGTTCTGCCGACTGGCAGAATGTAAGGCAGGCTGGATTTGAGCGTAGCTGTGCTGCTTGAGCCATCGACGGTTACGTTGCTCACGGCTATACGGTTCAAGCCAGAGACTAGATAGGTTCCTGCGGGAAACAGTAGCGTGTCCCCGGATACCAAGTGGCCGATGCAAGTATTGATCTCCGCTGTGTCGTCGGTGCTTCCATTGCCTGCGGCTCCGCACTCTGTCTTAACGTTGTGGATGGTGGCCGAGGCGGGCGGTATCAAGATGCAAAAAGACAGGAAAACGCACAGAAGGACCGGAGCGGTCCAACGGGGGGAAGGATATCTCACAGGTGAACTCCTTTGTTGCCGTACGTCAATACGGCAGGAAATTTTGAGCACAGCACTTGTAAGCTGTGGTTGCCGACCGCGATCCTTAACCCGGACCCTGCCGAACCGCAACGCGCCTAATTATGCCGTGCAAAAAACAGGTTGTACAGGTACCAGAAGGACATGGGTCGTTCGCCCGGAAAACCAGGCTAGGGCTTTGGCCCTAGGGCAAAGAAGGGCTTTGAGGGCCGGGCGTGCCCTCAATTTTAGATGCACCTGTCGTGTGCCAAGTCAAATCCAGGCAAAACCGGCCTCCGCACAAGACATTTGCTATGCGCTTGATTCCGCAGGCGATGAAACCCCGGGGTTGGAAGGGGGCCGCAGGGACATTCCCTCAGGGCTGTTGGCGCCCTGATCGTCGGCCCGGGTAACTAAGCGGAGCCGTAATCACTGATGTCGTTTGGCATCAAAAACGGCGAGAACAACCTCTAGCAAGAATTCCGAAAGCAGCGTAGTTTGGCTTCAGTTGTGAGCAGTTCCCCCGGCAAAACTAAACTCCGACTGGGAAAGAAAGCAGGTATCACCATGCCCGTCCGCGGGCGTCAACGACTACAACTTTCCATTTGTATGGTTTGTATGGGAGAGTGCCATGTCTGAATCTGATCGGAGCCCATCATCTCTGTCTGATAGCGTCATACGCTTGGCTGGGCGCTTCCTCGGCTCCCGGGCTAAGGAAAGCCATTTTTCAACGCCGATCCCGTTGGACCGAGTCCAAACTACAAACAGAGAGCTTTCTCCAGGCATGCGCGTGCACGAATTGATCGAAGCACAGGGGCGCGCCACGCCTGAAAATGTTGCAGTCAGTTTTGAGAATGACTACCTCACATACCAGCAACTCGATCGCCGTGCCAATCAGCTTGCACATTATTTGCGTTCCATGGGAATAGGGCCGGGAAACTGCGTGGCTGTATTCCTGGAGCGTGGCCTTCCGATGGTTGTTGCGCTGCTGGCAACGCTCAAATCTGGCGCCGCTTACCTGCCCATGGATCCTATGTTTCCCCAGGACCGGCTGGCGTTCATGTTGAGGGATGCGCGAGTTCCGGTCGTATTATCCCAGAGATCTCTGAGTGGGAACCGGAGCTTTGGAACCGCGAGAGTGGTGCAGCTCGACAGGGACGCGGAGGAGATTGCTGCGGAAAGCACAGCAAAGCCGGAGGAAATCACAGCTCCGGAGGATCTCGCCTATGTGATTTTCACCTCCGGGTCAACAGGAAAACCCAAGGGAGTAGAAATTGAGCACCGGTCGGTGACGAATTTTCTGATGTCCATGTGCGTGACACCTGGACTCGACCCGAGCGACACGCTGGTGGCAGTCACAACCATCTCGTTCGACATAGCCGCACTGGAGATTTTCCTGCCTCTCTGCGTTGGTGCACGCGTCGTGATTGCAAGCCGCGAGGTTGCCGCCGATGGAAATCAACTGCTCGAATTGTTGAGGACATGTAACGCGACCGTCATGCAAGCGACTCCGGTGACCTGGAAGCTTATTCTCGAAGCGGGATGGGACGGACATCCTCGGCTAAAGGTGCTCTGCGGTGGTGAGGCCTTTGCACGAAAGCTGGCGAACGATCTGGTGCGGTATGGCAGTTCGGTTTGGAACATGTATGGGCCAACCGAGACGACGATATGGTCTTCCTGCGCTCACATTGAGCACGGCTCCGGGCCGGTGCTCATCGGGCCGCCAATTTCCGAGACTCAGATTTACGTGCTGGACGAAGATTTGCAGCCCGTGTCGATTGGCATGAGCGGCGAGTTGTATATCGGCGGGGCGGGCGTCGCGCGAGGATACCTGCACCGCCCGGAGCTGACACAGCAAAAATTTATCCCAGATCCATTCAGCGGCGAACCTGGCCCCCGGCTCTATAGAACCGGCGATCTCGGCCGCCTGCTGCCATCGGGGGCTATCGAGTATCTTGGCCGCATGGACTACCAGGTAAAAATCCGCGGCTACCGGATCGAACTGGGCGAGTTGGAGTCGCTGATACGCGAGTACCCGGGCATTCGAGACACGGTTGTCGTAGCCAGTGAAGACAGGCCCGGCAACAAGCGCCTCATCGCCTACGTTGTGCCGGAAGATAGAAAGCGTTTCAATGCCACAGCCTTGCGAGACACTCTTCGAAAGCGGCTTCCTGAATATATGCTTCCCGCAAGCTTTATCAGCCTGGCTGCGCTGCCGGTCACTCTGAATGGAAAGCTGGACCGGAAAGCTCTTCCATCGGCAGGCAAAAGCGTTGAGGTACTTCGCAAGCACGTCGCGCCACGCAACGACACGGAAAGGAAGCTCATCAATATCTGGCAAGAAGTCTTAGGAATTCCGAGCATCAGTGTAGACGACAATTTTTTTGATGTTGGGGGAAATTCGCTGCTTGCAGTCCGGCTGTTTACCCGGATAGAAAAAACGTTCCATATCAAACTTCCGCTCGCTACGCTTATCGAAGCACAAACTGTGGAACAACTTGCCGGAGTTCTAAGCGAAAACGTACGGCGTAGCTGGTCTCCGCTAGTGGAAATGCAGCCAAAAGGGTCACGGCCGCCGTTTTTCTGTGTCCACGGAGCTAGTGGCAACGTGCTCATCTATCGTGATCTCAGCCGTCACCTTGGCCCCGACCAGCCCTTCTATGGCTTGCAGGCACAAGGTTTGGACGGCACGGCTGAATGTCTTACCACAGTGGAAGACATGGCAGCCCTGTACATAAACGAAATCCGCCGCGTGCAGCCTGAAGGGCCCTATTTCATCGGGGGCTATTGCCTGGGAGGCACAATTGCTTACGAAATCGCCCAACAGCTTACAAGCCGGGGGCAGGAGGTTGGGCTTCTCGCGTTGTTGGATACGCTCAACTGGTCGAATATGGGAGCAACTTCTGCCTGGGATGGCGTCTATTGTCAGATACAAAGACTGCTCTTTCACGCCGGTAATTTCCTGATGCTTGACTGGAAAAACAAAGGCAGATTTTTCAGGGAAAAGGTTGAGATCCTGCGAGACAGATCTCAGGTTTGGCGTGGAATCATCTTGAGGCGGCTGGTAAGTGAACAGGGTGCGTTCGACTCCAAGTCAATGGTTGGCGCACAAGTCTGGAAGACGAACGATGAAGCCAAGATGAGCTACGTCCCTAAGCCGTACCCTGGAATTGTCACCGACTTTCGTCCTAAGAAGCAGTATTCGATATTCAACCGAACTGACATGCATTGGGATCAATTCGCGCTCGAGGGATACGAAGTCGTCACGCTGCCAGTCTATCCTGCGGGAATGTTGATAGAACCATTTGTCGAGCACTTGGCGACGGCCCTACGAGGAAGCATCGAAAAGGCGATTAGCGGTGACTTGCTTCGCTAATTACAGTCAGTCAAAAGGGAAAAGAAGCAACAGCCAAATGAACGATTGCCTGATCCAGTACTATCGTTGTCCAGAGCATTATGTCCGGCTGGCGTTGCGTGGACCGCTCTCTGAGACGGACGGATTCTTTCGCCTTGGGCCCGGTACGGTGTGCTACGGCAAATGCAGTAGACATTTCCCGGCTGATTCTCCAAGCGGCCTCCTGCACGATGCGCTGCAGGACACAACCATCGACGGCGACACCATACATCTGCCCTTTGACTTGAAGCAGGTTGTTGAGAATCTACGTTACGAGTTGTATTCGGGGGAACATACCAACGGCAACGGGCTGAAGACTCAAGCACTGACCAAAGCGTATTACTTGATCCGGCCACTCCTCCCGGTAAGCATCCGGAAACATATTCAAAAATGGCGTCTCAGAGGGTGGGATCAGCTTCCATTTCCTCAGTGGCCTGTTGACCGAACTGTGGATCAAGTATTCGAGCAGGTGATGTTGTTGTCGCTCAGAGCCCAGTCGGCGGATCGGATTCCTTTTATCTGGTTTTGGCCGGATGGGGCGAACAGTTGTGCCATCATGACCCACGATGTGGAAACCGCCATGGGCCGGGATTCATGCGCTCATCTGATGGACATGGACGACGCGTCCGGAATCAAGGCGGCCTTTGAGATCGTTCCCCAGCAGCGCTACCAAGTCACTTCTGATTTTTTGAAGTCCATTCGGCAGCGTGGATTCGAAATCGTTGTGCACGATCTGAATCATGACGGACGCCTGTTCAGTAATAGAGAGCAATTCCTTGAGCGAGCTGCGAGCATCAATGCTTACAAGGAGCAATTTGGAGCGATCGGATTTCGAGCAGCGGTTCTGTATCGAAAGCAATCCTGGTTGGGCGCTTTAGACTTCGCCTATGACATGTCCGTGCCCAACGTCGCTCACTTGGATCCGCAGCGCGGCGGCTGTTGCACGGTGATGCCGTATTTCGTAGGGAAGATTTTGGAATTACCAGTCACCACAACCCAGGATTACACGCTGTTCCACATTCTGAATGACTATTCAATCAATCTGTGGCAGAAGCAGATCGATCTCATCATGGAAAAACACGGGTTGATCAGTTTTATCGTGCACCCCGATTACATCGGGGCCCCTCGAGAACGAAAGATTTACCAGGCGCTGCTTAAGCATCTGGCAAATCTCAGGAAGGAAAGAGCACTTTGGATAACGACCCCCGGGGAGGTGAATCACTGGTGGAGACAAAGAGCGGAGATGAAGCTGGTTGAAGACAGGTACGGGTTGCGGATTGAAGGGGACGGCAACGAGCGTGCCCGCATAGCGTTTGCAAGCGAAAACAAAGGCCGCATCGCATATACCGTCGAGACGCCAGCCTGTGTCAGGTGAATGCATTGCGGATTCTAATCAACAGCTATGGAAGTAGAGCAGAGGAAATTGGGCCAATTCATGGTGAGGAATTACAGGTGAGAGTGGCAACTGGCAAGCCGGTACGGGTTCTTATGATTGTCGAAAACTTTCCGTATATGTCTGATCCACGCGTACGGAATGAATCCAGAACCCTGGCCGCGAACGGCTATAAGGTGTCAGTGATCTGTCCCGCAAAAGGCCGTGAACCGTGGCATGAAGTGGCAGAAGGAGTAAGCATCTATCGTTTCTGGCATCCTCATTTTGGCGGGCACGTGATTGAGTATAGCTATGCACTGCTGGCGATCGCAGCTCTTAGCCTGCTGGTACTGGTGAGGGAAGGCTTCGACGTGGTCCATGTCGCGAATCCTCCGGATTGCCTGGTTCCCTTATGCGCCATTTACAGGATTCTTGGAAAATTGATCATCTATGATCAGCACGATCTGTGCCCGGAGCTTTACGTAGCGAAATTTGGCGAGAATAGGTTCATATGCAGGCTGTTGTTCTGGCTGGAAAAGCTTTCTTATCATCTGGCCGATCACGTGATAATCCCAAATGAGTCATATAAAGAAGTTGCGCTTCAACGTGGCGGGTTGCCGCAATCGAAACTGACGGTCGTGCGAAATGGTCCGCAGCCCAAAACCGTGAGCACGAAAGAGATTGATACGGAACTTCGGAAGAAAGCCTCGACTGTCATAGCCTACGCCGGTGTGATCGCATCCCAGGACGGTGTCGATTATCTGTGTCGCGCTCTTCAACACTTGCGCCACACACTTGCTCAAGAAGACTTCTATTGTGTGGTTATAGGCGATGGCGCTGCTTTGCAAAACATGAAGGAACTTTCTCGCGAGATACAAGTAGACGAAAAAATCTGTTTTGCCGGCTGGGTGAGCGATCCTCAACTCTATGCTCGTTATCTATCCACTGCCGATATCTGTGTGGCTCCCGAGCCGGCGAATGATTACAACAACCGGTCTACATTCGTGAAAATCCTGGAATACATGGCCCTGGGCAAACCGATTGTTGCATTTGATCTTCCAGAAACCCGGCACAGCGCTGAAGGCGCCGCCCTGTACGCCAGGCCCAACGACGCGCAGGATTTTGCCAAGAAATTATCCACCCTCATCGCTAATCCGCGGCTTCGACAATCAATGGGGGAATCTGGCCGGCTTCGCGTGAACAGCCAGATGGCGTGGAAGTATTCTGCTCCAAATCTGCTAGGTGTATACGACAAGATTTTGGGGAGGTCCAGGAAGGCTGTCTCATGTCGCTTCCGTGAGGCACCGTGTGAGCAAGCAGACTCAACTCCCGCCAGCACCTCAGCGAGGAATTAACAATCGTTCAATATTCCAGTGAGAACCTTGGGAGCTCATAGTCAAACTCGCGGAAGCATGCAGGATGCAGACTTTTCTGCTGGTCTTCAGGCCGAGAACCTGAGAACAGGTATGAAGGACTGCCGCTATTTCTACATTGACGGCAAATGGGTCAGTCCGGCTAAACCCCGCGACTTCATGGTCGTCAATCCCGCGACCGAGCAGCCGATCGCGACCATCTCATTAGGCAGTGCAGCCGATGTCGAAAAGGCCGTGGGCGAAGCCAAACGGGCGTTCGCGTCGTATTCAGAGACAACGGTTGGCGAACGGTTGGGTTTCCTGGAGAAGATCATTGAGGTCTATCGGTCGAAGATCAACGAGATGGCCGAGACGATTTCGCAGGAAATGGGCGCTCCCATATCACTGTCCCGGTCAGCGCAGGCTTCTGCCGGGCTGGCGCATTTTCTAGAGATGGTGAAGGTGCTGGGACAGTTCAAGTTCGAAAACCTCAAAGGCTCGACACTGATGCGAAAAGAGCCGATTGGAGTCTGCGGGCTCATCACCCCCTGGAACTGGCCGATGAACCAGATTGCGTGCAAGGTGGCGCCAGCGCTGGCGGCGGGATGCACGATGGTCTTGAAGCCGAGTGAGATTGCGCCACTGTCCGCTTATCTATTCGCGCAGATTTTGGATGAAGCGGCCCTCCCACCGGGTGTATTCAATCTGGTGAATGGCGATGGGCCGACGGTGGGCTCTGCAATTTCGTCGCATCCCGATGTCGCCATGGTCTCGTTCACCGGGTCCACGCGAGCCGGCGTCGCCGTGGCATCGGCTGCGGTTCCTACGGTGAAGCGGGTTACGCAGGAGCTTGGCGGCAAGTCGGCCAATATCATCCTGGATGATGCCGATCTCGAGAACGCAGTTAAAGAGGGTGTGCAAGCGTGCTTTCGCAACACGGGCCAGTCCTGCAATGCGCCTACTCGCATGCTGGTTCCACGATCCAAGATGTCTGAGGCAGCCGAGGTGGCGAAACGGGTCGCCGAGGCTACCAGAGTCAGTGATCCGTTCGCTGAAGGCACCAACCTCGGACCGCTCGCAAGCAAAGCCCAATTCGAAAAGGTCCAGAGCATGATCGACAAAGGTATTGAAGAAGGCGCAAAGCTGGTCACCGGTGGTCCAGGCCGTCCGGACGGAGTAAACAAGGGTTACTTCGTAAAGCCGACGGTCTTTTCAGATGTTGGCAATGATATGACGATCGCGCGTGAGGAGATCTTCGGGCCGGTTCTTTGCATCATTCCTTACGACGACGAAGACGATGCGATCCGGATCGCGAATGATACGCCATACGGGCTGTCAGGATACGTGACCTCTGATGACGTGGATCGTGCCCGGCGGGTAGCAAGACGAATTCGATCAGGCAACGTACATATCAACAACGCACGCGTGGATTTCGGCGGCTGCTTTGGAGGCTACAAACAGTCGGGCAACGGCCGGGAATGGGGCGAGGCCGGCCTTGAAGAATTCCTAGAGTTGAAAGCGGTGTTTGGTTACGTCCCTAGTGCGAAGTGATCTGGTTCCCCCTTACGTCAGGCGCACCATAACTACCCAGGAGATTGGCAGGATGAAGGCTGAGGCGAACTACCAAACGGAAGAAGTAGCTGACCCGATGGCATCCCCTGTTGCAGTTGCCCGGGATGACACGACGGCTCAGCTCACGCGTATTTGGCAAGAGCTTCTTGGGGTCGAGCCCATTGGAATTAACCAGAATTACTTCGATCTGGGCGGGGATTCAATTCTAGCGGTTCAACTGTTTGCGCATATTCAAAAGGTATTCCAGATCAAACTGCCCGTTGCCACACTCTTCGAGGCCCCGACGATCGAAGAGCTTGCGCGGATTCTGTGCCGAGAAACTGCGCCTACCTCCGGCTGGTCGCCGTTGGTCGCGATCCAGCCGGCTGGTTCGAGCGCTCCTTTTTTCTGTGTTCATGGTGCCGGGGGAAACGTTTTGATTTATCGCGATCTTTCCCGCCATCTGGGTTCGGATCAACCGTTCTATGGCTTGCAGTCTCAGGGACTGGATGGGAGTTGCCCGCCGCTAGATAAAATCGAGGACATGGCGGCGCTATACGTCAAAGAAATACAGAGAGTGCGGCCGCATGGGCCGTATTTCCTCGGCGGTTACTGCGGAGGCGGAACCATTGCCTTCGAAGTGGCGCAGCAGCTCCAGGCACAGGGAGAGCAAATTGCCCTCTTAGCATTGTTCGATACTTCCAACTGGTCCACGATCCACCCGCCTTCGCTTTTGGGCCGGAGTTACTACGCGTGCCAGAAGTTCGTGTTCCACGCGGCCAATTTCTTCAGCCTTGATTCAGATGGCAGGGCCAAGTTCTTTTGGGAAAAGGCGGAGGCACTCCGGAGCCGGATTCCGGTCTGGCGAGGCATGCTGCTCGCGAAGTTGAGCAAGGGCTCACGAACAACCGTTTCAGAATCAAGAGTCTTGGCGCAAATCTGGCGAGCGAATGACAGCGCGTGCTGGAATTACGTCCCGAAGCCCTTCCCCGGTGTGGTGACCGACTTTCGTCCTGTGAAGCAGTATCGAATGTTTAATAAGCGAAATGCAAAATGGGATCGATTGGCGCGAGCGGAAGAAGTGGTCGTTCTGCCCGTTTATCCTGCCGGCATGCTGGTGGAGCCTTTCGTTAAGCACTTGGCGATCGCACTGAAGAAATCAATCGACGGTGCGATTTGCGGTTGTGCAACCAGCTAATCGAACGATTTGCTTTGAAAGCGGAAGAAGACAATTGAAAAACCCTCCGGAGAATGGCATGTCCAGAATGATAGTAACCGCCACCCCAGCGACCCTTGACCTCGACCAACTCGGGGCAATCCCGCCAGCTTGGGTTTTGAGCGGCAACCCAGAAACAAGGAGCAAGATACTGGGGAGAACCCACGACTGGACCTCGAACATTGTGGTCTGGGAATGCGGTGCCGGGAGCTACACGTGGCACTACAACCAAGATGAGGTAATTATTGTGATCTCCGGCGAGGGCTTCATGACCAATGGAAAAGGCGAAGAGCGCCGGTTCGGTCCGGGAGATGTGGGATTTTTCCCTGCAGGGACTACTTGCACATGGCGCCACCCGGATCATTTCAGAAAGGTAGCGGTTCTCAAGGAGTCCATATGGCGCCCGCTTGGTCTCGGATTGAAGGCATGGAATAAGCTTCTCCGGACCGTGGGGTTGACGGGCAAATCGCCATTGTGACGCTCACCGGCCAGCGAACTGAGAATACTCTCCAGCGGCCCTGAATTTCGTTTAGTAGCAGCGAAACATGAAGAAAACGACTAAGAAACTCCGCCCCGGCGATTTTGTGGAAGTGAAGGCTCCAGCGGAAATCCTCCAGACCTTGGATGCTGAGGGAACACTGGACCAACTGCCATTCATGCCAGAAATGGTTGAGTTCTGTGGGCGAAGATTTCAGGTTTCGAAGCGAGTGGTGAAAACCTGTTATTACACCAAGGCGGGTTCGTCGGGTATGCGGAAGTTCAGAACTGACGATGTCGTCCTGCTAGATGGTTTACGATGTTCCGGCGCGGAACACGATGGTTGTCAGAAGGCGTGCATGATTTTCTGGCGGGAAGCTTGGCTGCGAAAAGTCGAGGATGGTGTTAGCACCCAAGAGACGCGCCGAGACTCCCAAAGCACCCTCTCACACATCGATTCGGGCGGCCGTGAGCAACTGCGAGCCCGCCTTAAGACCCTCAGCGGACCGACAACTTACTTTTGCCAGGCAAGCGAGCTGTTGAAGGCGACTAACGAATTGTCGCGATGGGAGCGATTTGGGAAATCCTTCAGCGATGTCCGCGCGGGCAACTGCAGTTCTCTGGAAATGGCCCAGCGAATTGGTATATGGCTGTTCTGGCGAATTCGTCGGGTTTTCCTAGGTGCGTACGCGCGTGGCACTAACAAAGCAACGCCGGTGGGGGGCATAAACCTGCAGCCCGGAGAGTGGGTCGAAGTCAAGCCGATGGAAAGCATAACCGCGACATTGAATGAGAGTGCGCATAACCGCGGACTGTACTTTACGCCGGCCATGCGCCTTCTGTGTGGCGAACAGCATCGGGTGGAGAAGAAGATCGACAAAATAATCGTGGATGGCACGGGAGAGATGCGGCAACTCCGCAACACCGTGTTTTTGGAAGGCTCACTTTGTGGATGCGCCTGTGTCGCCTTTGGTGGATGCCCGCGCGGTGAATTTGCTTATTGGCGGGAGATTTGGCTTCGCCGGTCTGCGGGATTGGATGCAGCGAAGCCACTTAAGATGGAGAGCTGGCATACACCGGAACGGGTTATGAGCACGACTGGCTGCGTGGAGAAGGGACACTAAGATGTGCGGAATTGTTGCCATGTTTTCGCAGCATGGCTCGGTTACTGCTGAGTCGCTGCAGGCAGCGACAAGGAGTCTCCGTCATCGCGGTCCTGACGGACAGCGCTACTGGATCGCACCCGACTGCCGAGTCGGTCTGGGACACGCACGGCTGAGCATCATCGACCTGACGACCGGAGATCAACCAATCGCCAACGAAGACGAAACGCTTCGGATCATCGTGAATGGTGAATTCTACGGTTACGAGTCGATCCAAAAAGAACTCGAACAAGGAGGACACCGGCTTAGGACGCGGTCGGACAGCGAAATTGCGCTTCATCTCTATGAGGATCTCGGCGCTCATTTCCTGCACAGGTTGCGAGGCGAGTTCGCGTTACTGCTTTGGGATAGCGTAAACCGGACGCTGTTCGCCGCCCGCGACCGCTTTGGTATCAAGCCGCTATTTTATGCGTTTCATGAAGGAACACTCTATTTAGCTTCTGAGGTGAAGGCTCTGTTCGCCGCGGGGGTACCGGCTCGTTGGGATACCGAATCCGTTTACCACTCCGGCGGAATTGGCGGGCATCAGATGCGGACGCTGTTCGAGGGGATTTGTCAGGTTCCGCCCGGACATTACATGATCGCGACCGATAGGCATGTTCAGTTGAGCCAGTATTGGGATTTCAATTATCCAAGGGCGAACGATGCTCAGCCGCATCGGTCTGACGCCGAATGTGCCGAAGAATTTCGCCAGACGTTCGAAGAAGCTGTGCGGCTGCGGCTCCGCGCCGATGTTCCGGTTGGCTGTTATCTCAGCGGTGGAATCGATTCCTGCGCTGTTCTGGGCCTCGCGGCACGGCACCATCAAGGACCTGTCCGCGCGTTTACGTTGACCTTCGACCGGCCGGAGTACGACGAAGGTGAAATCGCCAAGGAAATGGCGGCGAAAGCGGAAGCCGAATTCTTTCCGATTCCTATTCGGCAGGACGATCTGGCAGATGGTTTTTGCGATGCGATATTGCAATCAGAGACACTCTGTGTGAATGCGCACGGCGTGGCCAAATACCTCCTGAGCCGGGCGGTTCGTAAAGCCGGTTACAAAGTCGTTCTGACGGGCGAAGGATCCGATGAGATTCTGGGCGGTTATCTGCATTTTCGCCGCGACATGGCCGCAAATAACGGGAATGGGACAAGGCCCAATGTTGCAGCGGCTGTTTCGCAGAGCGCCGCATTGTCCCGTAACGGAAATGGCCGGGACCTGGACGGAGTGAGGCGGCTTCTCGGTTTTGTCCCCGGCTGGATGGAGACCTCCTTCGCTTTATCCGCGAAGATGCACGCGGTGCTGAGCGGGGAGTTCCTCAATAGCTACGCGGGGCATGACGGATTCCGCAGCTTCTTCAATGATATTGATGTCGCCGGCCAGCTCGCTGGGCGAGAGCCGCTGAATCAGTCGCTTTATCTCTGGGCGAAAACCCGGTTGCCCAACTACCTTCTGGTGCTTCTGGGAGATCGCATGGAAATGGGGCATTCCGTCGAGGGCCGGGTACCATTCCTGGATCATCATGTTGTTGAAGTCATGCGCTCTCAGCCGATCACACAGAAAATCCGGGGGACCACGCAAAAATATGTGCTGAGAGAATCGGCGCGCGATGTCATAACCGAAACCGCCTACAGGCGGCCGAAACACCCGTTCCTCAGCCCACCCGCGACGCTCAATCCGCAAGGGCGGCTTAGTGTTCTCATGCAGGATATGCTTCGCGGTCCTGTTCTTGCCTCAATGCCATTTTTTGACCAGAAAAAGATCGTGAATATGTTGGATGGCCTGCAAACGACAGATGAAAATTCACGTGTGGCTAATGACCAGGTTTTGATGATGGTTCTGAGCGCGTGTGTCCTGCAAGGTGGGTTTCGGCTTTCGGCATAATCTCAATATTCCCCCCGACAACGAAAATGCAACAAAAAATCCCTCAACTCGATGGCATTCGAGGCGTGGCGATTCTGGTAGTGATCATCCACAACAGCGGGAAGTTTCCGCGTTTATTCGCGAACGGGTGGATGGGAGTTGATCTATTTTTCGTTTTGTCTGGATTCCTGATCACGGGGATACTGCTCGACACCAAGGAATCGGAAGGCTATTTCAAGAACTTCTACATTCGGCGATGTCTGAGGATTTGGCCGCTCTATTATTCCTTGCTGCTTTCCATGTTCGTGCTGGTTCCGTTGCTGCGGCCATCGGAGGCTCATATTGTCTTTGAAAAGTCCTCGCCCTGGTGGGCATATCCGCTGTTCCTGCAGAATTTCCTGATTCCAATTTCGACGAATGCAGCCGGGCCGCTTGCCATCACCTGGTCGCTGGCAATCGAGGAGCAGTTTTATCTGGTTTGGGCTGTGGTTGTGCGTTATTGCTCTTCCGCTCAGGTGCGGCGAATTGCGATCGCAGTGATTTGTCTTTCTCCAGCGCTGCGCTTTTATTTGTCATTGCATCAGGTTCATCTTTATACAAACATATTCAGCCGCCTGGACGGCCTGATGGCAGGATCTCTTCTTGCGCTTGTAGTCCGTTCGGACAAGTTTCTCCCGGTCAGATTCGTAAAACTTGCGTGGATTTCTCTCTTGATTGCGGCGCCACTGGCATTTGTGACCGCGGCCATTAATGCAAGTTGGGTCGTTTTCTCTTTTACTGCTCTGGCTTCGGCCGCGTTCGTATACCTCGCGCTTTTTTCTGCACAGAAATGGCTGCGGCTGGCGCTGACCAACCGTTTTTTGGTTTACACCGGAACGATCAGCTACGGACTCTACTTGCTACACAAGATCCCGTTTGATGCTGCGCAGTTGCTCCATTTGGACAGGCATCCCTTGCTGGCGCTGCCGATTGCTATTGCGGGCGGGTATGCTCTTGCGGCGTTATCCTGGAATCTTCTCGAGAAGCCATTCCTCAGGTTAAAACGGTTCTTCGAATCGAGGCCCTCCCGCGTGCAGCCTTCCGATAGCCAATTTGTGCTGCTCGCAGAGCCTAGGACATGATATGATCTGTCTCCCCCCAAGAATACCGGCGTGTTCGGCCGGTTCCAGGTAAAACCAAACTTCAGGAACTAAATCACTACAGGGTGTTTCTTCTAAAGCGATGCTAAATACAAATATCGCAATCATTGGGGCGGGTCCCTACGGACTTTCAATAGCTGCGCATTTGCGTCAGCGCGGTATTCCATTCCGCATTTTCGGACGTCCCATGGACAGTTGGCTGGCGCACATGCCGAAAGGCATGATGCTCAAGTCTGATGGCTTTGCCTCGAACATCTACGATCCGGATGCTGACTTCACTCTTAAACAATTCTGTGCCGAGCGCCGGATCGAATATTCCGACTTGGGCCTTCCGGTGGGGCTTGAGACCTTCAGCGCTTATGGGCTTGCCTTCCAGGAGCGAATGGTCCCCGAACTGGAAGACAATCTCGTTGTAGCGCTCGATCGTACAGCGGAAGGATTTGTTCTCCGGCTTGATAATGGGGAAGCGGTAACGGCTCGGCGGGTTGTGCTTGCTGTCGGAATCACCCACTTCGAATACGTCCCTGCCGAGTTAGCGCACCTGCCATCGGAATTCCTGTCACACAGCTTCCAGCATCACGATCTTGAAGCGTTCAGGGGTCGCAGCGTGGTTGTG
>WNGL01002427.1_pt1 | contig 28797 bp, 25 predicted proteins | sample 5400591 | NCBI WGS metagenome assembly WNGL01 (sample SAMN13153377, study PRJNA577476) | soil metagenome | isolation source: 80 cm soil or saprolite under Garry oak tree replicate 1 | place: USA:California | collected 2016-06-15 | reverse complement strand
GCGAATTTACGTGGAAGTCCGCAAAAGGCGGACGACATAATTCACCATAGAGATTTGCATACATTGTTAAACAGTCATGTTTTGGTGCTGAATCGTCTCTGGCAGGCGGTCAACATCTGCACGGCGCGGCGCGCGTTCACGCTGGTGTACGCGGGCCATGCCCACGTTGTTTCGTCTGATGAAGCCAACAATTTCATGACGCACGATTTCGAGAGCTGGCGCGATTTTTCCGTGGCCGCGCCGGAACACGAAATGGTCACGACAATTTCGTGGAGGATCCGCGTGCCGCGCGTGATCGTGCTGCTCTTTTTCGATCGTCTCCCGAAAAAGGAAGTGAAGTTCACGCGGCACAATGTTTTCGAGCGTGACAAGAACACCTGCCAGTATTGCGGCCAGATTTTTGAGCGCAATGAGTTGAATCTCGATCACGTCGTGCCGCGCGATAGAGGAGGGACGACGGCATGGGAGAACGTCGTCTGCTCGTGCGTCCCATGTAATACGCGCAAAGGCAATCGGCTTCCGCAGGAAGCACATATGCATCTGATTCGGAAACCGAAACGGCCGAAGTGGCGGCCCTTTGTGCACGTCACATTTTCAGCGCCGCAGCATGAGAGCTGGCGGCATTTCGTTGATCTTGCTTATTGGAACGTGGAGTTGAGCGATTAGCATCGCTCAGCTGTGATTTGTTACATCGTTACAAGGTTACAAAGGCAAAAGCCGAACACGGTTGTAACTCTTGTAACTCTTTAACGCTTCAACGCGTCTAAGATCGGCTGCGGGTAAACGCCCAGGCAGATCGTCGCAACGATCAATGCGCTGATCGCGATGCGCGACAGCGCGCTGGTGGGAATCTTGTCGATCTTCGCGGCGGGCTGCCAATACATCGCGCGGACCACTTTCAGATAATAGTAAAACCCGCACCCCACTGTGATTACACCGACAACGACCAGCGCGATCTGGCGCTGGGCAATTGCGGCGTAGAAGATAAAAAACTTTCCCAGGAATCCCGCGGTAAATGGCACACCCGCGAGCGAGACCATCCCGATCAACATCGCGAAAGCGAGAAAGGGTGAGCGCATGCCCAATCCATCGAAATCTGAAATCTGGTCGCCGGTTTGTTGCGCGACGATCACCAAAACCGCGAAACTCAGCAGTGTCATGAGCAGATAAGCTGCGAGATAAAATGTCACCGCGGCCCCGTCGAAGCACGCGACACCGATGAGCAGATAGCCGGCGTGCGCGATGCTCGAGTAAGCGAGCAGCCGTTTCAGATTGGTTTGCGGCAGCGCGGCCAGGTTTCCGTAAATCAAGGTAAGCAGCGCGACCAGAACGATCAGCCGCTGCATTTGCGACAGCATCAGGAATGGCCGCATGACGCGCAGCAGCACCACGAATCCGGCGGCTTTCGAGCCGACCGAGAGATATGCAGTGACCGGTGTTGGCGCGCCCTGGTACACATCCGGCACCCAGATTTGAAATGGCACCGCCGCGATCTTAAACCCGAGCGCGACGAGCACGAGCACCATGCCGAAAAGCGCTGCGCCGTGTTCGGTCGATGGATTGGTCAGCGCGACCGTGATGCGTTGCAGGTTCGTTTCGCCGGTGGCTCCAAAAAGCCAGGTGATTCCGTAAACAAAGAACGCTGTCGAAAGCGCGCTTAAGACGAGATATTTTACGCCCGCTTCGAGTGTGGCCGGATTGCGCCGCGTAAAACTGACCAGCACGTAAAACGAAATCGTTACCAGCTCGAGCGAGACGAAGATGAAGATGAAATCGATCGCTGACGCCATGTACATAAGGCCTGCGCATGTGAAAATCGGGACTGCGAAAAATTCGCCGAGTCCTGCTTGAAGGGTTGACCCCGGAAATGAATCGCGCACTACCGGCGCGTAATCGATCATCATGATCAGGACCAGGATCGTGGTCAGTAGCGCGAACTGCTTAAAGAAGATCGCCAGCCGGTCCGCGGTGTAAAAGCTCCAGAACCCAGTCGCTTGGTCCGGCGGCCCCCCGCTTGGCGCGACCAAAAAGCTGGCAACGAGCACGGCCGCGAGGCCTGCAATTGCAGCGAAAGCCAAAAAACGTCTGTCGATCCGTGTGGCGAAGGACTCGACCATCAGAATCGCCATTCCCAGCACCAGCACCGCAATTTCAAGTTCCGGCGCGGTAATCATGGTTGCTTGTTTGCGGTGAGATAAGTGCGAAACGCAGGCGCGACCATTCGCACAAACGATTGCGGGAAAAATCCGTAGTAAAGCAATGCGCCCACAAGGAGCGTCACCGGCACGCGCAGCGCCGGTCGAAGATCGGTAAGTTCTTTCCGCTCCCGAGGGCGTTCGCCAAGCGTTCCCATAAAAGTTTTTCGATAAGCCCGCAGCATGTAAACCGTAGAAATCACAACGCCCCAGAGTCCAAGGACGGTCGCGATTTGAAAAATATGAAAGCGCTCCATCTCCCACCCGTTTCGGAACGCACCGAAGAAGATCATGATTTCACCGGCAAAATTAGCGAAGCCGGGGAGACCAATTGCAGCGAACGCACCGAGTCCAAACGCAAGGCCGGCAAAGGGCATCACTTTTCCGAGACCGCCAAGTTCGTCGAAGGTTAACGTGTCAGTGCGTTCGCGCAGCTCACCCGCAATCGCAAACAGCAGCGCAATCGAAAGTCCATGCGCGAATATCAAAACAACAGCGCCCGTCGCGCCGAGAATGCTTGCGCTCGCGATCCCGAGAAAGATGTAGCCCATGTGCATGACGCTCGAATAACCGAGCATCCAATCGAGCCGTTTTTGCGCGATAGTGACCAGTCCGACGTAGATGATGTTCCCGAGCAACAGCACCACGAGCAGATCAGTCCAATGGCGCGCTCCTTCCGGGAGCAGGGGAATAGCCAGACGCAGCAAGCCATATAGCCCGAATTTTTTTAAAACTCCCGCATGCAACATGGCCGCTGGCGCGGGCGCGGCAGCATACGCTTCCGGCGCCCAGGTGTGGAACGGGAAAAGCGAGATGAGAATTCCAAAGCCGATTAGCAGCAGCAAATAAATATGGCGCTGCGAGTCTGCTGAGATTTGACCGCCGGCTGCCGCGGCTTGTAACGCGCGAATATCAAAACTGCGCGACGTGACGGGAACACTTTGATAAAGCAGAATCAAACCGAGCAGCAAAATGAAACTCCCGATCGCGAGATAAATTGTGATCTTCCACGCCGCTGCAACGCGATTCCCGCTGCCCCAGATTCCAATCAACAAGAACGTGGGAATGAGCGCGAGCTCGTGAAACGCGTAAAAGAAAAACAAATCAATCGATGCAAACGCGCCGATCGCGCCGCCGGAAATCAACAGAAGACAGGCGTAGAACGCATTTTCATACTTGTCGATCCTGCCGGCAAACCAAACGGCGGCCACCGTCACGATTGCGGCAAGTAACACCATCGCCAGGCTCAGGCCGTCGAGCCCGGTAGTGAAGCTCAGATGCCACTCGGGAGATATGGTGAACGAGGTGACGTGCTGAAAATCGCGCTGCCCTTTTTGGAACGACGCGAGGAGAAGCAGTGCCATCACGAATGTCAAAACGGATGCGGCCAGCGCAGTCTTGCGGGCAGGCGCGCCAATCAGGATCAGAATGGCCGCAACGATCGGGCAGAAAATGACGAACAGAACCATTAGCGGAAAACGGCGAAATAGATGAGTGCAACGATTCCCAAGCCGAACAAGAACGCGTAAGCCTGCAAATTTCCCACTTGCACCAAGCGTAATAGAGCGCCGATTCCCCATGTGCCACCGCTGGTCCCGCCCACCGCGCCGGCATCGATGATCCATCGATCAAAGAAGGCGCAGATGTGCGCGAGGAGTTCCTGCGTCCAATCGATTAGCCAGCCGTAAAACTCATCGAAATAAAACTTGCGGCGCAAAAGCTCGACATCGAGCGGGTCGCGCGCCTGGTTGCGATACAGTGCAATTGCCAGTCCGCTCCCCAGAATCAGGACAATGATCGCCAGGGCGGGGACGAAAATCGTGACTTCCTTCTCGATCGGGAGCGCAAGGAAGCTTCGCGCGAAGAATGCAAATCCGCCTATCGTTGCCAGTAACGCGAGCACGATTAACGGTCCGGTCATCACGAATGGTGATTCTCCACTTTCACTCGCGAATTCGCTGCGTGGTTTGCCGAGGAACCCGATGACCAACAAGCGGACAACGTAGAAGGCCGTCAGAAACGCCGTGAACAAACCCACGGCGAAGATCGGCATGTTGCGTTCGTAGGCGAGCGCCAGAATAGCATCTTTGCTGAAAAAGCCGCTGAAAGGTGGACAACCGATCAGCGCCATGGCGCCAACCAGGAACGTGACAAATGTGATCGGGAGATTTCGGGAAAGCCCGCCCATTTTCCAGATGTTCTGCTCGTGATGGAGCATGACGATGACGGAGCCAGCGGCGAGGAAGAGGAGCGCCTTGAAAAACGCGTGGGTAAAAAGGTGGAACATGGCGGCGTCATTTGAGGCGAGACCGACAGCCATCACCATGTAGCCGAGTTGCGAGAGCGTGGAGTAGGCGAGAATGCGCTTGATGTCGTTTTGCTGGGTGGCAATCAAGGCAGCGAGCACAGCCGTAATTGTGCCGATGCACGCAATGACCAGGAGCGCAGTTGACGAAGCCTGAATGATGAACGCAACACGGACCAGCATGTAAACTCCGGCCGCCACCATCGTCGCGGCATGAATCAACGCAGAAATTGGCGTGGGGCCTTCCATCGCGTCTGGTAACCAAACATGCAGCGGAAATTGAGCCGATTTGCCAACTGCACCGCAGAAAATCAGAAGTGCGGCAATCGTCAGAAACGCCGGGTGACCCGTTAAGGTCGATAATCGCGGGGCGATCTCGCTGAAAACGACCGAGCCCGTCGCCATCCAAATCATCAGAATCCCAAGCATGAATCCGAAGTCGCCGATGCGGGTTGTGATGAATGCTTTCTTGGCCGCATCGGCAGCGGCGTCGCGATAGAACCAGTGGCCGATCAAGACATAAGAGGTAAAACCGACCAATTCCCAAAAAATAAACAGCATGACGAAATTGTTCGAGAGGACGATGCCGAGCATGGCGAACATGAAGAGCGATAGCGCCGCGAAATAACGCGACTTGCCCTCGTCATCCCACATGTAGCCCAGCGAATAGATATGTATTAGTGATCCGACGCCCGAGACCAGGACGAGCATCGTCTTACTGAGATTATCCAATACAAAACCAAACGGGATTTTGAAGACTCCGCCAAAGTCGATCCAAGTGAACTCTCGCGCGGAGATACCTGATTGCGTGAAGATCAAACAACTGCAGATGAAGCTTATGAGCACAGCCGCGACGGAAATAAAACTACTCAACGCTTTCCATCGAAGCGTGAACAGCGTGATAATGACCGCGCTAGCGAGCGGTGCGAGAAGACCGAGCCAGGGCAAAATTGAATTCATCAGATAAGCCCGCGAATCACGCGAATAGACGCGAATGGATCAGAGAGAGACATCGGACAAGTCGGTTTTCGTTTTTATGCGCTGGGTCTTCGCTATGCGTTCGTATTCGAGTTTTGGGTAGTGGCCGAAATTCACTAACAGGCCAAGATCAAAACCGGTTGCGTGCAGATAGTTTAGCAGTTGTGCGCGGTGCTCGTCGGTTAATACGGAGACCGCTTTCAGTTCAACGATAATTCTTTCGAAGCAGACAAAATCCGGCGCGTAAGTTTGCGTCAAAATACGCTCACGGTAGCTGAGGGTGAGCGATGGTTTAGGAATTGCTGGAATCCGCTGGTATTCGAGTTCGATGCCCAGGCATTCCTGATAAACCGGTTCCAAAAAGCCACAACCCTTCTCGTTGTAAACTTCGAAGCAGGCGCCGATGGTCGCGTAGCTCTCCTTCTTGTGAATGATTTCTGTCATAATATTCGCGTCAATTCGCGTGATTCGCGGGCTCAGAATTTCAGGCTGCTGATGTCTTTTAGATCTGTCGTTTGGTGGGCGCGATAGAGGGCTACAAGAATGGCCAGACCCACTGCGACTTCCGCCGCAGCCACAGTGATGATAAAGAAAACGAAGACCTGCACGTTGTAATCGGGCAGGCCCGTTGGTTGAACACGAAATCTTGAAAAGGCGACCAGCGATAAATTTGCCGCGTTCAACATCAGCTCGAGCGACATCAGAATGATGATCAGATTGCGGCGGAGCATGACGCCGGCGAATCCGATCGCGAAAAGAATCCCGCTTACAATGAGATAATCGCCCAGCGTGATCATGCTGTGACGCGCCGCGTATTATTGATACAGAATGATCCGCCAAACACGCTTAAACACGCTAAAGTTCCAGAGACAGACGCTTCACAGGAGACCAGTTCCGATCCTGATTTGTTTGGCCTCATTTGGCGTGTTTGAGGGATAACTATCGTGGCTCGCGTTTGCTCAAAAGGACCACTCCAATTGTCGCTACGAGAACGAGAACCCCAATGATTTGAAACGGCAGATTGTAATTGCTGAAAAGCAGCGCGCCGACGTTCCGGACATCGTCAATTGTCGATCCTGCGAGCGGCGGAAAAGTCCGGCGGGCGGCCTTAAAGTGGCCAACGACCAAAAAAATCTGGATGAGTAGGATTAGCGCGACGGCAATTCCGCCAGCCGAGGCGACCCAGTTGATTCGGCGTTCTTCTTCGGCACGAAGATCGAGGAGCATGATAATGAAAAGAAAAAGGACCATGACGGCCCCCGCATAAACCAGCACTTGAATGATGCCGATGAAATAGGCGTCGAGCGACATGAAGAGCGCAGCGAGTCCGAGAAACGAAACCACCAGACTGAGTGCACTCGCCACGGGATTGCGATTAACGACAACGGCGGCGCCGAAGACCAGCATCAGCAGCGCGAATGTCCAAAACAGAAACGGAGGCATTATCGATTGCGGACTGCGGATCGCGGATTGCGGATTGCGGATCGGACCCAACGCTCCGGATGCGCGGACATCCTGAATGACGTGAAGGACCTATCAATCGGAGCTTGGATCACGCAAAGTCGCGAGTGTGATCTAGTCGTACGATGTGGGGTCCCTCGCATCCTCTCGCGATGACCGTGCTTATTTCTTTTCATTCCATTTCAAAACGACGCCGTGCATCACGCCGCCGATCTCGAGGAGCTTCTCCTTGCGATGCACCATATCAGCGCGCGTGAATCCAGTGATGGCATAATCCTTACGCAAAAAGATCGCCTGCTCGGGACAAACCTCCTCGCACATCCCGCAGAAAATGCAGCGGATCATGTCGATATCGAATTCCTCGGGATATTTTTCCACTTTGGCAAAGCGATCCGTTGAAGGGATTTCGCCGGGGATAATTTTGATCGCGCGTGGCGGACAAATGAACTCGCATAGCTGACAAGCAACGCACCGGACACGACCATCCTCGTCGCGCACGAGTGCGGGTGCGCCGCGATAATAATCTGGAAGGCTGCTGTCCCATTTTTCCTCAGGATATTGCATGGTGACCTTGGTGCGTCCGAACAGCATGTTTTTGAAATGTTTAATTGTGATTGCAAGGCCGGCTGCGATCGCGGGCAAATACATTCGCTCGCGCCAGTTCAGCTTCGGTCGTTGAACGGTGACAGCCATGATTAATCTTCCTCTACCTCTTCTTCTTCGTCTGCTCTCTCGCCGTATTCGGCTGAATCTTCGGCGATCCTACAACCCAACTGGTCTAGCATTGTGAAAAGCATCTTTACGATCTCTTCCAAAATTGATTTCCCTCTCGTAATGGCACTACCAGCACAGCAGCGTCGCGCGACAAGGAGATCGAGACATCCAGCGCATTCCAAGGCCGAGCCGTGCGCGATTTGGAAAAAGCGGGCGCGATCCTTCTGCGAGAACTTGCCGTTTCCTTCCGCGATATTCAAAGCGATGCTGTCCCCAGCGCGCTCCAGGTGATCGCGAGTCGATGTCCTTTTGGTTAACGATTCAATTAGATCTGGTGACCAGCTGGCGAATTCTAATGCTCGTTGATAAACAGTCAGCTTCTCGTGATGGAATGGCATACGAAGAAAAGATTAAGAGGGAGAGGAAGAGGAAGATTAGGATGGAAAATAAGCGACAATCCCCGCGACAATGAAAATATTTACCAGCGCAATCTCGAAAAAGAAAAGCCAGCCGAGCCGCATGAGTTGGTCGTAGCGGAACCTGGGCAGCGTCCAGCGCACCCACATGAACATGAAAATGACCACAACAACTTTGGCGAAAAAGGTTGCAATGTTGAACAAGCCGCCGATTACGCCGCGCCAGCCGGGCGCGCTTCCATCGACAAGCGCCCAGTGAAATCCGCCATGCCATGAGGGAAGTGGAAGATGCCAGCCGCCGAAAAACAAAGTCACCATGATAGCTGACCCGGTGATCATGGCCGCGTATTCACCGAGGAAAAAGAGCGCGAACTTCATCGAACTGTATTCCGTGTTGTAGCCGCCAGCGAGTTCCTGCTCGGCTTCGGGAAGATCGAACGGCAACCGATTCGTCTCCGCGAAAATCGCGATCGCGAAAACGACGAACGAAATGACCATTGGAATAGCGAGCAACCATTTCCATGGATTCCTCCAATCGCCGATGAAAGGTGCGATAAACCAGCCATGCTCGATTTGATAGCGAACGACACTGGTCAGCCGCAAATTTCCGACGAGCAGGAAAATGGGGATAACAGCTAGCCCGAGCGACAGCTCGTAGGAAATCATTTGCGAACTGGAACGCACGCCGCCCAGGAACGGATATTTGGAATTAGACGCCCAGCCCGCGAGGACGATTCCGTAAACACCCAGAGAAGCGATGGCGAACACATATAAGATTCCGACATTGATGTCTGCGATCACCATTGGGACGCCGAAGAGTGTGCTGCCAAAGGGAACTACCGCGATGGTGATAATCGCCGGCATCACTGCCAGACATGGCGCAAGCCAGTAATAGAATGTGTTTACATTCCGCGGAGTGAAATCTTCTTTCAGCAGCAATTTGAACATGTCGGCGATTGGTTGGAAAAGACCGGCCGGTCCGACGCGATTTGGCCCCCGTCGATCCTGAATAAACGCGCTGACACGCCGCTCCGCGTAAACGCTGTAGGAAACCATCGGGAGAATCACGACGAACAGGATCCCGATGATCTTGAGCAGCGAGGTAATGAAGAAATAAGCCATGTCGATCTTGTGCTTTTAGTGTGTTGCAACAGTGGCCGCTTTACAACGACCGATCTTCCCCAGGATTTCGGTGAATGTAGCGTCCGCTGTCCAAGGCGCCGATTTTTCGCCCGTAATTGCGGTGCGTTTTATCGCGTGCGAATCTTTGCAGCAATGCTTTATCGCAAACCAGTCCTTGCCGTCTTGCTGGGGCTGATTTTCCTTTCGTTTTTCGGAACGCTTTGTGCGAGCGCGCTGATGTTTCCGGAAACTTATGATTGGCGTTATCGCGTTATTTCCAACCTGCTCTCGCCGCGCGACAACCCCGGCCATTATTGGCTACCCGCTTGCGGTATGGCGCTCGCGGCGTTGTTCATGCTCCCGTTCGCCGGATATTTGCAACGCCATTTGGAATTATCCTCGCCACGAGTTGCGCGCGTGAGTTACGGGACTTTCGTTGCGGGAATTATCGCGCTGGTTTGTACATGTCTCGTTGTGCCACAGCATACTCACGGTGTGTTCGGAGTTTGGCGGCTGCACGAATTTCTTGCCCGCTCGTCCGCAGCATTTCTCGCACTGGGAATGTTGTGTGGCTGCTGGTGTGCGTGGAAAGGCTGCGGACAAAGCGTGTTAGCGGCGCGATTGTTTTGGACTTGGTCCTGCGTGACGCTGTTGCCGCTTGCGGGAATTTTATTTAGTGAATGCTTGTTGCTCCTTACACGACTGAAACCGCCGTGGGCCATGCCGGTTCGCAACGGGCTGCGGCATTCTGTGTTCTGGCATTTAGGTTTTTGGGAATGGACGGGCGCGGCAGCGGTTTTCGTGTTTCTTTGCGCGGCGGTTTTTTTAACGCCGCCGCTGGCAGTGCTCGAAGGCAAAGTCCGCGAAGGCTAAACCGTGCATGTCGATGCATAAAACGGCGTGCTCGAATTTCACAAGGATGATCGCCAACTACGGCGCCGGTCTTGTTGATTGAACGTGCTGCATTTGCGTTACGCCGTCACTTGGCGAAACGCTGACAGAAAAATTTCCATTTCGGCTCTCTTGCCGATGGTGAGACGCATGTAATTCGGCAGCGCGGGGAATAATCGGCCGACTTGGACGTTGCGTTGTTTTAGCGCCTGAATGAGCGGAACAACGGGGCGTTTGCAATCGAACATGATGAAGTTGGCTTGCGACGGAATTGATTTGTAGCCCATCTTGTCGAGGTCGGACGTCACGAATGCTTTCGCTTCGCTGTTCAGACGCTGGCCATTTGGGACTTGCTCTGGATCGTCAAGACTCGCGCCCGCTGCGGCCAGCGCCATGCAATTGACGCTGTCCCACATTTGATGAGGACGCATGCGGTCAATCGTTTCTTTTTGCGCTACGCAATAACCGCACCGCAATCCCGCCATGCCATAAATCTTCGAAAACGTGCGCGCGACGGTAAGGTTCGGATGCTCTTTCACCAACGGGATCACGCTCTCATAATCGGGACTGTCGGCGTAGTGGAAATAGGCTTCGTCCACCAGAATTGTCGTCTCGCGCGGAGTCTTCGCGATGAACTCGCGCAACTCATTCTTAGGTGTGATGCTGGCGGTGGGATTATTCGGGTTGCAGATGTAAATCAGTCCGTCTTTTGCAGCCGCGGCCATTTTCGGAAGATCGTGACTGAAGCTGGGTGTGAGTGGAACCCTAACGACCTCAGCACCATTGACGCTGGCGTTATTAAGAATTGCTTCAAAAGTGGGGTCAGCCGCGACGAGGTTCCCGCGCTCTTTCCCGGTGAATGTCTCGGCGCAGAGTTTGAGAATCTCGCCGGAACCGTCGCCCAGCAAAATCTGGTCGCGATTGACATCGTTCAGCTTCGCGAGCTTCTCAATTAACACGTTGTTGTGTTCATCCGGATAGCGGCAGGCCAGACCAAAGGAATCTGTTATGGCCTGCAACGCTTTTGGCGAAGGCCCATAAGGATTCTCGTTCGCGCTCAGGCGCACGACCTTTGATGCAGCGGCAACCTCGGGGGTTTTCGGTGTCGCGAACGAAAGCGCAGGTCGAGCTACAGCTGCCGCGGCCCCGGCCCCTAACAATTGCGCAAATCTACGGCGGGAAATTGCGATCGTGTTCATGCAAATCGTAATAGAACATTCAGCGACCGGATGCGAGATCAAATTGCGCCGCTACAACTGGACACTTTCCGCAGGCGCCCTCAGGGCTCGCCGGTTACATTCTTTTGTGATCTTGGGATTTTTGAAGCAGCGGCGACGGCGACGGCTGCAGGCTCAGCCTTTTCCAAAAGAGTGGCTCGTAACGATCGAGCGCAATGTTTCGTTCTTTCATCGGCTCTCTGCCAACGACCAGGCGGAATTACTCGGTCACACCCAGGTGTTTCTTGCCGAAAAGCGTTTCGAAGGTTGCGATGGTTTGGAAATCACAGATGAGGTCCGTGTCACTATTGCAGCGCAGGCTTGCCTTCTCCTTCTGCATCGCAAGACCGACTACTTCCCGCGTCTGCTCACCATCCTGGTCTATCCTTCGACATACTTGGCGGAGGATAGACGGCACGTTCACGGCCATGTGTGGCAAGAGGGAAAAATGGCGCGCCTGGGCGAGACCGGTCGTTGGCTGGACGCCATCGTGCTGGCATGGGACGCGGTCAGGTCTGGAGCGGCTGATCCTTCCGATGGCAAGAACGTCGTCCTGCATGAGTTTGCCCATCAACTCGACTACGAGAATTATGCGGAGGATGGTGCGCCCGCACTGGCAACGCGTGATCAGCGATTGTCGTGGCAGGAAGTGATGCGAGGCGAATTCGCGTCGTTGCGCGCTGCTGACGAAACCGGAATTCCGACCCTACTCGACACCTACGGAGCGACCAATCCCGCCGAGTTCTTTGCCGTATCAACGGAGGCCTTCTTTGAGCGGCCTCGCGCGCTGCGCGCTCGTCATCCGAAGCTGTACGCCGAACTCCGAAACTATTTTCACCAGGATCCGATCGAATATTCTGCCGAGTGAACAAAGAACCTCAGATCCGTGCCAACGAAGCGGAGCGCTGCTTGAGGAGCGGCGGCATGGTACCACGGCTCCGTCGGCAGCTTATTGCGGCTGCGGCACGATCCGGATGTAGGGCCTCGGCGCATTCCAGCCTTGCGGATAACGCCGCTTCGCCTCCTCGTCGGACACCGAACCGGCGATGATCACGTCATCGCCCGGCTTCCAGTTGACTGGCGTAGCCACCTGGTGTCTCGCGGTTAGTTGCAGCGAATCGATCACGCGAAGCACCTCGTCGAAGTTCCGGCCCGTAGTCATTGGGTACACAAGGATGAGCTTTATTTTTTTGTCCGGCCCGATGACGTAAACATTGCGCACAGTTGCGTTATGGCCCGGCTTGCGCGTTTTGGCGTCGCCTGCGGTGTCGGCCGGGAGCATCCCGTACAGCTTCGAAACGTTGAAATCAGCGTCGCCGATAATTGGGTAATTCGGCGCGTAGCCTTGCGTCTCCTCGATGTCCTTCGCCCATCCTTTATGATCACCGGTCGAATCGACCGACAATCCGATGACTTTCACATTTCTGCGGTCGAACTCCGGCTTAATCCTTGCCATATAGCCGAGTTCGGTCGTGCAGACAGGAGTGAAATCCTTCGGGTGCGAGAACAGGACGGCCCAGGAGTCGCCGATCCAATCATGAAAGCGCATCCGCCCATCAGTGGTTTCCGCCTCGAAATCCGGTGCTGTATCGCCAATTTTCATTTGTTTTTCCTCCTTCATTTTACTGCGGAGAAGATTTTCCCAAATTCCGAAGCGAAAGTCAATATCCGCACGCTGACGCCGCCATTTTCCAAGAAGGCGTCGGCCGGAGAACAGACGTGCCCAAGAATTTGTTTACGACGCGATCAGCTCGCAGAACTTGTTGAGATCGATGTTGCCACCTGAAACGATTGCGACGATCGGACCTTTGCCGGTTTTACCACTCAAAGCTGCTGCTAACGGCAGCGCGCCTGCGCCCTCAGAGATCACTCGCGTCTTTTCTGCCATGAGCCGCATCGCTTTCTTCGTCTCCTCCAGACTGACGACGATGTAACCGTCCACGACCGGTTTCATCCGTTCCCACATGCGGGGAAACATGCTTTGACCGCCGGCGCCATCGACAAACGAGGCCTTCCAATTTTTGAACACTTGCGGCGAACCCATCTTGAAGGAGAGCGCGGCGGGTGCCGCTGTCTCCGGCTCAACGCCGAAAATTTTTATATCGGGCTTGAGCGCCTTGATCGCACTCGCGACACCAGTGATAAGTCCGCCACCGCCAATGCTGGCAATGACGGCAGCCGCGTCCGGCGCATCTTCGAGAATTTCCAATCCCATGGTCCCGTGGCCGGCGATGAAATTGTCATCGTCGAACGGATGAATGAAGGTTCCTTCGGCGCAAGGGAACGAACGTTCCTCCAGCGCTTTCCAGGCGACGTCGTACGGCACCGGAATGAGTTTTGCGCCGAGCGCTTCCATCCGTTCCAGCTTCGATTTCGGTGCGGTCTCAATCACTACGACGGCGCACGGCACGCCCGCTTGTCGCGCCGCGTAGGCGACGCCTTGCCCTGCATTTCCCGCACTGATTGTCCACACTCCGCGCCTCCGCTCGGACTCGGAGAGCAGCGCCACGGCATTCGCCGCGCCGCGCAATTTGTAAGCATTAATTGGTTGCAGGTTCTCCAGCTTCAGGCGGATGTCCGGCTGATCCGGTCCTAATTCGAGACGGATCAGCGGCGTGCGAACAATTGTTCCCGCGATTCGCTTGCATGCTTCCTGTATTTCAGAGAGTTCGATTGGACGAACAGCTTCCGGCGGCGTGGACATTGTCGATCTTGTTCTAACGCGTGAAGTAATTCACGCCAGCCATATTTCCAGCCGATGAACAATTGAACGCTTTAAGCTGCAAATGTGTCTGAGCATTCACCATGATCAAAATTATTGTTTCAGGATTAGTTGCGGCTGCGATGTTCGTCGCATCCAGCGCGTTCGCAGGCGACAAAGCGTGTTGTGCCAAAGGCGTGTCGAACACTGAGAAAACGGCATGCGTTGACCTGGCAACATTGAACCTCACACCCGACCAAAAGAGCAAGATCGAAGCGTGGCAGGCCGAGTGCATGAAGGCAGGCTGCACGAAAGAAAGCCGGAGAACATTCCTCAAGCAAGCAAAGGAAATTCTTTCCGCCGAGCAGTTCGCTCAGCTCAAAACAGAGTGCAAAAAATCCGCGGCAGCGAAGAAAACCGAGACCTGATCGTCATATAGATGTCGATCGGCTGTCACGTCGAGTCCTGCCGTCGCGGGAAGCCATCTCTTGCTGTATTTGTGTGCACTGCATTCACACATTCGGCAGAGCGCAAACAGTGAGAGATTTCTCCACTCGGCTTCGCTTCGGTCGAAATAACAAAGTATCGCGCCAGAAGAAATTCCGGCGCGATTTTGTTTTCCAATCCAGACGTGTTAATTCAATACCACGCCGGCGCTGGTCATCTAAGAACCTTCTCCAATAGATCGGCGAGACGCCAACCGGCTTTGTGTAATTCTTCGCGGACGACCTGTGTTGCCCACGCGCGGTAATCCATGCGATCTGGCTGAGGTTTTTCGTCCGCTTCGCCTGCAGCCACGACGCGATCTTCTTCCTGTTGCGGGTGTACATTGATGAATTGCAACCGTTCATGTGCCTCGCGAGCAATCGGCAAAATTTCGTCTGCCCAGAGTTCGGCATAATTATGGATCTCCATGCTCGCCGGCATCCGCCAATTCAATGGTTCATGCGTAGCCATCTCATGAACGAGCTGTGTTTTGAGCGGCTCGATCTGCGCCTGAAGTTCGCTTTTTCGCAGCGTGCCCGGCGCCTCGGCGAAGAGGGCATTCACAGTGTCATAGTCCCAAAAACCGTGAAGTTTTTTCTTACGAATGCCGCGACCGCGCGGCGGCTCGTCGCTTAACTCCAGCGTAAAGGTATTTCCGCCTTCATCTGCCAACGCTGATTTGTCCTTGTCCGGATCGGCAATTCGACCCTGCGCATCGAAGTACTCCGCGCCAACGTGCAGCGGCTGATGAATATCGGCGACGTAATGGGCCAGCAAAATGAGCGCAACTGGCTTCGTGATTTTTCGTTCGTTCTGTTCCGGAACCCGGCCTCGCAGCACTTCGAGACAGTATGGAATCATATGGACGATGTCCCATTTGCTGCGACCAGCTTTGCCGTCTGCGTATTTCTCCATACGCACTACCGGCACATCGGCATAGTGAAACCAATGATGCGAAGGCATCGCTGAATTGACATCGTGCGTCGGCTGATTCGCCCGCCAAAACTCGCGAAGCTGTTTGTCAATTTTGCGATGCGCAGAAAAATGGAAGGACTTCGGATCATCGACGCCTTTTTTGTCCCAGCCTTTGATTTCATCTGCGATTACGGCTGCTTTCTCAAGGGAAAGCCCGTCCAGTAACGTCCTGATCTTTGTCGCCGTCGGCGTATTCGCCAGTCGTTCGTCCGCGATCGCACCGACAATTTCATGCCCGAGCGGTGCGTACGCCAGCAGCGGAGCCGAAAATCCGATGGCGAAAAGAGTCGCCGCCACAAGAACCTGGCCGGATGTGGATCGCATTCTTGAAATTGGCGATAATATGATTGAATCCCAGCTTGCCCAGAGAAATCGACCGCTGCCCGGGCTCAATGTGCGAGGCTGCAAAGCTGAATACGTTGCAAATAAGTTAGCTTTCGCGCGTCGCAAATCGTGCACGGATTTCGTCGAGCCGTTTCTGAAGTTTCGAGAAATGCGATCCGGCCCAGTAGATTTGGCCGCAGCCAGTGCAACGCCGGAACCGCTCGTAATAAATCTTCGTGAGCGGCTCGATCTTTTCAATCACGTCGGCTTTGGCGACTTCTTGCAGTGGCGCGTTGCAACGGAGGCACCGCGTAAACGGAGCAATCAAAGCGAAAAGGCCAAAACGACCGATTACCTCGATGGTTTGTTCATCAGCATTTTGTGAACGCGGGCAATAGCCCGCTTTCACAATCGCATGCATGAGCAATCGCCGGTCGCGCGTCAAGAGTGCCCGGTTTTCACTTTCCATTACGCCAAGCAATTGCCGATCTTGCGCTTGGGGATCATAAGCGACATCGAAGCCGAGCAGGCGCAGGTTGCGCGCGAGTTTCCCAAGGTGGCCATCCACGACAAAACGCGCAATACAATGGATTTGCAGTTGATGTTTCTCGAATTGCGTGGGAAGAGATCGCACCGGGTACACATCAACCATCGCGTCCGCTTCGACTACGTGAGCGAAATTGACAGGGTGCCCGTCAATAAGGATCAGGCCGACTTCCGGATGCGGAACGCCGCACGACTCGATTACATCTTTCACAGACGTTTTCTCGTCCAGGGTGCGTTCGACGATTTCACCACCGGGTCGCGATCCACGAAAAAAAACAAGATCCTCGTGAAATGTCAGGCGAATCGTGAACACGCTCACTCTTGAATGTGGCGCAAATTCTTAGCTTGCGCAGAGTCACAACTTGAAAAGTTGCGTCACGTCACTTCCCGATTCGCGTGTTGGCGTAAGCGTACTCAAAAGTCGTCGCACGCGGTCGGCCCATGAATTTACCTGGGCCGAGCGGCTCATCTTCGCCGTAGTAACAGTCCATTTGCCAGCGGCGCAGACCGCCGCCGGTATCCATGATCTTCCACCGGGTGCTTCCAAAAACCTTTTGCACGGTCGAAGACGCCGTCTCGATGATTGCTCCGTGACGCAAGCCACCTTGGGCTAACTTTATTGCGGCGGAATAGCGCGCCACCAGAACGCCTCCGCCGCCTGTAGGGTGCGAAGCGAACGCCAACGAATCGCCCCCGTTATAGCGAATGTAATGATGTCCGTTCACGGGCGTAACTATTCGGCCGAAACCTTCCTTCTTCACGGAGCGTAGGAAATCGCGCGGATACTTGCGTCCATGTAATCCTGGTTTGGTTACCGGCGTTGCGTCAAAGCCCCGTTCAAAAGTGAAACCCGATTCCATCGGCGTGTAATAAAGTGTGCAGACGATAAAGTATTCGCCGTTGTGACCCTGAGGACGTCGCGCGAGTTTTTCGTTTTCATACGCAAGCCGTTGCACGACTTCAGGCCACGGAATGTCCGCCCGAGCTTGCGGCAGGATCGATAATGCGCATGCAACCATAAGGAGTGTCGCGAAGGTCGGATGGAGATTCCGGTCGCCGCCACGATAATTAAAACCGCGCTGAGCAATCGCTTTCATTCATCGAAATCTAAGAAAAGGCTGGGTTATTTCCAGACGCTATCGATCGTCAAAGAATGATTCGAGTGGTCCGCCCAGCAAGATTTCGATCGGCAGTTTCTCCGTTTCATATTCGTAAGGCGGTTGCTTCCAGGCGAACTTGTCTGGACACAGTTTTCGGATACAGCGGATGATTTCCATGCCTGTTTGAAACGGGCAGAATGCGTTGCGATCGATTACGTGAATCTGCGCGCCGCCGCAGACTTCTCCAGCGAACTTGTGAAAAGTTGGCTGGAAATAATTCTCGCGGAAGAAAACGCCAGGTAGTTTCAAAAGGTTGAGCTCGCGACAAAACAATTCCGTTTCGATGAATGGCGCGCCAAAGATTTCGAACGGCCGGGTCGTGCCGCGACCTTCAGAGATGTTTGTGCCTTCGAGCAAGCACATTCCAGGATAGACGGTTGCCGTATCGAGCGTCGGCATGTTTGGCGATGGCATTAGCCAGGGAAGTCCGGTTTGATCGAACCACATCGCGCGCTGCCAATTTTTCATTGGTAAGATTGACAACTGGCATTTGGGGAAGGCTTCATCGCGAAACTGCTGTGCCAGTTCGCCGATTGTGCGCCCATGGCGGACCGCAATCGGATGCATGCCCACAAATGATTTGTAAGTTCGGTCGAGGATGGGGCCTTCTGTTGTCATGCCATTAATCGGATTTGGCCGGTCGAAAACAACAACTGCCACGCCCGCTTTTTCGCAGGCACGCATGCAGAGATACATCGTCCAGATAAACGTGTAGTAGCGCGCGCCGATATCCTGCAGATCGACAATTAAAACACTAAGCCCCTTCAGCATCTCCGCAGTCGGCTCGCGGTGGTCTCCGTAAAGACTGTAAACCGGAATGCCGAGCCGCGGATGCTGGTAGCTTTTCCATTCGACCATGTTGTCCTGGGTCTCACCACGGAAACCATGTTGTGGACCGAATAACGCACCGAGGCGAAAAAGATCTCCGTTGTGCTGCTCGAGAACATGCGATGCGTGTTCGAGCCTTGCTGAGGCCGATGCCGGATGAAGCAGCGCGCCGACTCGCGCAGCGCGAAATTTTTCCGGCCAAAGTGTGCCTAAATGATCGAGTGGCAGTTGAACAGACATGCCTGTGGTTTGTACCACATGCATTGAATTCTCGCGAGGTGGATCGAGTGCTCCGTGCCCAGTGCTAGGATGATGCGCCTCGGGCGTCAGAATTAACATCGCGCGATGGAACGCGCGATCGACCAAGGCGGCGCAATCCGCGCAGCGAGATCGCTGCGATTACGCCGATCAGCGTGATCACCGCACACACCTTTGCGAACAGCTCGCCATGCCGGGTGTAAAAGGTCAGCTCATGCTCGGTCGGAACTTTGATTTCGCCTGTGAGCACACCCTCGGTAAATGTGCTGCCATTTTCATCTTGTAGTCTTTGCGTGATGCGGCCGAGTTCGTTCACAAAACAGGTGACTCCGGTGTTGGCTGCCCGAACCATTGGACGGCGTGTTTCCACACAGCGAAAAATCGCATTTGCCAAGTGCTGACGCGAACCAGCCGACCGCAAAAACCATCCGTCATTTGTAATATCGACCAACAAATGGGCACCGGGACTCGTGTCGGTCGGCAGCACGAAGAGCCTGGCCAGCTCGCCAATGGTGTCTTCGAAACAGATCAAGGGCGCAACCTGCACGTCATTATTCGTTAGGCCAAATATTGTGTAATCCTTGCCGGCATCGAAATCCCCCGGTACCTGGTCGCCGACGATTCGCGCGAGCAGCGGCACCCGATACCGCCCCGGAACGTATTCGCCAAACGGCACCAAGTGCAGCTTTCGATATAGCTGCACCCGTTCGCCGCCATCGGAAACAAGCAGCGCAGCGTTGTAAGCACGCCCCCCTTCTTCATCGATTGTGCCTAGCAGGAGATCGCTGTCTGTCGATGCGGCTAAATCCGTGACAAACTGATAACTCTCCCGGTCTTCGAGCACAGGGCCTGGCATGGAGCTTTCGGGCCAAACCAACAGATCGGGTGGCGGGTTCGATCGCAGCGCGATTTCGCTCAACCGCCGGAATTGATCGAAAATTTTCTTCGTAAACTGTGGATCGAACTTTTGGTTTTGGGGAACATTCGCTTGCACGGCAGCGACCCGGAGCGGTTTTGTTGGAGGCGAAATCTGGGCGGCGCGTAGGCCGAAAGTCAAAACGCCCACAACGGCAGCCATCGTGAGCGTAAGATCAAAATGCGGCCGCATCGCGTGGGTGCGCGCCTCAAGGACTAACCGCCGCGCGGTTGTAACCGCAATGACATTGGCAAACGCGACCATAAACGATAACCCGGCAACGCCGGTAAACTCCGCGATTTGAATAAGAGGCCAGGTAGCGTGCAACGCGACGCCAAGACCGTTCCAGCCCCAACCGGAGAAAACCCAGCCGCGCAACCATTCCTGGGTTGCCCACGCAGCAGCGAGAAGAAACGCCAACACAAGATTATTTGTCGATCTCGTCCATGGTGATCGGGGTGGCGGCCTGTCCCGGCCGGCCTGGGCTAACATCTGGTCCCATTTGGTTGAGCCCGGTTCCTCTTTTATTTCTCGTGGTCGGACCAAACCGCAAAACCATGCCCAGAGCGCGAAATAAATCGCCATGTAAAATTGGAGAACAAACCAACCGAGCACAGTGACAGTTGTAAGCCAGGAGAGAACGGTCCAAAAAAAAGCCAGCCCAGCGACGTACCCGAGCAGCAGATTACGAAGCCAGAGATGACGCGAATCTTTCCCTGAAAACCAAATTGCCGCGATGAGCGGCGTAAGAGCGATCCAGCAAAGCCAGGTTTGATCGAACGGCGGAAAACAACCTGTGCAAAGAAGTCCGCTGGAAATCGCCGCCAGCCAGGGCCAAAACCGCAGCGCTTTGAGTAACCAGTTCACCCCGTTATTTGCTTAGACGCGACTGCGCATCCTCTTGCAGCCAATCCCAGAGAAGATCGAGTTCCTTTCCTACTTCCGCTTTGATTCGGTCGAGTTCGGCGGAATCGAATTTTCCTTTCTGCGGCCGGCGCTGCGCGAAAAGGTAGTACTTGATCTTGGGCTCTGTTCCCGATGGACGCACCGCAATCCGCGTCCCGTCTTCCAGTTCAAAGATCAACATCTTCTCTCTGGGAATCGCGTCCCCTTCCACGTCTTTGATCGTTTCGTTTCCGAAATTTCTGACGCTCGTCACTTTTGAACCGAACATTTCTGCAAACGGGTCGCTTGCGTATGACTTGACCAGGCGCGCAATTTTGTCGGCGCCTTCCGCGCCCTCGAAAACGAGCGAACCGTTTTTCTCGACGAAGTAACCGAACATTGAGAAAATTTCGTCGAGCAATTGACCGACTGTTTGGCCGCGCCACTTCGCATAAGCGGCCACTTCGCAAAACATGATCACCGCGCCGTTGCCGTCCTTGTCGCGAACGAAATCGGCGCCGCTATAGCCATAACTTTCTTCGCCACCGAAAACATAAAAAGAAGAATGATCGAGACGAAGTCGCCGCGTTTCTTCTTCCGTAAGATCGACATAATTCTGTCGCAGCTCCTCGGGAATCGCGTGTTCGTACTTGCCCAGTTTCGCGCCGATGTATTTGAAGCCGGTCAATGTTTCGACGCAGCGCAGACCGTAATGTTCTGCAATCGCTTTTTGCAGATCGGTGGTCACAAACGTTTTGATGATCACCGCCCGTGACGCGTTTTCTTTATTAAGCACGCCCTTGTCGAACAACGTCTTCGTCCGGTAATAAGCAATGATCGAACCGATTTGATTGCCGGTCAGCAATTTCATTTTGCCGTCTGTGGTGGCAGCCGTGTCGGCCGTGTGCTGTTCGCGTACCGCCGCGCCCATCCGGTCGCAATCTGGATCAGTCGCCACAACAAGATCGGCATTTTCTTCTTGTGCAAGATTGATCGCCATCGTTAACGCCTCGCTATTTTCCGGATTTGGCGATTTCACCGTCGGAAATCGGCCATCGAAGCGATCTTGTTCCGGGACGACTGCGAAATTGAAACCGAGCCGCTTCAGCATCGGTTTGATGATTACGCTGCCGGTCCCGTGCAGCGGCGTGTAAATTATCCGTAGCGATTTCGCCTCGCGGATCATCTGCGGATCCAAAATCAACGTTTCGAGTCGATGCATGTACGCGTCGTCAATTTCTTTTCCGATCATCGTGATTTTCCCTTGCCGATCTTTTGGCAGCGACGCAAAAGTTTCGCTCGTGATCGCATTTACTTTTGTGATGATTCCGCTCGCATGCGGATCGATCACCTGGGCGCCATCACTGAAGTAAACTTTATAGCCGTTGTCGTACGGCGGATTGTGACTCGCCGTTATCACGACGCCCGCGTTCGCTTTAAGATGGCGAACAGCGAACGAAAGTTCCGGCACTGAACGCGGCCCATCGAACACGCACGCGTCGCAACCATTTTCTGAGGCAACTTTCGCAGCGAGCTCAGTGAATTCATTTGAGAAAAACCGTGGATCATGTGCGATGACAATTTTTGGTCTGGTGGGGCGAGACTCTGTCGAGCCGACAAAATCCTGCAGATAGGCGACGAGTCCCTGAGTCGAGCGACTGATGTTGAAAGAATTCATCGCGTTCGTCCCAACGCACGGAAATTGCGGCCGTTCGTTTTCGGGTGAGTTACCGCGTTCCGCAGTCGTGACGATTTTGCCGATCGTGCGTCCGCGAAGTCCGCCGGTGCCAAAGACAAGTGTCTGGTAAAACCGGTCGTTCAACTCTGACCACTTAGCGGTGGCAACGAGTTCATCAACGACTCGCAAGTAAAAATCCGACGAAGTTCCCGCAAGCAGGGCTCGAATGTTCTTTGCCGCCGATTCCATCAATTGGCTATCCGCAACGGCGCGTTCGATTCTTGAATTCAGCTTTTCAACGTCACCCGGCATCGCTGCCAACTGTTCCGCCGTGAACACGCTTTGCAAGCGATCAGGGCGGATCGGCTTGAACGATGCGGTGCTGTGTGGCAGAAGAACGAGCAGTGAATCCGAAGAATTTCTTCGGCGAATTAAAGCGACGCAATGTTTACAAAGTTGCGATTGCCTACGCAGTCGTCGCATGGCTGCTGATGCAGATTGCCACGCAGGTCTTTCCGTTCCTCGAGATTCCAAACTGGGCCATCCGGCTGGTGATCATGCTGATTGTGATTGGTTTTCCGATCGCGCTCATCATCGCGTGGGCCTTTGAGCTGACGCCAGAAGGATTGAAGCGAACGGAGCTTGCGGACGAATTGCCGAAAAAATCGATGCGTAGTCGGGCTTGGATTTATGTTGTCATCATAGCCGGGGCAATCTCGGTGAGTTTGTTTTTCCTCGGGCGTTACACAAGTTCAAAACAAAGCGCTGAGTTGTCGGAAAAATCGATCGCGGTGCTGCCGCTGGTGAACGAGAGCGGTGATGCAAGTCAGGATTATTTTTCCGACGGCCTGACCGAGGAACTCATCAATGACCTCGGCCAGATTCGTCAGTTGCGGGTGATTGGCCCGCAACTCATCGTTTCAGTTCAAGGGTAAGGCGCAAGATTCTCGCGCCATCGGCCAGGTGCTCGGCGTGGCAAACCTGCTCGAAGGCAGTGTTCGCAAAGTCGCTGACCGGGTCCGCATCGCAGTCCAACTCGTTAGGGCGACGGACGGCAGTCAACTATGGTCGCAGAGTTACGATCGTGAGTTGAAGGACATCTTCGCGGTGCAGGAAGAGATCGCGAAAGAGATTTCCGAGAAGCTGCGCTTGAAGCTGAGCGGCGCCGAGAAGCGGCAGCTTGCCAAGCGTCCCACGGAGAACCTCAAAGCTTTCCAGTATTACATGCAGGGACGGTCGTATACTCAACGTCGCACGGGCGGAGATCTGCTCACGGCGATTCGCTATTGTGAGAAGGCGCTTGGAGAAGATCGCAATTATGCGCTCGCCTACGCGGGCTTAGCTGACGCCTATGGAAGTCTTGGAGCGTACGGCTACATTGCGCCCATTGAAGGTCGGCGCAAAGAGGAAGAGGCTGCGCGCAAAGCCCTCACGCTCGATGAAAACCTGGCCGAAGCTCACGTCGCACTTGGTCACGCCTACACCTCCTTCGCCCCGTCCAATTTCCCGCTGGGAGATCGTGAACTGCGGCATGCTATCGAACTCAGCCCAAGCTTAGCCTTAGCCCATTTCTATTTGGAAATTTCGCTCGTGCGACAGGGGCGTATTGATGAGGCCTTAGAGGAATCTCTGAAAGCTCGCGAGCTCGACCCGCTCTCATCAGTCATCGCACGGTCAGCGGCCCTTCCTTACTACCTCAAGCGAGATTATGTGCGAGCACTTGAGCTGCTACGGCAGGCCAATGAACTAGGCCCAGCTTTTAGCACTACCTTTGAAATAGGAATTTACATTCAAAACCGGCTGTTCAACGAAACGCTCGCGGAATTGGAGAAGGCCAAACGAGAGAGGAAAAGCGATTCGATTTTGATTTACGATATTGGAATGGTCTACGCAGCGCAGGGGAAGCGGGCCGAAGCTCTCCAGATCATCAAAGAGCTGGAAGAGATCTCAGGCGCGAGCTTGAGCCAGGCGCACTGGATTGCCAAGATCTATGCGACCTTGAACGAGAAGGATATGGCGTTTTCATGGCTGGAACGTGGCTTAGCAACGGGAGCGATCGGAGTCTTTTATAAAGACGAGCCGGTGTGGGATCCAATCCGCAGCGACCCGCGTTTCGGGGCGCTTGTCGAGAAAATGTTTGCCCCCCATTAAAACGCCTGGGGATGCGCGATGAACCTGCGCAAATTCTTCACCGAGCTAAAGCGGCGCAACGTTTACAAGTCGCGATCGCCTACGCAGTCGTCGCATGGCTGCTGATGCAGATAGCACAAATCGCCTTTGAGAATTATCGCGCACGTTTGAATCGACTCTTCGATGTGGAGAGCGGTGAGCTATACAGTCCCGAATGATCCAATCATGCTCACCACAGTACGGAACGATCGATCGCTCCGATCGACGTCCGTCCGGTCAACGCCATGGCGGCTTCGAGTTCCGTTCGCAAAATCTCGACGACATGACGAACACCGTCCGAACCCGCCACAGCCAGGCCGTAAAGATAGGGACGGCCAATCAAGACAGCGGTAGCTCCGTTGGCAAGTCCTTTTAGAACATCTGTTCCACGGCGAATGCCTCCATCCACTAGCACCGGAATGCGGCCGGCCACGCGGTCTACTATTTTGGGCAAGGCATCAATCGTTGCCGGCACCGAGTCAAGAGCGCGACCGCCATGGTTCGAAACAACTACTGCGGCAGCCCCCATTTTTGCCGCCTGTTCGGCGTCGTCGGGATTGAGCACTCCCTTTAGCAGAATCGGCGTCTTGGCAAACGATTGAATCCATTCCAAGTCTTTCCAGGTGAACTTGCGGCTGCGCCCCGCTCTACGGCCTCTACCACCTGGTCCTGCCGTGATCTTCAGGTTAGGAAACGGAAATTGCGGAGCCTCATTGCCTAGGTGCGCCTCGCGATCGCGCGCATAGATGATGGGTAGATCAACCGTAATACAGAGAGCGCGGCAGCCGGCCTCCTGAGCTCTGAGGACGAGATCCTTTGTCACCGCGCGGTCATCTTCCACATAAAGCTGAAACCACGTGGGTCGAGTAGACGCGCGCGTAATCTCTTCCACGCCGCGATTAGACAGAGTGCTAATTACCATCACCGCGTCGGCGGCCCCCGCCCCGCGCGCGGTCGCCACTTCTCCCTCCGGGTGCGCCAGCATGTGCGTGGAAGTCGGAGCCAATAGGATTGGGTGCGACATCTCCTGACCGAATAGCTTTATCCGCGTGTCGATCTGTGAAACATCTACCATCACGCGCGGCTTCAGCCGGATTCGAATCAGCGCTTCCCGATTCCAACGCAAAGTGATTTCATCGGCTGAACCGCTGTTGATATATTCCCAAGCCGGGTTCGACATGCGCTCGTGTGCGAGCAATTCATAATCAGGGACAGACACCGGCTCCCGCAGAGACGACAATTTCTTGGCTGAGGCAGCCGATGGCGTTGCTTGTAGTGATCCTTGCGCAAATGCTCTGACCACGGGAAACGTTGAGGTGGCGGCAGCCGCCGCTCCAAGCGCAGACACAATCGCCTTACGGCGGGTCATGAGAGCTTGCATAAGACCCCACCTTCTATAGCGACTTCCGATTTGTTTTAGAAGCACAAAAAATAATGGTGTGCCGCGCCAGCGGCCCGACTGGAAACCGCGCCAGAACCGTCGGCTGGCCATCAGCTATATCGTGTGGTTAGGCTGGGAGTGTCTTCACCGGTTGTTTGGACGTTGTATGCGCTTTTCAAGTCACGCGCATCAAGCTAGAATGCTGCCGTGACGAGCGCTTCGTGCAGGCGCGCACAGTGAATCCAAGAAACATCTTGACCGAGCTGAAGCGGCGCAATGTTTACCGCGCAGCGGTCGCTTACGGAGTCGTCGCATGGTTCCTCACGCAGCTCACAACGCAGGTCTTCCCGTTTTTTGAAATTCCGAATTCGGCAGTGCGTTTTGTTGTCATTGCGCTCGCGGTTGGATTTCCAATCGCGATGCTACTCTCCTGGCTCTACGAACTGACCCCCGAAGGAATAGTAAGGACAGAAGATCTCGATCCGGTACAGGCCAGATCTGTTCAACGCGCCTCCGGACGGATCCTCGACTTCATCATTATCGGGGTACTGCTGCTGGTTATTGCAATGATGATCGTTGGGCGACGGCCGTTTTACAGGCAGCCTGGCGAGTCGATTGTTCAGAAAAGCATTGCAGTGCTTCCATTTGAAAACCGGAGCGAAGACAAAGCCAACGCCTACTTTGCCGACGGGATCCAAGACGAAATTCTGACGCGCCTATCCAAGATCGCGGACTTGAAAGTCATTTCGCGCACTTCCACGCAGCACTATCAGAACAAACCTAGGAATCTCGCTCAGATCGCGAAGCAGCTTGGCGTAGCGAACATTCTTGAGGGGAGCGTGCAAAAAGCGGCCGATCAGGTGCGAGTCAATGTGCAGTTGATTAACGCGCAAACCGATTCCCACCTCTGGGCAGACACGTTTGACCGGAAGTTGACTGACATCTTCGGGGTCGAGAGTGAGATCGCCAAACGAATCGCGGAGTCATTGCAAGCGAAGCTAACCGGTCGCGAGGAGCAGGCGTTAGCAGTTAAACCAACCAACAATCCGGAGGCTTACGATGCCTATCTGCGTGGGCTAGCTTTTGAAGCACGCAACGTCGCCGCCCCCTCTGCCTACGATCGCGACCTTGTAGAGAAAGCCATTGGTTTTTATGAACGGGCGGTGCAGCTTGACCCCAATTTTGCCATCGCTTGGGCACGGCTTTCTCGCGTGAATGCCGATGTCTACTTTAACCGGTTCGATGCTACTACCACCGCTCGGGGCGATGCAGCAAAACGTGCTTTGGAGACGGCGCAGAAACTGGAGCCGAGCTCGGCTGAAACCTTGCTCGCCTTGGGTTATTATCAATACTGGGTGCAGCACGATTACGGGGCTGCCAAAATCACGTTCGGTCGTGTCGGCAAGATGTTACCTAGCAGCAGCGAGATACCAATGGCCCTCGGCTTAATTACCCGTCGCGAAGGTCACTGGGATCAAAGCATTGCCTACTGGGAGCAAGCCCTCGCCTTGGACCCACGTAATCTGGAGTTGCTTAACGGCGCGGCAGAGACCTACAGCATGGTTCGACAATTCCCGGCCGTGCTAAAGCTCTGTGATCGAGCGCTGGACATTAAGCCAAACGATCCGGATTTTATGGCAGCAAAGGCCGCCAGTTATCAGGCGCAGGGTAACCTGCAAGAAGCCGCTCGGTTCCTACCAGAAATAAACTGGCAGACTTCTTCTTGGTATGCCTTCGACACCAAGTTCCTGCAGTTGAGACTTGAACGAAATTACGGTGAGGCCGTTCGATTGCTTCAAGCCCGACTGGCTCAATCCCGTTATGCTTCTGAGCAAGACAAGGGAGTTTGCCAGATGGCGCTTGCTTTCACGCAGCGCCTTGCTGGGGGGACAAGGACTCGGCCCTAAAGCTAGCGGAGCGTGCAATCATGCGTCTACCCCGTGCGAAAGATGCGGTGATGGGACCCCGCTCCGAAGAGAACCTAGCGTTAATTCAGACGATGTGCGGCGAGAACAGCAGTGCGACCTCAACTCTTACGCAGTTATTACAAACGCCATATAACAGCTGGCTTTACTACACATCGTCCATTTCGCCTGCACTTTTAAGGCTCGATCCGATCTGGGACCCTCTGCGCTCCGATCCCGCCTTCCAAAAGCTCTGCGAGGAAAAGAAGCCGTGAAGCCGGGCGGGTTCTTTGCCGAGCTGAAGGCCAGCAAGGCTGCATCCTCGCATCGCATCCCGAACGCACTGAATCACGACTGCAGAGTTACAAGGGAGGACTTCTTATCCCACGGCAAGTCACAAGCGCGTTGGATGAAGATCAAAAGAAGCTTGACATGGACGCCAAGTTAGCTAAAAGAGCTGTCGAGCGCGCCACCCGACGTTTCAACGAATCTTCAGCCGCGCTGAAGATACTTCGTGGGGTTGGGTCTTCGCTGGGACACCGCCTGGCGCGATCGCCGAGATCCCAACTGGAACCCGAGCCACCGAAGTCGGGAAGAACTCTCGCACAAGCTGGTTTCCGGTTTCGCAGAGGGCTCGATTGCAGTTAATGCAGCAGCAGTGAACCTCAACACAAATGTAAAAAAATATGAAAACTCTACATCTAGCAAAACCAATTCACCGCTCGCCTTTGCGGCGCGCTCTACTTTTCATCGCACCGGCGCTGGTTATCATCGCCGTGTTGGCAGCCGTGCCGGCCCGCGCAACCCCCGGGTGCGGTACTACAAATACCAACCTTTTATCCCCCGTGCCGGCAGGCTACTTTCCGGATGGCTTGCTCGACTTGATGTGTAGGCAGCCTCCGGGCACGAGGCTCCCATGGTACCTCCACACGAACATCAGGGGAGATTCAGACGTCTATGTCACGCAAGTCACCTTCCAGGCCGGAGGTCAAACTGGCTGGCACAGCCATCCCGGTCCAAGTCTGATCACAGTGATAGAGGGAACGCTCACGGTCTATAAGGCCGACTGCACGTCCACCACCTACAGCGCAGGCGAGAGCTTCACTGACATCGGTTGCGGGGACGTACACAACGTAGTTAATGAGACGGGCGCGGAGGCGATTGATGTGGCAGTTCAGATTGTTCCACACGGTGCCATGAGACGGATCGACGTGGACGACCCAGGTTGCCCCCAAGTGCCTCCTTGCCCTTAATTGCCCATCTGAGAACGACTCCACTCTGATCGCA
>WNGL01004152.1_pt1 | contig 28809 bp, 24 predicted proteins | sample 5400591 | NCBI WGS metagenome assembly WNGL01 (sample SAMN13153377, study PRJNA577476) | soil metagenome | isolation source: 80 cm soil or saprolite under Garry oak tree replicate 1 | place: USA:California | collected 2016-06-15 | reverse complement strand
CGCTTGGGGTCACCTTACTGCTCGCGCCCAACGGTGGGGGCGTGGCCGCCGTGGCTTCCAGCGGTTTGAACCAGGCGCCGCCCCAGACCGAGCTCGACAAACTCATAGTCGAAAATGCATTTAATTCAGAGCGGCCAACTCTGGGAGAATCAATTCTTAAGGCGAAGTCGCACATTGGTGATCCTGCGGTTCGTCGAACATACACGTTGTTTGGCGACCCCGCGATGCAGATCAAGCTACCAAGCCCTGCTCCCTAGCAGGATGCCGAAAGACTCCGCAGTCAGAGGCGGGTCCAGGCTGGAGGATCTCCGTCGGAGGAAATGGGAACCTCAAGGGGATACCACACCCCTAAACAGGTTTAGGAAGAAGGCCAGGTTTCCGAAGCTGTGGCCTAAGATGCCCGGCCAGGTGCTTTTTGTGCGTTGCGCAACAAAGGACAGCGCGATACCTGTGATTGCCATGCGGACTGTGTCCCAGAGAGTCGGCTGCATAAATAAGTGGAAGAGCGACCAGAGAATCCCATGGATAACCCACGTGGCCTGTCCGAACGCGAGTTCCTGGCGCGGAAGCACATAACCGCGCCACCACAGCTCCTCCCCCCCGATATTGCACACAAGGATCACGACGACATAGTAAACGAGAATCCACCAAGCCCCATGCAAAGGAATGCCCATGAAATCTTTCGGACCGAAATGATCGAAAAACTCGTGGTAGAACCCAGAAGCATCGAAGAATCTGATGGACTGCAGAGTTGGTCGAAGCATGCCCGCACTCCGCTTGAGGATCGTGGCTATCAGAATCACAGCGAATACCCAGACTTGGCGATTGTTCTCTTTCCAAAGGGCAAGCCAGGATGCCGCAACTGCAAACAGGTCTTGCCAATTACCTCCATACATGAAGCCCGAGAGTGCAGCTGCCCAGATCCAAGCCGTCGGGTTGGGAGCCGAGAGCCGTAACCGTTGCGTGAGTGCCTTCCAAGACTGTGGAGTGGACATCAATGGCAGCACCAGCAAGCGAGGCAATTAACATGAGCGCAAGGGGCAAAATGAGCAGCAAATGGAAAATGCGCCACCACGAACTCATCTGCCGCAACAGATTCGGGCCAGCCCAGTGAAACAGGAAGGCGAAGGTCAAGGCCGGTATCCCGAATAGAAGCGATGACGCGAGCCAGCCTGCTGGACTAATCGCGGGTGCGTGGTCTGCCTGGTGCACGTGGTGAGTGTAGCTGACTTGATCGGAGCCATGAGACGAAAATGACTCCCGCACCAAGAATTAGTCTTGTTTCCACAACACAATCTGATAAGAGGAAGGCATGGTGCGTCCTCCAGAAAGGCGCATTTTTCTAGCAGGTGAAGGACCTGTCCGGGTAAGCGCTGGAGCGCCCGGTAGCAGACCCCAGTCGGAAGGAGAGATCCAAACCGACCAGAGCGGGGTGTCAAGAGTCCACTATGGGTGGAGAGCAAACAGATGGGCCGCAACGAGAGTGAACGCCATAGCCGCGTCATTTCTTCAGCCGAAAGGCGTTTGAGAGCGCCGAGACGGTCATGTCGCGGCGAAGGCAACAGACAGCAGGCTGGACCAGAACGCCTGTTGGACTTCTCCGGGGTTGAAGCCGGCGGCACGTCTGCACAGAAGAATGCGGAACAGGAGAGACCCTCGCTGGCAGCCGAGTCAGGGTCAGGGGCAAAGACCGGGCGTCTAAGGCCGGATGGCACGGAGCCAAGAGGGAGTCCGAGGGGTTCACAGTACCGAGGAAGGCGCGCAAGAGAACGCGCTGGAGGGAAGGGACCCTGCTTTGATCACGCCTGGACGGAGGTAAGTGCGAGGGCATGCTGGAAACAGCCAATAACCCAGCGGAAAAAGTACGACAACTCCAACGCAGGCTACGGGAGTGTGCCAAGGTGTTCAGTGAGACCCGCCTGAGTACGAAAGTACTTTCGACGACCTCCGTTTCCCTTGACCATAAACCATCTTTTGCACAGTGAGGAACCTCGGCGGTCACTTTCTCCCTCGGCTTCACGTTTTCGCACTTGGTGGAGAGGACTGAAAATGTTCGGTAATAGCAGGACGGGCGTATCAAAGTATAGGGACCGAAACTTCGTGCCTTTACAAGCGGCCACTTTTTGCGCCGAATGTGAACTTATCAGCACCAATAGCACTCCGCATTGCCTGGCTTGCGGGAGCCGCGCGCTGCTGAGCCTGTCTCGCGTTTTGGGCGGGTCGTTGCGAAACCGGCAGACCGCACACCTCATTACTGATGTTGAGTTGGACCAGCTGGTCCGTGATTTATTGCGAATGGTCCCAGATCCCGAGCTATTGAGTGCCGCCAGTCACAGTCTCGGATACCGTCTGCGGCCCCTCGCAGCCAGCTGCGCGTGGCGAATGCTGCGCACCCAGCGTCTGGGTTTCGCGCTGTTCCGGCGCCGGAAGAAGCCGAGCTTCATACTGCCGAACTCGATCTTGAGCCGGCCATCAGCGCCATCACCAAGCGTGCGCAGCATCTTACGGGAGCGACCGGCGCGACGATTGTGTTGCGTCGTGGCGACGAAATCGTCTGCCGCGCACGAGTCGGCCGCACAGCACCAGATCTGGGAGTTCGCCTGCAAACCGATGTTGGCATCTCGGCGGAAGCCGTCCGCACCGGGGAGATCATGCTATGCCACGATGCCGAGCGCAATCCGCGTGTGGATCTTGCCAGCTGCCGGCGCCTGGGAGTCCGCTCCATCCTCGTTTCCCCCCTGCGCCACTACCGGCGCACCCTGGGGGTTTTCGAAGTGCTTTCGTCATCCCCGTGTGCTTTTGACCACCGGGACGTGGTTACTATGCAGCTGCTTTCGAGCCTCATGGTGGCTGCTATTTCCCGTATCTCCAGCCTGCATCAGGCTCGTTTTGCGCGCCTTTCCGGATAACGCGGCGACGGCGGCGAACTGAAAGTCCGAACCCACCCAACGACCAGCCTCAAGCCGCCCGTCAGTCGGCTTGACCTCACCTGGCTGGTTTCTAATGTTTCGTCACCGACTTCTGCCTTTTCCATTTTATGTTCTTGCACCTTTTTCACAGTCTCAGGGTAATATGTACGACAAGCATCTGGGTTTGTTACCCCCCATGGCCGCTATGACCCCCGACTTGCAGTCTCCACTCCTGAACCGGCGTCGTCGCGTGCGACACCGAGTGCATACACCCGCGTACGCTAGTTTCACCGGCATGTCGAAGGGGTTGGCACTTGAGCTGAACGAGATCGTAGACATTAGCGAAGACGGTGCGTCAGTGCAGTGCCCGTCGGCGTTGGAGCTTAACCGAGAGTATGCTCTGAGCCTTGACCTGGCGGAGGCCAACGTACAAATCTATACAACCGTTCAGGTGATATGGTCGGAAGCCTCCGGACGCGCGGGTCTGCGTTTTGTCCATCTGTCGGAGTCGTCCTTACTCCAATTGCGGGATTGGCTCTTCATCAATGCCATGGCCTCCGTGGTGAACGCTGAAGCGATCGCTGCACCAGGGCTGGCTGTTCCCGGACCGTCTGAAACAGCCCAATCCGCGCCGCGGCCGGATCACAGCAACATGCTGGCGGCCCTGTCGGAAGTTGAACGTGAAGTCGAGACTTTCGGAACTGATCTCGATGCATCCCTTCGACTGATCGCTATCCGGTCTCAGGCTCTGGTGCGGGCGACCGGCGCCGCAATTGCCTTGGCGGCAACGGATCCCGGAATCATGGTCTGCCGGGCAAGCGCGGGGCCGGATGCTCCACCCGTGGGCGCCCAACTACAGGTGGGATCGGGCTTCTCAGGCGAGTGCGTTCGCACGGGAAAAACCCTGCATTGCGATGACACCGAGACCGACACTCGCGTCAACAAGCAGAGCTGCCGGGCTCTCGGTATCCGCTCCATGATTGCGGTTCCAGTGCGCGCAAGCGACGAAGTCCTTGGAATCATCGAAGTGTTTTCTTCCCAGCCCGGTGCGCTTCACGAAACTGACATTTCCGTCTTGCAGCGGCTGGCGGAAATCACCCTCGCCGCCATCAACATTCAAGCACCCGAACAGAACTCCGCACCGGTGATTGCCTCTCCTGCCCCAACTTTCTCCTCTGCAGGAAGTGTTCTCTTGGCTTCCCACGATGAGCAGAAGGAAAACCAGGACGAGAAAGAGCGGTTGAGTGCCGAGGAAAGAACCTTCGGCGGCGTCCGTCTACCGCGTGCCCATCTCATATTACTTCTCATCGCCGCGGCCACGATTGCGCTAGCGCTCGGTTTTATCCTCGCTCCGTGGATTCAGGAGAAGATGCAGGGGCATGCTCCGAGTAGGGATCAAACCGTTCTTGCATCCTCTCGACCGTTGGCACCGGCGCAGCCCAACTCTGCGCACGCCTTGCAACCGAAATCGGCCAGTGATGCTCCCACGCTTGAACAACTCCGGCAATTGGCAGATCAGGGAGATCCCTCGGTCGAGTATGCTCTGGGTGCACGTTACGCTTTCGGCGACGGAGTCGGGCAAAATTACTCCGAAGCTGTGCGCTGGTTTTTCCGCGCTGCTGAGCAAGGCCACGTGATTTCTCAAGCCACCCTAGGGGCTTACTACATGGCCGGACGTGGCGTGTCGGTAGATCTTTCCAAGGCTTATTTCTGGGCTTATGTGGCGCGCGCGGGCGGTGACGCGGGAAGTAAACTACGAGTGGAAATGCTGTCCTCGCAGATTCCTAGCTCCGAGATCCTGGTCATCGAGCAACGAGCCAACGAATGGTTGCAGCAGCACCAACCTGCTCGAAAGCCTCGAGCTCGCCAGAAGACTTCAGGCCCAAGACTTGGGCCTGAAGGGCCACCCTCGGATGCCCCAACGGCGCTAAAATAACCATTAGAGCCTGTGCTTACCCTGCGCAACATCCTCGACGATAGAGTCCGCGAAGCCGACTCGCGGCTCTACGAAAAACTCGACCGCGGCCGGGTCCGCTGTTATTCCTGTGGCCACTGCTGTCCCATACCTGAGGGGCAGGCAGGAGTCTGCAAGGTGCGATACAACCGAGGCGGCACGCTCTATGCGCCTTGGGGATACGTCGCCGGGACGCAATGTGACCCCATCGAGAAGAAGCCGTTTTTCCACGCCTATCCCGGTGCACTCGCGTACAGCTTCGGCATGCTGGGTTGCGACCTGCACTGCGGTTATTGCCAGAACTGGGTCACATCGCAGGCCCTGCGCGATCCGAGTGCAATCTCGCTACCCCTCGAGGCCTCCCCCGAAGCTCTGGTGCGCGATGCTCTGCGTCAGGGCGCCAAAGTTCTCGTCAGCACGTACAACGAGCCTTTGATCACCAGTGAATGGGCTGTGGCTGTTTTCAAAGAAGCCAAGAGCGCAGGCCTGCTCACCGCCTTCGTTTCGAACGGCAATGGAACGCCGCAGGTGCTCGAATATATTCGTCCATGGCTTGACCTCTATAAAGTGGACCTGAAGAGCTTCGACGATGGTCACTATCACGAACTCGGCGGTCGCATCGGCCCCATTCTTGACAGCATTCGCCGCATCCACGAGATGGGTCTGTGGCTCGAAATCGTCACGCTGCTTATTCCCGGTTTCAACGACTCCGACGACGAACTACGCCGCCTGACCGAATTCCTGGCGGGAGTCTCGCCCGATATACCCTGGCACATCACGGCGTTCCACAGCGATTACAAGATGACAGACACTCGCAACACCAGTCCGGACGATCTGCTGCGTGCAGTCGACATCGGGCGACAGGCAGGACTACGTTACACCTACGCCGGCAATTTACCGGGAATGGTGGGCCACTGGGAAGACACGCGCTGCGCCAATTGCGAAGAGATTCTGGTCAAGCGTCGCAGCTATCTGATCGAAGATTATCGGCTCACCCCCGAAGGCAGTTGCCCATCGTGTTTCACCCCCCTACCAGGCCGCTGGTCTCGAAAATTTGAGGGCCAGATTGCCTCCCATCCTTTTCTTCCACGAGGAAGTTCTCGTTTGGTTACAATCTTCAATCGCTGAAAGGCGTCCAGCGATCTGCTTCATGCCAAAACGATCGATCGTCGCGCTGTGCCTTCCGCCCTTGCTTCTGCTTTGCGCCTGCTCTCCGCGCAACTTCCTTACCCGCCGTCTGGCAGCCGATCTGATCGCTGCTTCCGAGGCATTTAAGGCTCCGCAATTATTTTGGCTCCGTACCGGCGTGATCTCGAGCAAAGACTATCTCTCACCGGACTATTTGGTGCTTCAACAGCGTGGCTGGATTTCGGGCACCAAGCGTGCATGTCCGGCGGGTCTTGCTCCCGCGCCGTGTTGGGATGTCATGCTCACTCCCTCTGGCGTCGATACTTTTCAGCCGCTGATTTCAGAGGGTGACCGTAGCAAACAATATTTCAGCGTTCCCGCAGCCAGAAGGGAACTGGTTGCCATCACCGGCATCATCAAGCAGGGCAAGTTAGCCGATGTCGAGTTCAATTGGAAATGGGTGCCGTTGAACGAGATCGGAGCAGCGCTTTACTCAGGCGAGCTGCAATACAAATCCACCACCAGCTTTCGCGACTATGACGACGGATGGCGTCTGGTGGACAGCGCTGTCCGCAGCGGCCAGACTGTGGATGACGCTTTGAAGAACGCCGAACCCGCCCAGTAGCGCCGGCCAGAGGGCATCGATCTCGGTGTATGCTGTTCGCACTTAAACATGAGAACCGTAAGCTCTCTCTGGATTCTTACGCTCCTGGTCTTCCTCTCTGGGACCCCTCTGTTCGCTGCCGACCCCCTCGACGACCTGGCAAAGGACTTTTGGAGCTGGCGCGCGGTCGAACAACCACTGTCCACCGACGATATTCCGCGTCTCGAACACCCTCGAACCTGGACGCCGGACTGGTCTCCGGAGGCGGTTAAGCGATATCGCACGCAACTTGTGGAATTTGAAACTCGGTGGAAGAGCATCGATCCATCTTCATGGCCGGTGCCGCGACAAGTGGACTACCGCCTCATGGGCTCGGCCATCGCGCGCGTGCGCTGGGAACTGGAGGTGCTGCGCAATTGGCAGCGCAATCCCATGTTTTATGTGGATCAGACTGCGGGTGCGTACTTTCATCTGCTGCTTCAGCCGCCGCCGTTCGATGTAGCTCGCAGCCAACTGATCGTTGCCACACTGAATGCAATTCCCGGCACGGTGGAGGGAGCAAAGAAAAATCTTACCCAACCCGCAGCACCCTTTGCCGGATTGGCAATCGAACAACTCCAAGATATCCGCCCGCGTTTGCTTAAGTCCGTCCGTGAGCTCAAGCCTTTAGTCGAAGCTGCGTCCGCCCGCAACCTCGACTCAGCGGCTGGCCGCGCCGTCGCTGCCCTGGAGTCTTATCGCGACTGGATCACCGAACGGGGTCCCACTATGTCCGCACCGACCGCTGTCGGACGTGAAGGCTATGTGTTTTTTCTCGAGCACGTGGCCCTGTTGCCCCTTCACTCCTGAGCAACTGCTCGCCATGGGGCGCCAGGAATGGGCTCGCTCGGTAGCCTCCGAGACCTACGAGCAACATCGCAATGTAGGTACGCCTCAACTCAGTCTCTTCAAGAACCAAAACGAAGAGCTTGCCCGTGGACAGAAAGATGAACTCGACATCCGGCGCTATTTGGAAGCCAGGGACATTCTCACCGTGCCCGCCTCAGTCGGGCACTACCAAATGGCGTCCATGCCGCCCTATCTTGCGCCGCTGGCTGGCCTCGGGGAGACGGATGATTTCACCTCACCCAGCAGGCTGAAAGACAATGGCATGCGGTATGTAGACCAGCCCGGGCCCCACCTCGGCTACTTCGCGCTCACCATCGCTGAAGACCCTCGGGGACTAATCGTCCACGAAGGGGTGCCCGGGCATTACTTTCAGCTCGTGCTCTCCTGGATGAATCCCGATCCAATACGCCGCCACTACCATGATTCCAGCGCCAACGAAGGCATCGGTTTTTATGCGGAAGAAATGATGCTGCATGCCGGATTGTTCGACGACAGTCCCCGCACTCGCGAGATCATCTGGAACTTCATGCGTCTGCGCGCACTTCGCGTGGAAGTGGACGTGAAGTTGGCGCTCGGCGAATTCACCATGGACCAGGCTGCCGGATATTTCGAGAGCGCGGTACCCATGGATTCCTCGACCGCGCATGCTGAGGCCGCGTTGTTCGCATCCACGCCTGGTCAAGCCATCTCCTATCAGATTGGCAAGCTCCAGATTTACAAATTTCTTGCCGACGCACACCGTGCCGCAGGAAATGAATTCCGCTTGCGGACGTTTCACGACTTCCTGTGGCGGAATGGCAACGTGCCCATTGCGCTGCAGCGCTGGGAATATCTTGGGCTGAAAGATGAGATCGACGCCCTCGATCACCTCCAGTAGAGGTCGGGCGCGTGCCAAGGGATGTGACCCGAGGTTCGAAATCTTTCGCATTCTGGATTTACAAATTGGGGGTGGGCACTATATACCTTCTGATTCACTCCTATGACAGCCAAAAAACTGATCCCACTCTCTGTACTCATCCTGCTAACGGCTGCTTTCGCTCAAAAACCCAAGTTGACCCTCGACGAGTTTTTCAACTCCGTCAGTTTTCCCTCGGTCGAGATCTCGCCTGACGGCAACTCAGTTGCGATCGTCGCCGAGCGTGCCGATTGGGACCAGCAGATCTTCCGCAAAGACTTGTGGCTATACCGCGATGACGCCAAAGGAAGCTCGCTCATCCAGCTGACGCAATCAGGCCATGATGTCGACCCCAAGTGGTCGCCAGACAACCGCTGGATCGCCTTCCTCTCCGAGCGGAAATTGACTGCCGACAAGGGCGGAGACTCAGACGACAGTTCCAAAGATGAAGGAGTGTCCCGCCTCTATCTCATTTCCCCGGACGGTGGCGAAGCCTTTCCCCTCACTCAGGGCGATGAAGAAGTGCACTGCTTCTCATGGTCCGCCGATTCACACACACTGATTTTCGCCACGCGCAATCCGTGGACCAAGGCGCAAAAAGACGAGTACAAGAAAGAATGGAAAGATGTCGTCCAGTACCGGGGGTCCGAGCGCGGTGACACCATTTTCGCGCTTGACGTGGCTGCCGCCATTGCCCTTCATGCGGCTGCGGGCAGGAGAGAAAAATCCGACACCGAAAAAGAGTCCGATGTAATCCCCGGCGCCCGCGTCCTTGCCACCTCGCCACTCCGCGTCGTTGAAATGGTCACCTCGCCCGATGGAAACAAGCTTGCTTTCATTACCAATTCCATCAATCAGCGTCAGGAAAAATTCGAAGACTTCGAGATCTACAGTCTCGATCTAACCCGGGTGGCGGGGCCTCCCTCACCTGGCACCCTGGGCGATGGCAACCCAGGCGTCGGCGCCGCCCAATCTCCGCGCCAGCTTACCCATAATCAGGCCGTCGAGATCAATCTGCGTTGGGCCAACGACAACCGCCACGTTTTTTTCACGGTTGAGGTCGGCGACGCGGAGGGATCTTATAAAGACCTCCAGCCTCATCTCTATTGGGTAGACAGCGAAACCGGGACGGTACAGCGATGGAGCAAGGATTTTGTCGGTCCTGTCGAGTACTACGCCGTTACTGGCAATGGCGTACTCGCGGCCGCGAGAGCGGGGACAGAAGTGCAAATGTACTCCGTGAACCAGCCCTCAGAATCGCTTCGCAGTATCTCCGGATGGGCCGGGACCTATGCGAAGATATCCGCTTCGACGCACTCTCCCCGCGTCGCATTCGTGTATTCATCTCTGGGCAAGCCGGTTGAAGTGTGTCTCGCGGAAAGCGCCTCCAAGCTTGAGCAGGCGCGGCCCCTCACTTCGTTGAACAAGCTTCTCAGCGAGCACGATCTGCCTCAGGGCAAGCCTTATCGCTGGAAGGCTGACGATGGAACCAGCGTGGAAGGCATGCTGATTTATCCTCCGGGAAAGTTTGAAGCCAAGCATCTGCCGATGTTCACGCTCATCCATGGCGGCCCCGCCGATGCCGACGGCAACCACTTCGAAGCCGACTGGTACCAGTGGGGAGCGTTCGCCGCTACCAACGGATGGCTCGTCTTCGAGCCCAACTACCGCGGTTCCAGCGGATACGGAGATAAGTTCCTCATGCAGATCGTTCCCGTCATCGTCTCGCGTCCCGGCAAGGACATTCTCGAAGGCGTTGACGCGCTGGTGAAAGACGGCATCGCCGATCCTGATCATCTCACCGTTGGCGGCTACAGCTATGGCGGATACATGACCAACTGGCTTATCACGCAGACCACCCGCTTCAAAGCCGCAGTCACCGGAGCAGGCGCGGTCGAACACGTGGGCAACTGGGGCAATGACGACACAACTTTTGATGATGCCTATTTCCTCGGCGGGCGTCCCTGGGAAGCCGCCCAGCGCTATCATGATGAGGCTGCCATCTTCCAGATCGACAAAGTCCGCACCCCAACCCATATGGTCGCCGGCGCCGACGACATCCGCGTCGCTGTGCTGGAAGACTATCTGCTAGAGCACGCGCTGTATTCGCTCGGCATTCCCAACAAGCTGCTGATCTTTCCCGGCGAAGGCCACTCGCTGTCAAAGAACCCGTGGCATGGCAAGATTAAAGTGCGAGAGGAATTGAAGTGGCTCGAGAAGTATGGAGACGTACCGGCAGCAGGGAACTGACGACACTACCAGGATTCGGGAAGGGGATTCCGAAGGGGTTGACACATAATACGTGTCCACATATAATGTGTCAATGAATGTCACCCTCTCGATCGATGAGCAACTCGTAGCTCGCGCGCGAAAGAAAGCCGAGGCCCTCGGCAAGAGTCTCAATCAATTGATCCGCGATTACTTGCAAACCGTAGCCGGCGGAGACGATCCCGAGCGCAGCATTAAGGAGTTTAAGCAGCTCTCGGGTCAAGGCAACTCGCGCGGCTGGCGGTTCAATCGAGACGAGATTCATGAGCGCTCGTAGCTTCTTCGACACCAACGTCTTGGTCTACGCAGATGACAAGGCTGCGCCGGCAAAGCAGAAGCGTGCCGTCGATCTGGTTGCGGAGTACAGGCGTGCGAGGACGGGAGTCGTGTCCCTGCAGGTGCTGCAGGAGTATTTTGTCACCGTCACGCGGAAGCTAGGAGTAGATCCCAGTACTGCTCGTCGCAAGGTCGAACTGCTGGCGGAGTTCGACGTGGTCGTTCCCGAGGTCCCGGACATTCTCGCCGCGATCGACTGGCACCGTCTTCACGGATTTTCCTTCTGGGACGCTACGGTTCTGCGGGCAGCCAAACAGGCTGGATGCGGGGTACTTTTCTCAGAAGATATGCAAGCAGCCCGGGAGATGGATGGGGTTCGAATTTTGAATCCGTTCCGGTAGGTTTCTCGCTACGCGTCACCCGGCTATTTGTCCACGCTCGCCACCTTCACCCCGTGCGAGCTAACCGCGTAGCGCGCAATGCCCCTGTACAGCGCCTCCGCGATCTGCTCGCGGTAGCCGTCGTTGCGCAGCCTCTGTTCATCGGTGGGACTGCTGACGAACGAAATTTCCGCCAGGATCGCTGGCATTGAGGTCTCGGTGAGCACCACAAACCCTGCTTCCTTTACTCCCCGGTCGCGAATGCCTGGATTCTGACCTGCCAGCGTTCCGTACAGCGACCGCTGCACACTCGCCGCAAGCCGCCGCGACTGCTCAATCTTCTCTTTCAATTCCACGCTGGAGAGCTTGATTGCGGGCATACTGTTGCTCGCCCCACCGTTCTCCCGTACTTCTACCTCCCGTGCGCCCGGCGCTGTAAGAAAGTTCGTGTAGTAGGTTTCAACGCCGCGCGCCGACCCCAAATCGCTGTAATTGGCATGGATGGAAACAAACAGATCGGCCTGAGCCTGGTTCGCCATCGCGGCCCGCTCACCCAGCGGGACATAGTTATCATCCTGGCGCGTAAAGATCACTTCGCTGCCGAGGCGGCTCTGCAGAAGTTTCCCCAGCCGCTGGGCGATCTCGAGCACCAGATCTTTTTCCAGCAGTCCCCGACGACCCACTGTACCCAGGTCCCAGCCGCCGTGTCCCGCGTCCACGGCAATGCGCATTTTGGGCACCCGCGCTCGCAGCTGTAAATCCTCACGAGTCGGCGGCGCTACAACAATCGCCAGTTTGTCCACATCCGTTTCTCTAGAGTCGCGAAACAGATCGACCCTGGCCCGGTTGTCGGCTCCGATCTTGCGCACCTGCACCACCAGGCGGTAAGGATTCGGCTCCAGGCTTACCGAGAAATTCGACCCGCCCTTGGTTTCGAGCACAATGCGCGTCGTATTCGGCTCCGGTTGCGCCATGCGAATGCGGGACAACAACCCGTCGCCCACGTCAATGGTCTTGCCCTCTAATTCGGGCGCCAGTTCTGTATCGTGCAGGTCGAAGTAAATGCGGTCAGGGCCAGTCAAGCGGTGCGCCTCGTACTGCACTTGGTCTTGGAGATCCAGTACCACGGTGGTCGAGTCGGCCGAAGACCAGTGCCTGATGCCAGTTACACGGGGTAGTTTCGCGGCGCCATGCTGATTCGCAGCGGACGTATCCGCGGTCGTAGTCTTAGTGTTGTCGCCGGAAGCTGCTCCAGAAGAGATGCCATTGGAAGTAATTCCGCCTGTAACCGCGGGCATGGAAATCCCAGGGCTCGGCTCTCGAGTGTCGCGGGATGAACCGCGAGTGGTTCCGCCCGTGACTTTGTTCGGTGCGGGCACGACCAGAGCCTTGATCTGATCATTCTTCAGCTTCCACCACAGGCCTCCAGCCAGCATCGAGGCAATGACCACCAGCACAAGAACCAGCACAACGCCGGGGTGGTGGCTGGCGACCGTCGCTTCCGCTACGGCGGGAGAGGCTTGCTCTGCTTTATCGTCTTTGCCGGACATCTCCACTCGCGCCGGAGCTGAATCCAGCAGCGCCGGAGCTGAATCCGCGGTTGAGGTGGAAGAGGATGATGTAGCTGCCCGACTGCCCGCATCGGGAGACGCTGAATCCGAAAGTGGCAGCAGGAGCCTATTGCCCTCTACCCCACTGCCCGAGGAGACACCGATGCCTCCGGCATCAACCGACACATCGACCGAGATGGCCCCGATTGCAGCGGAAGAGTCACCAGTTTTTTCGGTAATCTCTGCCGTCGAGGCTGTTTGCCCAGGCGTCCCGAGCCTGGTTGCCGCCACCTGCGCGAATTCCGCGAAACGATCCTCATCCTCAGGCTTCAGCGCTCCAAGAATGAGCTCGGCGAGCAGTTCCAAGCTGCGGACATCGCTATCATTAAAGCTAAAGATCTGCGCGGAGAACGCTTCCACCAGCCCGATTACGCGTCGCCGGCCGCAGAGCGGCACTGCCACCATGGAACGCGCTCCCAGCTGCCGGCACGCGTGCAGATTCACACGTGGATCAATCTCCGTATCGTCACAGCGCACGATCTGCGCGGTGCGAAAGCACGCGCCAGAGAAAGCTGAGTCCCGGTCCAGACGCGCACCCACACTTGGCTTGATGATGCCTGCCGAAGCCCGTAAAACGATTTCATCATTCTCGGCAAGCGCGATCGCCAGTCCGTCGGCGCCGGTGATCGCGACTGCCCGCTCCGCCACGAGTTGCAGTACGTCGTCGAGAACGAATTGTTCTCCTGCTTCGAATTCTGCTGTCGAGGAAATTGTGTCAAAGCCAGCTTGCCGTCGAGCCAGAGCTCGCCGCCACCGAACCTGTTCATGGAGTGCGGAAAAAGCCAGCAAGGCTTGCAAAGCATCGCGACCGGAGGGCCGCGAACCGGTTAAGTCTTCAGCGTCGATGGCGTGTCCGGTCCAGGACGGCGTGTCCCCGACAGAGCCGGAGGACGCACTCATGCCCGTAAACCTCGCGTCGGGCACGATTGTCGCTTTGGTGGGAGTTGTTGCCATCGCCGTGCCCGTCTCAACACTTGATGCTCCAAGTGTGATCATAGCGCCAAATCGTTGTCAATTAGCCAATTAGCTTCTCTGCGTATTTACCCGATTCTGTTTTCCTATTCGTCGGGCCGAGGCCAACCTTGCTGGCTTGCTTCCGTCAGTGGTCTTCAGATAGTGACGCAGAGCTCTCAATAGATTATCGGGCTTTCGACTGGCTTGCAATTGCTCGGCCATGCCCTCTCGGGCATGGTCTTTGGTAAGTCATTGTGCCCGCACGTTTTCCAATCCCGGGAAGCCGCCCGAATGGCGCTTTCGTACTAGTTCGAAAGGAGCAAGGACCCCGTCGGGGTGGTTGTATGACTCAGAAACTGTATGAGCAAAGTGTGTGATGAGTGACAAGCATCCTGGTGCGAACTAAAATCTGACGCACAACAAGGCTCGGCAGCTAAGGCCGCGTTTCGTCTCTGGCGCGTTTCTGCCCGAGGGCCTGGAAATTCCACAGCGAGCCTTCTGGCGTACTATCGGCATTCTTGCCCCGGTTGGCTTCTTGCTCGACTTTGTTTTCGCCCGCTGGTTCTTCTGTTTTCCCAACCGCGGCGCGACACCCAGAATTCCCGCCCCGGCCCTGGGACATCCCGTCCCTATTGAAGAGTACATCTTCTATCTGAGCGGATTCGTCATGATCCTTCTCCTCTATGTCTGGCTGAGCGAATACTGGCTGGTCGCCTACAGCGTTCCGGACTATGTTGGCGAAACAAGAACCATGCGCCGCCTCTTTCGTTTCCATCCCACCTCGCTGCTTGTCGGTTTAGTCCTGATTGCGCTCTCGATCTTGTTCAAGAAATGGATCTCTCCCCTCGATGACGGTTGGGCGGGCTATTTCATCGTCCTCATGGTGGGTGGGTTGGTTCCTTCAATGAGTTTTTTCCCCACAACCTGCCGCTTCATCAACTGGCGGGCTCTCAGCCTTACCCTGTTCTTAGTTCTGCTTATCAGCCTACTCTGGGAGGCAACACTGGCTTTGCCTTATGGATGGTGGAATTACCAGCACCGCCAGATGATGGGGCTTTTCATCGGCGCGTGGGACGATCTTCCTATCGAGACAGTCTTTGTCTGGCTTGCCGTCGCCTACGGGACCATCATCGTTTTCGAGGTGCTTAAGCTGTGGCAAGCTTCAGGCCTCCCCGCCAAGGAAGCGTTGCTGGGTTCACGGGAAAGACCCACCTCTCATCGCTGAATTCGTACGCCGGCAGTTTGGAACCACCTCAGTTACTGCGACAAGGCGTCGGCCACGAAATAGAATTTTCACATAAAGGCTGAGCTCGACCTCCCTTGTGGCGGTGAGTATGGAAGCAGTACCTTTTGCCGCGCGGAAAGCACGAGTGCACTACCGGCATGGTCTACGCACGTTGACCTACGTCACCATCGACCAGGTAAATGGCGGTGTGGTACGCAACCTGAGTGACAAGGGAGTGGCTATCCAAGCGGTCGCTCCCCTGCAGCCACAGCAAACCGTCCGCCTGCGCTTCGAATTACGACATCCCAATGTAGGTGTCGATGCCCACGGCGAAGTGACCTGGGCCACCTCGTCCGGACAATGCGGCGTCCGCTTTGTCGATCTTTCGCCGCGTGCGCGTGGCCAGATCAACCAGTGGATTTTTGGAAGCCTGCTCGATTTCCTTCCCCAGGATGCAGGCGGTACAGGTTCGATCCTCGCCCCGTCGCCCGTTTCGGATGGCCTGACAGAAAGGGATGGATTGATCGTATCCGCATTGCCGCGGCCCGTCATCCAACTGGGGTCAAAGGCGGATGCTACATCCGAGCGGAAATTGGAACACGTTCGAATACCAACGGCTGAGCGCCCCGTGATTTTCGATCCGGAAAGCAGCCGGGATCGATCAGAGCAATCTCAGGATTGGTTTTCACAGCCACTCTCAGGACGCACGCTTGCATTGCTGGTGGACTCGTTGGTTGTGATTGCTGGCCTACTTTTGTTTTCTTTGGTCTTCCTCGCCACCGCTCGTGAACTGCCGCCTTGGTCAGTGACGATCGGCAGTCTCGTCCTAGCCGGAGTCTTTGTCACGACTGCGTATTGGACGTTGTTATCGCTATTCGGAGAGTCCAGCTTAGGCGAGCGTGTGGCACGTCTGGCCACCCGCGATCTCAATGAGCGAACAGAGGGAGCAGGACCCCGCTTTCGCTAGCCCGACTTTCGCAGTTCGAGGCTGTTGCGTAAAGATTTGCGCATCCTGGCAGTGATACACCGGCCAAAAGTTGTGGGGAAATCTTCCGTGTTCTCTGCGCCCTACCGACCCTTCGCTACGGCCACCCGAGAAGATCAAGCCATCGTCGGCCCGGTGCCAAAACGCGAGCAAGGCAGCACAAGGGTAGAGTTGGATACCTTCATGCGTGTACGAGCTCGCGCCGTTTTAGAGCGGGAAGCGCTTTGATGGATTTTCCTGCCTTCTCCTGGGTGAGCCGCAGGTCGTAGAGACTCTGTAGATTCACCCAAAACTGAGCACTCGTGCCAAAGAAATGAGCGAGGCGCAGGGCAGTGTCGCCCGTGATGGCGCGCGTTCCGTTCAAGATTTGCGTACGCGATTGGTTGGCACATCGATGTTTCGCGCCAGTTCAGCCGCGCTCATATCGAGTGCTTGCAGTTCTTCAGCCAGGTGTTTACCCGGATGGATAGCAGTGAGTGCCATAGCGATGCCCTTGCGCTAGCCTACCAGCGCTTCAAAACGGTTGCCAGGCAAGGCGGCAAGGTCCCTCAGCGACGTGGCCGCCCCCAGACGGTCAAGCTTCAGCGCGCGGATCGTTCAAATCCAGAGAATGCCTTGACCCGTTTCCCGGGGGCGAAGTTCGCTGGTCCTTTTGTTCCGATAGCTGACGATCACTACCCAAGAAGTACGCGGTACCTCAAGCGTAAAGGGTCGAACAGATTTGGGAAACAAGGCAGAGTAGGCGGGTGCTGCCCTTCGGGCCGCGATTAAAATCGCAAGACACAAAAACAAAGGCAAATGCTCTGCCCGAAGTGCGCCTGGGCTTCACCCAGGGAAAGATCATCCCGCACTGCGAAGGTCGGGCTAAGGGTAGCTGGCAAAAACCAGCAGCCGCAGCTGAGAGCCGAAAACTAAGAGCTGAGAACCGAGACTGAGAGCTGTTTTCTTCTAGTTTGCGAAGTACTGCTGGGCCAGCCACAGTTGGAGAACGCGTTGCGAGCGTGGCGCGACCTTCAGGAATCGAATCCCGAGGTTTCCCCGGCTATCCCTCCACGCCACCTGCGCCTGAGCCTTCATCGCGTGCTTCGTGCCCGGGAGTTCAAAACAGACTTGCAGAGGTTTGTTGGTTTCGAAGAGTTCGTCGGAGTGAACTTGCAGCCCGCCCTGGCTTAGGTTGATGAGTTGCGCCTCCACCCGCTTGCGGGGATTGCAGCTCAGTGCTACCGGCACTTCGAGGCCCGCGCGATGGTAGCGCAAGGAAGGCGAAGAGTGCTCCCGTCGCTTCCAGATCCTTCTTGCGATGCCTGCTGCCCATGATGACCAGGGGCGCGGCGTTCGGATGCCGATGCTCCCGTTGCAGTTCCCGCAAAAACTGTGCGCTTCCGTCAAGGTCGCAATCTACGATCAGAGCGTCAATCTTGCTTTTATTCAGCCGCGCCAGCGCCCGTTCCGGCACGTTTTCAACAGCAACATCCATCTGCAGGCTACCGAGAATGCATTCCAGGACGCTAACTTCCTGCCAGTCGCGCGAAACCACCATCGAAGAAAGTGTCATGTCTACAATCTAGCGATGCGCGGGAATACGCCCTAGATCACCGACGTAACTTGCAGGCCGAGCAGTCTCCGGCGGAGCGGCGGAGGCAGACAGTCTCAAGAGCGAAGGGAAACTGGTTCTTTATTTTTATTTTCTTGCGGCGCGTTTCTTTGCTGACGATACCAGTCCACGGTCAGGCCCAGACCTTGTTCAAAATTGACTTTTGGCTTGTACCCCAAGTGCTTCTCTGCCTTGGAAATATCGGCCAGCGAATGCTTGATGTCCCCTCCGCGTTCCGGACCGTACTCAGGTGTGCCGGAGTATCCGGTCAGCTTTTCGAGGGCGCTGAACATTTCGTTCAGGGTGACACGGCGCCCAGTTGCAATGTTGAAAACCTGTCCGGCGGCTTGGCTGGCGGGCGCTTCGCAAGCCAACAAGTTTGCCTGGACTGCATTGTCGATGAAGGTAAAATCACGGCTCTGTTCACCATCCCCGAAGATTGTGGGCCGATCCCCACAGAGCATCTGCGTAATGAACTTGGCTAGCACTCCGGAGTATGGCGACGAAGGGTCCTGGCGTGGCCCGAAAATATTGAAATAACGCAACGCCACGGTTTCCAATCCGTAGCAGCGGTAGAACGACGTCATGTAATGTTCGCTGGCCAGCTTAGCCACAGCATAGGGCGAAATTGGACTGGGCGTCATCTCCTCGTGTTTGGGCAGTGTAGGCGTGTCGCCGTAGGCGGATGACGAGGCCGCATAGACCACCCGCCTGACCTTGGCATCCCTCGCCGCAACCAGCACGTTTACTGTTCCATCCACGTTGGCCTGGTTGTTTGCAATGGGGTCTAAAACGGACTTGGGTACCGAAGGGATCGCGGCTTGATGCAAAACATAGTCGACGCCGTTGCAAATGCTCTTCATGGCATCGAGATCGAGAATGCTTGCTTCTCGAAAGTCTATTTGGCCGAGGATATCTGTTAGATTTTCGCGCTTCCCGGTGGCAAAATTGTCCACCCCGCGAACCCGCTCGCCACGTCCAACGAGAGCACGCGCCAGGGACGATCCGATGAAGCCACCAATGCCTGTAATGAGGTAAAGAGCCATGATTGTTTCATCATAGCGAATGGAATGATTTCTTTGCTCGGTTTCACAGCGATTTGGGGCGAAACCAAAGTAATGCAGTACCGCCTCCTGTTTCGCCAGACGTGCAGAGAACCGGAGGGAATTAACAACATTAAGGAAGGACCAAGTGCCTACTTTGCTGCCGGACTCACTTCGCGATACGGTTCGCTACGCTCTGATTACGGAGATCGCAGGCCGAACGTTTATCAGCCCACGAGATGTTTCCGGCGATTGGTATCGATAAGGCCGCCTCGGGACTGGTTCAGGAAGGGGACTCGACCGCAGGCACCCGCTGGGCGGCCTGGCGGATCTCTTTCCACAAATGCTCTTGTCCGGCGCCCGTTTTGGCTGAGAAAGGGACAATGCGTGCGGTGGGATATTCCTTTTCAAGCGCGCGCAGCGCAATGGGCAGTTGATTTCCCGAGAGCCGATCGCTTTTGGTGGCGATTACAAGGAAGTCACGACCCGAAGCACTGAGGAATTCCAGCAACAGCCGGTCGCTTTGCTGGGCAGGAACGTTCGCGTCCACCAGCGCGATGCATAAGACAAGGCTGGGACGCTCATTTAAGTACGGCTCGATGAACTTCGGCCATTCCTGGGAAATTTCTCGTGAGAGCTTGGCGTAACCGTAGCCCGGGAGGTCGGTGAAGATGAGCTCAGGCCGCGGCTTACCCGGCCATCGTATCTCGAAGAAGTTGATACTGCGAGTGCGTCCGGGAGTCGAACTGGTCCGTGCCAATTTCGTCCCCACGAGCGCATTGATCACGCTCGATTTGCCGACGTTGGAGCGCCCGAGGAAGGCGACTTCCGGCAGGCTGGGAGCAGGGAAGTGCGACACGTCGGTCGCCGCCGCCAGGAACCGGGCCAGAATCCTCATGCCCCAGTGTGCTATGAACTGCGCGAGATTGGCAAGCGGGGCGAAAGAACGTGGGCGAAAGAACGAAGGAACGTGGGGCGAAAGAACGAAAGATTCGCGAGGGCGATCCGCCCGGTACCCATTCAGCGAACCGCTTCGCGACGAAACTGCTTGCTCAGAGTGAGCGCCTGATGTTGGTACGATGACCCTATATTTGTGCCATAGATCTTGTCTGGCCGGGACAACAGCGGCATATAGTTCAGCCGACCCACAAGCTGCCCGTGTTCCATTAAGAACGGAACCTCATGGGCGCGAACTTCAAGCACCGCGCGCGTTCCCTTGATGTCGCTCGATCCGTACCCAAAGCCAGGATCGAAGAACCCGGCGTAGTGAATCCGGAACTCCCCGTCGGATGGATCAAAGGGAACCATCTCTGCCGCGAAGTCCGGCGGGACACGCACCCTTTCCCGCGACGCGAGAATATAGAAGTCACCAGGCTGAAGAATCAGGCTCTTACTGGCGCTCTGATGATGCAATTCCCAAAATTCTTCGGGAGAGTAGTGATTGATCTTGTCCAATTCAATCACTGGCGCGTTGCGCTTCGCCTTGTAGGCAATGACTTCGCCCTTCTCGATCGCTTCCAGATTGATCGTGATCCTCAAACCTCGATCGAGCAAGGCTTTTACCGGACTGTCTTCGTCCATGTAGACGAGCGTCTCCGCCCTGTCCAGCTTTTTGATCATGCTGTCGCGAGTGTCGGGATTTCCGCGGACGAAGCGCAGTTGACTCAACCGCATTCCCGCCCTGATTCCGACGGTGAATGTGCGCGAGACAATTTCCGCATACAATTTGCCTTTGTATCCCGGCGGAACGCGGTCGAATTCGACGCCGTAATCCGTGATCAAACGAGTAAAAACGTCCAGGCGCCCCGTGGTGCTCTTGGGATTTGCCTTGCCCGAAATGTCTTCCGGCAAATTCACTTCCTCGAGCAAAGGCACGATGTAAACGCAGTCTTTCTCAAAAACCGCTGCGCTCGTCAAGTCGACCCGGGTCATCCGCAGCTCTTTGATTTTGGCTTCGACCGTGCTATTCGGGCCGGGGAGAAAGCTGGCTCGCATCCGGTGAGCGATATCTCCCAGACGCAAGTCGAGACTCGCGGGTTGGATATGGTCTGGGCTTATCGCCGGCGTGGCGCTTACGCTTCCACGGGCGATGAGATTGCTGATTTCCTGCGAGGGGAATATTCCTGTGGTCCGGCTCTGCGCTTGTTCGACAGGCGACCCGGGATCATTTTCAAACGCAATCTGACTCTGGTTGGATGTGGACATCGTCAGGGTTCCCCGTGTCTCTTCATGGCTTCAGAGATGTGACGCGCCCTCTTGCTGGATTAGACCTTCTACTGATGCGCGGTTGGGCTATCGCCGGTGGTGGAAGTCAATGGAGCAATCGTCCGCGCCGCCTCGTCCTCAAGCTTGGGCAGCGGGCCTTCCAGCGCGATTTGCAGCACTTGGTCCATGGTGTCCACGAAGTGCAGTTTCATGGCGTTCCGCAGGTTTTCCGGGACCTCGGCCACGTCTTTCTCATTTTCTTTAGGCAGGATCACTTCAAACAGTCCCGCCCGGTGCGCAGCCAACAGTTTTTCTTTGAGTCCGCCGATGGGAAGAACCTTGCCACGTAATGTGATCTCTCCGGTCATGGCCAGGTCACGCCGCACCGGAATCTTGCTCAGCGCACTGGAGATGGCGGTCGCGATGGTGATGCCGGCCGACGGCCCGTCCTTCGGAATGGCGCCCTCAGGGACGTGTACGTGAAGATCGAGATTGCGGTAGAAATCCCGCGTCAAGCCTAGGCGATGCGCACGCGAGCGCACATAGGACATGGCCGCCTGTGCCGACTCTTGCATTACATCGCCCAATTTGCCGGTCAATGTGAGCTTGCCTTTGCCATCGACCACAGTTGCTTCCGTGCTCAGGATCGAGCCGCCGACTTCGGTCCAAGCCAGACCGGTGACCAACCCAATCTCGCTCTTCTCGTGTGCCAGCGTATCGCGGAACTTGATCACGCCCAGGAAATCGCCCACGTTTTCAGCTGTGACTGTAATGGCGTACTCTGCGCCTTCTTTCACCACCTTGCGCGCGACTTTTCGGCACACGTTGCCGATCTCCCGCTCCAGGTTCCGCACGCCCGCTTCCCGCGTATAAGAGCGGATCAGTCCAGTGATGGCGTCGTCGGTAAACTTCACATTCTTGTCCGACAAGCCCGCCTGCGCCAGTTGTTTCTTGACCAGGAATTGCTTGGCAATTTCGACCTTTTCCTGCTCCGTGTACCCGTGCAGTCGCAACACTTCCATGCGGTCTTGCAAGGCCGGAGGGATGGTGTGCAGCACGTTGGCGGTGGCCACAAAGAAGACCTGAGACAGGTCGTACTCGACGTCAAGGTAGTGATCCACGAACATGAAGTTCTGCTCGGGATCGAGAACTTCCAGCAGCGCGGCCGAAGGATCGCCGCGGAAGTCCATCGACATCTTGTCCACTTCATCGAGCATGAAGACGGGATTCTTGGTGCCCGCCTTCTTCATCATCTGAATGATCTGGCCGGGCAGGGCGCCGATGTAAGTGCGCCGATGACCACGGATTTCCGCTTCGTCTCGCACCCCGCCCAATGACATACGCACGAACTTGCGCCCCGTGGCCTTGGCAATGGACATGCCCAGGGAGGTCTTGCCGACTCCCGGAGGTCCGACGAAACAAAGAATCGAACCTTTGGGATTTTTCACTAACTGGCGCACCGCGAGAAATTCGAGGATGCGTTCTTTGATCTTCTCCAGCCCGTAGTGATCTTCGTTGAGAACCTTTTCGGCTCGGGAAATATTGCGAATCTCTTTGGAACGCTTTTTCCACGGCACGGCCAGCAGCCAATCCAGATAATTCCGCGAGACCGTCGACTCGGCCGACATGGGCGGCATGGCTTCCAGCTTCTTCAGTTCCTGGACGGCTTTATCTTTCACGTCCTTAGGCATGCCGGCGGCTTCGATCTTCTTTTTCAGTTCGTCGAATTCGCTCTTTTCGCCCCGGCCCAGTTCTTTCTGAATGGCCTTGATCTTTTCGTTGAGGTAATACTCTTTTTGCGCCTTCTCCATCTGTCGCTTCACCCGCGACTGGATGGTACGATCCACATTCAGCTTTTCGATCTCAATGTCGAGCACGTCGGCGATACGATTCATCCGTTCCGCCGGATCAAAAATCTCCAGTAACTCCTGTTTTTCTTCGATGGAAAGCTGCAAGTTCGCCGCGATGATATCGGTCAGCTTGGCCGGATCTTCCATGCGGACCGCCGAGATCATGGTCTCGTAGTTCAACGCCTGACAAAGTTTGACGTACTGCTCAAACAGGGTGGTGACCCGCTGCATGCTGGCTTCGATCGACTGGTTCAGTTCGGTGGAGTAACGAGCTACCCGCACCGAGGCCTGCATGTAGCCGTCGGCTTCCGTGACCTGTAGAATCTTGCCCCGCTCAATGCCTTCAACCAATACCTTAATGTTTCCGTCGGGCAACTTGAGGCTTTGGACGATATTGACGATCGTCCCAACCTGATAGATCTCATTCGCCTTGGGCTCGTCAATGCCGGCGTCGTGTTGCGTCGCCAAAAAAATCTTCTTGTCGGCGGCCAGCGCTTCTTCCAAAGCCCGCACACTCGATTCGCGGCCCACGACGAACGGCGTCATCATGAAAGGGAAGATGACCACGTCGCGGATGGGCATCATCGGAAGCTTCTTGGTCTCGAATTTTTCCTTGGCTGTGGTCACTCTGTCTCCCGAATTCCCTAAACCCAGACGTCGCTCGAACCTACGCCCCGGTTACCCGGCCTTTTCCATCATGGCCAGAGTAGCACTGCGTTTCTCCACCATCTCACGCGTTACCTCGAACTCTTTCAGTTTCTTTTGACTAGGTAACTGGAACATCAAATCGAGCATGAGCTCTTCCAGAATCATGCGCAACCCTCGCGCCCCCACCTTGCGAGCCATGGCCTGGCGCGCCACCGCGCGCAACGCCTCTTCGCTGAACTTCAAGCGCACATTCTCAAACTCGAAAAGCCGCTGGTACTGCTTAATGATAGCGTTTTTCGGCCGAGTGAGTATCTCTATTAATGCGCTTTCGTCCAAGTCTTCGAGCATGCCAACCACCGGCAAACGGCCGACAAATTCCGGAATCAGGCCAAACTTGATCAGGTCTTCCGGCTGAATTTCGCTCAGCAATTCATAGTTGCGCTTGCGGGCGACTCCTCCGGCCACATCTTCTTTTGCCGCATCCTCTCCGGCGCGAAAGCCTAGGGACTTCTTACCCACGCGCCGGCCAATGATTTTCTCCAACCCGACGAATGCCCCGCCGCAGATAAAAAGAATGTTGGTGGTATCGACCGGAGTAAATTCCTGGTGCGGGTGCTTGCGCCCGCCTTGGGGCGGCACGTTGGCAATGGTGCCTTCCAGAATCTTCAACAATGCCTGCTGCACGCCCTCGCCGGAAACGTCGCGCGTAATCGACGGATTCTCGTCCTTGCGTCCAATCTTGTCGACTTCATCGATGTAGATAATGCCCGTCTGCGTCCGGCTGACATCTCCATCAGCTGCCTGCAGCAGCTTGAGGATGATATTCTCCACATCCTCGCCCACATAGCCGGCTTCGGTAAGCGTGGTGGCATCGACGATGGCGAAGGGCACGTCCAGCATGCGGGCCAAGGTTTGCGCCAGCAGCGTCTTGCCCGTGCCGGTCGGCCCGATCAGCATAATGTTGGACTTGCTGAGCTCAATGCCGTCGCTGCTCTTCTGACGGTTCATGTAGATGCGCTTGTAGTGGTTGTAGACAGCGACTGCCAGCTTTTTCTTGGTTTGTTCCTGCCCGATGACGTACTCGTCGAGGAAGGTCTTGACTTCTTGCGGCTTGGGCAGCTGGTTGGGAGTAGCAGACTGAGGCGTTGCCGTGCGGTCATCTTCCAAAATGGAGTTGCAGACCGCCACACACTCATCGCAAATGTAAGCGCGGGGATAATCGCTGGGTGAAGAGATCAGCTTGGCTACCGCGTCCTGCGACTTATGGCAGAACGAACAACGCAGTATCTCATCTGTACCCGACTTGGTTTTCACTCGGCTTTGCTCCTCAACCTTATCCGGCGTGGCTGGTCCCAGAACTTCCAGCCCGCCACACCGTTCGTTGCCTCCACATCTTTCTCCACTTTATCCAGCTTCTGGCCACTGTGCTTGGATAGTAACTGGTTAGTAATCTCGCGCATGCGCAGAATTTCCCGGGCGTGAATGTCGATGTCCGTCGCTTGTCCCGACAGTCCTCCCATAGAAGGCTGATGGATCAGGATGCGAGAGTTGGGCAGCGCCAGCCGCTTCTTCGGTTCGCCTGCGGCAAGAAGCAATGCCGCCATCGACGCGGCTTGGCCGACGCACAGCGTCATCACATCGTTCTTCACGTATTGCATGGTGTCGTAAATGGCCATGCCTGCGGTGATCGATCCACCGGGAGAGTTCACATACAGCTGGATGTCCTTCTCCGGGTCTTCTTGGGCAAGGAACAACATCTGCGCAATCACCAGATTGGCGATGTTGTCGTCAATCGGCGTGCCTATGAAAATGATGTTATCGCGCAGCAGTCGGGAGTAAATGTCGTAGGCGCGTTCGCCCCGGCCGGTCTGCTCGATGACCATCGGTACCAACATCATCTGTGGATCGTTTTGCTTCACGGTCACCTGCCACACTCCGCCCCTAACCAACGCTCGTGCTACCAGGGGAGGATCGAAAGTGGTCCGCGGTTAAGCGGACTGGTGGTAGAGAAAGTTGAGGGCCTTCTCGCTGCGGATTCTATTTCGGATTCTATCGAGGCCCCCATCCTGTGTCAAACGAGCGCGGACCGCTTCCGGCGTCTGTTTTGTCTGTTTTGCCAGCGCCTCAACCTCCTGGTTTAATTCATGGTCACTGACAGTGATGTTTTCCAGTTCTGCGATCCGTTCCAGCAACAAAGACGACTTCACATCCTGCAATGCCTGTTCCCGCTGACCCACGCGCAGCCTTGGCAGGTCCATCTTTTTCATATCTTCCATCTTCATGCCCTGCGCCGCCAACGCGCGCAGCCCGCGCTCCAGGCGAAGATCGATTTGCCGCTCCACCAATGATTCCGGCACTTCAAACCCATTGCGCTTAACCAGTTCGGCTACCAGCTTATCTTTTGCCTCGTGCTCCGCCGTGTGACGCTTTTCCGCCTCCATATTCTCGCGGATCTCCCTCTTTACCGCATCCATACTGGTGAACTCGCCGAGCTCCTTCGCGAATTCATCGTTCAGCTCCGGCAGGCTCTTCTGCTTGATGGCGTGAATCTTCACCGTATACGAGAATGTCTTTCCTGCAAGTCTTTTGTCGGATGCGTCTTGAGGATAGTTCACCTCAAAGGTGCGCTCCGCGCCCGCGGAAGCGCCGCGCAGGTGCTCGGTGAATTCCGGCATGGTGTTCTTGCCGCCGATTTCCACCAGCACTTCGTCCATGTGAACCGGATTTGCATCCTTCGTGGCTTGACCATCCTTGGGCCGGCCATCCAGCGAGGCCTGCGCAAAGTCGCCATCCGCCAGCGGACGTCCTTCGACCGAGGTGAACGTCGCATGCTGCTCGCGTACGTTATCGAGTGCCTGCTCGACTTCTTCGTCGTTGACTGCGATCTCAGGTTTATCGGCGCGCAGCTCCTTGTAGCCTTCAACCGGAATCTCAGGCATCACTTCGAAGCTGGCCTTGAAGCGCAGGGGTTCGCTGTCGTGAATGTGTAGATCGGTAACGCGCGGCTGTGACACCGGCATCAAACCCTGTTTTTCGGCTTCGCGGCGAAAGTATTTCGGAACCAAAGCTTCGACCACATCGCTTTTAACTTCTTCCCCAAAGCGCTGCTTGATGATGGAGGCGGGGACGTGCCCGGCGCGAAAGCCCGGGAGGCGCGCAACCTTCTGATATTTCTGAATGATTACTTCGGTTTCGCGCGCCACCTCGTCGGCTGGGATCTCGACGGAAATCTCGCGCTTGACGCTCTCTCTATTCTTCGTTTCCGCCGTCTCTGTGGGGCTCACGCTCTGCCTTTCGCTCTACGGCCCAATCCAGGTGTCTGTTTACGGTCCGAAACGGGGCTGAATTTATGCGACCTTTAACTTTGAGTGTAAAGACAACAGAGAGCAGCGTCAAACCAAGGAATCGACCTTAGTCTCCGAGTCCACAGTCCCTTTGCCCATTCCCGGACTCTGGTAGAGACATGACCGAGGTACCCCTGTATACGCGGGATCATGTTGGCTTCAAGAGCGTAAGTAGCGTTACCTCTGGACGACAGTTCAGCCGTACGGGAGGATTGATCACGCCTAGACCTCGGCTGGTATATACCTGCAGCCGCCCGACTCGGTTCAGCCCGGTGTGATATTTGCGTGCCAGAGGGGGCAGAACAATGGGACCAAGGCCGGGGATCCTCACCTGGCCGCCGTGCGAGTGTCCGGACAGTTGCAGATCGACCGGAAAACCCGCCACATCATCGGCAAAATCCGGCTCGTGCGCAAGCAAAACGGTCGCCTCTGTCTCCGGAACGGCGGCTAATGTTTTCGGCAGATCGTGCTCGTTCTCGAGCACATCATCGACTCCACTGATCCACAACCGGTCATGCCCGCGCTCGAAGGCAAAAGATTCATTTCGAAGAAGGCGAATGCCGCGATCCACCAGCGCTCCTGCCACGATGTCCGCACCGTTCCAGTGATCGTGGTTGCCAAGAATCGCGACCATCGGAACTCCTTTCCAGCTCGCCAGTACATCGGCACACGGCTCCGCATGATGCGCACCGGCTGGGCCGAAGGGCTGACCGAAAGGGGGAGAAACGAAGTCTCCGGTGAGCGTGAGCAAGTCAGGGCGAAACGCTCGCGCAATTCGCACGGCTTCCTCTACCCCGGCTTTTCCCATGTAGGGGCCAAAGTGAATGTCCGTGATTTGTGCAATCCGAAATCCATGAAACGAGTCTGGCAGGCGGGAGAGGCGAACCTCGACGTGCTCGGCAACTGGATGGTGGGGTTCCACCAATAGCGCGTCAGCACCGGTCGCGCTAACCAGGGCGGCTGCTCCGTAGGCGACGAAGCGCCGGCGTGAAAGTCGTGGCGACATGTAACTCCAGTTTAGCATCCACATGTTGAGCAGGAGTTGAGGCGCCTTGTTCGACTACACTGAATGCCCGCACTCTATGAATGCCCACTGGCTCACCGTTCTTAACCGCGAAGTCGTCGCCTGTACTCGTTGTCCGCGGCTTGTCGAGTACCGCGAGCAGGTCGCCCGTGAAAAACGGCGCGCCTATCGTGATTGCGAATACTGGGGGAAGCCTGTTCCCGGCTTCGGCGATCCCGAAGCCCGCGTGCTGGTCATGGGACTGGCTCCCGGAGCGCATGGCTCCAATCGCACCGGACGCCCGTTCACCGGCGACGCCTCCGGCAAGTTTATGTATCCCGTGCTATACGAAACCGGCTTCGCTAATCAGCCTGGCGCCACCGACTGCAACGATGGTCTCAAACTCAAGAACCTGTACATCACCGCCGCAGTCCGTTGCGCTCCGCCCGATAACAAGCCCCTGCCGCAGGAACTGGCCGAGTGCTCCACATTTCTTGATCGCGAAATCGCCGGGCTAACAAACCTGAGGGTGATCGTAGCCTTAGGCAAAATTGGTTTTGATGCTTACCTCAACTACGTCAAGCGCAGCGGTCTGATCGCCAGCAAGAAAACTTACATCTTCAAACACGGTGCCAGTTACCGGTTACCAGATGGCAAGACTTTGCTGGCCAGCTACCACCCTTCCAATCAGAACACGCAGACGGGCAAGCTGACTGGCAAAATGTTTGTAGAGATCTTTCGAGAGGCGGCAGAACTTGCCGATTAGATAGGAAGGCGCAATCAGCAAAAACTGATGACCGTATCCTTGGATAAGTTCTTGCGCCGCTTCCTCCTGCATCTGCTCCCCAAGGGCTTCGTTCGTATCCGTCACTTCGGCTTTCTGGCCAACCGCCGACGCTCCACCCTAACTGCCGCTGTGCTTCATTGCCCTGGGTACGGTTCCTGTGCCGAGGGAACCAGAAACCACCGCCCAGGAATCCGACCCGCTTTGGCGTTGCCCCAAGTGTGGTGGACCGATGGCGGTCATCGAACGACTTACCGCTGCT
>WNGL01003845.1_pt1 | contig 28815 bp, 28 predicted proteins | sample 5400591 | NCBI WGS metagenome assembly WNGL01 (sample SAMN13153377, study PRJNA577476) | soil metagenome | isolation source: 80 cm soil or saprolite under Garry oak tree replicate 1 | place: USA:California | collected 2016-06-15 | reverse complement strand
AATCTGACCTCGCCCGGCGATAAGGTATTGGTGCTGACGGCGGGGAAATTCGGCGAGCGTTGGCGCGATCTGACCAAAGCGTACGGGTGCAACGTGGATGTGCTCGAAAAGCCTTACGGCGAGACGTTTTCATTGGACGAAGTCCGGGCGAGACTGACTCCAGATACCCGAGCGGTTTACGTTCAGGCGACGGAAAGCTCGACCGGCGCGCGTCATGACGTTAAGGGAATTGCGAAGCTGGTCCGCGACAACGGCGATACGCTTCTGATCGTGGATGCTATCACCGGTCTTGGCACGACGCATTTTGACGTCGATGGATGGGAAATTGACGTAATCATCGGCGGATCGCAAAAGGCCCTCATGATTCCACCAGGCTTGGCGTATTGCGCTATCAGCGAACGCGCGTGGAAGCGCATGGAAACGGCAAAGAGTCCGCGCTACTACTTCGATTTCCGCAAGGAACGCAAAGCTGCGGCCAAGGGCGAGTCGGCTTACACTCCGGCAACCTCGCTGTTCGCGGCGTTGGGCGCGGCTCTCGACTTTATTCGCCAGATGGGAAGCGGCGACCTGGTTGCCGGACGCAAAGCGCTAGTGGATAACGCCGAGCTTGCTGCCGAGATGACTCGGGCTGGCGTGAAGGCACTCGGGCTCAAGTTGTTTGCCTCATCTCCGGGAGCGGCGCTTACAGCGATTACCGCCCCGACCGGAATTGATTCCAGCAAGATTGTGAAGGAATTCCGCGAGTCGTTTTCAGCGGTTGTCGCGAATGGCCAGGGAGATATGAAGGGCAAACTGTTTCGCATCGCACATATTGGTTACTACGACTATCTGGACACCGTCGGCATCCTGGCTGCGCTCGAGCATGTGTTGGCAACCGTCACTGATAGTCCGGTGGAATACGGCCGTGCGGTACGCGCAGCGCAGGAGGTCTTCGTGCGCTCACGGAGTCGGGAAGTTGCCGAAGTTGCAGGCGCAAAAAATTGAGCCACCCGACTGCGGGCTCAGTTCACGGGGAAGTTGACGGTGTTCGAATTTCCGCCGGCGCTGTGAACGTAAACCGGAATCATGCCAGCAGCGGCATTCTGGACGGCAGTGATGTTCACGCTGACGGCGGTTCCCGACATATAGGTCGCGTTGATGGGCGTGGTTGGCCCCCAGTACACGATCGAGCCAGTGGTGAAGCCGGTGCCGTTGACGGTCAGAGTGAAGGCGGTGCCGTGGGTAGCGCTGGTTGGCATGAACCCGGTGATCGTCGGAGCGCCGCCGTTGGTCATCGAGTTGTAGTTGGAGCCGTAGCCTCCGCATCCAACGACACTGACGACAAGCAGAAGAACAACTACTAGTTTCATGGTTTTTCTCCAGAGCGGCCGTGACTAGTAGAAGCTTAGGAGTTGTATCGTTGAGTAGTGTCTGAAAGCTGTCATTTTCTTGTAAAGGAATCATCCACATGAAGATCGTAGTGGCCGAAAAAATGTCCGCTTCTGCCGTGAATCTGCTGCGCGAGCCAGGTTGGATAGTTGTGACTGCCGATCAATTGAACGGGAGCCTGGCCCAGGAGATCGAGACCGCCGACGCGCTGCTGGTACGTTCAGCTGTGCAGGTCAATGCCGGGCTGCTGGCGAATGCTTCCAAACTGCGGGTGATTGGCCGCGCTGGCGTAGGCGTGGACAATATTGAGCTCGAACCTGCGACGCGAAAAGGCATCGCCGTGATGAACACGCCGGGAGCCAACGCGGTGGCGGTCGCGGAGCTTACGCTAGGCCTGATGCTGACCATGGCCCGGTTCATTCCTCGCGCCAACGAATTGATGCATGCCGGGAAGTGGGAGAAGAAGTCTCTCCAGGGAACGGAATTGCGCGGTAAGACCCTGGGAATCGTAGGCCTTGGCAAGATCGGGTTGGAGGTGGCAAAGCGAGCGCGAGTTTTCGGAATGGAAATTATCGGGCATGACCCGTTCGTTTCGGCGGCAATCGCTAAAGACGGCGGTATCAAACTGGCCGGGCTGGACGACGTTTATGCTGCAGCCGATTACCTTGCGCTCCATGTGGGTTTGACCCCGCAAACCCAGAACATGATCAACTCCGAGTCTCTCAAGAAGATGAAGCGGGGGGTGCGTCTGGTCAATTGCGCGCGCGGCGAACTGGTGGACGAATCTGCTCTCGCGGCTGCATTACAGGAAGGTCAAGTCGCGGCCGCCGCGCTGGATGTGTTTGAGAATGAACCGCTGAAAGACTCGCCGCTACAGAAAATGGACAATGTCATCCTGACACCTCACATTGCCGGTTCTACTAATGAGGCTCAGGAAGCCGTCGGCCAGCAGATCGCGCTTCAGGTCAAGGAATATCTGAAACATGGCGTCATTCAGAATGCAGTGAATGTCCCCTCGGTTTCGCACGAAGAGTATCTGACGCTGAAACCCTACATCGTTCTGGCGGAGAGACTGGGGTCGTTTCTGGCGCAGATCAGTGGCAGTTCGCTCGAAGAAATTTCGATCAGCTACACCGGACATATCACAGAATGGAAAACTGAGCTCATCCGCAACGCCGCTATTAAAGGAATTCTGAACGTCGCGGTGGACGAGAAGGCGAATCTGGTGAACGCCGCGAGTTTGGCTTCATCTCGTGGACTAGTTGTACACGAAGAACGCAAGCCAAGGGCTTCAACGGGAGGTGCCGGCAGCGTGCTCTCGATCGCGATCAAAACGCAGCAAGAGAAACACGTAGTCAAAGGCGCCGTATTACGGGAAGACGAGCCGCGGTTGTTGCATGTGGATAGTATTGACATCGAAGCGCCGCTGGAGCAGAACTTGATTTACATGCGCAACCAGGACGTGCCCGGCGTCATTGGGAAAGTGGGTACGATCCTCGGCAAGCATGGCATTAACATCGCAAACTTCGCATTGGGAAGGCGTGGCGGGGAAGCGCCGCATGGGACGGCGCGTGAGGCCATTGCGGTTGTGCACGTGGATGGCACGGTGCCCGAGGCGGTGGTCAGCGAATTGCGCGGCATTCCGGCGGTGCAGCAAGCTAAAGCAATTCATCTCGACTGATTCACTCAAACTGAAAGGACAAGATGCTGAGAAAATCGGTGGGGGCAGCGGCCCTCGTTGTGGCGCTGGCGTCGCTGGCAGCCGCGCGGGATGTCAACCGCTTTGATTTCAGTGTGGGCGCTGCAGGCGTGTTTTCGAAGACCGCGACTAATGGCAGCATCACCCTCAAGCCTACGAATTCCTATGAAGTCCTTGGAACAGTGCGTTTTCGATTTAATCGGATGCACGCGATTGCGTTCAATGTTGGGCGCGCCAACAACGCCCAAGTCTTTTTGACCCCGCATAGTTTTCGAGTTCAGACGGGCATCACGGAGTTGACGGGTGCATATGTGTTTAGCCCGTTTCAGACAGCCAGACTCGAACCTTTTCTATTTGGCGGAGGAGGAGCGCTTCGGTTTAATCCGGGCACAACCTACGTTGACGGATTCCAGTCCTCGTTCGGCGCGGCACAGCAGACTTCGCTGGCGGTTCTGTATGGTGCAGGGGCGGACTACCGTCTTTGGAGACGTCTGGCGTTGCGCCTGCAATATCGTGGGCTCTTTTACAAGAATCCGGACTTCAAAGTGCAAAACTTGTTCACTGGAACCCGCGGCCACATGGCGGAGCCATCGGCGGGCATTGTCGTGAAATTCTAATTAAGATTCGAGTGCGGCTTTGCGCAGTTTGCGGGTCTCAGCGAGAAGCGCCATCGAGTGCATTAAGTTCTGTAGGGTAACGATCCCCACCAGTTGCTGATTCTCAACTACCGGAATGATGCTCAGATTGCGCGAACTGAGCTTGCGGAAAGCTGAAGACAGTGACTCCGACTTTTGCGCGACGTCAAAAATGCGATTCATTACCGACTGCACATAGCCGTTGCCTTCGCTCCGCAGTGTCTGCAGGATTCTTTGTTTCGAGACTACGCCCACCATGTCACCCTCGCGGATCACGGGGAAGTCATCTTGCAGGCAGTGAACGGCCTTTTCTAGCGCGTCTTCTAGTGTGTCGGCGGGCGAGAGCGTGGCGAAATCCGTCAACATAATGTCTTCCAGGCGCACGGTTTCGAGCACGGAATGAAAGACGGCTGAACGCTCTTCCATCTGTGCGGCCAGGAGCAGGAAGACGCCGATTATGAAGAACCATCCCGAGTCGCCCAAGGCATTTTGAGACCCGAAGCTCCACATGCCGGCCAGCAAGAACGCCATGGCGAATCCCCGGCCAATGCTGATCGCACGGCGAGTCGCCCGCACTGGTTCCATGCTGCGGCTGAAAATGGCGCGAAGCACACGTCCCCCGTCCATTGGATACGCCGGAAGTAAGTTAAACACTCCGAGCCACAGGTTCGCCCACAAGATGCTGTGCGGCAGGTTTCCAGAACTGACATAGGGATAGGCCCAGATCTGCGCGTGCGGATCGGCAACGCGGAGAAGCACTGCTGAAATTCCCGCAACAATAAAGTTGACAGCCGGGCCTGCCGCTGAAATCTGCGCGTCTCGTCTCCAATTCGCCGGCAGTGCAGGTTTGGTCTCATCGAAAATCGTAACTCCACCGATGGGCAGCAGCACAATTGCACGGGGTGGAACGCCAGTATGTCTTCCCACCAGCGCGTGGCCAAGCTCGTGAAAGATTACTGATCCAAAGATGATGGCTACGAGCGCAGCTCCGCGCCACGGGTTCACAGGTATGTGCGCCGCCTGCTGGCTCAAACCTATGAATGCCAGGAGGAGAAAGAAAGATAGATGAATCCGAATATCGACGCCGAAGATGCGCCCTGCGGGAATGGACCAGCTTCTCATTCGCTCTTCTGTAATCTTATACGCTTAGACGGTGGACTGCGCCTCGAAGTGGGGAATTGACGGCAGCAGGCACTGAGCATGTGATCGATGCGAATTATTGCAGGCAAATTTCGGAGCCGGCGGTTGCGCTCCCTTCGCGGAGTGGAAATTCGCCCAACATCAGACCGTCTGCGCGAAACACTGTTCAATGTTCTCACCGCGGGCAATCCTGAGGCGCTCGAGGGGACAACATGGCTGGATCTCTTCGCCGGCAGCGGGGCGGTGGGAATCGAGGCTCTCAGCCGCGGAGCGGCGATGGTCCATTTTGTTGAGTCGAACAGGGATGCGGCCGGACTGATTCGGCAGAACCTGCAATCGCTCGGGATTACTGCTGGATTCCAGATTGTTCAACAGGAGAGCACGCGTGCCATCTCATATCTGGAGCTGCAGCGGATTGTGCCTGATTTCGTCTTTCTGGATCCGCCTTACGACATGCAAGATGCGTATCGGGAGGCACTCTCGACCTTGAGCTTATCGAGCCTCAGCGAGCGGGCTCTGGTTATCGCGGAGCATGAAAAAAGATTCGATCCTGAGGAGAAGGTTGGGCGTCTTCGGCGAGTTCGTCAATTGAAACAGGGGGACTCTGGGTTGAGTTTTTATCGCTGCAACCAGTCGTCAGGAAGTTCTTGACGGGGGAAAGCCGCTAAGACGGGATGGCAACGTGCCTGAAAGACAGGGGACGTAACGCGCTCAGCTAATAAGCGCGTGGTGCGATTTCGATTACGGCCCTGGAATGCCCACGCGTCGTGAGGTCCCTCTACCGCCCGCTTTCAGCGAGCGGGTTCGGGATGACACCATCAGACTACATCAGCAGCTCGTCCGTGCGGCGTACGATGGGGTGCTGCATTTCTTGCAACTCATTCTTCACGCAGTTCAGTCCATAGACGCACTGCTCGAAATGTTGCGAGAGGCGCTCAAAGAGGGGCGCGACTTTTGTGTATTCGAAGCAGTCGAACTTCGAAACGATGTAGTAGCTTTCTTTTCCCGCCTTCATCCAGTCAACGAAGTTCTCGAGACGATGGCGGCGCAGGCGGAGATGGTTGATGCTCTCGGGAAACATCCCGGCAAAGAACAGCGTGTAGTCGCCGATGTGCTTCCGCACTTGCCGCTCGCGGTCAAACGACGGCGCCGGGCCGAACACCGGGTTCGATTCCACCAGCATTTCTCCGACGTCGGTGAGTTGCTTGCCCGCGACATCCCGAATTCTGAAAAGCTGCTCGACATCGCAGAACTCAGCAAGCAGATGCGCGACATATCCGACCACTTCCGGATCGCGAAGCCCGATCTCATGGGCGTAGTGGCGGCCTACCATCTCAAGGAAGAGCTTCTGCAGCGGATGATCGTCGGCAATCATTAAGGGTCCCCCTGGAACAATTGCGTCGGCCGATTTCTGATGTCATATCGCAGCTTCCACGCGAAAACAAGTGACTTTCGTAAGTCGTGCCATCGTGCAGTGTTCCTACTAATTAGAAACCCGGACACAGACGAAGGTTTCACGCGTTTATTGTTGGCACAATGGCAGAGCGGCTGCCAAGTACAATAGCTTCCAGTCTGAATTACAATCAATTCCCTACTGAAACACCGCACGGATCCTGCATCCGCGCACTTCTTCGTGTTTCAAAGTTAAGCACAGTTTTTGAGGAGGGTTCGTGTATTCGGGGAAAAGATTGTCGAGTAGAGGTGGAATATTCGCCTTAGTGCCGCTGGCGGCTTTGTATTGTCTTGCTCAACAGAGTTCTGCGCCGGACCAAGAAGCACCAGTCACAACGCTCCGCGCAACGACTCGGCTGGTAGTACTGGACGTGGTTGTAACCGACAAGCAGGGAAAGCCGGTCCGCGATTTGTCGCAGCAAGACTTCACAATTCTTGAGGACGGCGCACCGCAAACAATCGCTACCTTTGAGCCTCCTGACCAGCACGCCCCCACTGTGGTCGAAGAGGCGCATCACGACATTGGCGCCCGCAAGACGAGCAAGCAGACTTCCTCCGCCATCACGTCGTCGGCGCTGACTATTTTGGTGCTGGATGAACTTGATACAAGAATCTTGGATCAGGCTTATGCGCGCGGCGAAATCCAGAAGTTTCTGCGTGCCCACGGCCCACACCTTCCTCAACCCACAGCCTTGATGGCACTGGAAGAGAAAAAGCTCGAGCTTCTGCACGACTACACCAGCGATGCTGGCGCACTGGAAACCGCGCTGCGCCGTCATCCTGCAGAACTACCGTTTCGCCTGATGACCGGGGAGGGCGTGGTAGGAGCGTCCGAGCGCCTGGCGGACGCTCTCGAAGCGTTGAGAGAGATCGCCGCGGCCAACTCCCACTTTGCGGGCCGCAAGAATGTCATCTGGCTAGGACCAGGATTTCCCAGCCTGAACTACATGATCACTCAGCCAAGCGACAAGGCGAGACTACTGGAGTGGGTGCGTGAGACGTCAGATCTGATGTGGCAAGGACGCCTGTCAGTTTACACTGTGGACCCACGAGGCCTTGAAGTCGTGCACGAAAACATTGGCGGCATCCTCTCCGCCGGCGGATTTTTTGCGCCGCCAGATTCCACGACCGCCGAGTTGGTCTTTGAGCGAGTAGCCCCACAAACTGGTGGCCGCATTTTCCGCGGCCTGAATGATCTGGATGCACAGATTGCCAGCAGTATGGAAGACGGAGGTTCGTTTTACGCGCTCTCTTACTATCCGTCTAATCGGGTTTGGAACGGCAAATTTCGCAGAATTCGGGTGGTCATGAAAAAACCGGAATTCGTCGCCCGCACGCGCAATGGCTATTACGGATTTCCGGACTTGCCTCCTAACTTTCAGGAGCTGGATAGGCTGCTTTCGCGAGCGGTGATCAATCCTCTCTCGTATCACGCTCTGGATGTGCAAGCCCAGGCCAAGATCACGGGCTCACAGCCCCGCACTGCCCGTTTTACCGTTGATCTCGATTCTGCCGGGCTGCACTGGCAGATCCTGCCGAACGGGAAGCATCGTTGCGAAGTGACCGTGGTAGCCGCGGGCTTCTCGATCAAGGGCCGAGTTGTGACCCATACCGTCAAAGAACTTGAGGTCATCATGGATGACAAGAAATATGCAGAGCAGATGAACAACCGAAAGCCCATGGAGATCGCTTTGGCGGCCGATTTTCCGCCAGCAGTCGTGCGCGCTCGCATAGTAGCGCGCGACTCCAGTAACGGTAACATTGGAACGGCGGACCTCACAGCCGAGGGCGAGCAATTTCACTGAGGAAGAAAATGGCCGATCGAATAAATATCTCTAGCGGTACTCCATGGGAACCGGTCGTCGGTTATTCACGCGCAGTGCGCGTTGGTCCGTATGTGCATGTTTCCGGAACGACAGCGACCGGGCCTGATGGCAAGATTGTTGGAATTGGCGATCCCTATGGGCAAGCGGTGCAGACACTAACAAACATCGCTTCTGCGTTGGAGAAAGCTGGCGCCACCATGAAAGATGTCGTGCGCACGCGGATGTACGTCACCAACATCGCCGACTGGGAAAAGGTGGGCAAGGCGCACGGCGAAGTGTTTGGCGACATTCGGCCCGCAACTTCTATGATTGCAGTGAGCGCGCTGGTTTCGCCGGATATGCTGGTGGAGATTGAAGCAGAGGCGGTGATTCCGGCTGCTGATCAAGGAGAGAAAACGCGATGAGGAAACGCACGGCCCTGACGGGACTGCTCGGAATGATTTCATTGCTCGCGTCCACTCTCGTGAGCGCTCAGCAACCGGCCAAGCGAACCATTATTCATCCCGGCAAGCTGTTGGACGTGAAGACAGGCAAGCAGCTTTCGAATCAAGTCATCGTAGTCGAAGGCGACAAGATCACGATCGTCAGGTCTGCCTCGGAAACAAAACCGTCCGCCGATGACAATGTTATTGAACTGCCGAACGCCACAGTCCTGCCGGGGCTCATTGATGCGCACACCCATCTCACCTTCGACCCACATTTCGGGTATGAGATGCTGGCCTCATCTGTTCCCCGCGAGGCGCTGACTGGTGCGCACAACGCGCGGCTTACGCTGGAAGCGGGTTTCACGACCGTGCGCAATGTCGGCGCGCGTGGATATAGCGACGTCGCTCTGCGCGATGCCATCAATGCCGGAGATGTGCCTGGGCCCCGCATGCTAGTGAGCGGGCCCGCGCTGAGCATTACTGGAGGTCACTGCGACAATGATCTGCTTCCGTATGAGTACCACGCGACCTCGGATGGCGCCGCCGATGGCATCGAGCATGTGCAGCACAAAGTGCGCGAGGTGATTAAGTATGGCGCCGACCTGATCAAAGTCTGCGCCACCGGCGGCGTGCTTTCAAAGGGCGACGATCCCAACGCTTCGCAATACACGTTGGAAGAAATGAAAGCAATTGTCGCAGACGCTCACCGCCTGGGTAGAAAAGTTGCGGCCCATGCGCACGGAGCTCAGGGCGTCATTTGGGCGTCGGAGGCGGGAGTGGACTCCGTCGAGCACGGGCATCTGATGAATGATGCGGCGATTGCTACGCTGAAGAAGAACGGCACCTATCTCGTCCCAACGCTTTACCTGATTGATTGGCAGAGGGAGAACGCGGCAAAAGTGAATCTTCCAGAATTTTCCAGGCACAAGATGGAAATGGTCTCCGAGACAGGCAAGAACAATGCCAGGAAGGCATTCCAGGCTGGGGTCAAGATTGGGCTGGGAACCGATGCGGCGGTATATCCGCATGGCCTGAATGCGCATGAACTGGCGGTGTATGTGAGTTTGGGCATGACGCCGTTGCAGGCGATTCAGACGGCCACCATCAATGATGCTGACCTGCTCGGCTGGTCCGATAAGATCGGAACCATCGAGCCCGGCAAGTGGGCCGACATCATCGCGATCGACGGAGATCCTCTTCAGGACATCACTACGCTGCAGCATGTGAAATTCGTCATGAAGGGTGGAGAAGTGGTCAAGAACGAGTACGGGAAGTAAGTCCGGCTCTTCTTCGCTCGGCCATGGATTTACACGTATTTACGCGGATCAAAATCAAGAAGGAAAATTCCTGGGCGCTACTTTGTCTGAATCCGCGTCGATTGGTGTAAATCCGTGGCCATTCCGATTTTTCTAGATCCCACTTTCTCGGTAATACTCATGGTTCGTTCTCCTTCGCAGCAGGTCTCTCAGCACGCTCCGGACGCTGTGTTCAGTGCCGCCGGATGGGCAGCTCTCTCGCGCACGCGGATAATCCGGTAGGCATTGGCGAGAGCAATAATCACGCAGACGCCGACTGCGGCGGGAAACATTTTTGTCGCCCACCAGTTGATTGCACTGGTTATCTGCGCCGTTTTCACCGTATCAACGTCCGGCACGCTGATCGCCAATAGAATGTCGGCCCTGAGAAGCCAGCAAAATAGCGCCGACCCGATGCAATCAGACAGCAGGCGTATGCTGGCCCGGATCCACGTCCAGTAGGGCCGGAAGAGATTGACGCCAGACGCGCCTGTATTGACCACTGCCAGCGCTAGAAAGCCCCAGAAGAAATATCGCCATACCGGCGCCAGCGTGATGCTCACACCGGAGATGTGAAGGAAGGGCTGGTACCACAGTCCTCCGACCCACCAAATGCAGAACACTAGGTTGGCGACGACTTCAACGATGGAGGTAAAGAGCGGTATCCGATTGGGATCGCGAACCGGTGGCAGCTTGAGCGGATCCCACTTTTCAAGAAACCCGGACTTAGTTTGCACCCTCTCCAGGATCGCGAAGACCGTCGTAATGCTTCCAACCAAGAAGAATGCCACAGGCCAGAAAGAAGTCCAGAACGATCCTACCGACTCAATCAGACTCTGACCGGCATGCGAGGCGCGAGAGATGGCAAGACCGATCCACACTAAAATCCACGGCACCATATAGAACGCAGCCACGATCTTCAGCACAAACACATAAATGGGAAACAACACCGGTCCGATGAGGTGCTCTTGCGGCAAGAAACGGTTCGCGACCAGCACCGGGCGGCCACGTTGCTTGAGGATGGCTGCGATCTCAGATTCATTCAGCTTCCGCCCAAAGTCGGTTTCCCGATCCTCAATCTGGGAGCGGATGTCTTCCGACAACTCTGCGATGATTCTCGCTTCTGCTTGGTGGGCAGCCAGAATTTAACTGCCTGCAAGTAACGATTAATGAGATCCATGATCTGACTCCTTCAAGATTTCTTCGAGTGAAAGCCCGATGCCCTGCCATTCGACGAGGAGTTGTTTGAGCACCGTCTTGCCGTCGCGCGAGATTTTGTAAAAACGCTTGTTGCGTTTGTCTTCCTCGCGCCATTCGCTGGCGAGCAAGCCTTGGCTTTCGAGCCGGCGAAGTAGCGGATAAAGAGTGCCTTCATCAATCGCCATGCCATGGACTTCGAGAGCCTTGCGCAGGGTGTATCCATACTGTTCGGTGCGAAGTTGCGCCAGAACGGCCAGAACCAGGCAGCCGCGGCGCAGCTCCAGCCGGAGGTTTTCAAACAGCGCGTCGGTCTCAGTACCTTGTGTCATATAGTGTACGACACACACTGTGTTATACACAGTATAGGTTGTCAAGAGTTATTTGCAGAAAATTAAAGGCCGGCGTTGAAGCCGGCCTTTTGTGAAAAATTAGGGAGACGCTCGAACACTTTCCTGAGGGAACTACTTCTTAGGGGCAATCGCGTCTTTTGCGGCTTTCGCCACGCGGAACTTCACGACGGTTTTTGCCTTGATCTGAATAGGCTCGCCGGTCTGGGGGTTGCGTCCGACGCGGGCTTTGCGGTGCGCTTTCACGAGGCGGCCGACCCCGGGAATAATGAAGACGCCATTCTTCTTGGTTTCCTTGATGGCCGTGTCCGCCAAATGCTCCAGAAATGTTGCCGCGGTTTTGTTGTTAACCTCTACCTTTTCCGCCAAGTGGCGGACCAGTTGAGTTTTGGTCAAGCCTGCTGCCATGAATCCTCCTCTGTCTGTCAAAGTTTAGTTTTCGTGCGGATTGCGGAGCTAATCTTAATACCCACGCCTGTGGAAAAGTAGCATCTTCCCCGCATTTTATGCGGGTTTTTCGAGCTTGGAACCAGAAATAGCCACACAAATCGCACGTGGAAGCATTCCGAGCATCAAAAGAAGCATATTTTGGCGGCGATTGGCGGGATGCAGGGTGCGGGCTTTAGGCGTTGGGCTTCGGAGTGCTGGGCGGGGGACTCGCGACGGACAGCGTAGAACTGAGCCACAAGGGTTTGACCTCCCGGCTGGTTTCTGGGCAGTAGGCTGCCGGGTAGCCGACCATTCAGGAGTGGGCCAACCCGGTGACGGCCTTGGATCAAACTTGCCAAGATCCAGTTACGATTCTTGGTTCACCAGGTATTCAACAACAGGAAGAGCTACTGTGCGTTTGCGGTCATAGCGGCTTCGAGGATGTAATCAACGATCAGCTTGTCAGTGAGTGCGCTCGCACTTTGGACACGGTAATTGGTGGTTGTAACTACGACTACCAGCGCTTCGTCGGGGAAAACAAAAACCTTGTTGCCACCAGTGCCGTACATTCCATAAGAACGCACTGAGCGAGTGCGAAGTCGGAAGGTCTGGAGCCACCACAGGTAACCGTAATCTGTATCTTCTCGAGCCTGTGCATGCGGGCGAAGTGAATTTTCTACCCATTCTGCACTGATAATCTGGTGGCCTTTCCAGACCCCTCTATCTAGATAGAACTGTCCGAGCTTAAGGAGGTCCCGGCTGCGTAGTTCAAGACCGCCACCCGTCATCGCTGTCCCGAGAGGTTGAAGTTGCCACTTCACAGTTGTAATGCCAAGAGGGGTGAACAGCACTTCGCGAGCGAAATCCGGCACAGACCGCTTAACCGCCCGTTCCAGAACAACTCCCAAGGTGGTAGGACCTGCGGTGCAATAGCTCCAGCTCCGGCCGTACGGGGAATCTTTCGGCTTTGTTTCCCAGCCAGCGAAACCGCGAATGGGCAAATCGAACGTAAACTTGGCCCAATCCTCCACGAGATACATCCGTTCCTCGTTTCCACGGGAGAAGGAGTTCTCGTCGTCACACTCGAGAAGTGAGCTCATCGTCAGGAAATCTTCGATGGTGATTTTGCTCTTGCGAGGATCAGGGTTTCCAAGCGGCATTTTATCCTGCAGGTAGTCGAGGACGTGCGCATTAGGGCTCGGAATGAGGCGCCTGTCAATTGCAGCTCCGATCAACATGCCGGTGATGGTTTTTGTTGCAGATCTCGTGTTGCGTAAACCGTCTATACCATCGGTATCGAAGTAATGCTCGTACGCCAGCTTTCCATCCCGCGCGACGAGAACACTGGTAACGGCCTTGAACTCTCCCACTCTGATCGCCTGTTCCATCTGGGTTAGGCGCTCAGCGGATATGCCTGCTGTTGATGGAGCGACGGCTGACCAGTCGTCAGGGCTCGCAGTCTGGCCTTCAGCCAGAGGCGTTAGGAGGGAGAAGGCGAGCAAAAGCATCGGGATAAATCTTGCTGAGGGCAATTGCGCTGGAAGTCGCATTGTCTTCCCAATACTCTATCGAAATGGCTGCGGCGTCTTGTCAAAATGCAACATCGCGTCCCGCGGGGCGACGACGAGTGTGGAGGTGCCGATAGCTGCCCGGCGGTGCCCCGTAGAGTCTACGGAAAGCCTTCGTAAACTGGGCTTGATCTGAATGACCGCTTTCCAATGCGATTTCCGCTATAGGGATGTCAGTCAGCAAGAGCAATTCTGCCGCTTTCTCCAATCGCCGGGTGCGCAGCAGATCTCCCGGCGTGCAGCCGAGAAAAGAACGGAACACGCGGGCAAGATGCGTTGGGTGAACCCCGACTGCGTTTGCGACTTGGCAAATGCCGAGATCTTCTGCGTAGCAATCTTGAATGAGCTCATACGCGGCGCGCAGCCAGTTCGGGCAGGACTGTTCGGCACAGTCGGGATAACGCGAAGCTGATGCCACAAGTTCCGAATAGAGCGACTGTGCCTTAAGTGAAGAACAGTTGTCCCATCGCGCACACTCCATTAACAGCGCTTTGGATAGCCCGCAAGCCCGTTCATCGCTAAGGTACGTGGCTACCCGGTGGAGCTCTGCATCGCTGGACTCCTCCAGCCGCTCCATTGAAACAGAAATCGTGAAGAAGCTCCCTCTTCCCTGATGAAAGTGATCGCGGTGAGTCGTACCCGGGGGATTATAAACAAGGGTCGTGCGGCGATTGGGAGTCGCCCCCGCCGAAGATACGTAGTGCCCACTCGTGACGAGCACGAAGTGCGCTTCCACATGCGTGTGAACCTCAACTTCCTCCGGCGGAGAATCGGCGATACGATGCGACAGCGTAAGACCGTCAAGCGACCGGGTTGATAGTAGTTCTCCATAGAAGACGTCATGGGTCAAAAGAAGCGGATGCCTAGAGCTTCGCGCGTGCGGAAACACCGACTTCCGATCACCTGGGTGCATTTCAGCCTCTGGGCGATACCGTTAGTATCGCAGACCGAGTTGGGGGCAGCTATCCCGGGGGTTAAACGAATTTTCTGGGCCCATCGATCTTATTCCTCTCGAGTGAGCGGCAAATCGGAAGTAATTTTTAAGTTAGGGCATATGGTGCGGAGCCCGCGGCAGCCCCCAGCCGAGAGCCTGCACCCGCTTACGCGTGACATAATGAAAATTCTGGAGACTACGATTTGGTGTGTGCTATCTGCGAAAAACGTAAGCCGAAACGTTTCTGCCCGGCAGTTCACGGGCATATCTGTCCGCAATGTTGCGGCGAGCAGCGGGAAGTGACTTTGGATTGTCCGCGTGAGTGCGTCTATCTGCAGCAGGCGCGCCAGCACGAAAAGGCGCGGCCGATTGGAGGGATGGATCAGAGCAGCCTTTTTCCTAATGTGGAAGTTGGCGAGCAGTTCCTCTATGAACAGGAACACCTGATTCTGGGACTGAGCTATGCCGTGACTAAGAGCGTGCGATCAGACCGTACTATCCGGGACGCGGATGCGATTACAGCGCTCACGGCCTTGGCCAGAAGCTACGAGACTTTGGCTAATTCGGGGCTGCATTACGAAACTCAGCAGCCAAGCCTTATCCACCAGAAGATTGCCGCAGAAATCCAAAAAATGGTGAAAGAATTTCGCGAGGCGGAGCAGAAGCACATCGGTTATAGCAAGCTGCGTGACTCGGATGTTCTGCGGGCGCTGGTTTTTCTGGTCCGGCTAGGGATCTCGCGGAATTCGGGCCGGCCGAAATCGCGTGCCTTTGTGGACTTCCTTGACGCTCAGTTTCCAGAGCAGCAATCAGCCATCGCAAGTGTGGACGAGGGCAGCCGGATTATTGTGCCGTAGGGGCAATGGATTTGGCGTTTAGCACTTAGCATTTAGCCACATGCCAACTGCTAAGTGCCGAAAGCCAAATTCAGCCTTTTTACTGTTTGTCCCGCCGGCAGCGCGTCACGCAATTCGCGCATAGTGCGCTTGAATACGGGGTGCCGCGCATCTGGCGCAATTTCCGTCATCGGCTCCAGTACGAATCGGCGCTCGTGCAGCCTCGGGTGCGGGATGGTTAGCGATGGAATTTCAATAATCGAGCTGCCGAATAAAAGTACGTCGATGTCAATCGTACGTGGCCCTTTCTGTTGCTTGCGTTGGCGGCCCATGCTCTGCTCAAGATTCAGGATGCCGGAGATTAGTTGGCGTGGCATTTTTTCCGTATCAAACTTGACGGCGCAGTTTAGGAACCAGGGCTGCGCGGTCAGTTCGACGGGCTCGGTTTCGTAAAAAGAGGAAACTGCAACTATCTTCCCCATCTCCGCTAATTTCGCAATGGCGGCACCGAGGTTCGCGGCCCGATCACCCAGATTGGATCCTAGCGAGAGATAGACAGTCTTGTGCACACTTAACTAAGTTTGCGTCTTCGGTTTGGATGTTTCCAGAGCAAAACCAGATTCCCCCTCGGTACTCCTCGGGGAACCCAGTTTAAGACTTGTTGTCAGGCTGTGCCTGGCCCAAGCTTTGCTGATATACCAGCATGCTTCCTATTGAACTCAAGATTGACCGGACTCAACGACTATTGCGCATGATCGAGCAGGATGCCCCTCTACTTGCTGTTCGTGTCGCCCCGCTCTCAGCCGAAAGTCAGGCCTCGACGAAGCTGTACGCCGCCGACCTGGCCGAGCGCGCACGCGCTGAGTTGAAGCGACTGCTGGAGGAAAAGGCTTTCGCCGAAGAGGGAGAATTCAGCCACAGCGGAGCGGATTAAGTTAAAGGGTCTGTTCTGCTGCTATTTCACGGGATGCCCGTTCTTCGATTGCTTCCTCTGTCAACGTAGTCTCTTCCCATAACGTCCTATCACGCAGCACGCGTGACACTAGGGCGGTGTGCATGGCATGACCGGCGCGGTCAGCAACCACATTGCCCAGAATCTGCCTTCCGAACAGCGCTAGATCCCCGATGAGATCAAGAATCTTGTGCCGGACAAATTCATCCTGAAAACGGAGCGGCGGATTCACCAAGCTTTTCTTAGTGAGGACAAGAGCGTTTTCATTGGACGCGCCGCGAATTAGGCCCTGTTGCCGCATCGCCTCGGCTTCATGCAAAAAGCCGAAGGTGCGGGCGGGAGCGATATTCGAGACGTACTGTTCATTCGAGAGATCGAGGCTAAAGGTTTCGTGACCGATGAGGGGGTGGGGGAAGTTGATGGTGTAAGAAACGGAGTATGTTTCCGCCGGGTATATGGCGATGAATTTGTTGGACTCGCGCAACTCGAGGGCTCGGGAGATCCGAATGTAAGTCCGCGGACGGCGCTGCTTGCGAACACCCACCTTGCGGATTAATTCCACGAACGGCTGCGCACTGCCATCCAGAATCGGCAGCTCAAGATTGTCCAGTTCGACGAAGGCATTATCAATGCCCATGCCTACCAAAGCTGAGAGCAGGTGCTCGGTCGTCGAAATCAGAACGCCTTTCTTCATCAAGCTGGTCGCATAGCTGACCCGGGCCACATTGCGGCCGACAGCTTCGACTTCAAAACCATCGAGGTCAACCCGGCGAAAAACGATGCCGGTATTCGCCGGTGCGGGCAGAATACGAAGGTTGACCGGCGCGCCGGAATGCAAGCCCACCCCACGGCATTCCACAGCGGAGCAGATTGTTTGTTCTTGTATCAGAACCTACCCTTGCAAGTTGGAATTCGAAAGGAGAACCGATTAGACTACGCGACGATTCCAGAATTCGCATGTGGCAAATTAACCACACTTGTACTTGACATTAGAACCTAAGGGGTCTGTTAAGTGCTTAATTGTCAGCTGTTTAATGGGAATGTTTTGCCGCCGCGCAATTCCAAGGGGTGCAGAAACAAACAACTCGGATGGGTGTGTACCTAACGCTGCTTGCCATGACTGGTCGCAACAGGGTCAAACAATGAATCGTCGAGCGCGCGATTGTAGCTGACATTCGTGAGAAAGAATTGGGCGGACATTTCTCCATTGAAAAGCCTGGTGATGTCAAAAGGGGTCATCACGCCTTGAATTGGCCGGTAATTGTCGAAGATTTCTTCTTCTACGTTGCGCTGTTTGTCGGTGGCATCACGCCAAGTGAAGGTCTTCTTGACGGGAAGGCGGGTACTGGAATCAATGTAGAGGGTCACTCCTTCGTTTTTGGCATTCATGACCGTCACCTGGTCAGTTTGCTTTTGCGCCGCGACGGTCTGTCCTTCGTAAAACAAAGCCACGCCTGGCGTATTCAGCCAGCGGCGAAGGACCGCATCCAAGGCGAAGTGTCGCAACCGCAAGTAGGGTTGCAGTTCATCCTTCTCGTCCAGGTTGCGCGCTCCCTTGTAGGTTACTTCGTAACCTTTGTCACCATTGTAAATCTCTATTACGTCGCGCTTCTTGGTTAGCTCGATTCGATCCTTGTCGGGAAATTTCCGGAATCGCCAGAACACCGTTCCAACGCTATTCGGTTGTCCGTGGTGAAAACTGTAGCTGCGCCCTTCCGTCGCCATATCCTGCACGTTCAAGTAGGCGGACCCGCCCAGGGCCCGAATGGCTTCGTCGAGTACCGCCCTTGCCTTGCGCGTATTTTCCTGGTCGGTTGGGATGGCCTGTGGAGAAGCGCTGCTTACGCGCAGGCGGTGAGCAGAAGAATAAGGACGACATATTTCATTCTCTTCCAAGGCTTAGACGCGTTAAATGGCGAAATTAGCTGCCCATACAGACTGGCTTTCGTCATCCCGCGAGCACCGCGCCGCCATTTACATTGAAGATTTCCCCGGTGATGAAGCCCGCCAGGGGAGTGCAAAGGAAGAGGATGGGCGCCGCGATCTCTTCGGGAGTGGCGACCCGCCCAAGCGGTATTTTGCCGAGAACTTCTTTTGCAGTTGCAGGATCATCGAGCGCTGGTCGCGACATATCGGTATCCACCCAACCCGGAGCAACACAGTTCACATAGATATGATGCGGCGCAAGCTCGGTGGAGAGACCTTTGACCATACTGATGATCGCGCCTTTGGTCGCCGCGTAATCGGCATGAAATGCTTCGCCCCTTTGCCCGGCAGTGGAGCTGATCAGCACTATGTGCGCCAGCGAGTCTGAATTGGCATTTCTCTTCATTTCCCGGACGGAATACTTTACGAGTGCAAACACAGAGTCGAGGTTAATGGAGACGGTCCGCAGCCATTGCGCGGCAGTCATCTCATCAATGGGAACGTCTTCGGAGGGCCACACGCCGTGATTCACAATCAGGATATCCAGCCGTCCAAAGTGTCGGACGGTGGCGGCAACCAGATCTCGCGCCGACTCCGTCCCCTCAAGGTTGCAGGCGATGGCCGCGCAATTCTCTGAGCCGCATTCGCGCGTAAGCTTCTCAGCTTCGGCTTGGGCCTTCTGATAGTTGAAAATGACACGTGCCCCGGCCCGGACGAACATCCGCACCGTCGCAGCGCCGATACCCCGCGATCCGCCGGTGACCAGTGCGACTTTTCCGCCCAAAGACAAAGGAATTGACATAGCAGAATAGTTTCAAGTGTGCGATGCCGAATTGGCAAGTCAGCCGGCGAAAAACGAGAGCAAGACAGGCCCACGGATTTGCACGGATCTACACGGATTCAAGCAAGGTCGAGCTTAGAGAATTTCCTTTCTTGATTTTGATCCGTGTGAATCCGTGGCCGGTTTCTTGATTTTTAAAGATTGGGTAGGCTGCGCTCGGCCTTGAGTTCGCGCGCGAGAATGCGGACTAACATTCCGTCGAACTTGGTTCCGCTCGACTTTTCGAGTTCCGCAATTGCTTGCTCGTTAGATTTTCCAGGCGCCAGAGAGCGGTCGCTGGTAAGGTTCACGTAGGCATCGGCTACAGCAAGGATCCTCGCGAACAGGGGGATTTCCTCCCCGCGCAGACCTGCCGGATATCCACTCCCGTCAAAATGCTCGTGGTGACACTCAATCCCTTTCCGAAGGCGCTCGCCATTCGGTACGGTGCTGACGACTTCTCCGCCCAGGCGAGGGTGCACCTTCAGCAGCTCGAATTCATCCTCGGTCAGCGAACTTGGTTTGTTAAGGACACGCTCGGGCACAAACATCTTGCCAACATCATGTACTCGTCCAGCAAAACCGAGATCCCTGACTTCCTCTGATGTGAGGCCAAGTGCGCGCGCAATCATCTCGCAGTATTGGGCCACTCCGTCACCGTGGCCTGAGGCATTGACTTCTCGGGATTCTGCCGCGCGTGCTAGCGCTTCGATAGAATCTCTCAGCAGAGGCGCCGCCTTTTCTTCGGGCCCGACTGCCAGCTTGCGAAGCGTGCCTACGAGTTCTTCCAGATGTTCGGGGCCGGTACGCTCGCGCTGCAAGAAGCCTTCAATATATCCAGAGACCAGTTGGCGCTGCACCGCGCCCGCTTCATCATGAGCAGACTCCTCGGATGTCGAAACGCGATCGCCGCCCGCTTTTTTCGAGATGTACATCCCCGAGTCAGCCAGGCGGATGATGCTTTCCGCGGAGAAACCGTGCACGGGGAAACTCGCGACGCCGAAGCTGCCGGTGATGTGATGCTCGCTCAACATCGGGTCGGTGGCCAGCCAGAGCCGGAGACGCTCAGCCAGTATCTGCGCTTGCTCCACAGCAGTTTCCGGCATCAGGATGATGAACTCATCGCCGCCGTAGCGTGCGACCACGTTGGACTGGCGGCATTTTTGTTCCAGGAGGCGTCCCACTCGCGCCAACACCAAGTCGCCTTCAAGGTGACCGAAGGTGTCGTTGACTTGTTTGAATTTATCGAGATCAACCAGCACTACTGAGAACGGACGTCCCGAACGCGAGGCCCGCTTCCATTCGCCAGAGAGCGCTTCCCAGAAGAACCGGCGCGTCTTGATTCCAGTGAGCCCGTCAGTTATGGACTGCTGCTGCAGCTTTTGAAATACGAATGAGTTGTGGAGGGCGGTAGCGAGCAAATCGGCCAGCGTGTTCATGACCAGAACGTCGTCGGCCGAGACTGCGTCCTCTTGCCCGCTTTCTACGTTCAGAACGCCCAGCAGAGTGTCGCCGTAGGTGATAGGGATGCAGAGCACAGTCCGCGAACTCGGCAGCAATCCGGGAAGTTGCGCGTCTTCGGTGGCGTGCATCAATACGCTTTCGCCAGTGCGCGCAACGCGTCCCAAAATCCCGGTGCCGAGCGGAATCTTCTTCCCTTTTTCATGCGCGGTGGCGCCGGCCTCGGCTTTGATCTCAATTTCCTTGGTGGCGTAATCCAGGATTCCAATACCAATGTGGTCGAAGCGGAAGTTTTTCTGGATATTCGAGACAATGTCAGCCAGCATTTGCTCAGCATCTTCGCTGGAGATCGCAGTTTTCGAGACGCTGTTCAGGAATGCAAACTGACGCGAGCGGCGCTGTTCCTCCGCGAAGAGCCTGGCGTTTTCAATGGCGACTGAGACTTGTCCGGCGGCCGTCTTCAAGACGTCCAAGTCGCGCTGCTCAAACACGTACTCGCGGTCGGTGCTCATGGCCGCCATCACGCCGGTCGCTTTTCCATTTACCAGAATGGGCGCTCCACAGAATGACTTCGCAGGCCTGCGCGGAACGAAAGTCACACCCAGGCGCTCGCGCGCGCGATCAAGATCGGAGCGGATGAGCAGAGATTGTCCGGTGCGGAGGATGTACTCCGTCAAGCCATTGTCGGCCTTTCGTTGACGCTTGGGCAGCACTTCTCCGCCTTCCACTTCGACCTGGAAAGTAATTGAATCACCTTCCTGGAAAGCGACGTAAAAGTTGGAAGTGTCGAAAATCTGCCCCAGCTCTTTCTGGACGGAGCGCAATACTTCGTCCTGGTCCAGCCGCGAACTGATGGCCTGCCCGATCTGGGTGAGTAGTTGATACTCCTTGGTACGGCGCTGCGCGTCGTGCATGACCACGTAGTTTTCGAGCGTGAGGCCGATTTGTAGCGCCAGACCGATTAGGAGGCGGAGATTGGAAGCTCCAAAAAGCTGGCGCTCGGCGTGCGGAAACAGTACGACTCCGAAGTTGTGCTCGCGTGTCTGCAAACTCACCGCGGTGACGTTGCGGATATTTTCCGCTGCCAGCGCTTCGCGAAACTGCTGGAAACGCCCACCGGGAAAAGCCGGGAGCGGCTCAGCCATTTCCGCGAGATTGGGGAAGCTCACAAACCCGCCACGCCGATACGATAGTTCGCAGACGTATTCCCCGGCGCCGGTCGCGTCCAGGCCGGCAACGAATTGGGGAGAGAAGCCCAACCCCACCGAGGGCAGTACAGCGCGCCATCTTTCGGAAATGCAAATCACGGCACGATTTGTCGGGAGCGGAGCCACCAGTCGATCCAGAATGCTCTGCATGCTGGGGACTAAGTCAGTGGCAGAGAGCAGGCGCATCGGATCCACACCCAACGTGGAGAACGCCAACGCATTTTCCTGCACAGCATTGCGCTCGTTCTCGAAGAGCACCATCACCATGGCGATCCCGAGCAGCATTTGCGGGATTGGGCCGAGTAGGTCGCCGCCGAACATTTGTAGAAGGGGCGTCTTGAATTGACCGAGCGCCATCAGAACCGCCCACAGCGCCAGGGCAAAGGAAAGACCTCGGAAAGCCCAGGAACCCCTTCGCCTCGCGGTCCTGTAAAAATGGAAAGAGCTGTAGCCGAGAATCGCTGCCAGTCCGATTTCAAGTCGATCGGGAGCGAACCCAGGTCCAAATATTCCGCTGGGTAGGGCTTGCTTGCCGTTCCAGATGGCCAGCCCAATTCCGACCACCGCCACCACCGCCTCGTACCAGCGCGGGCGGAACGCTCCGAGGCGTTCTGTACTGGTGAGGCGCTTGGTCAGGCGGGTCGAAATGAAGATACAGAACGCCATCGCTACCAGCAGCACTGACGCTATCGACGAGACGAAAGCGTTCTTCCCCCAGACCGATGACCAGGCATCCAGTAGAAAGTGCAGCGTGTACGCAGCCCAGGCCATCTGCCAGGCGCGGAAATACGGCTGGCGGCTCTGCTTGTACAGGTAGGTAAACACTGCAAAAAGCAGAAGCGCCACTACTCCGGGGAGGATGACTGTGCTGATGACGATACTGTTCATGAGTTGACCGACACGAATGCTGCCTCGTCAGTCCGCGCGGGGAAACACCGTTTCTATGGTTTCATAGGTTCCTGTGCAAAACAACAGTTTTGCTTTGCCAAGGGTGACTTCTAATACTCCCGCACTGGTTACTAAAGGAATGCCTCCCTCGCTAGTTTCCCCTGCCGATTCGCCGGCTAAGCCCCGTGTTCGGTTTGCCCCTTCTCCTACGGGTTACTTGCATGTTGGAGGGGCCAGAACTGCTTTGTTCAATTGGCTCTTCGCTCGCCATTTTCAGGGGACGCTGATCTTGAGGATTGAAGACACAGACCTGGAGCGGTCCACGCCCGAAATGGTTGAAGGCATCCTGCGCGGAATGGAGTGGCTGGGGCTGAGCTGGGACGAGGGCCCTTACTACCAGACGCAAAGGGTCGAGCTGTACCGCGCGGCTGCGGCGAAGCTCCTCGACTCTGGGGCGGCCTACTACTGTTTTTGTACGAAAGAAGAACTGGAAAAGCGACGAGTGCAAGCGGCTGAAGAGGGCCGTCCGCCCAAGTACGCGGGCACCTGCCGGAGGCTTGATCGAGCGGAGGCGCTGCGGCGGAAGGCCGCCGACGAACCTGCGGCGGTGCGATTTGCGGTCCCTGAAACTGGCAGTACGTCATTTGAGGATGCTGTGTTCGGCAAAGTTGAGTTTGCCAATAGCGAGCTCGAGGATTTCGTCCTGCTGCGCTCTGACGGAAGTCCGACGTATCACCTGAGTGTGGTCGCAGACGATATTGACCTGCGGATCAGTCACATCATTCGGGGCGCCGATCATATTTCGAATACTCCCAAGCAGGTGCTGCTGTATCGCGCGCTGGGCGATTTCCCCCGCCCTTTGAAGACCGCAAAGGAGCCTTCCCTGAGCCTGTCGAAGGGTGAGGCAGCCATCATGCCAGTATTTGCTCATGTGCCGCTGATTCTTGGGCCGGACAAAACCCGGTTGAGCAAGCGTCATGGGGCGACCAGCGTCATGGCATATCGAGATGAAGGCATTGTTCCAGAAGCGTTTCGCAATTTTCTGGCGCTGTTGGGTTGGTCACCCCCTGAAGGCACTCCCGAAGTGCTGGGCGATGCGGAACTGATTCGCTTGTTCGACCTGAATGCGATTTCGCGGTCGGATGCTGTGTTCGATCGCGCCAAGCTGGACTGGTTTAACACGGAGTACATCCGGACGTATTCCGCAGAACGGTTGCTGCCGCTGATTCAGGAGGAATGGGGGAAGGCCGGTCTGGAGGTCTCGAAACTCGATGTTTCGAATAAGCACCGGCTGCTTTCGACCATTGATTTGTTGAAGCCGCGCGCGCGCAGTTTGAAAGACTTTAGTGGATCGTTTCGCGCTTTCTTCAGCGATGAATTTGAGCCGGATCCGGCGGCCGTAGAGAAATTTCTGAAAGACCCAGGCGTGCGAAGTCTGCTGGTCGAACTCGGAGAGCGCTATGCGGCCGCGCAAGATTTCAACGAACAAGAGGCAGAGAAAACCCTTCGCGACTTCGCGGCTGAAAACGGTGTCAAGGCTGGGGCGCTGATCAACGGCGCGCGCGTGGCGTTGACGGGGCAGGGCGTGGCACCGAGTTTGTTTGCGGTAATGGGGGCTCTGGGGAAAGAGAGGACGGTCGTGCGATTGAAAGCAGTAGAAGAATTGGCTGCAGGTGCGCCCGAGTCAAAAACCGTAGAGACGTAGCTCTGCTACGTCTTCCGTACCAGAGCGAAATTCAGAGGTTAAGAACGAATGCAAGACGTAGCGGAGCGACGTCTCTACGAGGAAGGTTTGGGACGAAGGCCTAGCTACCCATGCGGGCTTTTCGGCGCGCAAGTATCCCTTCGAAAATGCTGTAAACCGCATACAGAGCTGCGCAAACTGAGATCCCAATTGCGAACGGGATGAAGACCTCAACACTCGCTCCGGCGAGAGCCGCCGGCCCTGTAGACTTCTCAGTCGAAACGCCGCGCAGGATTCGAATAGCACCACCTATAGGCACCAGGGCGGAAAGAATGAGAGTTAAGACCACTGCTCGCTTCATCGCTGATATTTTGAGGGAACAGAGTGCCAATTCCTTCAAAAACTCTGCTCCGCTGAGAGAGTCGTCTGAGCCATCGGACGAAGGGTGCGCCATTGTCCGAGTACGCCACAGCATCCAGGTCAAGCTGATTGATCTCACCAACCAATAACTGGAGGCGACAAACAGGTAGAAGAGAAACAACCACACTTCCCAGAAGAGCCGCACAGGCTCGTACATCGGTTGCCAGTCTTGCAATTCAGCTCCCGTGCTCAAAACGACCAACTATCAGATTAGACACCACAGGTATCCGATTGTCGTGAGTGGGTCGCAGCCTACCCGTGTGGGCTCTGCGGCGGGTTTCTTCTGTGGTGTTCACCGGCACTTTTTGAGATCTTGACTTCGAAGCTGACGGGTAGTTGCTTTGGCGGATAGCAGACCGCGTTATCGCAAGCCTGATATCTTAAGCGGCCGTGGATGGCGTACTTGACAGGCATAACCGCTTTGAGCGGCCGCACTTTTACAGCGATCGTAAAATCTCCGCTATAGACGTTGAGCTTTTCATCGGGCGCAAATGGGAAGCTGCGGTCTTCGCCATCCGGATAAGTTACTTTCTCGATCACGATATCGGTGGGCGCGTCCAGCTTGAGTTCTGTTTTCTTCAGGTATTCCTGCTTGGGATGATTGGAGTTGATGTGGAATCCTGAGGCGATACGGAATTGCAGCTGGACTGTGCCGGTGTGGCCGCGATAGATGGTTGCGATGTCCGGGGGCTGCAGTGTGACCGAAGGCTTACTGACCGGGATATCCTGGGCGAATGCGGATAGCGTGATGAGAAAAACCGCGGGGGCTAAAGCCCAAGCCTTGGACGGGCCCATACGGCACGGCTGGAAGCCGTGCCCTCCCGTCGCAGCCCGTTCGGTTGGGCCCACGCACAAGCGCTGCTCACACGTATTCACTTTTCGGCCACCTGGCCTTGTTGGGCGAGAGCTTTTTGAATGTTGCTCTCGATTTCAGAACGGCTCACCAGCCCGAACACCCGGTCAATAATCTTGCCGTCCCGGCTGATGTAGAAGGTCGAGGGCAGATACTGAACTCCGCCGTATTGAGTTCCGACTTCCTCTTTGCCGACCAGGATCGGATAATTTACGCCCAGCTTCCGAGCGAACTCGGCTATCTCTTTTGGAGTGGCATCGTCCATGGCAACGCCTAGTACTTGCAGCCCCTGCGCTTCGTATTTTTTTTGTAAGTCCGCAAACCAGGGCATTTCGATTTTGCAGGGTTCGCACCAAGTCGCCCAAAAATTCAGCAGCACAGCCTTGCCGCGATAATCGGAAAGCTTCAAGGTCTTGCCGTCCAGCGAAGCAAGCGTGAAATCGGGCGCGGGCTGACCTTGCAGTTTTCCGGCGCCCGGTGGTCCGGACGAGTGGCGCGCCTTCTGGATTCCGAAAACCAGCATGATCGAAATCACCAGCGCCACGACAATCAGAATAATGGGATCGCGTTTCACGAAAACTCCTCTTTCTCAAGCTTAGAGCGCGAAGCGGTTCAGGATCGAAAAATAACGTGCCAGTAGAGTGAATCTTCCAAAGACCAGCAGCAGGCCCAATGCAATCAGCAATCCACCGCTGGCGATCTCGATGGCGTGCATGTGACGGCGGAAGCGTCCGTAGAATTTCAGGAAGCGCTCAATGCCGAGCGAGGTCAACAGGAACGGGACTGCCAATCCCAAGGAATAGATGCTCAACAGCATGATGCCTTTGGTGACGGAATCCTGCGCTGCGGCAAAACCCAAGATTACGGCCAGAATTGGCCCAACACACGGAGTCCAGCCAAAGGCGAAGGCAAAGCCAATCACAAATGCACCCCAAGCAGTGCTGCCACCCTTTACGCCATGCAGGCGTTTGTCGGCGTAGAGAGCCTTAATGCGAAGGGTGCCAGTCAGGTGCAAGCCAAAAAGGATGATCACCACGCCCGCGATTTGCGCAAGCATGGATTTGTACCTTGCGGCAACCTGTCCTACTTCGGTTGAGATCGCGCCCAGAGTGACGAACACCATGCTGAAGCCGATGATGAACGCGATGGAGTTCAGCATCACCTTGCCGAAGAGCGATGCTTCCTGATCTTTGAGTTCCTCGACGCCTACCCCCGAGATGAGTGACACATACCCGGGCACCAGCGGCAATACGCAAGGCGAGAGAAAAGAAACTAGCCCGGCCAGGAAGGCGGCTATCGGAAGCGGCAGGTTTGCCATTCTGGAATATTGTACCCGTTCAGGATAGGGAGGCGCACTTGCCGTGCCCGAAGGATCATACGACGACTAAGCTATTACTTTTTGCCTTTCGCGCCTGGGCCAACTTCCGCCGGCGCTTCGGCCACGATCTTGCGGATCAATGCGACGGGGAGTTTCGCGGTTAGTACGGCGCGATCTTTGTGTTGCTCGACCTTCAAGCTGTCGAGAGCGCTCTTGATGTCGGGATCCGGCGTGTGGCCGGCCGCGGAAACTTCCGCCGACTGAAATATCGCGAGGAAAGTATTCACTTGCGAGGTCAACTGTTCCGCCGCGTGTTCATCCTGAGCAAACGCTTCGGCGCGAAAATGGATTGCGCCAAGGTAGCGAACCGAGGCGACGACAGTGGCGCCTTTTGCGAACGAAAATCCCCAGGAGGTTTGGGTCCCGGGCGTCACGGCGAGGCCTTGCTCTGGCTCGACTTTGAGGACCGCCCAAGCCAAACTTGTCAGTGGCACATGTTTGTAGAACTGGCGCAGCAACATTGGGCCGCCGAATGGCGATGCCAGCTTTCGCGACCGGTCAATAATCCCGCGGATCACACTTGGGTCGTTGTGGTTCGACGCGGCCACGGTGTCCACGCCAAGAATGGCCACACGTAAAGTGCGGTTCTCGAGCCGGATGTTGTAAATATCAACCGAGTTATGGTTATCAATCGAGCTGGCCAGCTTCTTCAGGTAGGCACGAAGCTTGTCGCCATCAATCTTGGCAACGAATATCTCTGAGAAGCGAGTCTCGTTGCCGGTCTGCGGACTGGCGTAATGGATCGCCAACGCCGCTTGCTCTAAATCGCGCTCGAATTGAAATCCGGTGGCCTGGATGAACTGCTCGTACTCGGGATCATGGGGGACCGAAGGAAGATGGTCAGCGACATCGGCGCGGCGCATCCATTTGAGGTCTATATAAATGAAGCCATCGGCTCCAGGAAGAAGGCGGGCAGGCTCGGGAGGAGCATGCTTCCGCAGTTCAACCACCGCAGCCACGGCGGCCACAAACAGCAAAAAGCCAAACAAAATGGGGAGGCGGCGCCTGATTCGCATGTAAGCGACGAGGAGATGATAGCAGGACTGCCCCGCGTGGTGCGGGCGCCCTCTCCCGCCATGGATTTGACCCTCCCTGGGTGGATTAGACTATCTCGTCCTTGTTACGGAGGTGCGCCCATGCGTTGTTTCCTTTTGATTGCCTTGCTTACTACCTTTGCGCTCCCGTCTGTGGCACAAAAACATCCTTTTTGGGTGGTGCCGCTGGCGCAGGCAAAAGCAGGTTCCTCCACTACGCAGGATGATTCGCCTTCGGCGCATCACCCTGCTTCGGTCGGAATGACAGAGAGTAAAGAGGGAATGACAGGGAGTGGCGAGAGGGAAATCATTTCGGATCAGGATGCGGAGCGGCCGCGTTGGGCGCCGGATGGGAAGCGGTTTGCGTTTGTTTCGACCAAGGAGGGTGGATCGCAAATCTGGATTGCGGATTTTGATGGCGCGACTGGGACCGTGACCGCGACGCACCAACTTACGCATATTGCGACCGGGGCCAGCGGCGAGCTGTGGTCGCCGGATGGGAAGAACATTTTGTTTGAGGCGGATGTCTATCCGGAATGTGATGGGACGCCGATCGCCGAAGGCGATTGCAATGCGAAGAAAGTGGAGGAGGCGAAGAATTCCAAGGTCAAGGCGCAAATATTTACGCATCTGCTCTATAGGCATTGGAATGCGTACAAGGAGGGCAAGCGTACCCATCTGTTTGTGATTCCAGCTCCGCCTCCGCACATTGGTCTGGAGATCGGAACGGTCGGGGGGAGTGGGCCTGTGATCGGTGCGCCGCCCGCCCGCGATTTGACTCCCGGCGATTACGATGCGCCGGTGTTCTCGCTGGGCGGGCAGGATGACTACGCCTTCTCGCCGGATGGGCAAGAGATTTGTTATGCCTCGAACCACGATCTGGAGCCGGCGATTTCGACCAATAACGATCTGTTCACCGTGCCGGGGAATTTTCCAGCGGATGCGACGTCGAAGCAGGTGCTGGCGGCGACGAAGGACATCACTGCCGAAAACAAAGCGGCGGATAATACTCCACTCTATTCGCCGGATGGGAAGTA